>CAJHYW010000088.1_pt1 | contig 14464 bp, 11 predicted proteins | sample 9198811 | NCBI WGS metagenome assembly CAJHYW01 (sample SAMEA7708378, study PRJEB35096) | sediment metagenome | biome: marine neritic benthic zone biome [ENVO:01000025]; feature: sediment [ENVO:00002007]; material: shallow marine sediment [ENVO:03000034] sea grass bed [ENVO_01000059] ...
GATTTGGTGCGCGCCTGATGGCGTGGCACAAAGTAGAGCTCGGATCGTTGCTCGAGCGCGTCGAAGGTCGAGACGATGTTGGCCGACAGCGATAAGCGCTGGTGCTGGTTTTGCGTCATCCAGTCGCGGATCCATGGAGATGCCGACTCGACGACGGACTCGGCGTCTCCGCGCCAGTACTCGACGCCAATTGGGTAGTCGCGCACCGCCCCGTGGGTGTCAATGCCGGACTCTCGCGCGGCAACCTCCAGCGGAAACAGCGGCCAGAGCTCGGGGCGTTTGAAGAACTGAAAGTGAAAGTGGCTGGGAATGGAGGCGCCCGCGCCCTTGCCATTGTAAAAACCCACGTAGCCCGGCAGCCGCCGTGACAGCGTTAGCAGGTCCTTCAGGATCTTCTCGATACTAAAGCACTCGTGGTCGACACCGTTTACGCACCACGCTTGCGGGATGTGGTCTTTGCTTGCGATCACACAGTGCAGCGGCATCAAAGGGTATGGGTTCATCCACGCGTTGTAACGCATCGCGTCGACTTCGATCTCGTAACCCATTTCCAAGCCGTCTTGCTGCCACTGGATGTTATCAGGACAAAGAAAACAGCCGTCGTAGGCGATGGTCGTACCGGCGGGTGGCGTCTTCTTTCCGGAGCCGTGGAATCGCAGGGCCCGCACCGGGTTGTATTGCACCGCGAAGAATCGCGTCGGACTCTCGGGGTGGGCAAAGCGGTATCGGCGCATGGAGTGCAGGTCGTCCTTGATAAACCCGAGCTCGCGCTGTTGAAGCTTGAGCGCCTCCAAGGCGGCGGCGAGCCCGCCATCGCGCAGCTCGATATCGCTGAGCTCGCGGTTCAACGCCACCCAGCTCGCGGAGTACTGCTCCGGATTTAGCTCGCTCCTCAACATGTTTCGCTCTAACTCGGTCCCAAATGGAATCTTGCTATACTTCGGCGCCGAAATCTTTTACTGCAATGGGGGCGGCGGGTTCGTGAATTTTATCTCAGATCTCGATGGTAGAAACAGCGTGTTGCAAAGCAACGTGACCCTTGGCATATCGATGACGGGGGAGTTGAGCTGATGCGGGGGGACTCCATCGTTGTCGAAGCTCACCATGTCAAGGCCGCCACCGGGGTGGTTAAGCTCGTGTTGCCGCTGATCGAAGCGCACCCTGGCAAGTACACCATCACCATCGCCGGGGAATCGGGCAGCGGCAAGTCGGAGACGGCCACCGCGCTTGCAGACGTGCTGGAGGCCGCGGGCAAGACCTGTTTGATCCTGCAACAGGACGATTATTTCGTGTACCCGCCAAAGACCAACGACCGCACGCGCCGCGCGGACATAAACTGGGTCGGCCCGCAGGAGGTGCACTTGGATCTCCTAAGCGAGCATCTCAAAGCCTTCAAGGACGCCGTCCCGGCGCTCGAAAAACCCTTGGTCATTTACGAGGAAGACCGCGTGACCTCGGAGCGTCTCGACACAGGCGATGCCGAGGTGGCCATCGCCGAAGGCACATACACGACACTGTTGTCCAACGTCGACACCCACGTCTTTATCGATCGTGACTATCTGCAAACGCGTGAGCACCGCAACAAGCGGCGACGGGACGCGGCCGAGCTGGACCCGTTTATTGACAAGGTCCTCGCCATCGAGCACGAGATCATCTCCGGTCACAAGCCGCTGGCCCAGCTTGTCGTCAACGACGACTACTCGGTGTCGGCGCAAAGTGCGTCGAGCTGACCAGCGCATGCGCGTCGCCTTTCTCAACCCCCAAGGCAACTTCGACCCGGCGGACTCGTATTGGACCGCGCACCCGGACTTTGGCGGCCAGCTCGTTTATGTAAAAGAAGTAGCGCTTGCGTTGACCAGCCTCGGTGTCGACGTGGATATCGTCACCCGTCGTATACGCGACCCCGCGTGGCCCGAGTTCGCCAGCGACATCGAGCATTACGATGGCTTTGCGGACAACCCGAGGATTATCCGTATCCCCTGCGGTGGCGATGGCTTTCTCGCCAAGGAAGCGCTGTGGCCGCACATGGGCGAGTTCATCGAAAACCTGCTCGCGTTCTACGGCGACAAGCGGCCCGATTTTATCACCGCGCACTATGCCGATGGCGGCTACTGCGCGGTGTTGATGCAGCACGAGACGGGTCTCGGATTCAGCTTTACCGGGCACTCCTTGGGTGCGCAGAAAATGGACAAGCTGGGTGTGAGCCCCGCAAACACCGCGCACATGGAAGAGACCTTTCGCTTCTCGAAACGCATCCACGCCGAACGGCTCAGCATGGAGCGCGCCGCAACGCTCATCACCTCCACCGGACAAGAGCGCTTGGAGCAGTATTCGCATCCCCTCTATGCGGGTACGGCGGATGTGCACGACGACACACGCTTTTCCGTGATCCCGCCGGGTGTGAACACAAGCGTGTTTAGCACCGAGGCGAACGCGCGCGACAACGCATTGCGGGAACGGCTGCTAGGACAAGCGGCCGTCGACGACGAGCCGCACATCATCGTCTCCAGTCGCCTGGACTACAAAAAGAACATCGCCGGCGTGGTAAACGCCTACGCGTCCAATAAGGCGCTGCAACAGCGTGCCCGGCTCGCTATCGTGATTCGAGGCATCGACGACCCTCATGCGCAGATGTCGACGCTGCCCGAATCCGAGCAGGAGGTGCTGGGCCCGATATTGGACACCATCGACGGCGCGAAGCTCAACGACAGGGTCGACTTTCTAAATCTCAAGTCGCAGCAAGAGCTGGCCGGTGCATACCGGATCTTCGGCGAGCGCCAATCGGTGTTCGCGCTGACCTCGTTCTACGAACCCTTTGGCCTTGCACCCATCGAGGCGGCGGCGTGCGGACTCGCCGTGGTCGCCACGAAGAACGGTGGGCCGTCCGAGATCTTTCTCCGGCAGGCGGGCGTACTAGTTGACCCCGCCGATAGCAAGGATATCGCCCGAGGCTTGCTCGAGGCGTTGGAGAATCACGCCGCTTACTCCACGCGCGGGCGCCGTCGCGTGGCAAAGAAGTACACGTGGCGAGCCACCGCAAAAGGATACCTAGCGGTGATTGAGCGAGGCGCGAGGCAGACCCACGCGTCGGGTCAGACCGTCCCGCCGCTCGGTTGCGCAAAGCGCATCGATGCGTACTTACGCACGGTGGAACGCGGATAGACCTTTGGTAGCTTAGCGCCGGCTTTCCGATGCCGACCCAAACGGAAGATACTCGCGACTTTGCCCCAGCATCTCGCGGCTAACTACGACGACGCCATCGGGGGTGCGGTGATAACGCCGCGCATCCTCCTCGGGGTCCGCACCGATCACCGTCCCGGCGGGCACATGGCAGGCGTTGTCCAGCAGCACGCGGCTCAAGCTCGAGTTCTCATCGATCCGGCATTCAGGCAGCGCGAGCACCTCTTTGAGCTCGCAGCCCGGGCTGACCACGACGTCTGAGAACAAGAGCGAGCGGTCCAACGTCGATTCCTCGATGACACAGCCGCCGCTCACCATGCTGTTGGCGGCATAGCTGGAGACCCCGTCCTGAATCCCGATAAAGCTCGCCGGTGGCCGCTGCTCCTGGTAGGTCCAAATACGCCAGTAGGGGTCGTAAAGATTCAGCTTTGGCGAACCGCCGACCAGCTCCATGTTGGCCTTGTAGTAGGCGTCCACCGTGCCCACGTCACGCCAATACACGTCTTGGATGGTCGTTTGGGAGGCAAAGGAAAAAGCCTGGACGTGGTGGCCATTTTCGACCGCGTAGGGAATGAGGTCTTTGCCAAAGTCGTGACTCGAGTCTTTTTGCCCGGCATCGCGCCGTAGCTGCTCGGACAAGTAATCGAAAGAGAATGCGTAAATACCCATGCTGACCAAGGCCATGCCCGGGTCATCCGGCGTCGCCGAAGGGTGCTCGGGTTTCTCGGTGAATTTGGTGATCCGTGAGTTGGCGTCCACCGTCATCACCCCAAACTCGTGCGCCTCGTCGACGGGCACGGTGTTGCAGGCGATGGTCATGTCGGCGTGCGCGTCCACGTGGGCGGCAAGCAGGTCACCGTAATCCATCTTGTAGACATGGTCGCCGGCCAGACACACCACATAGCGGGGGTGATAGCTTTCGACGATATCCAAGCTTTGATAGACGGCGTCGGCGGTGCCCAGAAACCACGCTTCTTCCCTAACCCACTGCTGCGCCGGGATGATGTCCACAAACTGACCCATCTCGTAGTTGAACCCACTCCAGCCGTTGACAATGTGGCGGATCAGCGAATGCGACTTGTACTGGGTGAGGACGCAGACCTTGTGGATACCCGAGTTGAAGCAGTTGGATAGCGAGAAATCGATGATCCGGAACTTCCCGCCAAAGGGCACGGCGGGCTTGGCACGCCATTCCGTCAACATCTCCAGACGCGAGCCCCGGCCACCGGCGAGTATGAGCGCGACACTATCGCGGGTGAGCCGGCTGACAAAACGTGGCGGTCTGGTCACCATCAGGCGACGGTCGCGTTTGGCGGCATCGTAAATCCTCTCTTAGACATATCACGCCGAGCGCAACTCTGGCTGAGCCGAAATCGGTGTGTAACAGGGTATTACCCCGTAGCTTACAGATACTCCGGCCAGCCGCAACACCGCGGGGGCAAGAAGTATCGAGTAAAGCTGGCTGCGTTAGCTCGAGCTGTTGGGTCTTGCAACCAGCATGTAGTTAACATCCATTCTTCTATTCAGGGAAAAGCGGCGTGTGATTGGGTTTACTTTCACACCGGTCTGGGCCGTTACCGAGAAGCCATCGTCGTTGAGAAGCTGCGCGAGCTCTACGGGTGTGGGGAATTGCGACCAGCGGTGGGTGCCCCGTGGCAACCAGCGCAGAATGTACTCGGCGCCGACGATGGCGAAGAGAAAGGAGAGCGGGGTGCGGTTGATGGTAGCCACTACCATCAGACCTTCCGGTTTTACTAGCGCTGCGCATGCATGCATGAAGCCGGGCAAGTTGGCGACGTGCTCAACCACTTCCATATTTAGGACCACGTCGTAGCGGGCGCCGCGCGCCGCCAACGCCTCGGCACTGGTTTGCTCATAGCACACCGGCAAATTGGCAGCCCTGGCGTGCTGTTTTGCCACCTCGATATTGCGCTTGACCACGTCCACCCCGTGCACGTTTGCGCCGAGCCGCGCCATCGTCTCGCTCAGAATTCCGCCACCGCAACCGATGTCCAGGATCTCGAGACCGCGCAGAGGGTCGGCTGCACCCGCATCCCGCTCGAACACGTGGCAAAGCTCGGCACGGATGTACTCGCTTCTGAGCGCGTTCAAGCGGTGTAGCGGCCAGAAGGATCCGTTATGGTCCCACCAGGTGCCGGCGAGACGCGTGTAGTACTCGACCTCTTCGGGGTCGACGCTAGACGGTGCCGCGTTCGCGCTCACGCGCGCCTCCCCTTCTCAGCGACATCGGTCTTGACCGAGTGCTGCACGGCTGGACGGCCCACACCCGACCCGGATGGACGTTGCGACGACGCGCCGGAGCTGTCATAGGGCGGTGAATCATCACCCGCGTCGGGTGGCGGCAAGCTCCCGCCCGCCATGAGCACATCGATCTGCTCGCTGTCCAAGGTCTCATGCGCGACCAGCGCCTGTGCCATGGCGTCGAGCACCGCGCGATGCTCCTCGAGCAATGCGCACGCGGTCATATAGTTCCGGTCGATGATCGCACGCACCGCTTCATCGATGCGCTCGGCGGTCTCGTTGGATACTGACTTCCGCTGGGTGACCGAGTTGCCCAGAAACACCTCGTCTTCCTGGTCATCGTAGGACAGAGGGCCCATCGTCTCGGAGAGACCCCACTTGGTGACCATATCGCGTGCGAGCTTTGTGGCACGCTCGATATCGTTGGAAGCACCCGTGGTGACGCCGTCCGGCCCATAAACCAGCTCCTCGGCGAGCCGACCGCCAAACAAACTCGCGATCTGACTGTCGAGCTGGCGCTTGCTCAGGCTCCAGCGGTCGCGCTCGGGGAGAAATAGCGTTACGCCCAAGGCCCGGCCACGCGGGATAATGCTCACCTTGTGCACGGGGTCGTGGTCGGGCATCAGACGCCCGATGATCACGTGCCCCGCCTCGTGGTAGGCCGTGCGCCGCTTGTCGTCCTCGGACATGACCATGGAGCGGCGCTCCGCGCCCATCAGCAGCTTGTCCTTGGCACGCTCGAAAGCCTCCATGTCCACATGGCTTCGGTTTGACCGTGCCGAGAAGAGCGCCGCTTCGTTGACCAAGTTAGCGAGGTCTGCACCCGAGAAGCCCGGCGTGCCCCGCGCAATGACGGCAGGGTCGACATCGTTGGCGATGGGCACCTTGCGCATGTGCACCTTGAGGATTTGCGCACGCCCTCTGAGGTCGGGGAGCCCGACCACGACCTGGCGGTCAAAACGTCCCGGGCGGAGCAGCGCGGGGTCGAGCACATCCGGCCGGTTGGTGGCCGCCACGACGATAATGCCTTCCTTACCCTCGAACCCATCCATCTCCACCAGGAGCTGGTTTAGGGTTTGCTCGCGTTCATCATGGCCACCGCCAAGCCCCGCACCGCGACGCCGGCCAACCGCATCGATCTCGTCGACAAAGATGATGCACGGTGCGTTCTCTCTCGCCTGCTTGAACAAGTCGCGAACCCGCGAAGCGCCGACACCGACAAACATCTCGACGAAGTCCGAACCGGACACGCTAAAGAACGGCACCCCTGCTTCGCCCGCGATGGCGCGAGCCAGCAACGTCTTGCCGGTACCCGGTGGTCCCACCATGAGCACGCCGCGCGGGATGGCACCGCCGAGACTCTGGTATTTGTCAGGGCTACTGAGGAAGTCGACCAGCTCGCCAACGTCCTCCTTGGCCTCTTCCACGCCTGCCACGTCGCTCAGTCGAACCGGCACCTGGCCACCGTCGATCTTGCGTGCCTTGCTTTTACCGAATTGGAACGGGTTACCGCCACCCTGACCGCCCAGCCCTTGGCGCCGCATGATATAGATGAAAACCGCAATCAGCAGTAGGATGGGAAACGCGGATACGAACAACCGCAAAAGAAAGCTCGGCTCCGACGGCGGCACCGCGTGGACCCTGACCCCTGCCTCTAGCAGGTCGCCCATGAGGCCGGGGTCGTTCGGCGCATAGGTCCGAAATGGGTCGCCGTTTACACGCTCGCCGAAGATGTCGTTGTCCTGGATGCGAACGCTTGAAACGTTGCCAGCCTCGACGCTTGCCAAAAATTCCGAATAGGGGATGGTGCTGGCGCGAGCGCTCGGGCCCTGTCTGTTGTTCGCCGACATCACGGCCATCGCGAGCACGGTGATGGCAGTAAACAGCAGCAACGAACGGATATTCACAGGTTCTCTCCTTCACCACAGGCGGATACTATCCGCCCTCGAAATGTCTTTACTGAGTAGGAAAGTTACTCGTGTGTCTATCTATTGTCAATATATATATGTAGACAAATAGTAGACATCCAAGTGTATATTGGAGATACCGGCATAAACTTCGACGCGCGATGGAGATTGATGTTCCGGGCATGGACTTTCTGTAATGTGCGCGACCTCGAGCGCCTGGCGGACGAAACACTAGGTCGCTTTGGCAACGTGGACATCCTGTCTGCCAACGTTGGGGACGTCGCGGCGCGGCGACCGCCGCGCCGCCCGACTTTTCTCAAATCAACTGTCGCTTACTGTTTCGAACACATCTCGCCGAGATATTCCAGAATGAGCGGGACCGCCGGCGGCACACGCTCACTCTCTTCGGATAAGTTTCGAATCATGGACAAGTGCGTCCCGCTCACCGTCCGGTGAGCGATGTCATCGAGACCCGTCGATTCCACGGTCACCAACCCGTCTCCTAGACCATTGCTCATCGAGCTCAGAAATCCTTCCAGCGCTACCAGCATCCCGCGCACCCGGGCCGATGCGTTTTCCCGAGCCGCAGCGAAAAACCGGTCGAGGTCCCGCTTGTCCCAAGGGCTGAGGTCGCCGGCAATGATGAGCATGTCGATGCCCTCGGGATGCGGGCGCTGGTTCAGCGTCTTCAAAAACTCACTCTCCGGAAGCAAATCGAGCTTTGCCTCGCCGGCACCATCCAAGACGCCTCTCAGAATATGCCCGCGACCTTTTGTCACGTTGACCCACTGTTCGCGGATCTCACCAAAGGCCCGAAACCGCGCGAACTCGGAGCCGTGATTTGGCGTGCCCACCATCACGAGTCCAGTCACTCGAGGAACCGCTCCATCTCGCGCGTTCTCGACGTAAGCGATCTTCGGGTTGGTCAACATTTCGCGCGCCACCAAGCCACCCATGCTGTGGGCGACAATCGCGAACTCATTGATACCACGCTCTTTCAGATGTCTTGCCTCTTCATAGAAAAGCCATGCCGAATCCACGACCGGCTGGTCATTCGGATAAAACATCTCCCAAACATTTTTAGCTCTACCGGTGAGCGCCGGCGCAAGATTCATCCATACCTTTCCGGGGTCATCCAGGCCGTGTATCAGCACGACGGAACACGCGGCGGCGTCTATCCTTTGTGATTCCGTGGAATCCTCGCCGTAAAAGGTGAGACCAAATGATTCCGCGACCTTTGCCGCCTGGTCCGGGAAGGATTCTTCAATCGCCTTGCGAAACTCCGTACGGATTTCCTTCTCTTGTTCGGGGAAAAAATCGGACACGAACATCAGCCCCACTGCGAAGACGACGACAGCACCGAGGCAAACAAACACCCCTCGTTTCCACTTAGGCTTGGTCGTCACCATGTATCGATTCTCCGGCTCACTGTTACTCGATGCTTGCCTGACCGGGTAGGCTCTCCACGCGCCACGTTGCGCCGGTCGAGACTCTGCGCGTCCATGAGGTCAACCACTTTTTCGATACCACATTCGTTTCTTCGTATTCTAGTCGCCGTCTCGGCGGGGAAAGAGGGAAGGGAACACTTAACGCCAGTCCGCGATAAACACGTTGGTCTCACCGCGGACCTTGCCGTTACGGTTTGACGCGAACACGAGCCGCGTGCCGTCGTAGGAGAACATGGGGAAGCCGTCGAAGCCCGGGTACGCCGTGACCCGCTCGATTTCCCGGGTCTCGACGTCGATTAGATAAAGGTCGAAATTGCGACCCTTTGGGTCGGCCATGTTGGACGCGAAGATGATGCTCTTGCCGTCCGGGTGCCAGTAAGGACCAAAGTTTGCGGCCCCGTTATCCGTCAGTCGAATCGGTTTGCGGTCCTCGAGGTTCATGATGTAGATATCGAGCTTGCCTGGGCGGGTCAGGTTTTGCGCGAGCAGTGCGCGGTAGTCCGCGAGCGCTTGGCCCTCGGGGCGCGACGCGCGCCAAACGATCCATTTCCCATCCCCTGAGAAGAAGGCGCCGCCGTCATAGCCTGGCGTATCGGTGAGCTGCTCGACCTCTGTCCCATCGGGTCGCATGATGAAGAGTTCTAGATCCCCAGTACGCATGGAGGTGAATATGATGTGGTCGCCAGCGGGCGAGTAAACACCCTCGGCGTCATAGCCAGGCGTCTGCGTGAGGCGTACCGGGTCTTCTCCCTCCGGACCCGCGCGGTAAATATCGTAGCCCGCGTAGAGCGGCCACACATAGCCGCGCGAGTAATCGGGCTTTGGCGGGCAGACCGGCCCGGCCAAATGAGTAGAGGCATAGATGATGGCGCTGTTGTCGGGGGCGATAAACGAGCAGGTGGTGGTGCCCCGCCCGGACGAGACCATGCGCAGGTCCGACCCGTCCGCATCCATGCGGAAAATGGCGTCGCACTGTAGGTCGCCGCGTGTCGCCTGCATGATCAACTCGCTGCCGTCGGATGAGAAATACGCCTCGGCGTTCTGACCCCCGAAGGTAAGCTGGCGCACGTTGGCGAGGTGGCGCTCGCCGTCGTAGTGGATGCGTCCGCTTTCGGCCTCGCCGGTCTCTTGCGCCATCGCAACGCCGCTTGCCACTGTCACGGCGAGCAACGCTCCGGCGAGTGTCATTTGCAGTTGCATCGTCAAGTCTCTCCCGACGGTCGTCGTCTACCGTTGTGACCAACACGCTTTGTCCGGCATTAATTCGACCGATGGTCGCGGCGCCGGGCGAGCACCGGTCTTAGCGCGCCACCACGTCTGCGGCCACCGATTGCGTCTCGCCGTCGCGCACGAACCGCACCGTGATGCGTTCGCCCGGGGTGAGGGCGCGTAACGCGTCCGCGTAGCCTTGCAGGTTGTCGATAGCCCGGCGCCCAATTCCGATGATCACGTCCCCCTCGCGCAGCCCGGCGCGCTCGGCCGGCGATGCCTCGACCACGCCTTCGATACGCACACCCTCGCCCTCGTGTCCAAAGTCCGGGACGGTGCCCAAGGACACCCGCCGCGGCGAGCTTTCGGCGGGGGCCGTCTGCTTCGCGCTATCCGCAGCGCCGCCCGCGACGCTGAGCGGCTCGGGTCGCGCCGCGAGATAGGCGACGGCCTCGTCGAGCACCGCCGCCACTTTGGCAAGCCCCGCGGCATCCACCTTATCGGCCGTGTCGCCCGGCCGGTGATAGTCTTGATGCGGACCCGAGAAAAGCTGGACGGCCGGCACACCGGCGGCTGCAAAGCTCGCTTGGTCGCTGGAATCGAGCTCGCGTGACACCGACTTCACCGGTACCCCGGTGACAAAGCCGGCGCCGCGAAAAATATGTACCCACTCGCGTGCCGAGCCAGCGCCGATTACCAGCAGCTCGCGGTCACCCAGGCGCCCGACGGTATCCAAGTTGACCATGCCCATGATCTTTTCGGGGGGAAAGCGCGTCGCGTTGTCTACGTAGTGCTGAGAACCGAGCTTGCCGGCCTCCTCAGCGGTAAAGGCGACAAAGACAATGGAACGTTCTTGCGGGCCCCGCTCTCGGAGCACCCGCGCGAGCTCGAGCATCACGGCAACACCGCTTGCGTTGTCATCGGCGCCGGCGTGCACTTTGCCTTGATCAGCGGCCCGCACATCGGGCCAGCCGTGACCGAGATGTTCATAATGCGCACCCACCACGACGCTCTGCCCAGCCCAGTCCGGGCGTGTCCCTGGGAGCACGCCGACCACATTCTTGAGCGTAATCTTGCCGAGCGGCGCACCCACATCCGCGGTCCACGACTGGAAGAAGCCGGCGGGGGAATCGCCGGCAGGCTCTAGACCGACCCCGCGGAAGCGCTCCGCGATCAATTCCGCGACACGGTCCAGCTCCGGCGTACCGAGCCCGCGGCCGCCGAGCTCACGCGCGGCAAGCGCGCGCACGTCGGTCATCATGCGCTCGGCGGAGAAGACGGCCGGGGGCTCGATGAGTACCGTGCGCGCGGCGAGCTGTCCCCCCGGCGCGGCGTCGCTCACCAACGCTACAGACATGGGTGACGCGAGCACCGGCCACTGGCCCTTGGCGACGTTGGTCGGCTCGTCACCGCGAAAGCCAAGGAAGCCGTACTTGCCATAGTGGGGCAGCTTCCGGCCGAGCCCGGGCATCGCCCGGACGTTGTCCACCGCAACCCACGCGAGGGCATGCTCGGGATGCTCGCGCTGGCGACCGATTGCGACGACCGCGTCATCGGCCCGCGTGAGACGCAGGCCGCCGACCGTCGCCCCGTGGTCGTCCAGCTCGAACGCGTGGCCGGCGAGCGCGACCGGCACCGCGGACCGAAACCTGTTCTCCCAGCCAAAAAGCCACACGCCGCGGTCGGTGGGCAGCGCGTCGAGCTCGCTATCCAGGACCACGGTCAGCCCACCCGGCTTGCCCCGGCGCCAGGACTCGGCAAGCGCCGTGTAAGCACTACGTAGCGCTTCGGGCGCGCTTGCCGGCAGCACGGCTAAGACCTGCCCGGCACCGAGCGCTTGGCTGACGGCGGGGGGGATCTCGGCGCGGTCCAGACGTCTGAAGAGGTCAAACTCCGGGTCTACGTCGAGGCGCACCGGGCGTGCCGGCAGCGTGAGCTGGATTTCCTGCACGCGCTCCTCGACATCGAAGACTTCCTGATGCGCATGGTCTTTACCCTCCAGATACACCGCCAACGGCACCCGCAGCGCATAGGGTTCTCCATCGTGTACCTGCTCGAGTGTCGCGCTCAATACGTACTGCTGTGCGTCGCGCCGGACCGCCGCGTCACGCACCCGCAGCGACGGGGCCCCGACGCGCCCGACCCATTGGTCGAAGAACTCGTCCAGCGGCTCGCCCGCGGCGGCCGAGAAGCTTGCCTTCACATCGTCAAAGCCGGCAACGCGGAAGCGATGCGTGCGGTAAAGCCGCCGCAGCCCCTCGCTAAAGCGTTCGTCGCCAAGACGCTGACGCAGCATGTGAAACACCATCATGGTCTTGCCGTAGCCGATGGCCTGCGAAGCCGAGCTGTGGCGACCACGAAACGCACGCAGTGCGAAGTCCTGCTTTGCCCGAACGTAGTCAGCGTACTTCTGCAGCGTGTCGCGTCGATACTCCACACCGCGACCGCGCTGCTCCTTGATGAGATGGTCGGCCAAGTAGCTGGTAAGACCCTCCGACCAGTTGCCCGAGGCGTAGTCGACGAATACGCCATTGCCCCACCAGTTGTGGAGGATCTCGTGCGGGTAGGAGGAGTGCAGAATAAAGGGCAGCCGGATGACACGCGGCCCGAGCAGCGTAAACGAGGGCATCCCATAGCCCGTCTCCCAGAAGTTCTCCACGAGCGCGAACTTGCCATAGGGATAGGGCCCGATGAGCTTGCGGTACATCTCGATGTAAAGACCGGTCACCTCGAGGTACTTCGCGGCGAGGCCCGGGTCGGGCTCGCGCAGCAGCACCATGGCCTCGACGGCACCGGCAGGACGCGTGTACTCCGTAAACGGTCCGGCGATGAGAAAGATCTCGTCTTGGGGCACATCGATGCGCCAGCTCTCCGTTACACCGCCGGTCTCATCGACGTCACGACCGCGCTCGCCCTGGCTCATGGAACGCCACCCATCGGGTAGCGCCACCCGGAGCTGGAAGGTGACGAGCTTGTCCGCAACCGCGGGGTACCAGTGGGTGGCAGCGTTGAGGTAAACCCCGCGCGAATCGATTAGCCCATAGCTGGCGCCAAAGCTGCGTGCATACTCCTCGCCTGAGCGCGCCACCGGGTCGTGGATCTCGCCCGCGTAACGCACCGTGAAGCTTGTTTCCCCGGCGGGTAGCGAAACTGCGTAGCGCTCCAGTGGCACACCGCCCGGGCCTTCGCCCAGGGATAGCAGACGCAGCGTGGCACCCGGCTCGGTGAGCTCGGGGGCGAGACCGCCATGCAGCACAAACTCCGCGCTGTAATCGCCGTCGGGCAGCGTGATGGTGTCAGTGACCTCGATGCTTTGCGTCTCCGGGTCTAGATGCACATCGAGCACGTGCGCCACGCGCGCCCACGCGATAGAAGGCAGGCCAAACAGCACTGCGATGAGCGCGATGTAGCGTAGTGTCGACATCTTGAGAAGGCGTGCTCCGGCTATACGACGGGTCGCGAAAGATATTTCAGACCACGGCTAGCCACAACATCTTCCATCGACAATGACAAAACGGCAATGTCCACCGATGGACATGCGTCCAGCAAGGGCGGCCTCGAGCCCACCAAGGTCAAACCGACTGTGTCCAAAGCACACACAAGCGCGCAGGACTGTGTGAGCGCGACGCCTAAGCCCGGGTGCGCATAGACAAGCCAGTCGCGCATCGCCGGCAACAAACCGCCCGCCGCGGCTCGATGGCCATCCCGTCCTGATACTGCCTGTCTTTCCTGGGGCAACCCAGCGCTAAAGTGCGCCTTGGTGCAAACTGCGGTCTAGGACACCGGAAACCCCAGCGTCGACACAATGCCACCCGGGCGCCCGCTCGCACCGTAGGCGACCTTAGCCTGTTCGATGAGGACGATGTCCCGGTCGGGGTCTTTCTCCTTTGCCTGCACGGCCGCCCACAACCCCGTGAAACCGCCACCGATGAGCAGGAGATCACACTCGGTCTTTCCGATTAAATGCTGCTCGACAGAGGGCGCGTTCTCGTTGTCCAGCCAAAACGGGAACAAGGTCACGTCTCTCAGCGCGGTCTTGGGCAGCTGGCCTTTTGATCGCCAATATGCTCAGCGTGAGTGCAGGCACGCGCACTCCGCCGAGCGACCAACCGGCTCACATGCCCGCGCGACGAAGCGCCGCCCTTACTCTACACGCTTCGACCCGGTGAGCATTGAGCGCAAGAGATTCTCCCGGTGAACGACGCTCGCGAGGACGACACCCAGTATGTGGACAACGACCAATGCCATCACCAAGTTGGCGAGCATCTCGTGGATCTCTTCCCAGAAATCCTCGCCAGCCCGGGCGCTGTATCCGCTCCGCTCGCGCTCGTCCTCGTCCGCATGCGCCGCGGCGACGAACGCAAAATGGTCGACGGGGCGGTCGGTGAGCGTTCGGCACCATAGTCGCCGCCATCACGTTTGTTTGCATTGGGCAGCACAGGCATCGTGGCCGTGGCC
>CAJHYW010000303.1_pt1 | contig 14455 bp, 15 predicted proteins | sample 9198811 | NCBI WGS metagenome assembly CAJHYW01 (sample SAMEA7708378, study PRJEB35096) | sediment metagenome | biome: marine neritic benthic zone biome [ENVO:01000025]; feature: sediment [ENVO:00002007]; material: shallow marine sediment [ENVO:03000034] sea grass bed [ENVO_01000059] ...
CTCGAGGTCCCTGAAGGGCCGTTGAAGACTACAACGTTGATAGGCTGGGTGTGGAAGTGCAGTAATGCATGAAGCTAACCAGTACTAATTGCCCGTGAGGCTTGACCATATAACACCCAAGCTGTTTTTTTGGGGTGTAAGCAACGTACCCAAAACGCCTTACGACTGTCCGAATTCCGGCGATTGCGCTAAGCAATCGCCGATCCGGTTTGTCTGGTGGCCATAGCGAGCGGGAACCACCCGATTCCATCTCGAACTCGGTAGTGAAGACGCTCAGCGCCGATGATAGTGTGGGGTCTCCCCATGTGAAAGTAGGACACTGCCAGGCATTAATTTGAGCCCCCGGTGCTGGTGAGCATCGGGGGCTTTGTTTTGGTGGGGAGACCAGCGGGACGGCGGACAGCTCTGTTCCAGCATCCCCGGCACTTTCTTGTGCGGAAGATATGCGCAAAAAAATCAGCTCCTTAGCTTGACTTGGTAACCTGTCATGAAAGCGGCCCGGTCGCGAATTATTGACATTAATATTATAAAAATCAGTAGGTTGTTTTATTTATTTGCATGGAATAAGGCGCCGGTTGTCCGGAGCCTGATTTTCGTCTAGGGTAGGAATTATGCCCCATGCCAGGGGCTGAAATTCTCGAGAACTATCTTCGAGGGGGGAGCGGCGAGAAATATAAGGACGGCGAGGTATCCATGTTCGAGTACGACCTAGATATAGTCGAAACCTTACTAAATGATGATCAAACCTTTAAGAAACTCTACAGGAAACACAACGAGCTCAAAGAGAAAGTCCGAGATGCAGAGCTAGGTGTCTTGCCCTTAGATGATTTGACGCTGGGCACCATGAAAAAAGAAAAGCTGTTGGCCAAGGATAGGATGGCCGCAATAATCGAGGATTACCGTCGAACCCACCAGTAGCGGGCCGCGGCGGCTACGACCATCACATGCATACCCCCATTAGGATGGGGGTATCCCTTTACCGTGCGCGCCAAATCGACAAATCGCCGCGTTTCAATCCGTCGTCTGCAAACGCTCGCAAGGAACCGCCCAATACTTGACGCGGGCATAACAACCTCACGCTACAGATCGGCCTTCTGCGCCAGCACTCATTGCTTATTGATGGCCCCGACCAAGGCACCTGCACCGGCACCGATAGCGGCGCCGCTGCCGCCGCCAGCAATACCGCCGATAAGCGCGCCCGTTGCAGCACCCCCGAGCGGGCTATCAAGCCCTAAGAACGCTTGCGCGGATTGAGTCGGACCCAGCACCGAAAGCATTAGGGCAAGCGCCCCCACAGTAAGCATAATTCTGCTCTTCATCTTCGTTTCCTCCTGGGTGTAGTGGAAATTTCGTAATGCTCGCGGGTCCGGAGTCACTCGACTCGTTTCCCGTTTTTCCATATCTGCATTTCCTGTGTTCCGTCGGCCCGGGTGATCTCTACTTCGCCCTCTGGCTTGTCCCCCCCAAAGGTGGCTAAATAGACATCCCCGTTGGGAGCAATGTAGCGCCCGGCGCCATCAGCCTTCCCGCTCCGAAACTGTCCGACTAGAACACCGCCATCTTTAAGCCGTAACCGACCCTTACCATCGGGTAAGCCGTTTTTGAATTCGCCTGTGTAAGTGTCACCGTCGCTAAAGTTTGCCGTTCCCTGTCCTGAACGCACACCGCCCGCGTACATACCCACGTATTCCTCACCGTCCGGTCTCCGGTCGGAACCTCTCCCGTGGGGCTTGCCCGCCTTGAACTCTCCATGGTAGGTCGCTCCGTTCTTCGCATGATAGCTGCCCAGCCCGTCCGGCTCGTCGTCGACAAAGCTACCCGCGTAGCGTGCGCCATCCGGTCTCTCGAGCACGCCCTGGCCGTTGAGCGCGCTGTTCTTGACCTCCCCAAGGTACTTCACGTAGCCCTGGTCGGTCTTGAACTCGACCAAGCCGACGCCGTCCGCCTTGCCGGCTTGCATGGTTCCCCGGTACCTCACGAGGACCTCACCGTCACCGAAAACCACGAGCACACCGTTCCCCGAAGCCTTGCCATCCACGCAGCTGCCAGACCAGCTAAAAACCTTCCCGACCTCGACGTCGTCCGTCCACATCTTGCAGCCGTTGATCGAATCCTTCACCCACCCTTCGCCGGCCCATACCTGAGTACCGATGACCACCCCCGCTGTCACGACGGCGGCACGCAAATAGCCGCGAGTCATCATCTCCAATCCTCCATTCGCACAAGCGCCGGATTATACAGTACACAAACCCCTTACCAAGTCGCGTTGATGTGGATCCTTGCCGTAGCCAAGGCGATTGCTTGTAACCTGCGCTTAGCGCTCCTCATGGGTGGAGAGTGTTTGGCTAGAGGACGCTCAGTTGATCCTCCTGTCGAGCATTGCAATACATGGCCGAGTGTGTACCCTCGTGTCTATTGTGCGGTCTGTACGGATATGCCTGTCAGCAACCCTGGTGCAGGAGGCGCTGAACCTGAGAGGGCCAAGATGACCGAAGAGATTTTTCGGGACGATGCGTATGTCAAGATCTGTGATGCGCGGGTAACCGCTGTCGATGAGCGGGGGATACAGCTCGACCGCACAATATTCTATCCGATGGGCGGGGGCCAGCCTGGCGACCAGGGCGTGTTGCGCTTCGAATCGGGTGGGAGCCTCGAGATTGTCGATACTCGCAAGGGCGATGCGCCGGGGGATATCCTCCACATACCGCAAGACCCCGCTCCCGAGGCGCTGGTTGGACAGAAGGTGGTCGCGGAGATCGATTGGGAGCGGCGCTATCGATTGATGCGCATGCACACGTGCATGCATTTATTGTGCGCCATCATTCCGGCCGGCGTCACGGGGGGATCGATTCGAGATGGCAGCGGTCGTCTCGACTTCGACTTACCCGAGAGCACGCTAGACAAGGCGCAAATCACAGAGCAGCTCAACCGTTTGATAAGCGCGGACCACGCGGTAAAGCCGCGTTGGATCACCGACGAGGAGCTAACGCAAAAACCCGACCTGGTGCGCACCATGTCGGTCGCCCCACCCCAGGTTCAAGGCCGCGTCCGCTTGCTGGACATCGAGGGCGTCGACCTGCAGCCATGTGGAGGCACGCATGTCTCGCACACGGCGGAAATCGGTCGTGTTCGAGTCACGAAGATCGAGAAGAAAGGCAAACACAACCGCCGCGTAAACGTGGCCTTCGAAGAGTAAGACGGGCCGGGGCCTAGGTTCCCAACAAGATATCTTTTGCCTGGTTCAGCTTCGCCGCTAAATAGGTCGACCCACCGCGGTCGGGGTGCAGCTTTTGCATCAAACGCCGGTGAGCCTCCACGATCTGGTCGGCGGTCGCGTCGCTGGCAACCCCGAGTATCTGGCACGCTTCGTCCCGGCTCATGCTGCCCCCCTGACCGGTTGTTCCAGCGTTGCGGGCCGCTTCACGCCAGTCATCGCCAAAGCGCCGTTGCAAATACGCCTCCAGCACCGCGCAAGACTGTTGGTCTTGGCTGCACTCGCGGTAGAGCTCCAGAAGCTGGTTTAACTCTAGGGCTTGCAGCGACTGTCCGGCGTAGCGCCCACCGAGCACTTCGCCCGACATCATCCCCGATGCATGGTCGAGATGCATTTTGAGGAACGCCGTTTCAACGTCTGATTGTTGACCGGGGCTTGGACCCTGGCTCGCCTTGTATCGATTACCGGCCGACCTCAGGGTATTGAACAGCCGTGTCGCGGTGAGAACGCGCTGGGCGAGCGGGAGCAGCGCCCCGGCGACCGCGAAGAGCCAAGGCAAGCGCCCGGCAAGAACCAGCAGAATCAGCAACCCAGCGCCGACGTACACAAGCGCACGATTGCGGGCCGCGGGGGGCGCGCGTTTGGACCAGCTATAGAAAATGAGCGCTCCGACGAGCAGCATCAAGAGAATGACTGGATGCATCTGCTAGCTCTTAGAAATCTGGTGGGTTAGCTGTCCGGCAATACCGCCGTGACGCTTGTTGAAATCCTCGAGCGCCTGGCGGCCGCCCGCCGCGTAGACAGCCACGGCGCGCAAGAGGTCGCGTAGCTGTCCTGCGCTGCCCATGTCGAATCGGCAATAAGCGCCCTTGGTCAGGTTTGCGATTTGCCTGAATGTGCGCTCGGCCACGGGGTCGTGCCCTTCATGAAAGACAAATACCGGCACACCGAGAAGCCCGAGCTTGCCGGAGACATGGCAGATGCTGTCGATATTCTCTTCCATGCAGTCCCCGACAAACACTACAGCGTTCACTTTCTGCCTTCCCGCCTCGGCGACCGCATGCTTGAGCACCCGGCCAATCTGGGTCATGCCGCCCACACAACGTACCGCCCCCATCTTGTGTTGCAGACTCGCTGCATCGCGTAACCACCCGGTCGCTGCAAATTCGCGGAATCCGCGGTAGTAGCAAAGCTGAATATCTAGCCCACCCAGCCCGGCGGTTTCGTCAAACATCTCGCTTTGAATGTGACACGCTTGATCCCACGTCGGTTCGCGACTCGCCGTCGCATCGAGCGCGAATATGAGCCGCCCGCGTTGGCTGCCTTGCTGCGCTGGCGGCGGCGTCGCAGCCACTCTCGCAAGAAAGGCATCCACCTCGCTCGGAGTCGATCGTGCCGGCAGCTTCTCGCCATTTTTTGTCATTGGTTGGCCAAAGACGCTTGTTCAATGCATAGACCTCAATTTTATCTCATTCCATCCTCCAGACCGCATATCGCATCTGGGCGCGCAATATCTCGTGTTTCGGGGGCCAAAAGGCATTAATGGCACATTAGGGCTTGGGCTTTGCCAGTGCTTGCGACCTGGCGCGGCGGTGGCCCCGCTCCTCGACACCCCCTGGATGAGAGTCCTGGCCGCCACCAGCGTCGAGACCGCATCCGTTGCGATGCCATGTGCACCGGCTTGCGCGGGCGGCGCGAGCGCGCTTATCTTTAAGCAATGATGAGTCTTCAGTGCCAGCGCGCTGCAAAGGTCCGGAAGCGTCGTTGATGTTCTATTTTGCCTACGGCTCCAACATGCACCTTACTCGAATCGAGCAGCGGTTGGGGGTTTGCCGCCGTGTCGCATCGGGCTGGGTGGCTGGCTACGCCCTGCGGTTTCACAAGAACGGCGGCGACGGCTCGGGTAAGTGTGATTGCTTCGCCACGCGGGTCGAGGACGATATCTTGTACGGGGTCGTGTACGAGCTGAGCTCGTTGCAAGGCGTGCGCCTCGACGCCATAGAGGGCCCTGGATACACACGGTGTCTAATGGAGATCCGTCACGCAGACGGATATCTAGATGTGTACGCCTATCTTGCTCGCCCGGAGCATATCAACGACGAGCTGCTGCCTTTTTGCTGGTATAAAGGACTGGTGCTTGCCGGTGCGATGCGCGTGGGGCTTCCAAGCCACTACATAACGCGAATCAGAGCGGTCGTGGCGGTCGAAGACCCCGACCGGGTTCGCCGGGCTCAAAACGAGTCCTTGTTCGCCGACAGTCTCGCCGAGTTCTAGCAAAACTGTCGTACGGCGGCTTGCGCCTCTTGGGTTGCTTCGACCCGTTCCGAGTGCGAATAGACGACGCGCTCGCCCTGATCGTTGTAGTGGTACAAGTATCCGGCGTTTTGAATACGTTCGAGATCGACCCGCGCTCGCGCGCATGCGATCTTGCGTTCCTGCTTTTTGCGTTGTCGCTCGGCCTGCTCCGCTTCGTCTTGAGCATGCTCGCGCTCGAAGGCCTCGAGCAGGCGGCGCTGTTTCTCTCTGCGGGCCTCTGAGATGTCTGAGGTCGTGCTCTTTGGCGTCTCGACTTCTAGACGGGTGCTTTGAGTACCTTGCGCTGGTCTGTCGCCGTAGTGGACCTTCCCGTTCTCGTCCACCCACTTGTAGACCGAGCCGGCATGCGCCGACCCCGTAGCGACTGCCATTGCGAATGCGAATATTGCGAACGTCTTCATAGCCATCCGGCCCGATAATTGTGCCGTAAAGACTATAGCCGCTCAGTCACCGCCCACGGTTGCGCGAGTCGCAGTTTGCCCCATTGTGCACTGGTCTTTGCGGCGCTGGACCGGGTTATCTAAACGGCTCTTCGAGGGCGTTTCTTTTCTGATGTGAGTTCTCGGGGGATGCCCTAAGTATCTGGCGATAACAGCAAAAACGATGTTGTACTTTACTTTTAGGGCTGCCCACCGGGCCCAATAACTGCTATATTTCCGCTTATTGCAATCGGGCATATGCACGTTTCGCGTGTTTGGTTTGTCGGCAGCAAAAGAAAACAACGCGGCTGTCGAACAAATTTGGGGGCACGTGGTGTATTCGAGAGAGTACCCCGCGTCGCAGTTTCTGTTGGGTTCAGATTTGGGTACGTATAGGAGAGGGGTCATGAGGCATTTGCGGATCCTAGTTACGGGGATGCTGCTACCGTTCGTTATGGTCGGTTGTGCAACATCTAATGGGGGGCATTCCATCAGTCCTGCCGCATGCGCGGGGATTGGCGTTGCCGTCGGCGCGGGCTTGGGCGGTGGGGCCACCGGTGGTCCAGGTGCCGGCATAGGCGCCCTTACCGGTTTGGTCATGAGCCAGGTCTTCTGCGGCCAAGACGAGGACAAGGATTCGGATGGTGACTGGGTCCCTGACGATTTCGACCAGTGCCCGAACACGCCCGAAGGCATGGCGGTCGACGGAAACGGTTGTCCGCTCGACTCCGATGGCGACGGCATCCCTGACCACGAAGACCAGTGCTACCGTGAGTATGGTACGCCACCGGATGGGTGTCCCGAGGTCGTCGAGGAGATGATGGAAGTCATGGTGGTCAAGATCGTGGAGACCATCCATTTCGACTTTGCTAAAGCGGATATCAAGCCCATCGGCAAGGCTGTGCTGGATGCGCGTGTCGTGCCCGTGCTGCGTGCCAATCCTAACGTGAAGATTCGTATCGTCGGATACACCGACAGCGTCGGCCCGGCGGAGTACAATCTCGGCTTGTCGCTGCGACGTGCGGAGGCCGTGCGCGATTATCTGGTGTCGCAAGGAGTTTCGATGTCGCGTCTAAGCGTTATCGGTAAGGGCGAGGAGTTCCCCATCGCGTCAAACGACACTAGGGAAGGCCGCGCCGACAACCGTCGTGTGGAATTCGAAATCAAGAAATAGCTAGAGACCTCGGGGATGTATGATCCCGAGCCTGAGTAACTACTAGGCCGAGTTCGCCGTGACGGCGGACTCGGCCTTCTTCTTTGCGGGCTAGCTGTCGGAAGCCAGCAGCTCGGCGATGGCGCCGAGCCGCAAACGACGCAGGGCTTCGCCGAACGCTTTGCCATCCAGCGCCTGTGTTTTTAGCTCCGCCGAGTCGACCTCCTGAGCGACCTGTTGCGCGCGGCTGAGCCGTTCGCAGATTGCCTCGACCTCGCCGGTCCCGTCGCCCGCCGCCACGCACACCTCGAGCACCTCCTGAAAACGCTCCCGTCGCCTGAGCGCATCGACAAGCTCGAGCAGCGCCAGGCACTCATGCGCGTGACACAGCGCTAGCTGCGGGGGCAAAGCCTCACGCAGTGTCGCCGCGAGCAGGACCAGCTTCTCGTAACTACGCGGAATTCCAAAGCGGCGATACAGTGCGACGATCACCGCTCGGCGCTGCGTTTCAGCCAAGGTCGATGTGGCCCGCAGCGCAAGCACCGCCATTCGTTGTGCGGGCTTGGCAAGGCCTGACAGGTTGGTCGCAGCAAAGGGCGGTTTGTTCATGTCCAAGCTTGCGTGTGCGGCCTGCTCGAGCTGCGGACAGATGGCCGCTAATACCCCGCACTCATACAGGGTTTGAAAAAAGCCGTGTGGACTTTGCGCGAGCAAGCTTTTCTCTGTTTCGCTCCAAAGACGCTCAGCGGATAAGCTGGAGAAGTCCGGGCTCAATGTCATGCTTTTCATGAGCGTGAGCGTCGAGTCCGCAATGAGAAAACCCAGGTGTGCAAGCTTCGCGACGAAACGGGCACCGCGAATCACACGCAGCGGGTCCTCGACAAAGGCTTCCGACACATGCCGCAGCCGGCGGGCCTGCAGGTCGGCCAAGCCATCAAAAGGGTCTACGAGGCTGCCGTCCTTTGCCCGCGCTATGGCGTTTATCCTAAAGTCGCGCCGCTTCAAATCCGCGGTCAGGTCGATGTCGGCGCTGGCGTCGACGGAAAACCCTTTGTGCCCGGGACCCGTTTTGGTCTCGGTGCGTGCTAAGGCATATTCTTCGCGCGTCCGAGGATGGATAAAAACCGGAAAATCGGCGTCTAGCTGTTCGAACCCTTGTGCAAGCATCTGCTTGGGTGTCGCCCCGACGACCACCCAGTCGTGTTCCTCGACGGGCAAGCCGAGGAGCTCGTCACGCACGGCACCGCCTACCAGATACGTATCCACGTGTGGGTTGTTCGCTTGTTCGATGTGTTACGAGCCGAGCTTGGCTCGGCAGCTTGGGTTTGATTTTGGCGGGCGCGCCGGCGCTACTTCAACTCAAGAGCTCGCCGGGTACGCAGGTTCCCATGGATGAGATGTCCGTGAGCCGCACGAGACCCGTCGACTCCGTTTCGACGATCAAATGTTGGCGCGAAACATCTCGGTACTCCTCATCGACAATGATGTCGCTCGTCTCGTCTCGGCCTATGACATTCCTGCCTTCGCCGAGCGTCGTCTCCGACCCGCTATCGTCTACAAACCGAAAATCATCCGCACGTACGATACTGAACTTGTGCTTTGCGAGCAGCAGCGTCAGCGTTTGATTTTCCCCAACCCGGATTTCTATCGGTTCGCCTTTTGGCAGACGCTTGAAAACATGCTCTGCGGAGGGTTTGGACAAGTGCGTCGTCAGGTCGACTAGCGGGCGCGCCGCGGATTCATTAAGCTGCGGGTTTTCAATGTGACGGCTCGCGTAGATTTTCTGCACCACCTGACGGCGATTGGCGAGAAACTGAAGATACTTCTCAAGACCAACGCGCTTGTAGGGATTGGCGGTGGAATCCAGCCCGGACAGCGCATTCATAATGGCGCGCCAGCCATTGTCCCAATAGATGTCTTGTAGCTGCTGCGGGTCCAACAGGCGCGCACCGGCACTGTAGTCCTCGTGCTCAGTATCGGCGATGACGTCGCAAATAGTCTCTTCGATCCGCCGCATGACCTGGGCTTCCTCGACGAGTGCGGTGTCGCTGGCGTCGATGAGCTCCATGACCTTCGCCGCGGGAAGACCTGTGCGGCCCGACAGCGCAAACTCCAGATCCTTTGGCGTATCGAAAGCGAACAGATCCTCTCCAACGCGGAGAGTGAGTCGATTGGACTTGGTCTTTTTCAGCAATTGCCTGAAGCTTCTATGCCGACGTCACGAATCCGATGCTCCCCAGCTCAGGGTGGCGTAAAAAACGGGACCTTTGATCCTCGAGCCAACGCCGGATCGACCGCGCCGTCCTTAAGCGCATTCTAGCAGGACCGCCGGCTACCGGGGACAGTTGCTTTGGCTTCTTCAGCAGACGCACAATAGGGCTTAGCCCGATGCTCCACGCTGGTCGAGGACGGCAGCTGTGGCGAATCGACCCAGTAGCGGCCACGACGAGTATCCTGTGGTGGACGCGCTAAGCGCCGTGGGTGGTTGGCTCACGCGGACCAAGAGTGACTTGCCGGTACACGTAATCTCATGCGATATCCTCGATTTCCTTTCCTAAAGGGCCTCATGGTCCTGTGTTTGGTGCTTTTTGTGGCCCGCGCGCCATTTGCACAGGGGCTTGGTCTGGAGGTGTTCGTTCGGATGCATATGCCAAGCGGCAAGTTGGTCGAACGTTCGATAAATAATAACGATGTGCTGCGTTCCGGTGATGAATTTCGGGTGCGCGTCGGGGTGGCGGGCGAGGGTTTTCTCTATGTGCTTCATCAAGGCACCACGCGCGCGATGGTGCTTTTTCCCGCCAACCTCGAACCCGACACGGCCACCCGGGTACGCGAGGGTGTGGAAGTCGTATTGCCGGCGGAAAACCTGTTTTTTACGCTCGATGAGACGTTGGGCCCTGAACGCGTGCTAGTGTTGCTTGCGCGCAAACCAATACGGGATATGAACACCGTGCTTACGGTCGCCGCCGCGTCGCCGGTCGACCGTGGTGCCTTGCGTAGGGTGGGTGTGGACGATGCCGCCGAGCTAGTGTTTGGACACATTGCTGCGGCCTCGCTCGGCCTCGTGCCGGGCGAGGCAACGTCTGATAACAGGTCGTCCGCTAGCGCCGGAACCGTGGGTAATGAAGCCGAGAGCACCGGACCCGAGACCAGCGGCACGGATGACCAGATACTGGGTGATGTGGGCTCGCGCATCGACAACCTGCTCATCGAGTTGGACGTCCAACAACCGGTCTACAACAGCGGCTCGGCCGCGGCGGGTAAAAAAACCGGTGTGCAAGGCGAGGGGTCCGTGCCGACGGCGAGCGTTCTTTCCACGCGCAAAGACGAGCCGTCCGAGCAATACGAGTTTAGCGATACAGCGCCGGCCCGAAGCGAGGAGACCGCGGATATTCTCGGCGACGACCCCGCGGACTTGGCGGTCGTCACTGTGGTCGAGGACTCGGACGCGTCGCTCGATAACGGCGAAGGCCAGCGCACTACCACATCCGAGACCGCGGCCGAAATTGCCGGGACGACCGGAGCTGAGACCACACAAAGCACCGAGCGCGCCGAGACGCTAGTGCCCGATAACACGCTCGATGCGGGCACGAGCGAACAATCAGTGACTGCGCCGTTACCCCGCGATGACCCGGGGGATGCCATCCGTGTGACAGTGGTGGAGGACGATACGCAGACCAAGGCGCCTGTCCTCGCCATCAGCGAGCCGGCGCGAAGCGACGACGACAACGATGTGGCTGTCAATGTGGTGAGCGAGCTCGATACCGGTGCAATGCAAACTGCGATGCAAACGGCGCAAGAGGATTCCGCGCAACCCGAGGAGGAGGAAATGGACGCGAACCTCGTCGTCCAGGCCGAGCGATTGTCGGCGGCAGACCCGAACGCCGGGGCGAGCGCTCGGTTATCGGAGGCGAAATTCCAGCGAGTGCATGCTTCCGCCGTTCTTATCCCGACAAGCCGCGGGTTTGCATCCGGCGTTCTTCTGGATATGGAGGGGCATGTGTTGACCAATTGGCACGTGGTCGAAGGTCGCCAATTCATACCTGTCTTGGTACAGGCGGCTCCCGACGCCGGCGGTGCCGCGAGAATGACCAAAGCGCGCGTCTTGGCATCGAACCAGGCCCCCGACCTTGCTCTGCTCAAACTGCAAGCCCCACTGGGTTCGCTTACACCCATCGACGTGCCGACCGCGCTCCGGCTCGAGCTGGGGGACGTGGTCTATGCGCTCGGGTCCGCGGACTCGACGCTTGCGCTCAGGATGGCTGAAGGTGAGATAGACCGGTTTGTGCCCTACGCCTCGTGGCGTTCCGTAGGAGAGGTCGAGCACGCGGGAAGCGTGATCCGGGCGAGAGTGCGCGACCTCCCTGCTAGCTCTGGCACCCTACTGTTGGACCGCAACTTGCGGCTTGTAGGCATAGGCATCTCTTCGGACAAGGATGCGGAGGGTTTTAGTGCGATATCGCTGGACTCTATACTGGAGTTCTTATCCGAGTATGGTGGCGGTAGAGTGAAGCTCAAAGAAGGTTGACCCGGCGAAACAGCGGGTGAACCGGTTGGCTGGACTGGGAAGAGGATGGAATGTTGGACGCACCGCGAATCATAAAGAAATACCCGAACCGACGGCTTTACGACACAGCTGTCAGCAGTTACATCACCCTGGAGGATGTTCGTCAGCTTGTGTTGGGTCATACACCATTTAGCGTGCGTGATGCCCGAACGGAAGAAGACATTACCCGGACCATCCTGCTGCAAATCATCATGGAGCAAGAGGAGGACGGCGAGCCGATCTTCTCCGCCGAGGTGCTCGAGCAAGTCATTCGCTTCTATGGCGATTCCCTGCAGGGGATGATGACCAGCTATCTGGAGAAAAGCTTGAAGATATTTGTGGACCAGCAGGACCACTACCGCAAACAGGTCGAAACGGCGATGGGCGACCCGCTCGCAGTGATGCGCGATATGACCGAGAAACACTTTGGCATGTGGAAGGACATGCAGGAGAACTTTTTTCGCGCCGCGATCCCCAACAAACCGAGCAAACCCGCGCCCGCGCCTGAAGCACCGCCCAAGCGTAAGGAGAGCAAGAAACCCACCAGTCGCTGAGTAGCGGTTGACAGAAAGTGATTTCAGGCACTAGCATGCGCTGTTGCAGTGCATCAATTCTTGTGAGTCGGTTTCGTGCCGTATTTCTGCCATTTGCGCACGACCCTCATAACAAGTGCATATCGTTGCGAAGGGCTAGACCCCTAGGAGGAGGAACCCACCATGACCGAGGTTGTAATCGCCGGTGCGGCACGCACCCCTGTTGGCACCTTTAACGGCGCCTTTAGTACTTTGTCTGCATCCGAGCTGGGCGAAGTAGCAATTCGCGGCGCGCTGGAGCGCGCACAGGTGGAACCCAGCGAGGTTTCGGAAGTCATTCTCGGCCAAATTCTTGCGGCCGGCGGAGGACAGAACCCGGCGCGCCAGGCTGCCATCGGCGCCGGTATTCCCGTCGAGACCACGGCCTACGGCATCAACCAGCTCTGCGGCTCTGGACTGCGTACCGTCGCCCTGGGTTATCAGGCCATCCGTCTCGGCGACAGCCACATTGTCGTGGCCGGCGGTCAGGAAAGCATGACCCAGGCACCCCATCTCGTGCATCTGAGAGCCGGGACAAAGATGGGTGACACCCAGCTTGTGGACTCCATGATCAAGGATGGGTTGTGGGACGCCTTCAATGGCTACCACATGGGGCAGACCGCCGAGAACGTCGCGCAGCAGTGGCAGATCACCCGCGAGGAGCAAGATGAGTTTGCGGCTGCATCTCAGCAGAAAGCCGAAGCCGCGCAGAACGCGGGTCGGCTTTCGGACGAGATCGTTCCAGTGACCGTGAAAACCCGCAAGTCTGAGACCGTTGTTGACAGCGACGAGTATCCTCGGCACGGTACAACCTTAGAGAGTCTCCAGAAGCTGCGCCCGGCCTTTCAAAAGGAAGGGTCCGTGACGGCGGGTAACGCATCCGGGATCAATGACGGGGCGGCGGTCGTCGTGCTGATGAGCGCAGACGAGGCAAAACAGCGTGGACTGACGCCGCTCGCGCGTATTGTCTCGTGGGCAACCGCTGGGGTGGACCCCGCTGTCATGGGTACCGGACCCATCCCGTCGAGCCGCGCCGCGCTGGAAAAGGCCGGCTGGAGTACCGATGACCTCGACCTCGTCGAGGCCAACGAGGCTTTCGCGGCGCAAGCATGCGCGGTCAACAAAGACCTCGGCTGGGATGTGGCCAAGGTAAATGTCAACGGTGGCGCGATCGCTATCGGTCATCCTGTAGGTGCGTCGGGTTCGCGCATTCTGGTGACCTTGCTACACGAAATGCAGCGGCGCGACGCGAAGAAAGGTCTCGCTACTTTGTGCATTGGCGGTGGTATGGGTATCGCCATGTGTGTGCAGCGGGACTAAGAATGGGGGAGGAACATGTCACGAGTAGCTATAGTTACCGGCGGCACGCGTGGTATTGGCGCCGCAATCTCGGTCGGGTTGAAAGAGGCCGGACATAAGGTCGCGGCGACATACGCAGGCAACGACGAGGCGGCGCAAAAGTTTACTGGCGAGACCGGTATCCCCGCCTGGAAATTCGATGTAGCGGACTTCGCGGCCTGTGAGGAGTCCTGCGCCAAAATCGAGAACGACCTGGGGCCGGTCGATATCTTGGTCAACAACGCGGGTATCACGCGCGACGGCACGATGCATCGCATGACCTTCGAGCAATGGAATGCGGTGATCCAAACCAACCTGAACTCATGCTTCAACATGAGCCGGTGTTTGATTGAAGGCATGCGTTCGCGCGGCTTTGGGCGCATCGTCAGCATAGGCTCGGTCAACGGGCAAGCGGGCCAGTTCGGGCAGGCGAACTACTCGGCTGCGAAGGCCGGTATCCACGGGTTTACAAAGGCTTTGGCACAGGAGGGTGCCGGCAAGGGCATCACCGTCAATGCCATTTGCCCCGGCTATATAGACACCGAGATGGTCCGCGCAGTACCCGAGGACGTGCTACAGAAGATCATTGCCAAGATCCCCGTTCGCCGTTTGGGCAAGCCCGAGGAAATCGCACGCGCCGTGCTGTTCTTGGTGGATGACGATGCCGGTTTTATCACCGGTTCGACCTTGTCCATCAACGGCGGCCAGTACATGTCCTGACGCACCCGGCGCGCCAGATTGGCGGGGCCGGCCGGGGCGAGGCCCGTAGTCGGGGGGCGTCTGCGCGCGCTAGCGCTGCTCCGCGTATAACTGCGCGTCGGCGACCGCGAGCGCCGTCATGTTGATAATACGTCGCACGGTTGCTGCTGGTACGAGTATATGCACCGGCTTGGCGAC
>CAJHYW010000036.1_pt1 | contig 14445 bp, 13 predicted proteins | sample 9198811 | NCBI WGS metagenome assembly CAJHYW01 (sample SAMEA7708378, study PRJEB35096) | sediment metagenome | biome: marine neritic benthic zone biome [ENVO:01000025]; feature: sediment [ENVO:00002007]; material: shallow marine sediment [ENVO:03000034] sea grass bed [ENVO_01000059] ...
CACTGCCCAGATTGGTCGCCTGGTGGAGCGGCTGGTTCCGGACCGCCCGCTCGCGGAAGAAGGCATCATCATTCGACCGAAGTATCTGGATGTGGAGCTGCTGGCTACACCGTCCCTGGCGCTCGACAGGGTGCGGCTCGAGGTATTGCACATTGGTGAGCACGTGCAGCGCATGCTGGCCGAGGTGATGCCAGCCATAGCCATGCGCGACCATGACGCACTCGAAAGAATTCAGAACATGGACGACCAAGTGGACATCCTGCACGCTCATGCCATCGAGTATCTAGGTAAGATAAGCAAAACCTCGCTGACGGATGTTCAAACCAAACAGTTCGTCAAGCTTATGGAGGCAGTGAACAATTTGGAGAACATCGGTGACATTATCGAAACCGATCTCGTCGCGCTCGGTAACAAGCTCATCGATGAAGATGTCATCATGAGCGACGCGACCAAGGAAGTACTGCGCAGTATTCACATAACGGTGTTGAAGTCGGTCGACGCTGCCGTCCAAGCCGTGTCGCAGGATAGCGAAATCGCGGCCCAAATGGTTACCAATATGAAAGACGACATCAATCGCCTCACGGAATCCGCAGCCATGCATGAGGCCAAACGACTGGTGGCGGAAGAGCCGAATCGCATCCCTGCCTACACTATCGAGATGGACATCATCGAGAAGCTAAAGCGCATTTACTACTTCGCCAAGCGCATGGCCAAGACCGTGACCCCGGAGGTCTTGTTGCAGAAATCGGCATAAGTTATCGACGACCTGCATGCCGAGCTGTCATTGACGTGGGTCAATGTCCCGTCACTACGGGTGCTTGCCTAGAGTCGTAGGTTCTGATCCAAATGAATCGACAAGCTGGCCACTGCTCTTATCCCGATAGCTCGAAGTCCGCGATGATCGGCAGGTGGTCGCTCGCGACCCGGGCGAGGCGCAGCCGACAGGTGCGAGCTGATACCAGCTTCAGGGGGCCTCGATAATAGAATCGGTCCAAGGCGCCACGCGGGGAAAAGCCGGGATAGGTGCGCAGGCCGTCGCCAACGCTGTAACCTCGCTGGGTTGCACACCTGAAGCCGAGAACATCGGTGAAGACAGGGTGCAATACCAACCGCCAGTCGTTGAAATCACCGCCGACGACGCACGCTTCTTGAGGGTCGAGGCCGGCAAACTCTCTTGCTTGCGCAATCATCCCCACCTGACGAGAGCGTTCTTGAACCGACAGCCCCAAGTGTAAGTTGAACACCCCGAGGGTCCGGCGGCGAGACCTTTTGCCGCTGATCTGAAGCCGCGTGTACTGACACCCGCGCCGAATCCGGCGGGGTAATGACAAATCGATGTTCTGTTCTTGTTCAACCGGAAAGCGGCTGAGCGTCGCGTTGCCGTAGCGTCCCTTACGCAGGCTGACGTTGTAGCCAACGCTGAAGTATGGAAAGTCGAGTCGCTGGGCCAGCTCTGCAGCCAGGTCGAGATTCTTTGACCTTGGCGCATCGTGGTCGACCTCCTGCAGAAGCGCCACGTCTGGTTGGTGATGCTGGAGGATTTCGGCGACTCGTTCGAGGCGGAATCTGCGGTCCACGCCGATAGCTCGGTGAATGTTGTAAGTGACGAAGCGTAAGTGCAATCTGGCGTCCTATTTTTTCCCTGATTCAATAATCTGGCAAAAAACCTGAAAAAATGATATCAATCAACTGGATTGTATAGGGCGGCACGACTATTTCTTTCGCGCTCACGAGGAGAGGTGCTATGAGGGGTTTGCTTGTCACTGGCATTACGTTCGGTGTCTTCATGACCGAGGCAATCATCCACTACAACATGGGTAAGGCCGAGGCGAATGGCGGGTTCAAGCTCCGTTTGCCACCTCCGAAGGAGCTTGCAAAGATCGCGGCCGTCACGGCTCTTTTCTCGGTAACCAGCGGTGCCCTGCTGAATGTTGTCGAACGCCGGGTTCTGCCTCGGGTCTAGCACGCATAGTGCATCGGTAGCCCACCGTCATTACGTGCCCCGGTTAAACATGCGTGATAGCCATTGGCCGCGCTGGTGAAATGTTCGGGCTAACTTAGGGCGCTGTCGAGATTTTCGCGAATCGCCTTCTCGACCTTGGCCTTCATTGGAGCCAAGGCGAGGTTGAGCTTTATGTTGACCTCGATGAAGTCGTCACCGACATCGACAGAGCCGGAGGCTCCTGTACGTTTGAATCGTAACGAATCACCGTCCCACGCGTAGCTCACGTTGAGCTTCTTCTTTATCTCTTCGGCAACTTTCTCCACGCTCGCTCGCGCTTCATCACGCCCTAGGGTGTGCTCTCGCTTAATATGAATGTTTGGCATTTTTCTCTATTCGAAGGGTTTCACTAGCTAGCGTGCGTCCTGCACGGTCTCCGTCGCCGCATTGACCACGAAGGTATCGCAAGGTGCCGCACGTGCGACACCGGTCGCGGTCGACCCGCTGAGCATGTCCAGCAGGTTTCGTCGGCCTCGCGCGCCCAGCACGATGAGGTCCACATCATTGTGCTTGGCGAAGTCGACGATCTCCGCTTTGGCCGAATGCTTTGTCAGCCGCACTTCTTGTGCGGCGGTGGCATTGGGGGCCAACTCGGTGCACAGGTCTTGCAGGTCTTTCTTGGCGCGGTCGATCAGAAACTCTTCCGGGTCCATTTGCTCGCCGTCCCCAATCATGTGGTAATGGGGGAGATGTTCTGGAAAATGCTCGACCACGTGCAGGAAGGTAATCCGCGCACCGTAGTGCTCGGCAAGGTCGACGGCTTGTTGTGTCGCGACCCTGCTGATGTCGGAGAAGTCCGTTGCTAGTAGAAGGTGTTCGTATTTGCGCATAGCTCCGCCTTTGCCGCCTCAGTCCATAAACGGCAGTATCCAAACGATGACCAGGAGGATGTAACAGACCACCAATGAAATCACCACGTAGGGGACGCTAAAGCTCAGAAACTCCTTTATAGACCAGGTCCTCGCGTCTTCTTTCTCCCCCATACTGAGTGCCACATAGAGCGCCGGTGCGCCGGCGATGGTCAGGTTGCTACCAAGGGTCCCGGCCCACACCAGCGCCCAATAGAGCGGCCATGGGTTGATGTCGGTCGTTTCTCCCAAGTCTCGAATCACGTACAACAACGTAAGGATAAACGCATCGTGCTCGACGATGCCGACAATAGGCGCCGTCACCCAGTACAAGATGCTGGTACCCAAGAGCAGGCTCTCCTGGATGTAAGGTGTGAGCCAATGCGCGACGATTTCCAGGATGTGCGTGTTCTCCAACCCCCCGACCAGGGCGAACAAGGCCGCATAGAAGCCGATGGCCTTCCAGTCGAGCTCGGCGAGCATCCCCTCCAGGTCCGGCGCGTCGAGCTTCCATTTGTCGTTAAAGAGCTCGAACACCAGTACCAGGAGCATTGCACCGGAGAAGGCGATGAAGCCAAGCAGCACTCCCAGGTACTGGCGAAACGACATGCCGAGGATAGTGATGACAAAAGCCGCACACACCACCACGGCGAAGCGCTTGTTCTTGATGTGCGACTCCGGAGGCGCATCCGAGGCGACCACGTCCGGGTCTAGAGTCACCTTGGCCATCGGGGAGGCGCGAAACTTGAAGTAGAAGGCTGCGACTACCACCGCATAGGTCAGCGTCAGTATGAAGAAGGAAGACGGTCGGCCGGAGTGCCAGATAAAGCCAAAGAACTCGATGCCCGAGACGCTGTGGAGCATCTGCGGGGGAAGGTCGCCAAGCAACAGCGCGGTGCCCATGAAGTTAGAGCACAAACCGATAAACAATACCGCCGCCGTCGCTTCGAACTTGTACAGCTTGCGGATGTGAAAAACGACCGGCGCTAGCATCAGCACGACGACCACATTGTCGATAAACATCGAGATAAAGCCGGACAACGTGCCAATCAGGGTGACGAAAAGCGGGACATTGCCTTTGGACCACTGCAGGGTAAGCTCACCGAGATACTCGGGGATGCCAGTTTTCCCAAAATAGCCCGCAATGAGCCAGATACTGACCAGAATGGCGATAACGTTCCAATCCACGAACTCGAAGGCCTGGATCTCGGTCATGCTCCCAATAATGATCATGGCGATGACGCCGAGAAACGCGCCCACGACGCTGTCAATCCAGCGCACCACCACCAAGAAGATCGTGGCGAGAAAGACGATGAGGGTGAGTGTTTGAATCCCTTCCATTTACGGCACCTATTAGCGCGTCAGGACGCGTTTTGTAAGATAGTGTCGCCACGACACGACCAGCGCCCTCGGAGAGCCGCTCTCGTAGTCGCTCGGTGGCGGTTTGTCAGCTGGGTGAGAAGTCATCGCGGGTGGGGCTAGCCGAGCGCTTTGGCTTTGTCGGTGTTCTCCCAAGGCGTCTTTGGTTTGGTGCGCCCCATTTGCCCATAAACGGCCAGTTGCTGATAGAAGCCATGCTTGTTCTGCGCAGGGAGATCGCGAAGACCGAGGTCGCGGACAATCGCACCTACGCGAAAATCGAACACGTCGGTCACTCGGCGATGCAGGTCATCGGAGTCGATCTGCCCCGTGCCAAAGGTACGCACCCTGACGCTCACGGGCTGGGCCGCGCCCACGGTGTAGCTGAGTACAACCTCGCACTCGGTGGCGAGCTTTGCGGCGACGACATTTTTTGCCGCATAGCGGGCAGCGTACGCACCTACTCGGTCGATGCGCAAGGGGTCTTTACCGCTTAGCGCGGCCCCACTGTGGCGTGCGTACTCACCGTAGGTGTCGACACCGGTCTTGCGTCCCGTCAGACCCGAGTGATAGCGGGGGCCGCCACCGATGAAGGGGCCTTCCGGGTTGACGAAGATCTGGGTGTTGCTGTCGGGCTCACGTTTTGCTTCTTTACACACGGGGGTAATCACATGCTCGATCAGATCATCGCGCAGCTCTGCGAGGTCGGGTTGGTTTTCTTCCATTTGGCTCGCAACCAGCGTGACGCCGTGGATACGCTTCGGCTCCCCGTCCCGGTACTCGATGCTGACTTGCGATTTCCCATCCGGCAGCAGGTAGGGCAGACGTTTTCGTACCTTGGGGGAATCGAGCGTGTCGGCGAGCCGGTGCGCAAGCCAGATTGGCAGTGGCATTAGGCTCGGTGTTTGCTCACACGCGTATCCAAACACCGTAACCGGGTTCTTTGCCGTGATGCGGTTGATGGCGCCGTCGTCCAGCGCGTCGAGGTCCAAAGGCAAATACTCATCCACCGTGCAGTCGACAAAGCTGGTCATGATGGTGCAGGCATCCGCATCGAAAACATCCTTGGGATAGCCGATCGAGCGAATGACGTCCCGCGCGACATCTGGGATATCGAGCTTTGCCTGTGACGCGTAGCGTGCAGCAACAAACATCACACCGCTTGCAACGGCGCACTCGGCGACGATGCTCGAGTACGGGTCTCGCCTGAGATACTGGTCGACGATGGCGTCGCTCACCTGATCGCACAGCTTGTCGGGATGCCCCGCGGCGATCGATTCCGAGGTAAAGATAAAATCGTCGCTCATGTCGTCGTTACCTCTTCGGTTGGTTCTGAGTCGGACATCGCGTCCGAGGCGTCATCTTCGTCCGCGTCCTCGTCGGACTGCTCGATGCTCGGTAACGGGGGTTTCATTGCCTCGTTGATGATCAGTGGCAAAAGTGTGCCGGCACCCACGACCAGCATGTCGGTCAACCCGAGGGGCGTCGTGCCAAGCAAACGTCGCAGCCCTGGCAAAAAGGTCACCGCCTGCGCGACCAGCATTGCCACGATGGCGCGTTGCAGGTGTTTGTTTGGCGCAAGACGCCGCTTGCTGAACACCGTCCGATAGCCGGACCGGGCGCTCAGCGCGTGCGCGAGCTCGTTGACGGTCAAGGTGTTGAAGGCCAGCGTGCTTGCTTGAGGCGCGCCCGCGCCATAGCGGCGCAGACCGTACATAAAGGCCCCCAGGACCCCGGCGCCGATCACGCCGGACTCGAAGAGCATCTTCCGCAGGTCCTTGCCGCCGATGATGGCATCCTTCGCGTCCCGGGGTGGCCGGTCCATGATGTCGGGCTCCGCCGGTTCGAGCGATAGGGCCAGACCCGGAAAGATATCGGTGACCAAGTTGACCCACAGAAGCTGCATGGGGTTGAGCGGTTGCCCCAGGCCCAGCGCGATGCCCGCAAGCATGATCTCGATCTCGGTCAAATTGGTCGAGACCATGAAGTGGATGGTCTTGCGGATATTGTTATAGATGGTCCTGCCCTGTCGCACGGCGATTGACATGGTGTGTAGATTGTCATCTTCTAGGACCACATCCGACACGGCACGTGCCGTATCAGTGCCGCCCTCTCCCATGGCGATCCCGATACCCGCGGCCTTTAGCGCCGGCCCATCGTTGATGCCGTCACCGGTCATGGCCACGACATAACCCGCGCTCTGCAATGCTTGGACGATCTTGAGCTTGTGCGCGGGGCTGACGCGGGCGAACACGTGCACGTCTTTCGCCAGACCGGCGAGCAGCTCGGTGTCCATGGTCTCGAGAACGCTCGACTCCAAAACGCGCAGCGGGCGTCCTTCGCTCAGGTTGAGCTGACGACCGATAGCCTGCGCGGTCGCGCTCTGGTCGCCGGTGATCATCACCGTTCGAATGCCCGCGCGGTGGTACTCGGCCATCAGGCGGTCCATCCCGGCGCGCATGGGGTCCGCCATCCCCGCGAGCCCCAGCCAAACGAGACCGGTGGTCTTGGCCGGCATACGTTTTGTATTGAGCTCGCGGTAAGCCACCCCGAGCACACGCAGGGCGTCGCCCGCCATGCGTTCGTTCTCGGCCAGGATCAGCTCGCGGGCCTCCGCGGTAAGCCGCACGCGCTGGCCTTCGACAATTTGGTCATTACACAGCGCGAGCAGCTGGTCCGGGCTGCCCTTGACCGCGAGAAGCGGTTTCCCGTCTGCGGGAACATGCAAGGTGCTCATGTAGGGTCGGCCTTCGGCGCGGTATCGCGTTTGTACCGTTGGGAACTGCTCGCGCAGCGCGATTACATCGATACCCGCATTGAGCGCCAGCTCGACCAATGCGTTCTCGGTGGCCGAGCCTTCCAAACCGAAGTCCTCCGGCGTACCGACGATACTGGTCTCGCTGCACAGCGAGACGACCTGCATGAGCCTTACCAGCTCGTCGCGACCGTGTGGGTCGACGGCATTGCCACCGTTGGTAAACAGGCGCTCGCTTACCGAGAAGCGCTCTTGACCGGCGTGCACGGACACAACGGCCATACGATTCATGGTGAGCGTGCCAGTCTTGTCCAAACAGATGACCTGCACGCAGCCAAGCGTTTCGACAGCATCCAGATGTCGCACAGCGACGTTCCGTTGGCGCATGTCTTTGATGCCCATGGCGAGGGTCGTCGTGGCGACGGCTGGCAGACCCTCGGGGACGGCTGCGACCGCCAAGGACACCGACGATTTGAGCATCTCCACCACGCCAAAACCGCGTAGTAGACCGACGCCGAAGACCCCTGCACAGATGACACCGCTGAGCACGGCGAGCTGGGTGCCCATCTTGTCGAGCTGCTGTTGCATAGGTGTCTCGGGCGCCTCGGCTTCTCCGACTAGGGTTTGAATCTGGCCGAGCTCTGTCGCCACGGCCGTGGCGGTCACCACGCCGCGCCCATTACCACCGGTCACATGTGTGCCCATGTAGGCCATGTTGATGCGGTCGCCAAGCGCCGTGTCATCTTTGGCCACCATTTCCGCATCCTTGGAGACTGGCAGGCTTTCGCCCGTTAACGCGGACTCGTCCACGCTCAGACGGTGAGAGCTCAGCAACCGGAGGTCGGCCGGGATGTAAGTGCCCGGGGCGAGCAGCAGCACATCGCCTGGGACGATCTCGTCGGCGCCGATGTGCGTCGGTGCGCCATTTCGCAATACTTCGGCGACGCGCACCCCGGTATCGGCTAACGAGTTGATGGTCTTCTCGGCTTGACGCTCGGTGACGAAACCGATCACCGAGTTGATCACTACGACCCCCAGGATGACCGCGGCATCCAGCCGGCCGCCGGTCACCACCGAGACAACCGCGGAAACGCCGAGAAGGCCAACCGGTAAGCTGTTGAATTGTCCGACGAATATGGAGAGGTCGGAGCGCGGCGGACTTCCCTCTAGCGCGTTTCTCCCATAGGCTCTGAGCCGCACGCCCGCATCGTCGGTGGACAGTCCCAGCTTCTCGGACGTATCCAGCTGTGACAAGACCTCACGCGTTTTCATCGTGTGCCACGGTCGAATTGTCTGCTGCTCCCGCTCCACGGGTGTGCCCGACAGTGCACCTGCTGCAGTCGACGCGAACACCGGTTGGCGCACGCCACGCATGATGTACTCCTTGACGGACGCTGCCAGTTGACTCAGACGCGGTGGGCTGGGCTTGCGCACAGGTTGTCGCCTCGGCAGCTCCTTCTTCGGCCGCGGTGTTGGCACCTGACCCCGGTGCACACTGACGAGGTCATCGGCCAGCTCACGCAGGCTAAGCTGCGCCGGGTCGTAGGTGACGAGAACCCGCCCCGTGAGCACGCTGGCCTTGACCGTGAGCACACCCCTAACGGCGCGAAGCCCCCGCTCGATGGCACGCTTGCGTGCGCTTCTGCGGTAGAGCCCATCGACTTCGAAGCGCGCGCGTCCCAGCACGCGGGCTTGCACCGCAATCACAATGTTGCTTGTCGGTACGGCGTCTGGCCTGAGGGGCACGCGGCTGCTCATAGGGACCTCACTCCTGTTGCCGCAGCGCTTGGCGTATCCGTCAGAGTGTTGTCCTCAGACGATTGCCTATCAGCGAGTCGGCGGTAATAGACGATGGCGCTTTCGCCAATGAGTCTGTTGATGGCGGTTAAGGAGAGTGTGCCGGCCAGCAGGCTATACCATTGTCTCAACCCCAGCGTACGAGCAGCCAAGGGTGCGCCCGCCGCTAGACCGGTAGCGCACATCACGACCCACATGTCCTTCAGTCTGGCGCGGTCGTCGATGTCGTGTCCAAACAACAGAGCGATCTCCAAAATCAAAGAAAGGTGCAAGCGGATCAGGGTCGACGCTCCGCTTGCGACACCGAGAAGCTTTAGCGTCGTACCCGCTCCTGGCAATAGCAATGGCAGGTCAAGGAGCGCGCCACCCAACAGAGCCAACGGTAACTGGGCGTTGACGAGTCGGCGCGCCAGTTGCTGCGGGTCTTCGTCGGGATGGCGCGCTGAAAGACTCTTGACGCGTCCTCGGATCTCGCCCTTGCGTAGCCCGAGAAAGAAGTAGAAGAACTGGTCAATGCTTTGACTTTGCAGATGACGCGCCGGAACTGTCGTCCGGTTCAACATGGAGCCCCTCCTTCCCTAAGGCGCGGTCGCCGCGCGCTTCGTATAGACCGTATGTTGTTCTAACTTATCCGTGCTGTGAACCAGAAAGGTAAAACCTCTCGATTATTGCGCGCTCGATTTTTGTAAGAAACTCGAAAAACTAACCATGAATTGTTACAGGAGTGTAACAACGCGCCCACGCCCCCCAGCTTCGGACGCACTACTATACGAGGCGACAGCCAGAAGTAAATTAGGGTTTCTACGTATACACGTTCCCCTGGTCTGTCGCGGAAGACCTGAGCTTGGTTGAGCACAACTCATTAAATTAGACACGGAGCACGCGAGGCTTGCCGCAGAACGAATACACGCTAGTCAGCCGGTGCAAGCCCCGAATGCGAGGCGCTGCAGGCACTCGCTCTGGCGAAGCTCGAGCTAGCCCGCGCGGTGGGTTCTTTTCTCCGCCGCGGCACGAACTTCGTCTGCGACCTCCGAGATTTCCTCGCCGATGTCGGAGATCGCTTCGTCCGCCTCACCGATGATTTCGGTGGTACCGGTGAACTCGGCGCGGGTCTCGGCAATGAAGTCTTCGACAACTTCTCCAATCTCCGCAGCAGTCTCTCTGCCCTTCTGGTAGAGTACCAGCCCGCTCTTCACCCCTGCGCGCGCGAGAGGTCGGGATGCACGAATCACGATTGGGATCAGTATGGAGCTCGCGGCCGCTATGGCAACGCTGACCAGTATGCCCTTCACTACCGGATTCTTCATGAGTTATGCCTCTGCTTGAGGTCGACGACCTGCCCGAGTCGTTGTTCCGCTGCGTCGCTACGCGTTGTCTGTCTCACCGGCGCCGAGCTTTTCACGGGTTGCCCACAACAAGTCCCGCTCCGTTACGATGCCGACCATTCGGGTTTTGCTTACCACCATCAGGCAACCGGGCTCGGCGCCAAGCAAGAGCTCTACCGCTTGGGCGACGGGCATGTCCGGCCGCACTTTGACGAGCTCTGTCTCCATCACGCTCTCGACGGATATGGGCTCTTGTTCGGCGCCGAGCGCTCTCTTGCCGTACGCCTTCAATAAATGCCGTGCTGTCAATACCCCTACCAGCGTACCAGACTCGTCCTCAACCGGCACATGGCGAAAATGTCGCCAAGTCATGACGTTTGATGCGAGGTCGAGCAGATCGCGCGGGAGAACCGTAAAGACCTCACGGGTCATTACATCGCCCACGGTCAGCGTCTCTGCCGATTGCTTCGGCGCTTCGGCAAGCACCCGATCCGGCTCCCATTGGTGAACGGGACAACCCCCCGCTTGCTCCTTCAACATTTGCTGTGTGACCCGACCTATGCATGCAGCCGCACCGTGCACCTTCTCTGCCTGCTGTAACGCTTCGAGAAGCCAACGAGACCCTGTTCGGCCGTTCCCCACTCGGGCCTCGACAATACCGAGATAGTAGTCGCGCTGCTTACGGGAAACGCCCACTCTAGCGAGTCCCGCGTCCGCGGTGGGGATCAATTCCTCCTGCAGCATTTTGTCTGCGGGACGGTGTCGGCCGTCGAACCAGAGCAGCTCGGCTTTGAGGCCGTGTCGGGCTGCGGCTTGGAAGTTACTCTTTGCGGCCGCAAACGGCAACTTCTGGGGTATCTCGTCGCTGCGGTCTTCCAGGCCGAGCATTAGCCCGTAGAATAGTGCCGCATTTGCCACCTCATCCACTATCGTTGGCCCGGCGGGTAACACTCGGTTTTCGATACGCAGGTGGGCCACGCCGTCACAAACACCGTAGCACGGTCGGTTCCACCGCCACACGGTGCTGTTGTGCAAACCAAGCGCAGGCAGCTCCGGTGCGCGGCCTTGCGCCAAGATATCTAGCGGGTTGCTCTCACAATCCCGTGTCATGATGACGTGAAAACGGGCGGCGTTGTCGCGGAACAGCTCGAGCACCGAGCTTCGCAGCCACGCATCGCCAAAGCTGACCCGGGTCGCTAGACCTCGGTCCACCTGCGCGGGTGTTCGTTCATCGATGGCGCGTTCGAAGAGTGCCACCCGTGTTTCATGCCACAGCCGCCGCCCGAGCAGGAATGGAGAATTGGTTGACGCGGCGAGCAAGGGTGCGCTGATGAGCTGGGCGAGGTTGTACAAACGAGCGAACTCATCCGTCTGGACTTGTAGATGAAGCTGCAGACTGGTGTTGGCTGACTCGATCATTACGCTGTCGTGTGTGAGGTCGATGCGCTCGATCCCCTCGATGCGCACGGCGAAGCGGCCTTGTCGCAGCCTAGAGAGCGCCGCGTTCATGCTTTGGAAGCGGGGCTCCGGTGTCATGTTGGCCAAGCTGAGGTCGCCGATCTCCAGAGTGGGCAAGATCCCGGTAAGCAGCACCGAGCCGCCGTGGGGCTCGACGGCCTGCTCCACGGTGCGAATAGTCTCACGAAGACCTTTCTCCAGACAGTTGAGAAACTCTGCGTCCAACGAGCAGGGTGGCAAGTTGGCTTCGAAGTTGAAGCGTGCGAGCTCGGTCGTGAACAGACTATGGTCGAGCGTATCGTGCAGCTCGATTGCCACCGGCAGCGGACGGCACCCCCGGTCCACCAAGAACATTTCTTGCTCAACACCCACTCGGCGGCGGTCACGTTCGATCATGTCGGCGTCGATGACGGCTTCGAGCGCGTGTAGATCGCTCAACAGATGCCGTGTAAACACACGAATCTGGCGGTCGTCGGGAGCGTCGTGTGCTACGTGGTCACCCATGCCGTGTGCCAGTCAACGCAAAGCGTCGCGTATCGAGCCCGTGTGCCGTTGTCCGGAGTGTAGCGCAAGCGAAGCGCGACACGCCGGTCGCAGCAACGGACGACTCTACTCGAGGGAGGGGTGAATGTTCAGCAAGGCGCGTAGCTTGGTGAGGGTGTCTTGAAGGACGCGGGAGGTCGCTCTTGCCATGCGTTTCGCCTTTCTGATTTCCCACTCCAGAGATTTCACTTGGTCGGCAAGGACAACACCATCTACCGATGGCTGTGCCCGCACGGGCACCTCGAATGGATAGCCTTTGGTATGTGGGGCAATCGGGCAACAGATCAACAGACTCGTCTTGCGGTTATATTCCGCCGGCGAGATAACGAGCGCCGGTAGCCGGTCGCTGCCCCCACGGTCGCTGGCCGGGTGCACCTCGAGCGAGACGATGTCACCTTGTGCCGGGACGTAGGAGCGCTTTGACATCAGGTCCACTCCCGACCGAGATTGACCCCCGTGACAACCTCCTCGTGGAGGTTGTCACGAACGATACGATGCAGGAGATGGTGCAGCATATTGCCTCCGAGCTCATGCGTTTCGATAACCACACCGTCGCGTAGGCTTTTGTCCAGGCAGGCCCCGCTCCGCGAGGCCGAACTCCCACTGGCCCGCTCGGGTGCTTGTAACCGACGGCTCACGCTCTTCAGATCTGTACCCATACTCGTGCCCTTTCCGCCAACATCACCATAAACCAACCGGCCGGGCACACGTTGATCTGAGTCAACCTGGCTCGGTCTCGGCGCCAGCGGCAGGTGCTTTACAAAACTGCTCCGCTTTGGTCGACTACAGATCGACAAGGCCGAGCGCGTCGCGCGCATCGATGGCAAGTCGTGTTCGCTCACGGGTCATCAGTTCGACCTGCTCCTGGTTCTGGCCCAGCATGCGGGTCGCGTGATGTCCAGGGAGGAGCTGATGAATCGCGTGCGTGGCGAGTCCCTGGAGGTCTTCGACCGCAGTATAGACGTGCATATCTCGCGCATACGCGCCGCCATAGAAGCCGACCCAAAACACCCCCGGCGCGTGATCACGGTGCGTGGAGCCGGTTACGTGTTTGCGCGCCACCACGATGAAGACGTGGTGTCCTGATGCGCCGCTTGTATCTACAGATCTACCTGTGCTTTGTCGGCATTTTGCTGCTCTTTGCAACCCTTGTCACCGCAACCTGGGTATTGCGCGACACCGGCGACAACCACCAGGAAGACTTCGACAAGCTTGGCGCTTTGGCAAGCAGGTTCCTGCCCGCGGCAGACCGACCCGCTGACGAGCTACGCGAGGCGCTGGCGGATTTGCACCGGCAGTTCGAGGTCGACCTCCTCGTAAGCGACCGGCGGGGCGTGCCGATCGCCAGCGCCGGTCGACCACCCGCCGTGGCCGAGCGGCGTCTCGAGCATAGCGGGAGAGTGGACGGACGCGGCGCGGGCTGGTCGATTGCGCTGCGTTTGCCGGACGAGCGCTGGCTTCATGTGCATGTGCCCCATCGACACCGCCACTTCGCCTGGCTGTGGGGTGTGGCGCTGCTTGCCTTGGCCGTGGCGGCGGGGGCGTATCCGCTCGCGCGGCGCATTACCCGGCGTCTGGAACGTCTGCAAACGAGTGTGGAAGAGCTTGGCGCTGGTGATTTTCAAACCCGGGTGGAAGTGCGCGGTCGCGACGAGGTGGCAGAGCTTGCCCGCAGCTTCAACCGCGCGGCGAGTCGCATCGAGCAGCTCGTAGCGGCCCAACAATCCACGCTCGCCAGCGCATCGCACGAGCTGCGCTCGCCCTTGGCACGCATCCGCATGGCCATCGAGCTGCTAGACGACAGCGACCGCCCCGAGATCAAACAAAGGCTGGAACGCGACATCGCCGAGCTCGACGACTTGATCGACGAGCTTTTGCTGGCGAGCCGTCTGCGGGCACCGAGTGGTGTGCGCGAGGAAGCGAGCGTCGAGGTCCTCGCCTTGGTAGCGGAGGAGGGGGCTCGCGGGGGTGCACAGGTGGAAGGGATGAAAGCGCCGGTACACGGTGAGCGGCGCATGCTACGAAGAGCCATCCGCAACTTGTTCGAGAACGCGCGTAGATATGCCCACGGGGCCTCGATCGAGGCAAGCGTGGAAGCATCGGATACCGCCGTCAAGGTGACGGTTGCCGACAGGGGGCCCCGTGTGCCGGAGAACGAACGCGAGCGGATATTCGAACCCTTTTATCGTCCGCAGGGAACCAAGGAGGGCGAGGAACGCGGGGTGGGTTTGGGCTTGGCGCTGGTGCGCCAGATCGCCGAGCGACATGGCGGTTCGGTGCGTTGTCTTACACGTCCGGATGGGCAACCTGGGGGGTGCTTCGAGTTTGTTATCGCTGACAAGACCGCCGAGCGGGGCC
>CAJHYW010000357.1_pt1 | contig 14165 bp, 14 predicted proteins | sample 9198811 | NCBI WGS metagenome assembly CAJHYW01 (sample SAMEA7708378, study PRJEB35096) | sediment metagenome | biome: marine neritic benthic zone biome [ENVO:01000025]; feature: sediment [ENVO:00002007]; material: shallow marine sediment [ENVO:03000034] sea grass bed [ENVO_01000059] ...
ACCTGCGTTGCTGATGAATTTGCGTCAGCTGCACGCCACTCAGTGCGCATCACAATAACTACCCCCGACCTCCCAAATCATCGGTGGTTGGAGGTTGTACTCACGGTGCGTCTTCGTTGGATCATAACGCCAAGCGGGCCCGGACACCGAGTACTCCCATAACGCCCCGCCGTCATCGGAGTAGCCAGCCCGTAGGAACGGCAACCACTTTTCGTCAATGAACTTCGCCGCGGAGAACGCAATCCCCCATCCATCGGGTACGCCCGCCTTGTGGCGTTGGTCCGCATGCCACGCGGTCAGGTGCACATTGTCGAGATAGATAAGGTCCTTTGACGTCGTCCATCCCAACTCAATGTGTTTGAAGAACTCCGAATCGCTAAAGAACGAATCGAAGTTATCTCCGAAGTTATAGGGGTCCTTGGCCATCGCTTGGATGAGTGCCACAACCTCCGGCGCAAGCCGCTTGGGCTGACTCTTGGGGCGCGACTTCCGCCTCCAGACAATCTTGAAAAGGTCTCGGTGCCAGCGCAGGAACGTCTCGGGGCTCACCAGGTGCAATGCCTCTCGCCAACGGCAGTTCAGTCGTGCCAGGAGGAGCAACAACAAACGGTCGTCGCGGTGCAGGCGAGGCCGCGCGATACTGCGACGTAACACGATGAGCTGCTGACGCAGCAGCGCGTTCTCAGCCAACAATGCCGATCGGGTGCGAGTAAGATCCCGGGAAGCGCCGATCGCCAATATCCCTGCCGAGCGAGCGGGTCGCAGCAGGCGCTGAACGGCTCGGCCGAGGGTGGCGATCAAAGCAGCAATCCTGGTCACGTTCACGGAGCTCGGTGAGTGGCCGACGACGGGCACACCCCATGGAAACCGGTCCGACCGGGAGCAGTCAAGACCTCGGGGCATCGCTAGCCTACGGTAGCCATCCGGAGGTCAGCACGTCCAGCAATTCCCTGATTTCACGCCGGATGTAGACGGTAGCCAGCACGGCCGTTTGTCGGACGTATCGTGCCCGAGCTGGGAAGAGAGGAGATTCGAGAAGTCCTCCTACGCAATTATCGGCTGGTCTACCTTGTGCAAGAAGATGCCATCCTCATCTTGGCGGTTTTTGAGGGTCATCGGCTTCTACGAGAATCGGATTTGCGTGACGACTAATCGTGCGCTAGTCGAGGACGCTGCACCGGCCTAGCATTCGCGCTCAGCGCTCCGCCCACGCATTGCGCGGCCAAGTGCTCCCGCCCCCGCTCCGATGGTCGCCCGTCCCGAGCTACGTCGCCGGGCAGGCACACCTCAAACCGACCATTAATGCCGGACAAAGGTTAAGCCACCTCTCGGTCCCTAATTGCTTTGTCGAGATCATAGGTGGCCTGCAGGTTCATCCAGAGTTTCGGCGACGTCCCCAGGGCTTCGGCAAGATCCAGCGCTGAGTCCGCGGTTATCCCTCTCTTACCCTTGATCAGTTCATTAAGGCGAGTTTTGGTCCAACCGATTTGCTCGGCGAAAGCCGCCTGAGTCAGTTTCATGGGTTCAAGGAACTCCTCAAGCAGAATCTCTCCAGGATGGAATGGGTTCTTCGGCTGTCTGGCCATTGTGCTTTCCCTTACTCAGTGATAATCGATAACCTGCACGTCGAAGGCATTGCCGCTTTCCCAACGAAACACCACTCGCCACTGGTCATTAATACGGATCGAATGAAAGCCCCGCCACTTTCCCTTGAGAGCTTCCAGGCGATTGCCCGGTGGGACCCTGTCCGTCTCGAATTCGCCGTCAGGCCGCCATTGGGAGCTGGACCAAACCACGGCAATGGGATACCCAACGCACATCGTCGAGCTCCGCACGCTTGACGGTTTCGCCGACGGTGACGCCTAAAGGTGTGTTGCCGGCCAACGACGCGTGGACGCGCGCCGCATTGTAATAGGCCTGGAAGTCGGAGAGCTTTCGCTCGAGGTCACGTCTGTTCCAAAACAACACGTGGTCAAGAAACTCTCGCCGAGCCGTGCCGATCAGCCGTTCAACAAAGGGATGAGAAAGTGGAACGTGAGGCACGGTTTTGATTTCATCGATCTCCAAAATCCGCAGATTCGCTTTCCAGCGATGAAACTCGAACAACGGGGCATGATCGGTACTGAGATATCGAGGTTCGCCCCGCCCACTAATAGCTTCATTGAACATTCGGCAGAGGGTGGGTCCATCGACGTCACCGCATTGAATGCCAAATCCGATAATGCGACGGGTGAACTGATCCATCACGATCAGCACCCAGTAGCTCTGAAGAACAACGGACTCGCATCGAAAGAGATCGACGCTCCACAAGCTGTCCTTGGCATGCCCGATAAACGACAGCCACGATGGCCCAGATCCACGCGGAGGTGCGCGATAGTGCTTCGATAGGACGCGTTGCACGACGTTCTTGTCGATGTCGATGCCAAAGGTTCGCGAGATAATCAAGGCAATACGAGGACAGCCGAAACGAGGGTTGCGGGATTTGAGCTCCACGATCACGCGTATGAGCGCAGCGCTCGGACCTTTAGGTCCAGGTTTCTTCGGTCGATGGCTCGAGGAGAACAGTCGACGAAACTTTCGGCGCACCAACGCCTCATGAAACTTGAGCAGTGTCGACGGCTGCAAACCGATGGCGACCTTACGGATGCGTCCCGGGCTCAGAAAGAGCGATCCGAAGCCGAACACGAAACGCTCCATCACCGTCAGATTCGGCGCACGTCGTCGAGGACGGCGCAAAACGATCAGTTGCTGCTTGAGCAGGACATTCTCAGCGACAACGGCTCGCATGCCACCGGGACCGAGCAGCTTCGCGACCGTGACCACAAGATGGATTGCGATGAGAACAATGTCCTTCATACGGAGCACAGGTTAGGGCAAATTCCAGGTGCCGGGCAATATAGGGTTTGCCCTTGATTCGGCGAGAGAATTAAGAACTCGAGACGCACAACCGATTCCCGAAAAACTCCCGAACGATTGATCCTAGCCAACTCTTCACCGGGTGATTGTAAGCTGGCTCCATGTGCTATCATTTGATCGCACAAAATTAGTATTCAAACTTATGGACGCCTTCACCATACGTGACCTGCGAGAACGCACTGGCGAACTGGTCCGAGATGCAGAAGCGGGTCAGCTCGCGGTCGTCACGAAGCGCGGTCGACCGTTATTCGTCGCTGTCCCTTTCGATGAAACGCTAGTCCGCGAGGGTGTTGACGTGGCGATGGCAGCCAAGCTTTACAGCGAAGGGCTCTTGAGCCTTACGCGAGCGGCCCGTTTCGCTCAGCTTTCCGCTGAAGCGTTCATAGAGAGACTCGGAGCAATGGGAGTCGATATCGTCGATTACCCACCCGAAGAGCTCGACCAGGAAATAGCGCGGATTGGGTGAGTCTGCTGTCGTTGCCGACACCAGCCCGCTGATCGGTTTGGCTCGTATCGGGCTCTTGCCACTCCTGTCACAACTCTTCGCCACTGTGTATGTGCCGACCGCCGTAGTCGCTGAAGCGACGAGCGAAGCCGAGCGTCCAGGAGCCGCGGCCATCCATAAAGCGCTCCAGGATGGCTTGTTGATGGCTCGCGATGCTGAACCAACATCTGAGCTGAAACTGTTAACCGCTGTTCTGGACCAGGGAGAAGCAGAAGCGCTACTACTCGCTCAACACCTGGACATTCCGGTCTTGATCGATGAGCGTAAGGGGCGAGGAGTGGCACGGGCGATGGGCCTTACTGTAATCGGAACCGGGGCTGTGCTTGTTGTCGCAAAAAACGCGGGTTTGATCACTGCGGTGGCACCTTACTTGGAGCGCCTCGAGGAATGCGGGTATCGACTATCCACGGCATTGGTGGCGGCGATACTGGAGCGATGTAGCGAAAGATGAGCGTGCAGCTTGGGATTGTTGCACAAAGCGATGCTAGCCGCGAATCGGCCCAAGGATCGGGGTGGGATCAGACTACACGAACCGATTTGGACATACCAAGCGTGCTCATGCGATTCAGTGCGACGCATTTGACCAGTCCTTCTGTTCGCTGGTTGTCGAATCGACGCGACGATAAGGCGTCGCCAAACAGGGTCTTGAACCTATACATCGCATTCTCCGCAATGGCCTGCCGGGTCGCTCCACTTTCCACGCGCCACGGATAACGGCCCCAAGCCTGGACTCGACGAATCGTCGCCATGCGCATCGCCAGCGCCAAGCGCTGGCGGAGTTTCTCGATTACGTGAGCGTGTACGATTGGCCCCAGGAAGCTGCTCCAGAGTATGGGCGAATACGATCACAGCTTCGCAAGAAGGGTACGCCGATTGGCGCCATGGACCTCCTCATAGCGGCTCATGCGCTCACGTTGGGGGCGACCCTTGTCACTGACAACGTCACTGAGTTTCGCCGTGTTTCTAACCTCAAGGTGGAGAACTGGATACAACGCTAAACCGATAGGGGTAAACAATGACATTCGATCGTATCACGGCGCGGCCGGACCAAATGAGCGGCGCTCCCTAAATTCGGGGCTGCGCATCCCAGTGGCTACGCTTGTTGGAATGGTCGCTCAGAGTATGAGAACCGAACAGATCCTGGATGAGTATCCGGATTTGCAGCCAGAAGATATCCAGCAAGCGTTGCGATATGCGGTGGTTACTGTCGATGAACGCGAGCCCCCGGTCGTTGGCGGCGACTGAGGTCTTTCGCCGTTAGTCATTCCTTCGCCTTTTCAGTTCATCAACTTCATCGATCAGAATCGGGACTTTGGATTCCACCACACCCCAAACCAACCGATTATCGATTTCGGCGTAGCCATGTATGAGGATGTTGCGGAAGGCGATGATGTGCCGATAATCGCTGATCTCACCCGCAGTATCCGCGTCAATTTTCAGCAACTGGTTGAGGGCTTCGCCGATGATCTCGAACTGACGCTCAACCGCAGAGCGTAGCATCAGGTCACTTTCAAAATCAGAGAAGGACTTTCCTCGCGTGAAGTCCCGAATCAGACCGGCAGCTCGTTCGATATCGAACAAGTACTTCTTGGATTCAAGCTGCATAGAGAAGCGTTCGCGTGGGTTCGATTCCGCGGAGAAAATAGGGGTTACTTACAGCGGATATCGCTACCAGATCGACAGGTTTGTTAAACAGCGTCGTGAGAGCATCGAGAAGCCCCAAGTACGCAGCAGCGTAGTCCCGGGGCTCCATGTCTTCGAACTCAATGAGAAAATCCAAATCGGTCGCCGCGCCCTCACTGTCAGACTTAGCCGCCGACCCGAACAGCTCCAGTCGACGAACTCGAAACTTGGCGCAAAGGCTGTCCAACACCTTGCGGTTCTTGATAATCAGCGAGTTCACGGTTGAAGCTCCATTTAGTAATTGTATCGCATGACGAATCACGCTCTACTTGACACGACCAAGATACTCCTTGATCGCCCGCAAAAGGTAGCGAGCTGATCCCTGAAAGACTCAGTATCAGAGATAGCCAATTGCGGTCCCGGGGCACAAAACCAGAAGCCATATCAGCTATAAGGTCCCGATTACCGACAGGACACGCTGCCCAGTCCACACGGTGGCGACGGCCATACAGGCTGTCGCAACACCGGTACGGCCAATACGCCAAGCATAATCACTTGATCTCTGGATCAAACGAAACGCGGGCCACGCCGCCACGATAATGGTCAACTGACCAATCTCCACACCCACATTGAAGGCGAGCAGACTTTGCCAGATATCGGGCGACGTGATCTGGAGAATCTTGTGCAAGACAAAGGAAAAGCCGAGCCCGTGAAGAAGGCCAATGGTGCAGGTGACGATGAACATGTTCCGTTCGCTGCCCGCGAACCTCCTGCCTGGCATCACGGCGATGGCGGCGGCGTAAATGATTGACAGTGCAATTCCGGTTTCTACCGTTGGAACGAACCATGCTCCAGACGGAACAAATCCCCAAAAACCAGCTGTCAGCGTGATGCTGTGGCCAATCGTGAAACCGGTGACCCGCCAGACGAGGCTTTTGAGCTGCACCGCCCCGAGTACCAAGCAGAGCACGAACAGCACGTGGTCCAGTCCTTCCAGGATATGACGGATACCTTCCTTGATGAAGGTGAAAACCGCCGCAAGAGCGGATCGCGATATGATCACTGGTTCGGCCAGCAACCCGCGCGCACGGAATACCTTGGTGCCCTCCGGACCGTAGTCGAGGATCAGGTTGGCGGTGTTTTCCTGGCCGGGCAATCCGGGATCCAGCGTGCTGGAAACGGAATAGCTGTATATCGGTGCGCCAACCTTGTAGCGCAGGGCAATATCCAGCACCGCATCGCCGACATAGAGCGGTTTCGCCGCTTCGGGAATGGCGGGGCCGGCAGCGAAGGCCGCTCTGGCCTCGTCCAGCGTCGCGAAATCGGGTTGCGCGCCTACGCGGTATACATGCACTTGCTCGACCGTCGCATCGAGGGGCTTGCCATCGGCCACAAGCCGAAAGCCCTCGCCGGCGAATGATCCAAGTCCCTCAGGGTTGCGGCGCAGCTGGTCGGGATCGAGGTAATGAACTAATTTCTCGTCTTCAATTCTGTTGGTCGTATAGGGCGCCGGCTCTGGAAGACCGTTGCTGCCGACGGGACCCACGCGGTCGGCCACGAGATAAGGCATGGGGGTGCGCAGGTAGACTCGAAGACCATCCGCCAGATGCTCGATGTGAAGGATGCGGACATTGAGGTTCAGGAGAAAATGTGCGTGCGCCGTGGCTGCGACACCCAACAGGAATATGACGGAGACAATTACCCCCCATCTTGCACTGGTTCTTAAAGGGGGCATTTACACGACCCTTCGCCCTATACCGGTCAATTCAGCTGCTTGGCATCGACGACAGTGATACCGGCGAGTTTCCATGTGCCATCATCATCGACAAGCTCCACCAGCGCCCGAAAACGGATCGTGCGCCGATGGGCGTGGCCCCAGTGCCCAGCACTGGCCTTGCCCGTCCACTCCGCCAAGGAGCGAAAGCCGGACTGGCCTTCAAGTGTCGTTATGTCCTTGAGAACCACATTCTCGACAGCGTCAACACGGGCGATTCCCCCGCCCGCGACCTTGATTGCAAGCGCGCGCCCAAGCTCTTCCTCGACCTCGGTGAGCCCCTCGGCCGCGACGAAAATTTCCAGCGCCTGCCGCAAGGCGGCCGGGTCCTTTTCAAGATACGCGTTGTTCACATTGGCGAGGACTTCGGACAGGATTCTTACGGAGGCCACTTCGTCCGGTGGCCCGGCAAACGGGTTGGCCACATCGACGACGGTCACTCGAAGCAACAATACCGCCGCTACCGCGCTCGCTCCAGAGGCGGCAGTCCATACTGGCCGTGACAGCAACACGGGACGGACCGCGAGCGTCGCAGCCCCAAGGGCGAAAACCAGCAGCAGCACCGACAGCATAGGAACGCCAATCGAGCGGCCATCGTCGAGGACGACCGGGGACACCTTGGGCTCCCGATACTTGCGTAGAAAGTTGCGCCATTCGAACGTCGGGTCACTGGCCTCGATAAAGCTGAGGAAAGGGCCAACTGGATCGATGGCCGTTGCTGGGATTTGCTCCACACGCTCGCTGAACAGGTCCCACTGAACGGTCACATGCTGCGGCAAGTGCTTCACCGGGTAGGACAGGATGATCCCGATAATCGCCGTGGAGAGATCAAGCGGTTTGTCGTCCTCGACCACCTGCAAGCCGGTGAGTGAGATGTTCAGAAATTCGGCACGAGTGGAGACGGGCATGGCGGGTGTGCCGTCCACTTCCAGCAGATTGCGTGTGGCGAAGAAGGTACGCGCACGCTCCTTGATCTGGGTTTGATCTGCAGCGTTGATTTTTGCACCGCCGCTCAGACCCAGATCAGTCCATTCCTGAAGGTCACAAACGCGAATCAGCATCTCGTGGCGCACCTCGCGAGGCTCCACATAAAGGAATGACATCAGCGCGGATTTGTGGTGTCGTTTTAGGTTCGGATTGTCGAACTTTGTGTACCAGGGATCGTCCCAGTCAAGCGTGACTTTTACGGCTCCGGAAAGGTAACGGAAGTCGATTATCGGCACCGCCTTGTGATAGGCGATAAAACCGATGGTAACCGCGGCAATGCCGTTCGCATTCAGCGGCGGGATAATGGTCAGGCTCTTGGGTCTGCCAGAGAATGGATACTCCAACTCGGCATAAAAAACGCGCTTGTCCTCGGGTGGCCCAGGCACTCGCTGCCGTGTCATTGGGTTGATCATGCCGGCGAAGGCCGAGGTACGGTCCTTTCGCCGCCGCGGCTCTGCCAGATTTAGCCTAGCTTGCAGCTTTGTCCCCTCGTCGGTGATGATCTGGAGAGTTTCATCCGAGAACCGTCGGAGGCGTTCGGGCAGCGAGAGGCGAGAGGCAACGTCTTTCTTCAGCCACTCGTCGGGCAGCAGCGCTTCGAAGGTAGCGAGATCGCCGACATGAACCTCCAGCGCAACGCGAACCCTGTCGTCGAGGACCGTGATCTCGGCGATGTTGGGCGCCGTCTCGGCCCCGGTCAGGTTCATCCAGTCGGCGCGCGCCGCAGGGATGATCGTGGTCGTCAGAAACACTAGCGCCGCGACAAGGATAAGGACGGATCTTGGCAAAAGTACCCCCCGGTACGGAAGGCGCCGCGAGCGAAAGCGGAGCTAGATCATGCTAAGCGGGCTTTCCGCTCTTGCCCGATGCGCTCGTCCCGAAGATGGAGCGGATAAAGGGTGGCATTTCTTAGGGTACTTCAGTCTGTTTTTTTTGAACATAGACGCAGGCGTCAAACAGGCGTGTTAAGGTCTCTGCGTCGATGTCCCGTCCTATTGCGACGACCTTCGAACACCGCGCGCTTTCGGCCCACGGGTCGAGCTCGCCGATTTCCGTTCGTCCCCCGACAGCCTGCAGGGCGTCCGGCAGGGGCGCTCCACCCTCGGGGACGATCGCGAGCACCTCGCGAGGGAAATGCGCACGGCGCTCGGGCTCGGCCGGACGTTTCTCACCGTCGGCAATCCAGTCGTCCGGCACCAGATCGCGGAACACTGCGAGGTCACCCACGTAGACCTCGAGGACCACGCGCACGTGACCGTCGAAGACGAAGATCTCGGCGATGTTGGATGCCGTCTCCGCGCCGGTGAGGTTCAGCCAGTCGGCGCGAGCGGCGAGGGGGCCGAACAGCACGATGACGGCCAGCGCGGAAGCACGCGCCCAGCTCCCCGTCCTGGCCATGGGGCTCGTTACCAGCAGCGTCGGATCCTCCTTCGCTCGCGGGACGCGGCATCGGCGAGCCGTCTCTTGCTCTGCGTAGCCACTCTAGGAGGAGCCTGTAAACGCTCCCAAGGCACATCGCGCCTGGCGTGTGCCGCGGCGTACGGGAAGAATCAAGGACAGTCATGCGTGATTGCCGGCTCGACCTAGAATCGCCACTGTATCGACCCGCCGACGAGGAAGACGACGTTGGTGTCGAACTCGCCGGCAAACCTGACATTCTGCGCGGTCTGGTCCTCCTGGCCGTCGCCGTTGATCAACGCGCTCCCTCCAATCGCGTAGGTGAGACCCTTGCTCGCGTTGTGCGCAAAACCGAACGACAACGCGAGGATGCTGTCCAGAGGGAGATCAACCGTGCGGTCGCCGTCGTTGACGGGTGAGCTGTCGTACGAGACGCCCACGTTGATGATGTTCGGGCCCGCGATGTGGGTGACCGCCAGCCCGCCTCCGTACACGTCCTTAAAGTTCCGGTCGAGGATCTGGACGTTGGTCGTGTTGTTCTGGAACTCGACCTCGAACCGATTCCGGCCGAAGGCCGACCAGTCTTCCCACCAGACGTCGGCGGTCACTATCCACTTCGGGCTGAACGCATGTGTGAGTCCGAGCTGCAGCATCTGGGAATTCTGCCATTTTGCGTCGACATCAACGTCCGGTGCCTGAACGGGAAGATTGGAGAAGGAGACGCGCCCCCCGATGTCCACGTCGGCTTGGCTGCGATAGGTGACACCGAGCGTGGTCGCCGGGCCGAGCTTGTAGGTCAATCCCGCGAAGAACATGCCGGCCCAGCCGTCGAGACCATCGAAATCGGCCCGCCCATCGGCCCCCGGCGTATTCAAGGCAATCGTCTGGTCGAATTTGGTGTAGAGCGCGCCGCCCCCGACTCCCACAGACAGAGCGTCGTTGAACTCGTACGCCAGCGCCGGCGCGAACATGATCGACGACAGCTTGGCGTCGATGGCGCCGTACCTGCCGACGAACCGGTCACCATAATCGACGCCGGTGCCGGTGACGGCACCCGACGGTGACAGGATGGACAGGCCCAGCCGCAGCCTGTCGATCGGCTTGACCGCATAGGCTGCCGGAAAGACGGCGTTGACCCCGGCGTTGCCGCCGTCATCCCCCCCGGCGCTGGCAAGGCGCACATCGAACTCCGCTACCGGGAACGCAGCACCGACACCCACTGCGACCGCGGTGGACTTGACCCCGGTCATCCCTGCAGGGTTCACCCCGACGACCACGTGCGAGCGTTCGGCGTTGACATAGGCCATCCAGCTTCGCAGGGGCAGGTTGGCGACCCGCTGGCCGGGGAGCAAGGTCAGGCCGACGACGTAACCGTCGGTGGGCGCGCGCACCGTCGTCCAGTCGAGGTCTAGCTCCGCCGCCGCGAGCTGTGCCCGGATCTCCGCTACCGTGGTATTGACGCCGTCGATCTCCGACTCGAACGCGAGCCGGCCGCGCCGCTCGTTGGCCTTCGCCGTGCGCAGCGCCGCCTCGGCTGCCCTCAGGGTCTGCTCGGCCCGTTCCACGGTTCGCTCGCTGATGGCGCGCGCGTCCTCCGTCGCGATATCGGCGGCGACATCGTAGTCGAACTTCGCCAGATCCCGGTCCGCGACCGCCTGCTGGGCGGTGGCCTTGGCTGCCTCGAAGGCGGCCTCGAGTTGCGGGACCGTCTGCTCGGCCTTCGCGAGCGAAGCGCGCAGCCGGTCGACCTCCGCCTGGTAGGGGCGTGGATCGATCGTGAAGAGCACGTCGCCCTTCTTCATCGGGGTGAGCGGCGTAGCCTGCACCTCGGCCACTTCTCCCGACACGTTCGGGATGATCTCGACGACGTGCGATAGACGTTGACCGCGCCGGCCGGCGCCCCCCACTGCATGGGCATGAACAGGACCACGAACAGTGCAAGCATCCATAGAAGCGGCGAGAGCTTCCAGAACGCGTTGAGCGGCACGACCCTGATTTTGACGAGCACCGCGAGCACAGCGACAGCGTCCGTTCGCGGCGGCGCCGGTGGTCCGTCTTCCCGGGAAGGGGAGGCCTTTGTGTACGCCCAGATGAAGGCGACTGGCATCAGCAATCCCATCGTGAGGGCGCCCCACCAGCCGCAGACGTTGATGGCGTCGGCCTGAGGGTGCTTGCGCGCGCGGGCGATGCGTCCGGGCAAGAGGGCGAGGATGACCCACCCGGCGATGCCAGCAAGCACGAGCACCAGCAGCACCACGAGCGCAAAGATGTCGAGACCGCTCATCTTCAGATTCCCCGGCCAGCCGAGTTCTGTTACCCGAACTGAATCGCCCCGGAGTGCCCCGGAGACCGTCTTGCTCGAGTCAGGTCGCCGGGGCCGACTCTTCTAGTTGGACATTTCACTGACGTTACCCGAGCGCCACTGATCAGTCCGCTCAGGCGGCCGACACCGGCGCGTCCACTATTGTTTCTCTGGATACGGAAACTCCTGACCAAGCACCTCGCTGGCCTCCTTGTAGACTCCGCGGAGCACCTCGTCGACCTCGCCCCACCGGCCTTCGCTGACAAAATCGGAGTAACGCAACGCTTCACCAGGAACGCCTGCATTCTCGCTGAACTTCTGTCTGTCAGGGTCCCCACCGGGAGGCTCCGGAGCACCCGTCAACGCCGGCGCCCAGGTGGCTTCCTCCACAACGGCCATCCGGACCCTGATGTCGTCCTTGGTGATGTTCCAGACCATGAAGTCCTCGGCAAGGCTCAGCGGTCCGTCATAAGTGGTGCGGATGCGGTCGTTCACCTCTGCCGTGGTGTCGAAATCCTTGAAGAAGTGATAAGCGACCGCTATACGCGGCTTGATCTGATTCATCACCTTTCCGAAGGCTTCCGGGGCGGTATGGATCTGAGTGCCAACCAATAAAGCCTGTTCCGGTGTGAACCCCATCTTCTTGACGAGATCGGGAACGGCCACGAAACACTCGTGGATGGCGATGTCCGCGTCCTTCGCGTATTCCACGAACCACTTGTTGGGATACGTGTCGGAGCCAAAGACGAACTTCAGCCCGTTCCATTCGAGACTGAAGCTGACCGGTCCGTCGAGTGAATGGATCGCGGGGAACGAACGGATCTTGACGCCGTTTTCCTCGTAGATGACGGCGTTCTCGGCCTTGTAATCGAATTCATTGACCTCGATCGAGTAACCACGAAAATCAACAAGACCCACGCGACCAGCGAGGTCCCACGTATACATTTCTTTCATCTTTTCGATGGCATACGCCGTTCCAAGCTCTGGAGTAGGGCCGCTCGGGCCCCAGACCCGAAGTGGTCTCTGTCTCCCCATGAGTGCGCCCCCGATGAATATTTCAGCCAGCGAACCGAAATGGTCGGCGTGCAGGTGCCCGATGAAGATCTTGTCGAGGTAGTCGTAGGGGATCTGCAGGGACGAGAGGCGTTCGGCCGATCCGGTGCCGATGTCGAAGATGAACTTGTCTCCGTTGCCAAGCTCGACGAGAAAGCAGGCCGCAGCCTGGGCGGCACGGGTGGTCGGCATGCCCGTACCACAGGCAATCACGCGCATCTCGTCTTCGGCAAGGTCCTCGCTGTTCGGATAGTAGGTGTCACGAGGTCTTGCCTTGACGGGTGACACCTGCGACGGACTCTCAGCGGCAAACGCCGCTTCGGTAAATCCAAGCGTCCTGCCCGCGCGTCCGTCCGAGTTTCCCACGAAGTAGACCATCACCACCGTGAAGGTCACAGAGGCAATTACGAGCAGTCGTTTCGCTGAAGTCACTGTTACCTCGCGGCGGAAGTCGAACCGGAAGCCATGGCGAATGCCTTGGACCTCGAGATCACCGAAACGACTCATGTCATGTTCTCGAACCCCCGGCACGCGCAGGCTTCTGGTCTCGGCTCGTGGGGCAGCGGTAGGGCCAGCCAAACAACGTCGACGAGACGGGTGGCCGGAAGCAGGTGATGTCAAGACTGACCAGACCGGTAGCGTATGCGGTCGGCATCTACGTGCTGATCGCCGCCAGCATGTTCGGCTGCCAGCGCAGCCTGCTCTATCTGCCGGACGATCGTGCGCTGCAGCCGGGCCGCTCCGGCGTGGAGGCGGTCACGCTGCTCAGCGAGCCCGACCTCGAGCTGACCCACCTTTACCGTCCGCCGCGCGCGCCCGATGGCCCGGTCGTGGTGGTGTTCCACGGCAATGCCGGACATGCCGGCTACCGGGTTGCCAAGTTCCACGCCCTGCTCGACGCGGGCTTCGGCGTGTTCTTCGCCGAGTCCCGCGGCTATGGCGGCAACCCGGGCAGCCCCGACGAGGCGGGGCTGACCGCCGACGGCCGGCAAGCAGGTGTTCGAGCTGGCCCCCGAACCGAAGGCGGCCCTGTTCCATCCCCGGGCCGGACATAACAACTTGTACCGCTACCCGGAGGTGGCCGAGACGGTCATCGCCTTCGTGCGCGAACAGGTGCCCGGCACGGTCGCCGACTAGATCGCGCGGGGGGCCGTGGGCCTATCGCTCCGTGCTCAAACAAGAAGGCCGGGCGCTCGCGACTTGTGATCAGTTGCCTTCCAGCGCCTTGTACATCGCCGGGCGCCAGTCCAGGTCCTCGAGGTTGTACTTCTTCATGTGCTCATCGAGCATCGGGTCCTGGGCCTGGAAGCCCGGCACCCAGCGGCCCCGGTCGATGTACTTGGTGGTCGGATTGGGCTGTCCCTTTTCGGGCGGAGGCTGCCTGGCCGTGCCTGGAACCGACCAGGCGTCATCGACCGAGACGGCCATGCGCTCCGTGATCTTCTCCTCGGTGATGTTCCAGACCATCATGTCCGTCGCCAGTGACAATGGCCCCCCATAGGTCGCGCGAATGCCCTGATAGATCCCGTAGCGCGTCCCTTCATCATTGAAGAAGTGGAAGGCCACCGCATGGCGCGGCTGGACCGTGCTCATGATCTTGCCGAAGG
>CAJHYW010000182.1_pt1 | contig 14080 bp, 8 predicted proteins | sample 9198811 | NCBI WGS metagenome assembly CAJHYW01 (sample SAMEA7708378, study PRJEB35096) | sediment metagenome | biome: marine neritic benthic zone biome [ENVO:01000025]; feature: sediment [ENVO:00002007]; material: shallow marine sediment [ENVO:03000034] sea grass bed [ENVO_01000059] ...
CAGCGGCTCGGCCTCGGCGTAGCGCCCCTGCCCGGAATGAAACAACGCCAGGTTGTTCAGCGTGGCGGCCACCTCGGGGTGGTCCGGGCCCAAGGCCTTCTCCCTGACCGCGAGTGCGCGCCGATACAGCGGCTCGGCCTCGGCGTAGCGCCCCTGGGCTCGATACAGCCGCGCCAGGTTGTTCAGCGATGCGGCCACGTCGGGGTGCTCCGGGCCCAGGGTCTTCGCCGAGATCACGAGCTCGCGCTGATACAGCGGCTCGGCCTCGGCGTAGCGCCCCTGGGCTTGATAAAGCCCCGCCAGATTGTTCAGCGTGGCAGCCACGTCGGGGTGGTCCGGGCCCAGGGCCTTCTCCTTGACCGCGAGGTCGCGCTGATACAGCGACTCGGCCTTGGCATGGCGTCCCTGGTCGTCATAGAGCAACGCCAGGTTGTTCAGCGTGGTGGTCACCGATAGGTGGTCCGGGCCCCAGACCTCTTCGTACAGCGCCAATGCCCGCGTCAGCGCTCGCTCAGCGGCGTCATACTGGGCCGCGGCATGTAGTGCGTTACCCAGAGCGTTCTGCACCTCGGGGTCTTCGGAGCGGAGGGCGGCTACTTTGCGGTAGGTCATGACCGCTTCGCGATACTGGCCTTGCTCATAGAGCGACTGCGCCAGGAAATAGGCCGTATCGGCGATGTCGGCTCGCGCCGTCCACATGCGCATCTCGCGTTGTCTCAAGGATGCTTTGAGTCGTTCGGTGGCGAGCGGGAAATTGCGCCTGTAAAGGGCAGCCAATCCAACATCGTACGGGTCTGTCGCGCGCGCTTGCCACGCCCGGATCGCTCGATCGATGTCCTCCACCCCGAGGCCGTACTTGCGAGCTTGCTCTTGCAGCACCTGCTCGCGTCGACGCTCCGTCACAGCCTCGTCGGGGGAGCGGGTTCTGTCGATTTCGGCCAGGATGCTCGCCGTCATGGCCTCCACACCTTCGTCACTTTGCAAGGCGTCGCGGTCCCCGCGCTCGGCAACGACGATCTCCGCCAGCATGTCGGTGGCATCAAAACCGTGGATGAGCAGCGCCCCGTTCCAGGGGCTGATAAATACCCACTCCCGAGCGTCGGTGCCCACGGAGTTGAGCTGCGCGCGCAAGGTCCTGCCCGGTCGCACCCCGTCGGGCAACGCCAAGGTGGTCTTGCCCAGCTCCGTGGTCGGCGCGCTGGTCGCGTCCGCCCCCAGTGGACTGACAATGACGCCCTTGACTGGTGACCCACGTATGTCGGCCACGTCGATCTGCAACACTCCTTCGGCGGCGAGCGCCTGTGCCGCAAGGGCGGCGACAAACAAAAGCACTGTTAGCACGCGCCCACAGTTCATTGCCGCTCCAACAAAATGCAGCGGGGATTGATGCCCGCCCGATGATACTGTTCCTTGGCCTGAAAACCTTCGCTTTCGACATGCAATCGAATTTTCTCGTCCGCGACGGCGTGGGCGGGGAGCACAAAGGCCCTTGCAGAATCAGCGTTAGCGGCTTCCGATGCGTGACCCTTGACGTTGACCCGAACACCGGGCAGCGTCGCGCCCGTGACATCTGCGACGATCCCCTGCGCCTCGGCCCTCGATCTCGTTGGCTGAAGATAATTGTTCAATGCTTATGTCGATTCTGGTTGCGCTGGACTTGATTGACCTATCGACCAGTTCCAAGACTACACCAACAGTGTTCTTATAACCCGAATCGCGTGTTGCTCGGGTGAACTTGTCAGCAGCGACAATGGACCGCTGGTTCTAGTGTTCTCATGCCATGGCTTGCGAATACCCTCTGGTCCACACCGTGCACACAAAGCCTGTTCTTTCCAAAGTCTATCCCAATTGCGGTGATCTCTTTCATGGTTCACCGCGCTTCTCTAGCCGAAACTCGATTCTGGCGCCTGGATTATTGATTGGAAACGGCGCATCTGCCGTCCCCGTAGCCGCGTCGGTTGATGCCAAACCTCTGCGCGGTCGTTCGCGTGCCGCTCGTTGCGTCCGCTTTGACAGCGACTACTATTGATAAGAACAGCCGCAGACTTCCCCGCTTTCGATTAGCTCGAGTATGACGGATTCTTCGCGTCGTCTACGATTTCCCCCGGTTCCCGCGATGACGTTTCTGACCGCCGCGTTGGTGGTGGTACGCCAAGCATGTCCACAGCTGAATGTTCAGCGTTGCGGACGCGCGCCCGTAACGCTCGCGTTGTTGCTAGCCCTTGGCTCGAGCTTTGGAATGGAGTGCAGGGCCGCGGGCTACGCGCGACCGCCCGCGGAAATCGAGAGCCTGCTTGGGGTTCAGCCGACGCCGCTCGTGGTGGTGGACCCCACCAACAAGTTCATGCTGCTGGCGGAACGGTTGTCGATGCCGCCGATCGAAGACCTCATGCAACCCATGGTTCGCATCGGAGTCCTGCAACTCAACCCACTCACCAATGGACCCTACCGCCCACGGCAGTTTGTGGGGCTCAAGCTCAAGCGTCTCGACACGCTCGAAGACATTCCCATCGCACTCGAGTCGAGTCTAAACATTGGATACCCCGCTTGGGCCCCGGATGGGGAGCACTTTGCTTTTACTCTCACCCGGTCTGATGGTATCGAGCTGTGGGTGGGTGACGCCGCGAGCGGTGATATCCGCCGGTACACAGAGCCGGTTCTGAACGAGGCGCGTGGGCGTGCATGCGAGTGGATGCCCGACGGTCGCAGCCTGGTGTGTAAAGTTGTACCCCAGGCTCGTCCTCCCATTGACTTCGCTCGCGCGAGGGTGCGCCCGATGGTGTTGGAGTCTGGCGGCGACACCGACCCACACACGTATGTCGGCACCGACCCTGCACCTGAGCGGGCATTTCTCAACTACTACCTGACGTCCCAGCTCATCATCGTGGACATCGACTCGGGACACCAGCGCAGCCTCGGTGATGCCGGTGAGTTCACACGCCTGCATCCCTCACCCGACGGTCGCTACTTGCTCCTCACCCGCGTGGAGCGAACCGGTGCGGCTGGACTCGGTAGGGATTCCTCCGGCGAACGCGTGGAGGTGTGGGATACGACTGGTCGCCGGGTGTGTAGCCTTTCGGAGTTTGTCTTGGCGGACGCGATTGGGCGTGGCGACACGCGACCCAAGCGTCGCGCTTTCGGGTGGCGCGTCATGGAGCCGGCGACGCTTGTCTGGGCGGAAGCGCTTAGCGAACTTGGTGCGACACAAAGCGACCGGTTGATGCAACTTGCTGCACCGTGCGCAAACGAGCCGACTGAGCTGTTCCACACGCAGTATCGGTTTGCTGGGATCCGTTGGATAGCGCCCAGCGGGCAAGCGTTGGTCAATGAATACCAGCCCGATAGCCACCGCCTGCGCACATGGCTGGTCGGGCCTACGGGAACGCCGGCCAGGCTCGTCTGGGACCGCAGCGTCGACGATGAGTACCGAGACCCCGGCACGCCGATCAGGGGGAACGATACGACCGGCTCGGTTCTGACGGCGCCGCACGGCTGGGTGTATCTCTCCGGAACCGGGCCCTCGCCAAATGGTGCGCAGCCTTTCTTGAATAGGTTGGATCTCAATACTTTGAGCACCGAGCGAGTGTGGGAATCTCCCCCCTCGCGCCACGAGGTCCCCGTGCGCCCGCTTTCCAACGATGGTCGCACTTTGTTGATTCGTCACGAAACGCAGCTGGACCCACCAACCTACTCTATCGTGAACTTGGACGACGGGAGTCGGCACCAGGTTACCCATATTGACGACCCTGCGCCGGAGTTTCGCGCGATTCGCAAGCAGCTGCTCCGCTACGAACGCGCTGATGGTGTTCCGCTGTCCGCAAGCTTGTACCTGCCCGCGGACCGTGCGGAGGGCGAGCGTTTACCCTTGCTTATTTGGGTGTACCCGAAGAAGTACTATAAGCGCGATGCGGCGGGCCAGACTGCTGATTCAATCAATCGATTTACGATGACTCAGGGACTGTCCCCGTTAGCACTGGTTACGCAGGGCTATGCGGTGATGGTCGATGCATCGATGCCAATTCTTGGCGACCCGGGCACGGCAAACGACACCTTCCTGGAGCAAACCATTGCGAATGCGGTGGCGGCGATAGACAAAGCGGTCGCTCTCGGGGTTGCGGACCGCGACCGAGTTGCCATCGGCGGACACAGTTACGGGGCCTTCACTGTGGTGAATCTGCTCGCGCACTCCGATCTCTTCAAGACTGGCATTGCCGCGAGCGGCGCCTATAACCGCACATTGACACCCTTTGGCTTTCAGGATGAAAAACGTACGTTGTGGGAAGCGCCGCGCACATACGTCAAGATGTCACCGCTCATGTACGCGGACAAAATCGATGAGCCGTTGCTCTTGATTCATGGTGAAGCCGATAACAATCTCGGCACGCTTCCCATGCAGTCCGAGCGTCTTTATCGAGCGGTGAAAGCGCATGGAGGTATCGTGCGACTGGTTATGCTGCCCTTCGAAGGCCATGTCTATCGGGCAAGAGACTCGATTCTTCACAGCATGGCCGAGATAGTCGACTGGCTTGACCGACATGTAAAAGGAACGGGTTCCACCGAGCCGCAGTTGGCACGCGGCGATACGCCACAGTCATCGCCTGGTTAAGGTCTGCGCCGGAGCCAACGCGCGGGCGGGCGTCCCGCGCTAAGCCACACGTGTACTTGGCACGAATATTGGATGTTTAGGTTTTGCCAGCCGAGGGGGCTGTGCTATCGACATTCATCTACCTAGGAAGAGGAACCCATCATGAAAAAAACCTTAACCACCCTGGCATTGTTGGCAGGCATCTCGGCTGTGGCCTTTGCGCAGTCCGCGGCATTCGAAGAAGTCGACGTCAATCAGGATGGAATGATTACCGTTGAAGAAGCCGCGACAATCGAGGGGTTGGATTTTGGGGCCGCCGACCTCAATGGGGACGGCATGTTAGACAAAGCCGAGTACGAGGCCGCCATGCGGTAACACGTTTGGCACGAGCGCTCGATGACAGTGTTGACATCGAGTCGGCTGCGTGTCGTCAGTACCTTGGAGCGCCGCCAGGCGCTCTTTTTTTTGGCACAAGTTGAAGGCCAAACACCGATGGTCGCAAAAGGCGAGTGTCGCGAAACAGCGACATGCTCAAGCTTGTCAATATCAGGGCGTTAGCGATCCGCGGCGGCGGACATGTCGGCAATCAGCGACAAACCGACCCCGAGCGAATACGCCACTACGGGGCCACTCGTCCCGAGACAATGGCGAACGCCCGGTGCGCGCAAACGTGAACCTTAGATTCCCAATAGGGAAGCTAAAGGGTTGACCGACAACACTGTGAACGACACCACAGTTCTTGCCCGGCAATAGGGCTAGTTTTCAAAATTGCCAAATCGGGCCGTTTTATTTGGCAATCCACGCCGTATCTCAGATTCGAAGCGGGGGGTATCCCAACTCAGTTCTTAGCTCGGCCGCTAGCATGGCTCATGTGCCCGCCTCTTCTTGATCTTTTGGCCAGCCGCACGACGTCATGCTCTCTCCCCATCGGCACCATGAGACCACGGTTCGCGATTGCTCGAAGCCTTGTATACGCAGTTCGCCACGAGACGATTCGTGGTCTGGAGGCGGAACCGTAAAGGGCGCGTTTGGCGAGTTGACCAATGCCATTGGTGAAGGAGGGGAATGGATGGAACAGGTCGAACAGGTGCGCGAGTTGTCTGGCCAGGTTGCGGATATGCCGCGATGGCGTACAGGAATCGTGACCCGCAATGCCGCGATGCAACGGTTGTTATCGCAGGCCCGCCGAGTGGCCGCGACCGGGTCGAGTGTATTGATCGTTGGGAGTAGCGGAACCGGGAAGGAGCTGCTCGCCAAAGCTATCCATCAGGCAAGTGGACGCCGTGGCGAGTTCGTTGCTGTCAACTGCGCGGCCATCCCCGAGCCTTTGTTGGAGTCGGAGCTCTTTGGTTTCAATAGGGGCGCCTTTACCGGAGCCCTTCGCGCCCACGCGGGCCTGCTCGTGGCGGCGGACGGCGGCAGCTTATTGCTCGATGAAGTCGGCGATATGCCATTGACCCTGCAGGCCAAGCTCTTGAGGATATTGGAGGAGAAGGCCGTACGTCCGCTAGGAAGCGACCGAACAAGACAAGTCGACGTACGCGTCCTCTCAGCGACACACCGTGACCTCGAGGCCGAGGTGGCAGCGGGGCGGTTTCGACAGGATCTGTACTATCGGTTGAATGTGATCAAGTTACACATGCCACCGCTCGCTGCGCGCCGCGAAGATATCCCGCTGCTAACGTTGGCAAAACTTGATAGCTTGGCGAGGAACAACGGCAGTATACAAAAGCGCCTTGCCCCAGGGGCGCTTGAATTGTTGGTAGCGGCGGAGTGGCCGGGGAACGTACGTCAACTCTTCAACATTGTGGAACATTGCGCGGCCTTGTGCCCCGGCCCGGTAATCAGCGCCGAGGTCGTGCGTTGCGCGCTTGGAAACGAGACCGAGCCATTGCCGTCACTGGCCGAGGCGCGTGCTCAATTCACACGTACCTACCTCACTCAATTGCTCAAGCTAACATCTGGAAACGTGAGCAAAGCGGCACAGTTGGCGAAGCACAACCGAACGGACTTCTATAAGTTATTGGCACGACATGACATCCAGCACGCAGACTTCAGGGACATTTAGTGAACAAAGCGGCGGGGCTCGGTGTGCGGGTCGATGCCGTCGGGCGTGGGGGGCACAAGGTCCTCCATTGTGCGGTGACGCGTCTGCTCGCGGATCTTTTGTCGCATAGACGCGACACGTACACCGCGAAAACCGTGACCTTTGTCACAAACCATCCAAGCGGTTGCTCGACGAATGCTTCGTAAATCTTCCACACCCGTGGATCTGACTCCGTAGTTCGGGACACGACCGAGGAGCTACGAGCGGTATTTGACGAGCTCGTATGACCGGGATGCTTTCACGCAGTGCTAACATGGCCGACATTCAGATGAAGCCGACGCGGGAAATGTTCGCATGAAGCTGTCTGTGTTGGTGAGTTTTGATGCCCGCTTGCCCGATAACCCTGAGTCACGGACATTCAACGCGGAATATTTGGCGGAACGACTGACCGAACATCTCTTGGCCGTCGATATCACGGTGTTGCTCAACGAACTCTGGAAGGATTTCGGATGGTACGTCTCCTGTCGCGTCGGGGAGACGGAATTCGACCTGTTCCTTGCATATGAGCCGGACGCACAGTGGGAACTCACCATTGAGCCGGCCGGCCAGCCAGGGGTGATGGAAAGGCTCATGGGGCATAAACCGAAACCATTTGTTGACCAACTCAAGAGGTTGACTCTCGCCGTGTCTGATTTCCTTCACGCAAGTGCGTTCATCGACTCCATCGAATTCTGCTTGAGCAACGACGTGAAGAACGGGGTCGAATCCGCAGAAGCATTGTCATGGTAACGTGTGCGATATCTCGACCCGCGCCCGGGGTGCGCTCAAGCCCCTAGCGCTATGCGGCGACGGCAAGCGGGCCCCGGCGCTGTGCGGCATGGGAGCAGAGATGGTCATGGGCTGCTTTGATAGCTTGCGTTGTTGTGCCGTCTACATATCGAGATGCTCGACGCCGACGCACACTCCATCTTTGGCGCCATCGACCAGCGGGTCCGCGCGCTTTGCTAAGGCATCACGCTTCCACGGGCCAGCTGTTAGAAACCGAACGCTACTCGAGCTTCAACAGACGGTCCAGCTTGCCCAGGCGAAGGAACCACGGGTCGAAGAACTTCAGGTGAATGTTGGCTACCACGTACCCGACCACCGCTACCACGGCCTTCTTCGCCAAGCTCTGCATCTGGTCCTGAGGATGCAGCCATGTGATGACTGGGAAGACGGTGCCGGCGACCAAGGCCACCAGCGCCACCACCACGCCGCCGACCGTCACCCGAATGGGGACGATCTCCATACCCCATGAGATGTACACCAGCCACACCAACAGCAACGCGGCGGCGGCGGCGCCAAACCAGGTGACCTGACGGAGCTTGGGGCTCAGCTTCCACGCCTTGAAGAACAGCGATGCTCCCACATCGAGCTGTCTGCCCAGCTCGGCCCTGCGTGCGTCGGAGCTGTCCGATGGTTGCCGGATGAGATTCTCGAGGTCGAGAAAACGCCACACGCCCCGGGGCGCGTAGACGTCGAAGTCACCCCAGGTCCCGGGTTCACCGTCGCGCTTGTGCTGCCGGTCCAGCACGCGGAATTCTTCCTCTGTCATCAGGTAACCGCTGAGCATGAGGGAGTAGGCCTCAACCTCCGTGAATGAATCCAGGTCCGTACGGATTGCCGCCAGCTTGCGTTGCAGCTCTTTGTCGACCTTGTACGCCGTCGTGCAAAAGGTGCGTGCCGGCGGCACGGTCGGGTCCTGACACTCGAGCCAGTCGATTGGCAGCGTGTCCAGGTCCTTTTTTAGGTGGATGAAAAACAACCCCTGCAGCGCACGGCTGTCGACGCGGGCGCGCAGGTCCTGAAACTCCGCCTCGCGAACCCGGTCCATCAGCACGCTGTTGGCACGCAGCGGTACCCCGACGAGGCTATCCGAAGGCTGCTTCTTGTCTTCCATCTGCCCCGAGGCATCGCTGCAAAGGACCAGCGTGCAACTCTCGCCAAGCAGGCCCGCCACGCCCTGGTTGTCGTGCACGCCGCCGTCCACCAGGCGCACGGTGGCGCCGGGGTACAGGCCCTCCAGGGCCAGTGGCTCGAACAGTCCCGGCACGCAGGCCGATGCCGCCACGGCGTAGCCCAGGCGGTACTTCTTGTGGTCCTCCTTTGGCGCCTGGTCGTACCAGAGCCGGCGGTAACGCTCGTTCACATCGATTTCGGTACCCATTGAGTCGGGAGGTTCTCCCATCCAGCGCGCGGTGAACTGCCAGCTATGGCCCGAGTTTAGCGATGTGGCGTTGAGCAGCAGCACCGGCACCTTGGCCCGCCGCTTCCAGTTCGAGAACTTGGGAATAAAACGTTCGTCCTTTACGGGTTCGACCATCAGCTCCTGCATAGCGCGTTCGGCCTCGTGCTTCTCGGCGCGCTCGCCGCCTACCATGCTGTAGAGCTCGGATTCGTAGAGCTCCCCGAGGCGATGGCTGCGCGAGTACTCCTTGGCGAAGATCATCTTGAGGTTGCGCCCGAAGCTCGCCAGCACCCGGGTGCGCAGATTCTTCTGCACACCGGCCAGCAAGCGTTCGAGGACACGCTGGACCAGAGCAACATAATCCGCCCGCGTTATGTCCTTGTCGTCCTTCTTTTCAAGAAGCTGCTGTATCTCCAGGTAATACAGCGCGCCAACGATGCTGCCACCGGAAACGGTCGACAACGCCTCGACGGACCGGAGCACATCCATTTCGGCCAGCCTAGCCAGCACCCCGATATGAAACAGCGAGGCACGAAATCCGCCACCCGAAAGCGCCAGGCCGACCTTGCCGCGAAAACCCGACAGCGCCGGCTCCGTCTCCTCGCCCATCAACTCCCGGAGCGCCCGCCAAGGGGCTTCCCACGCCTTGGGGTCAATGCCCTCCGCGGGAGAATCGCAGCCCTGCAACCGGGCAAGGGAAACGAGTTGGGTGAAGGTGGTCTGGTGTTCCCAAGCTTTCGCCGGCGCGCGCCTGGCCTTGCTCAGCCATTGCCCGGCATCGTCGTATTCCCGCAGACCAAAGTGGACCTCGGCCATGGTGACCAGGTACCAGTACTCTTGCTCCAGGTTCCGGTTCTCCTTGCTGAGCTTATCTCCCGCGACCTTCACCAAGACTTGCTTGATCTTCTCCCGCAGCTTGCGTGCCTGTGCGCGAAGCCCTTCGATCTCCGCGACCATTTCGGCTTGCTCCGGTGTCTTGCCCGCGCGGACCGCCACCGTCTTGGCGCGCGCCGCGAGCACGTCCAGGACGTAGGCGGCGTTCACGCCCCCATAGCCCATGTCCGTCTCCGGGTCCCATTCCCAGGCCGAGCGATAGAATTCCAGCGCGTGGTAGAGGTGCTCGTGCTGCCCGTCCTGTTCCCACTTGCGCTTGTAGACCGCGCCGCCGAGGGCAAGCGTCTCGGGAATCGAACCCTTCTCCACTTTGCCTGCCGCCACGGCTTGGTCCGGTTCGAGCAGCCCGATACTCTCGAGCAAGGTCAGCGCTTCAACGAAGCGCTCTCGCGGCAACAGCTCCTCGTCCTTGTAGGTGCACAGGGCAAGTTGCTGAACCAGCCATGTGTGTCTCAACACCTCCTCCGCGGCCGTCTCCTCAGCGGGTTGCTCGCGGTGGTCCGTGGCGCGGAGAAGAAGCTTGCGTGTCTTGCCGAACTCGAGTTGCCCCTTCAATTCGCGGACCAGAGCCTCGAGCTCCCCAAACCCGGGCACGACTTTCGCGCCGGCAATGACGAGCTCGGCGGTGAAGAGCGCAACCTGCTCCAGCAACCACGGATCTTTGGGGTCACGCTCGCTGGCCCGAGCAAGCACCTGCAGAGCAGTATCGTAATCCTGAACTTTTTCAAGCCTGTAAATAAGCGCCTTCAGGTCCCCTCCCTCGGGCAACGGCGTCTCGCCGTTGATAATCTTTCGAACCTCATCATTGGTGCGCTTATCAATTTGCATAGCCGGATCCTCCCTGAGAGCTGCTGCCACGGTGCGAAACGGGGCTCTACACGCGCCCGTGTGGTCATCAAAACATCCCAACCCAGTCAGCCGACCCAGTTTAGCGCTTCTGTGTGTAACCGGACATGACACTGAAGAGGGAGCACGCCATCCCATTAGCGAGGTTTGCTGGACGTCACAAGGGTTTGGACGTGGCTCAATTCTATGGCGGTGTTCTCCGCTCATTCAATGTGCCGTCGGGCATGTCGAGGGGCCACTCAGCTTTGGCTCTGCACGGGATGTCGCCCGGTTGATGCAGGCCGACATTGAAAAAGACGTGCTCGCTATCGACTTGCGCAATGTCCCATTTATCGATAGCTCGGCGTCCGCAGCGCTCGACGAAGTAATCCAACGCCTGGGCGAGATGGGCGACACCGTGTTGTTGTTTGGCGCACGGCCACAGGTCATCGAGACCCTGAGAAAAGCCGGCGTGTTACCTCGCCTTGGCGAGCAAAACCTCCATGCTCGACGTATTGATGCGCTGCGTTCCGCTCGGTCGATCCTGGGCTTCGTTGCGGCTCAGCTCTTGATCCGTTCCATCGTTGGGTCATACATGGGTTTCAGCGAAGCGCGTGCCTTGATGCGCTCACCTGCGACCTCGACCTCCCAATTGCCCGTGTTCACGATGTCCGCTGTCAAAGGTTCGTCCAGACAGGCAAAGCCGATTCCCACGGCCCCACCAAGCGTGTGACCATAGGCGCCAATCTGGAGGTGGCCGACTTCGTTACCCTCCAGATAGATGAGCTCCGTGCCGTAAAGCAGCGGTTCCGGGTCCTCGAGCAGGAATTGCAGCATTCGATTACGCGGCGTGCCCTTGGCTTTGATTTCTGCCAGTGCATCGCGACCGATAAATCCGCCCTGCTTGTCCAGCTTCACGGCAAAGCCTAAACCAGCCTCGATCGGGTTGTCGGTATTGTCGACATCCACCCCGAAATCGCGATAGGCCTTTTCCAGCCTGAGCGAGCTCAGCGTTTGCATGCCCGCTTGGCGCAGGCCGAATTCATGCCCAACCCCGACCAGTTGGTCATAGACCTGAACCGCATGGATGGTCGGGATGTGAAGTTCCCACCCAAGCTCGCCGACGTAGGTCACGCGAATCGCCAGCACGTTTGCATAGCCGATGTCGATCTCTTTTGCAGAGAGATAAGGAAAGGCATCATTGCTCATGTCAGCGTACGTGACTTGCTGCATCAGATCGCGCGCCTTTGGGCCGTGAATGTTGATCTGGGTTGTTGCCGAGCTGGCGTCGAAAATCGTGACAAATTCATCTTCCTCGAGATGGCGGCGCATGTGCATTTCGGTTTGGCCGTGGGCATTTTCGCCACAGACCACCATGAACTTGTCCTGGTCGAGACGCGTGACGGTCAGGTCGGCCTCGAATCCGCCCCTTTCATTGACCCATTGCGTATAAACGATATGGCCCGGCCCCACGTCGACCTGGTTACAACTCAGCCGGCTCAGAAAGGCACAGGCATCACGGCCCTGCACGATAAACTTGGACATGAGTGACATATCCATGAGGATCACATCTTCGCGCGCCGCTTTGTGTTCTTCTGCATGCCAGTTCCACCAGTTCTGACGGAACCAGCTGTATTTCTCGATCTTCGCCTGTTCCGGTGTCGGGGCAAACCAATCGGCCATTTCCCAGCCATGGCCTTCGGAAAAGAACGCGCCCGCCGCCCTCAGCCGGTCATGCAAGACCGAACGCTTCACCTCGCGCGCGGTGTGTGGGGCATCGTTGTGATAGTGCTGGCCAAACAATCGCCCCAAGAGTTCTGGGGTCCGGTCGCGACGGAACGCGCGGGTGCTTTCGCATTTTGTGAATCGGTTGACGTTGAACCCCGTCACGTCGATCGGCGCCAAGCCGTCCACGATCCAGTGCGCCAGCACATTGCCGACGCCCGCGCCATTCAGGATGCCCAGTGAATTCAGGCCCGCTGCCACATAGCAATTGCACAACTCCGGTGTTTCTCCAACCAGCGGCGCCAGATCAGGGGTAAAGCTTTCCGGCCCGCAAAAGAGTTTGCGCACACCATGTTCCATTAACGATGGAACCCGGCTGTAGGCTTTTTCCAAATGGGGCGCCATCCGCTCCCAGTCGGGTTCGATTTCACCAAAAGAAAAATCAGCGGGGATACCATCCAGTTTCCAGACCGCGGCAACGGGCTCAAATAGCCCCAGCATCAGCCCGCCGACCTCTTCGCGGTAGTAGGTATAGGTCGACGGGTCTTCGAGCACCGGCAGGTCACGGGACAGCCCTTCGATGTGCTCGGTGATCAGGTAATAGTGCTCGGCGGCCTGAAGCGGCAGGTTGATGCCCGCCGTGGCCCCCAATTGACGCGACCACATGCCCGCGCAGATCACTACATTCTCTGCCGTAATCGTTTCGCCGGTCGTCACTCGCACGCCGGTGGCCACGCCATTGCTGGCTATCATCTCGGTGACGGTGACGCCTTCGTAAATCTGTGCACCACCCATTCGAGCACCCTTGGCCAGTGACATCGTCACGTCCACCGGATTGGCACGCCCGTCCTCCGGGATATAGAAGGCAGACAGAACATCGCTCAGATCGCCAATAGGGAACAGGTCCTGCGCCTCTCTCGCGGTAATCTCGTGGATGTTGATTCCATGACGGCGCATGAACGGGGCGAGCCGGCGCATCTCGTGAACACGCTCTTCGTTACTCGCGACCTGCAGGTATCCGACCTCGCGAAAACCTGTGGAAACGCCCGTTTCCTTTTCCAGATTCGCGTAGAGGTCGCGGCCATGTGTATAGATCTCACACTCCGCCTCGGATTTCAGAAGCCCGGCAACAATCAGACCGGCGGCATGCCAGGTCGTGCCAGAAGTCAACTGCCCCTGCTCCAGTACTACGACGTCACGCATGCCCAGTTTGGTCAGATGATAAGCCGTGTTGCAGCCGATCGAGCCGCCACCGATGATGACCGTCTGGGCATGGGTAGGGAGTGATTTATCCATGAAATTTATCCTTCCAGGAAGGATACTAGTATTAGAGGTCAAGTCTTAACTTTCTACACCTGAGTTCGCTAGCGGGCATTTCAGGATTCGGCCAATTTGATGACAGGTGCCTAGCGCTCAGGTGGCGAAGCACCGGTGGGTCAAACCTGAATGAAGTTGAAGACTTAACCTCCTGCGTTTCTTCCTGAGGAGGCAATGTCATGCAAAAGTCACAACATCCGAAACGCAACCTGATCGAAGGCCATCCCGCCTTGGTGGTTGTCGACATTCAAGCCGGAAGCTTTATCGAGAAGGCGGACCGGTCCATTCCCCACATGTCCGGTTACGCCGGGCGGATGGCCAAGTCCCAAATTGCCATAGACAAAGCGCGGGCGCGCGGCATCCCGGTCATCTTCATCCAGGAAGTGCACCGCCCGAACCTTGTCGACTTTGGCCGCGAGCTCGATGGGAGCGAGGACATACACTGTCTCGAGAACGACCC
>CAJHYW010000183.1_pt1 | contig 13699 bp, 16 predicted proteins | sample 9198811 | NCBI WGS metagenome assembly CAJHYW01 (sample SAMEA7708378, study PRJEB35096) | sediment metagenome | biome: marine neritic benthic zone biome [ENVO:01000025]; feature: sediment [ENVO:00002007]; material: shallow marine sediment [ENVO:03000034] sea grass bed [ENVO_01000059] ...
CCAGAATTGGTCGCAATCAAGATCTGTTCAACTGCCTAAGCAGGCGACAGTTTCGACTCGAGTGCCTCTCTCGGAGATGGTCCGATACTCGGGCCGTAACCAAGTCTCGCAAGCATTTGCACCGTCCCACCATCTTTTTTGGCCAGAAGGTCGTGCGCACGTTGATAGTTCACGGTCATTTCCGGAAATTCCTGTAGCGCCTGGCTCAGGGGGTGGAATGAGAGACCTGCAGAATTAGCAGCCAGTTGTATACGAACCCAAGCGCGACCCGCGTCAAGCTGGGCGCTTCGCGTGTTGGATGCCGTGGTTGACCACACGAAAGCCATGGCCGAACGGCAGGCTCTTTCGTAAAATGCGAACGACTCCTGGTAGGCGATCGACTCCGGGTCGTCGAGAGACTCGCGTGTCATTAGCCCTACCTTTCCAAGCGTCGAGCTCAGGCGATCATCGATAGCAATCCCATATGGCTTTTCGTCTACTGCAGAACTGCCAATACGCGTGACTTCAATACTCTCGCCGCGGGTTTTCGTCGTTGACCATTCGACGGCCCAAGCGTCGGCCACCAGTTTTATCAGTTCAGCAACTCGTTCTTTATCGGTGGTCATGAATACAGCCACGCCATCCACAGTCGCCGCTTTCAGCTGGTTCAGGACATTGGATTCGACCGGTCGCGACGCGTCGAACTCGAGCCGGTTGGTTCGGCGATTGAGCACGGTTGAGAACAGAGGATCGGCCTCGACGGACGTGTCCTCGACGAGCTCAACCGTGGCAATAGGTCTGCGATCCAGCAAAGGCTCCGGTTCGCCCTCGGGGAAATAGGTGATGTTTGCCCGAAACCCGGACTCGGCTGCTGCTTGCCGACACAATTCAAGGAAGCAGCCAAAACCAATAGTTATTTGACGATTGGGTGGATCTGTCTCGGGAAGAAGACGTCCTAGATCGCAGTAAACGGTAAACGTAAGCCCCTCGCCCATCACAATGCGCCACGGTTGCATGTTGTGCGGATTCGGAGCCAGGATGGCGTACGCCAAAACGTCCAGCCTTGGGTCGCCGAAGCCGCTCGAGGCGCGATTCCAGGGTTCGCGAGAAATTCTCGCTGGCCCCGTTGTTGCCCACCACGTTCCTCCAATACCTGCGACAACGACCGAAGCCACCCCCGTAGTCAGAAGAGCACGCCGAGTAACCATCCTTTACTCACTCCGATAAGCCATAGATAGTGATGTGTAATCGCCGAAACATGCTACTTACCCATGTTCAATACCGCCTGTCGAACTCACGCTATAAGTCAGTAGCCGTCATCCTACCTCGAAATGCATGGACGGCTGGAGACGGCCAGAACCGCGCCTAACCCTAACCACTCCGTGGCATGCTGACAAAAACGCGACGTACGCTTGAGGTACATACTTTGTAGCGTGGATGCAGACGCGCAGCGGGCGCCGGCCCTGATGCCGATGGCCAATCAAGTAGCGAATCGGGAGAGAGGATGAAGATCATCATTTTTGGGTCAACCGGGGGCACCGGCCGCGAGTTGGTGCAGCAGGCGCTGGATTTAGGCCACGAAGTCACCGCTTTCGCCCGCCAACCGGCCAAGCTCGACGACATCCCCCACGCGAATCTCAAGCAGATTCAGGGCGACATTTTGGACCAAGATGCGGTCTTTGCAGGCATCCAGGGGCATGATGCGGTGTTGTGCGCGATTGGCGCCGGTGCTGGGCGAACAACCCTGCGCGAAGACGGCACGCGTAACATTGTGCAGGGGATGGAGAAGGCCGGTGTGCGACGCCTGATCTGCCAGTCGACGATGGGCATTGGCGAAAGCCGCGCTAACCTGGGGTTCCTAACAAAGTACGTAATTGTACCAATCTTCCTGCGTCTTGCCTTCGCTGATCATGAGCGCCAGGAGGCCGTCATCAAGGGAAGCAGCTTGGACTGGATCATCGTGCATCCACCCCACTTGAATGACGGTCCTCGAACGGGTCATTACCGTCACGGCTTTCCCGCTACTGATACGAGGATCCAAGGCAAAATATCTCGGGCCGACGTAGCCGACTTCATGTTGAAGCAACTGACGGGCGAAACCTATCTGCGCCAGACGCCGGGTGTGTCCTATTAAAGTCCGTTCCGTCGTCTGAGATTCAAGGGACTGTCTTTAGCCGGACTCGCCCGTCGCCTTTTGAGTCGAGTGATGTTCGCTCTTTTCATGAAGCAGCCGTCAAAGCGCATACCACGGGGTGGCCGGAATCGTCTGTAAGCTATCTATCGATAACTACACAATAACTTAGCGAATCAGGAGGGTCCGTTTTTCTTAGCCCCGTTTTTTGAGCCGCTAGGCTCCCTACATTCGGCGCATCAATAGACACCCACCGGCTGTAAGTTCTGGCTGTAAAGCTCCAGTCCGTATGCCCCATCTGCTGGGCTACCCACATTACGCTTTCCCCTGCCTGAAGCATCATTGAGGCGTAGGGCTGGCGCATCTGATACGGGTAGCGATACCTCACGCCCGCTCTGAGCAAGATCCGCTTCCACATCCTTTGGCGTATCACGAGGTGCGCTAGGTGAAACAGCGCTGCTCTACCTGCCCCATAGCGGTCATCCAGCGCCGTGGTACGCTAACCCGATGGACGAGATCCTCAGCACTTGTCAAAGTTCACTCGCGTGGGATGACCATTGTGGCTTTACAGTTACACCGGAGAGTTCGCTCGACCCACTTCTCCGACCATGGCATGAAGCAGGGGTGGGCTATCTCGCAGTTAACGTCTATTACGACCGACAGCCATGGAGTGATGCATTTACGGGAATAGCCACTCTTCACCGTCGATTGTCTGCTGAAGCGCCTTATTGCCAACTCGTATCCACCGTAGACGAAATCTTAGAGGCAAGAGCGAACGGGAAGCTGGCGGTTGCGATGGACATCGAGGGCATGAATGCCCTAAACAGCCACCTCGAGCTCGTGCAGACATTCTACGAACTCGGGGTTCGCCACATGATGATCGCGTACAACCGCAATAACCTGGCGGGCTCCGGATGTCATGATGAAGACACGGGGCTTACCGACTTTGCCTGCCGAGTTATAGACGAGATGAGTCGTGTGGGCATGGTCGTTGATTGCTCGCACGCAGGGATTAGAACGACGCTCGACGCGATGACACGTTCGTCTAATCCTGTCGTGATCTCGCATACCAGCCCGCGGCGCCTCGTGGACCATCAGAGAAACGTAACGGACGAGCAGATTAGGGCGTGTGCAGAGACAGGCGGCGTTGTCGGAATCAGTGGTGTAAATCTCTTTCTAGGTGAAGAGGTGGCCACGCCGACTGGAGTCGCGAAACACGTCGCCTATGTCGCCGAACTTGTCGGTGTGGGGCATGTGGGCATTAGTCTCGATTACGACCCGGGAGAGGAACAGAGCTATGAGGCTAGCGCTGATAGCACGGTAATGGAGACCATAGACGCGACGTATTGGCCCCCTGGCTCGGGATACGACCGTCCAGCTCAAACGCTCCACGTACGACACCTTCCTGAAATCGCTCAATCTTTGGTGGAGTTGGATTTCAGCACTGAGGAAATCACTGCGGTACTCGGCGGTAACTTTCGCCGAGTTGCGCAACAAGTTTGGAAGTAGCCGGATGACGGCTTTTGGATAGCCGGAGACGATGTTTGGCCCTAGGTGAATGGCAGCTATGTGGGTCCTCGGCGCTCAATATAACACCAGCTCGAAGGTCCGTTGAGGTCGATAGCTGTCTTGTTATGTTATGCCGCAGCACGTGCAGACCACGGTCCGGATTGTCGCCAACGGAGCCGACGGTCAATGAGCGCCACGTGTCTGCTATGAAACCGACGAAGACAGTCCGGCCCAATCGCATCTGATGACCCTTGCTACGCACCACGTTTCCGACACAGAATTGAGCAAGTTTGGGAGACGCAAAGCGCGGTGCGAATGGTCAACATACGGTCTGCCTGTACGCGCGTCGTTGAGCAGTCGCACTATTGTCTGGCTTGCGCACCTTGTGCACAGATGCCTACGCGTCGCAACACGACCACCAGAACTAAGTAGACAACGATACCGACGGTCACGGAAATGATTGCCCAGGCGAACACGCCGTTCAGCATGAGACCCCAGAAACGGCCGATGGCTTGTACCCAGCCCTGTGCGAATGCCGACTGGATCTCGACCAGCGACAACACCACCCGTGTATCGCTGAACAGCCGCTGACCAAGGTCATGAACGGAATGATAAGCAGGACCTGCAACGGATACACGAGCCAGTTTAATATCTGAATTGTCACCAGATTGAGACGCAACAGCAGTGCGACCGCGAGGCAGGTTGCCGTGGTGGTGCCGAGCACGGGGAAAATACCGATGACCGCACCCGTCGCCATACTCGCGGCGATGGCGCGTGGTGTGACGCCCTGTTTGAGTAGCTGCACGGTGGGCTCCGCAATCCGCGTGCGAAGGACGTTCGCCAGACGGTGGGTGAGTCGTATTTTACCGGCGCCGGCTTTCATGTCGCGCAAAATACGAGCTGTAGACGGCATAAGCAATCCGCGCCTGCGGATTGCGCAACGATGACAACCCAATATGGGCTCGATTTGGGGTGCGCAACCCGCGACGGTAGAGCTTCAACTCGGTGCTGTCGGTCAGCGAATAAAGTCGGGGCCACAAACTTCCTGCTGATATTGCGGTCGAGTTGTTGAAACGACACGGTGGCGCGCTGTACCTTGTTGCGGACGACTTTCACCGGGCGAGCAACGGCAATCAGCTAGCGAACGGCGGCGAACCCTTGTCCGATAAACATCAGCACAAAGCTTCCAGACACCGGCTACGCATCTTTGGGCCAGCCGTTGCGTTGACAGTCCTGGGTTTTGTCGTCGCCTACCAGTTTGTGGACCCTGCGCCGCCGAGCCAGGTCTCCATTGCTTCCGGTAATGCTGGAGGCGCTTATTATCTGTTTGCCCAGCGCTACGCCGAAGTTCTGGCGCGTGATGAAATAGAGGTGGAGGTGCTCAAGACGGCGGGTTCGCTTGGCAACATCGAGCTACTCGAGAACGGCACCGTAGATGTAGCCTTCGTCCAGGGTGGAGTTGGTAGCACGACACCGGGTTTGGTCTCGCTTGCGAGTCTGTATTTCGAGCCCGTGTGGATCTTCTATCGCTCGGACGACTCCATCCAGACGCTAAATGACCTGAGAGGGAAGCGCATCGCCACAGGTGCGGAAGGTAGCGGCACTCGCGTCGTAGCACTCGAACTCCTGAAAGATAACTCGATTGAGGCACCAGCAACAAAACTTCTGCCCATTGGTGGCGAAGAGGCGGCCGACGCGCTTCGCGGCGGGCGTGTGGATGCCGCGTTTCTGATTGCTTCACCGGCTTCGCCGACCGTACGGACGCTGTTGGAGGACGAAAGCATTGCCTTGATGAGCTTTGGCCGGGCCGAGGCCTACACGCGCATCCATCACTATTTGTCCCGTGTCATCTTGCCCGAAGGGGTAATCAACATGCGGCGCAATATCCCCGATCAGGATGTTGTTCTGCTGGCGCCCACCGCTAACTTGGTGGCAAGCCCGAATCTGCATCCAGCACTGATTGATCTGCTACTCCACGCAGCGGAGGAAACCCACGGATCGGGTGGGCTTTTCGAGAAGCACGCCCAGTTTCCGGCGCCCGAGTTCTTGGAGTTCCCCCTGAGCCGCGAGGCGCGCCGCTTTTTCAAATCCGGTCCGCCATTTCTCCAACGCTTCCTGCCGTTTTGGGCGGCTATCTTTATCGACCGTATGATGATTATGCTGCTGCCATTGGTCGCGCTCGCGATTCCATTGTTCAGATTGATGCCCCCCGTCTTTCGCTGGCGAATTCGCTCGCGTATCTACCGGTGGTACAGGGAGCTGCTCGCCATCGACCCGGCCATAGACGAGCAAGTCCCGACGGCGCTAGTCGAAGCGCATCTGTCGGATCTCGACCGGATCGAACGAGAGGTCACCAAGGTGGACGTGCCGCTCTCCTATACGGACCAGGTTTACCATCTCCGTTTACACATCGAGTTGGTGAGGGAGAAGCTCGAGTCCGCGCTCACACGCAGTCAAGCACAGGGTGGCGACGGGTCGGGCGGAGTGGGTCGGCAAACCCAGTGAGGCAAAAGCCCGCATAGGTCCTCACTGCTCATGCGCCAGGTGTGCGATCCAACAGTTCCGGTAAGTGACGGCCGTCGTGAAATTACTCGATATGCAATCTTTTGCCAACACTCTCGCGTGACCGTACGCCGTCAAGAGGCCGTACCAAGGAGCCGACCATGACTACTATCTCCGACTTCAGTGTTATGTTGTTTCCCTGGGGCGCGGAGCCGCCCAATGCCCACGACGTCGTCGCCGCGACCGTTCTCGCAGAGGAGTTGGGATTCTATTCGGCCACCCTGCCCACTCACATGACCATGCCACCCGTCTGGCTGTTCGATACCTTCCCGAACCAGGACGTGCTGGATGCGCTGGCCGTCGTTCCGGCCATGGCGGTCAAGACCGAACGTATCAAAATCGGGTTCAACTCGGTGGTTCTGCCGACCCTCCCACCCTATGAATGGGCTAAGTATCTCTCCACCCTGGATGTGATGAGCGAAGGGCGCTTGATCGTCGGCGCGGCGATGGGTTGGTGGGAGGAGGACTTTAGCTCGGTGGGGGTCAATCAGCGCCGCCGGGGCAAGTTGTTCGACGAACAGCTCGAGGCTATCAATCTGCTGATGACCGAGGAGCAGGCAACGTTCGAAGGCGAGTTCTATCAGTTCAAGGACATGCCAATGTGGCCCAAGCCGGTGCAGAAGCCCTATCCGCCGATTTGGATCGGCGGCGGCCCGAAGTCGATTGACCGCACCGCCAAGTACGGTGAGTGCATTCTGAGTTTTTGGCCCGATGAGGATGTCGCCCGGGACTTCTGGGTGCCGGAGCTGGCCAAGGCCGGAGGGAAGTACGGTACCGATCCGAAGCTTGCCGGTTTCACCTTCGTGTACGTGGCCGACAGCGAAAGCGATCGGCAAAAGTATCAGCCGGTGCTCGAGAAGGCGGTCGGGTTCGACCGCGAGGGCGTGGATGCCAACAGCGTGGCCTTTGTCGGTTCGCCGGAGCACTGCGCCGAACGCATTCAAGCGTTACGCGCGGCAGGGCTTTGGCATATCGTGCTCGAGTTTCAGTTTCACGGATTGGAGTCGGTTGCATTCGGCATGCGGCAGATGGAGAAGTTCGCCACTGAAGTGATCCCGCTACTCGACTGAGCGCCGCTGAGGGGTGGTTTCAGACTGAGAACCCGCACAGCGGGGCAGCGTTCCCGTAAACTATTTGGCGTTTGCGCGCTTCGCTGACTACTTCTGCCGAAACCAAGCTGTTAGCCCACACTGTAGGGATTGATGTGCCCTCTAACGAGGTCGCCGCGAGTAACTGGGCATCGATGTACCCGATACCCCGACCCATCCGTCGGTGACTCTCAATGAAGTACAGTGTCTCATCGTGGCTGGCGACGGCCGACCGCGGTAGATCCTTGAGCATCGCCGGCGCCGCCGTTGCCGAAGAACACGGCCGGCGCCGGTGTCGAGCTACGCGGCCGAGTCGCAGCTCACTCAAGCGGCACACGGAACAGTGTGGTTGAAAGTCGTGAGCGCACGCACCCGGCGCCGGCGTATCAACTCGCGACGCGCCTCGCGGAAGGCACCTGCAATGGCGGCACCTTGATGAGGCCGCAGACTCTCGATCACTATGTCGCTGTCTCTGGGCACGCGAAGTCGGAGCGTGCACTGATGTACAACACGGCCGTTAAACTGCGATTCGTCACGAACGGCGATGGCGGCATGCGACACATGGCGGGCGAGTCTTCCAAGACTCAGCCGGGCAGTTTCCTCGAGGTCCTTTTGCTCTCGAGGAGTTGCGCGGCGACCACTCATCTCACAGGTCAATTGCATAATCATCTCCACTGAATTAGCTAGGGGAACATGAAGATACCGCCCGGCGTGCGCAGGAAACAGTCGCATTTTTCGGAACCTTCGTTCGGTATTCTCGAACGGATAAGTCGGCTCAAATCACAGTGAATGTTCGAATCCTTCCCTCTCCGTCAATAACAATAATCATTTCAATAGTTCAAGGTGGGTTTTCGATCAATCCCAAAAACCCTCGATACGGTAGACAGAACCCTTCTCTTTCAATTGGCTGCCTGAACAACCAGCGCGTTTCGGAAAGTCTCGAATTGCGTCGGGTTCGCCACGATTCTGGACGCCATCCGCAGGCCTTGAGTGTACAACGCCTCAACACCAAGTCTTCCTACACTCTTGGTACCCGCGATGGGCGTACGCGGTAACGGGCGGTGTTTCCCTGATGGGGGTAACCTAAATCCGTAAAAGGCGTATGTTTATATTGATATCATCGAATAGATCGAAGTAATAAAAACCCACTCGCTTTCAAATAATCGAACCGAATTAATTTTGAAATCGCCTTGATGGAGCGGTTGTGCTCGCACTAGACTCCCTGTGCGTGCATCCAAAGGCCAATCCATGCGGCATTTCAACTACAGCCATCTGCAGTACTTCTGGGCGGTCGCTCGAGAGGGCAGCATTGTCAAAGCATCGGAGGTCTTGCACTTAACGCCGCAGACCATTAGCGGCCAGCTCAAGCTGCTCGAGGATGCGGTAGGCGAACCGCTCTTCAACCGGGTGGGGCGTCGCCTCGTTCTATCAGATATGGGACACGTCGTGTTTCAGTATGTAGATGAGATTTTCTCGATTGGTTCCGAGCTCGCCAACGTCATCCGGGGTAAGCAGAGCGCCGGTCCGCTGACCCTTAATGTCGGGGTCGTCAACTCTTTGCCAAAGCTGATCGCCCAAAGAATTATCGCGCCCGCCTTCGACACGGAGGACGCTTTGCGTATACGTTTTCAAGAAGCGTCGTTAGAGCCGTTGCTTGGCGAGCTTGCCGTGCATCATGTCGATCTAGTGCTATCGGATCAGCCTGTGCCGCCCGGGCTGAGCCTAAGAGCGTACAACCATCGGCTGGGAGAAAGCGACTTATCGTTTTTCGTACGGCGAACGGACGCGCGACGGTACAAGGCGCGTTTCCCGCAAAGCTTGACCAATGCACCGATGTTGTTACCCGCACAAGACTCAGCGCTTCGCCGGCGCCTAGACGAGTGGTTCGAAGCGGAGGAGTTGGCCCCACGAGTGGTTGGGGAATTCGACGACAGCGCGCTCATGAAGGCTTTTGGAGAAGCGGGTACCGGCGTCTTCGTCGGACCGTCGGCGATCGCGAGGGAGATCTGTTCCATGTATCACGCGAGTGTAATCGGTCAAACCGATGCCATAAGCGAGCGGTTCTACGCGATTTCGCCGGAGAGACGACTGAAACACCCCGCGGTTATCCTGATTACAGAAACCGCGCGCAGCTACTTATTTCATAGCGACGAGACCTAGTGCCGCGGACGCCTTAGTGCTGTTCGGGGCGTCGTGTTCGAGCGAGCCTTCGGATTGCCACTCTGGCTTGATATGCCCCGTCGGCGAGGAAATCTCGAGTTGCATGACGCGCTTATCCCCATAGCTCAATATGAAAATCCGGCGTCCACTGCAAAAGGCTCGAGGCAGTCGACGCCAGGTGGAGCGAGCAATGGCTGATTCGCTCCACAGCCTTGTGGTCGTCTATGCAGCCTGGGCGTGTTTCTCATCCTCGGCACGCTCGTGCACGGACTCGACCAGCGCGCGGGGTAGCTGAAGACGATCCGCGAGTTGAGCCAAGTACCGTCGTCCTTCTGCCCGCGTCTCGTCAATGGCGAGGACCGATGCCGCATACACTTCCACAGCAGTCTGCGGGTCACGGACATCTTTCACTACGTCTTCGAGACTGGACGGATGGCGTAGCTCATCGAGCAGCAGCCCTTTCTCTTGACCCGTCAGCGCCAGCTGGTCGACCGCCTCGAAGATGCGGGTGTGCTCGCCGGAGTCGAGGTGACCGTCGGCCATCGCTGCGGCAATCATCGCGCGAACGATCAAGTGCGCTCCCGTGCCCGTTGAGACCCCATTGGCCGCTGCTGCGAAATCCTCTTGCTGGCTGTGTTGCCAGCGCGCAGTGAGCGCGTGCTCGACCTGAGGTCTTGCGGGTCCTGACGTTAGACTGGCCGAGGTTACGGACGCGGTCGCAGGCTTATCCGTTGCTTGTGAGTCGCTATAGGACTGGTACGCCTTCCATGCCAAACCGCCCACGGCCGCTATACCACCGACCTTCAAGAGTGACGTGGCGGTCTTGCGTCCTTGCTTGCTCGTTAGGGCGCCGGTGAGCGCCCCACCGGCCAAACCACCGGCGAGGCCCGAAACAACACCGCTTTGGGTGAGGCCTTGAACGATTTTGTTGAAATCCATCATCTGATTAGTGCTCCCATTGAACATACTATTAGGATGGCAAAGAGCGTTCTACGAATAAAACTGTTTTTGGCAGACACGTACTTCGAAAAAACCGAAGACTGAGCCATTGTCTGACACACGGAGTGTGGCCTCGTGTGGAACACGGCCGGAGCGACTCAACTCCGCGGTTAGGCAATCAGCGCTACGTTGTACAGACCGAAAGCGGATAGCAAACTAACACCCATCCATCGAGACAAGCCTCGGGACGCCAATGCCAACCACCACAGACCGAGCGTAAGGGCAAGTAGTGTCATCAAGGGCAGCCAGCCCACTCCACTTGCGGTTAATGGAGACGCCATGGCGCTAATACTCAACAAGTCGGAAACCGAGCGCCGATGCGCCTCTTATCAGCGCGTCGCCTCCGAAGTACAAGCATACGCAACCCGCGACCAGCAGTGGTATGACAGTAGACATCCACAGAATCTTCAGCGGTCTGAAGACGTTAGTAAAGTCGATTTATTAGCTTATTTACTTCGACTTTATCGAATAACGCTTCAGTCTTTAGCGCTATAAGGTTCGAGAAAACCGTATGACCGCTCCTGGATAAACGACTGGTCTCGCCAGCAAACTCGGCTTAGCTTGGAGACCGGTCAACAGTAGGAGAGAAATGAATGCACAAGACAATATCCGAGCTCCACAGCCAACATGGAAACTTTGCACGATTGCTAGCCGTGCTGCGGGATGAACTCGATACTCTGAGCCGCGACGGCTCCCCAGACTATGGGGTGATGAGAGACGTCATGTTGTATATGACGACTTTTCCCGACCGTTTTCACCATCCAAAAGAAGACCTGGTATTTGAGAGCGCACTGACTGTCGAACCAAGCCTCGAGTCCACGGTGCGTACGCTCTCGCTCGAACACGAACAGATTCTAGGCAAAGGCCGTCGGTTGCTGCAGCATCTGGAGTTTGTCGTGAGCGGGCATGTCATACCTCGCGATGCGATAGAGACCCTCGGCTGGGAGTACGTGGCGGCGATGTACAGACATATGAAGACCGAGGAAATGGGCATGTTTCGCGTGGCGGACCAAATTCTGAAGCCAGCGCACTGGGTGATGATCGAACAGGCCGCGGGCAGCGCACAAGACCCGGTATTTGGCCCCGCCGTTGGCGCAGATTTTGCAAGACTTTACGAGATCGTCATGCAACGTTCAGACTGGAAAATAGCGTCTTGATAGGTGTTTGTGGACGAGAGCTTACCTGGCCGTCTCGGGCCAGGGGTGGAAGCAGTCCCGGGTGGCGTATGTGCGAAAGAAATAAGCCATACCCTCCGGGGATTCATCAAAGCGGGATGCCGACAACCTGACCTAAGGACAAGCGGCCAAATACTGCGGGGTGAGCGACACCCCGCTGAGGTGGCTCATCGACGAGGACCTCCTCGCCTGTGAGCGAGTCGTACCTTCGTGCGCCGTTGGAAATCAACCGGTTCGATCTAGACAGTGAGCCCGTGGCAGGCATCGTTAAACGCCTGAAGGCTACTGGTAAACTCGATCTCGAGGGGGAAACGTCGGCCAATCAAATGGGCCTGCTTGACTGAAATCAACCATTTTTGCAGCGGGGTATTATGCGTGCATCTTCTAGTTCAGCACGCTGCCGAAACGCTGGGTCAGCGTCACCGCAGCGGTGCTGGCTTTCGCACGCGTCAGCCCGGCTTTGTTGATATCAGGTGCGTTTCGATCGCCCGGTACACGATGCCGAGCACCTTGCCTGTCACACCCGGCTGGGCGGCGAACAGGAAGAGGAAGACAAACGGCGTCGGACCGAACGCGTTCGCCGTGCTGGCGACGCAACGCATCGGCCGCTAGAGCTGAGTTTGGAGCCCTTGCTCGACAGCGAGGTTTACCACGAGGCTGATCGATCAGCACATCGCCGTGGGGATGCTGCGCGGCAAGAAAGCCGAGGCGCTTGAATAGCGCGTCGTTGCCAAGGCGATCGCCATATTCGATCAGCAGGCGCCGGTCGCACTCCTTGCTGAACTGCGCGAAGCAGTCAGCGACATGCTGCATACGACCGCCGGTCGCGGGATCATCCGGCTTTAGTCGTCCGAATTGACCAGGTAACCCTCGTCGTCGCGTTGCATTGGGTTCGCCTCCATTTCGGATGGACCTACGTTATCCTTTTGGGAGCGGGTTGACCACCGTCAAGTCCGGGAAGCGAGAGAAGTCCCGGTCGGCGGACCAGAGCACACGCACGCCGTGAAATAGACAAAGTGCAGCAACCCGGGCATCGTGCACGAGTGCACCCTGCAGCAGGGCTGGCCGGGCGACCCGCTCGAGCGCACCCAGGTAGCCTTCACCTTCAGCGAGGAATCCACCGGAGAGACTCGCAAGGAGCCGCTTTACGGCATCCAAGGCCACGTCCATCGGTGTGGGATCTCTGAAGATGCGTGGGTTGGAGACGACCGCAAGAAACTCGTGGGCACAGGGCCAAGGAATACAGACTGGTTCCGACGCAGCGACTGCCTTGGTCAGCACCTGTCGAGTGCGTTCATGGAAGGGCATTTCCGGGCGATGCGCATAGACGAGCAGGTTCGTGTCGACAGCAATCACGCACCTTGTTCTCGATAGATTTCATCCCGAATCCGGCTCCACGGTGCACCGTGGAACTCGTCAGTCAGCCCGCTGCCGCCGTAGCTCGGAAAGTCGAGCTGGCGGCGCACTTCCTTTCGCCGGGCCTCGAGGCTGCGCTGTAGACCTTCTTCAACCAGCGCACGGAGCGTGCCACCCTCCTGCTGGGCTACGCGCCGTGCCTGCTCAATCAACTCGTCGGGAAGCTCTATAGTGGTCTTCATACGGGTCTCCCATATCAAAGATATGGTTATACCGTACTTCTTGTCTTCGTGATAGGCAAGTCCAACATTCGCGGTCCCGGCTCAAACCCGACCAACTGGTGATCGATCGGCCCGCCGTGATGGCCGTCAGGTTCACCGATGGACACGATCTGGACACGGTGGCTTTCTAACCTATTGAAAAACAAGAAAACACCGGGGACTTCCCTCCCTCTCCGCCATTTTACCAATTAAATCATAGAGTTATAGGCCGAATTCGAATACCCTGAAAACCCTCGGTACAGTCTGCTTAATCCCTTTGTGGTCAGTTGGTTAGCCGACCGACGCACGCGTTGAGAATCGTCCCCTCTCTCGCCAAGTTAGACACGGTCTTAGACACGATTTGCTGACTCCCCGATTCGCTCACTGAAGTCCTCGAGAGCGGACCGATTATTTTGCGGTGCGTAAGGCAGCACTCGACCACGATCCATCCTTTCGGGACGTGTTGTAAGGAATGGCGGC
>CAJHYW010000323.1_pt1 | contig 13556 bp, 8 predicted proteins | sample 9198811 | NCBI WGS metagenome assembly CAJHYW01 (sample SAMEA7708378, study PRJEB35096) | sediment metagenome | biome: marine neritic benthic zone biome [ENVO:01000025]; feature: sediment [ENVO:00002007]; material: shallow marine sediment [ENVO:03000034] sea grass bed [ENVO_01000059] ...
GCTCCAAGGTGCCCGCGAGTATGTCGGCGCTCATGGCGGCGACCATGATTGGGCGCCCCCGCATCGACCCGGAGTTGTCGAGCAAGAGTGTGACGATGGTGTCCTTGAACGCGGTCTCCCGTTCGCGTTTGTAAGACAGCGGATAAAGCGGATTGGCCACCACGCGTGAAAGACGCGCCGTGTCCAATAAACCCTCCTCCATATCGAAGTCCCACTCGCGAAGCTGCTTGGCGAGCAGCCGCCGCTGCAGTCGATTGGCCAGACGTCCGACCACCCCTTGCAGCGCCGCGAGCTGCTGGTCCAGATGTTGGCGTAAACGCGTGAGCTCTTCGGCTTCACACAGCTCCGACGCGTCGACAATCTCATCGAACTGCTTTACATACGGGTGATACGGCGGCTCTTCGCCGCGCTTTCCGTCGTTGGCGCCCAGCTGCAGCTGACCCGGGGCGTTAGTGTCGTCCTCATCGCCACCGAAGGCGCGCGGGTCCAGCGCATCCATAGCGCTTGCTTCGTCGCTGTCGCCGTCCTCGGCGCTGGCCTGCTGGTCGCTGCCCTCCGCCTCGGACCGCGCCGACGCCGCATCGCCGCTGCTCTGGTCGTTCTGCGCGCTTGGCCCGTCCTCGTTGTCTTGCTCGGTGTCGTCCGGGGGCTGCTGCTCGTCCTCGGGCGGATGCTCGACCAGGCCAAGCGTGTGCAACATGCGTTGCACACAGCGTGCAAACTCACATTGGTCCTCCATGACTTTGGCAAGCTCGCTTAGCTGACCACCGATTTTGGGCTCCAGCTCTGCACGCCACAGGTCGACCATGCGCGCGGCGGTGGCCGGGGGGTGCTCACCGGTCATGCTCTCGCGCGCGAGAAATCGCAGCACCTCGGGTAACGGGGCATCTTCGCGCTCTGCCACGCGGGCGTATCCGCAGTTGTGACAGTAATACTCCAGCGCCGCGCGTAGATTGGCAGCCACGCCGGCCATGCGGTTTGCTCCCAAGGCTTCGCAGCGTGCCTGCTCCAGGGATTCGAAGCTCAGCCGTGCGAGGTGACCCGTTGGCAGGTACTCGCGGTGGATCTGAGGGTCGTGGTGCCGGACCTTGAGCGCGATTGCATCGGCGTGACCGCGAAGCCGGTTGACCTCGTGGTAGGGCAGCTCTCTGGATGGCCGGGGTATGCGTACGGTGGAGCCGCTCAGCGCCGGTCGTTCCCCGCCGAACTGGACGTCCAGCGCCTGCTCCTCGGCGACGGCACGCGTTGCCGCCGCGGTCAAGCGCCGCAACTCCTCGATATCCGCTTCTTGTGCCCCCATGGGCTCGAGTCTGGGCTAGTTGAGCTTGGCGGGGTTGCCGGAGCCCGAGAGCTCCGTGCCAAAGCAGCGCTGGTAGTATTCCGCCACCACCGCCCGCTCTACCTCGTCGCATTTGTTCAAGAAGGTGAGCCTAAAGGCAAAACCGATGTCGTGGAACAAGGTCGCGTTCTCGGCCCAGGTGATGACGGTGCGCGGGCTCATCACCGTCGAGACATCGGCGTTCATAAACCCTGACCGCGTCAGCTCGGCCAGCGCGATCATAGCCTTGATGGTCTCGCGGCCTTCGTTGGTGTCGTACTCCGGCACTTTGGCCAGCACGATTTCCGCCTCGGCTTCAGGCGCGAGATAGTTGAGCGTGGCAACGATGTTCCAGCGGTCCATCTGTCCTTGGTTGATGGCTTGTGTACCGTGATACAACCCTGTGGTGTCACCAAGACCGACCGTGTTGGCGGTTGCAAAAAGCCGGAAGGACGGGTGGGGATGCAGCACGCGCGACTGGTCGAGCAGTGTGAGCCGGCCCTCTGCCTCGAGAACACGTTGTATCACAAACATCACGTCCGGGCGGCCCGCATCGTACTCATCGAACACGAGCGCGGTCGGGTTTTGAAAGGCCCAGGGCAGCATGCCTTCTTTGAACTCGGTCACCTGCAGACCGTCACGGATCACAATCGCATCCTTGCCGATGAGGTCGATGCGGCTGATGTGGCTGTCGAGATTGACGCGTACACACGGCCAATTGAGACGGGCAGCCACTTGCTCTATGTGCGTGGATTTGCCGGTACCGTGGTAGCCTTGGATGAGCACTCGGCGGTTGTATGCAAAGCCGGCCAGAATAGCGAGCGTGGTGTCGTGGTCGAAACGATAGGCTTCGTCCACACGCGGGACGTATTCACCGATTTGGCTGAAGGCGGGTACCTCGAGGTCGCTTTCTATGCCAAAGGTTTGGTGTACCGAGACTCGAATGTCCGGAATACCACCTGCTTGCTTTTCCGTCGCGAGATTTGTCTGTGACATGATGCACCAGCACTGCTTGAGTTAAACATGACCGACCCAGCGGGCCGGGCTCTTCGAACATAGCTCGACCGTGGACCGTTCGGCCAAGCGGCTCGCCGTGGGGATCTTAGGTTAGATGAACTCCATCCGGGTAGGGCGAACGCGAAGGTCTACCCGCGTTAACTAGCATAGATTACGGCACTCACTTGGCAGGCGCAACCGCCTTTCAGCCCGCGTGAAAATGGTTGCGCAGCGTCTCGGTCGTGCGCTCGGAGACGAAATAGCTACCGTCCACGACCCGGGTGTGGGCTGCCGGCGCGCTGCGGTCGCCGCACCTCAGCGCAGCGGGGTGACGCCAAGCCCCGCTGCGTCGCTGGTGCGCATCTGGCCGTCTTCGAGGATGAAGCCGCCGGTGACGACATCGCGGGCCAGATCGAGGCTGCCGTCCAAGTCCAAGTAGCGGGTCGCGGGTGAGGCGAGGGCGGCGTGCAACGCCGCGCTTATGCTGATGATGCTCTCGTCCATGCAACCCCACATGAGCGCGATGTCCGCACAGTGCGCGATGGTTGCGATGCGTAACGCCGGGTGCACGCCGCCGCACTTCATCAGCTTGATGTTGAAAATGCCGCAGGCGGGCACCGGTCGAAGCAGATTGACGGCGTCGCGCTCGTTTAGCAGCGACTCATCGGCGGCAACGCGCGCACGGATGTGCTCGGGCAGCGCGCGCATCGCCTCGATGGCATCCGCTGCCATGGGCTGCTCCAGAAACTCGATCCCCAGCGTTTCGGTCTTGGCGACGAATGCTTCGACATCCGCCGGCCCGTAGCCTTGGTTCGGGTCGACACGCATGCTTACTTGGTCGCCATAGCGTTCGTGCAGCTTGAAGAGTCGCTCGAGGTCTTGCTCCAAGGATTCGCCCAGCTTGACCTTTAGAATCCGGAACCCGCGTCCGATGTACTCGGCCGCCTCGTCCAAGGTTTCCTGCAACGGCTTGATACCGATGGTGATGGAGGTGGGCAAACGGGTATGCGCGCGCCCGAGCACCTCGACCAAGGGCAGCTCCAGATGCTGCGCGTACAGATCGTGCAAGGCGATGTCCAGCGCGGCGCGAGCCGCCGGCGCAGCCGGCAGACGTTCGCCGAGCTCCCGGCAAAGCCGCGACAAGGTGCGCACATCCTGACCGATCAGCCACTCGAGCCGGTCGTCGGCGAGCGCGGCGCGACAGGCCTCGTTGGTCTCACCGGTCACGAAGTGCTCGGGACAGGCCGCGCCATGGCCCACATGCCCATCGGCGGTCTCCAGACGTACCACGACGTTCTCCACATGGTCCATCATCGCGCGGAACGAGATGGCATACGGGCGGGTCAGCTCGAAACGTTCCACCTGCGTGTGGATGGCCGATACCTGTGTTGGTCGTGGCAAGCTCATGTGTTTGGCCTATGCATGCACCGAGGCGGTGGCGGTTTGCTTTTCCTCTTCGATGTAGCGCTCGATGGTGGGTATCAGCCCATCGACACCTTCCTCGAGCGGACGCACGACCGGGATATCCAGCGTTGTTTGCAGGCTGCGCTGTATCGCGACCACCTCCTCGGCGCTCGTATCACGACTGTGCAAGGTCACGGAGAGCACGCGTGACCCATACAACCCGATGAGCGCGATCTCGTCGGCAACGGAAGGGATTCGAGCGCCAAGAGACTCGTAGCCTTCGAAGAACTCTCGACCCGCCGCGTGCTGCAGGATCACCCCGCGCGCCCCGGCGGAGATGAGCAGCTCCGGGCCGCAAGGGCCGCTGGGGTTGCGCAGCGCCGATTGGCCTTCGATAACCATCAAGTCCGGGTGGGTCTCGCGCTCGCAGGTGACGATGGCATGCTCGAGCTCGCCGCACACGTAGTCATTGACCACCGAGTCCAACACAAAGCCGTACTCGGCCCCTTGCATCCAACCCGTTTGGCCCGTGTAGATCATCTCGGTGCGCACACCCGCGGCGTTCAATGCATTGAGCAGGAAGCGGGTGGTCGTGCGCTTTCCCAAAGCGCAGTCGGTGCCGAGCACGGCGATGCGTGGTGTCTTCACCGAATAGATCTCACCGGTCCAGAAGTGCAGCTCGCTCTTGCGCTTGGGTCTGCGTACGTCGGTCAGGGTGACGTGGTTCCTCTGGGCGGCCTCGGCGATCCGCGGGTCGTCCCTGGTGTAGTCGTGTAAACCGTTGATGATCGACAAGCCCTTCTCCACCGCTTCCAAAATAAGCTCACGCACTTCGTTGCTGAAGCGCCCGCCGTGCGTCGCCATACCAACAATGGCGTGCGTGACATCGTCCGCTGTCGCAATGGCGGTATCGATGGACTCGACGACAGGGATGCCCCGGTGAACCCCATCCAAGAGCTCGCCCGCGTCCGCGCCGGCACATGTCGGGTCTACCACCGCTTTGACATTGAAACGCGTGGTGTCACGTACCAACCCGTGCGCGACTTTCCCATTGGGCCGTTGGTAATAGCCGTTGGCCAGAATGATCGCATTGGTTTTCATTGTCCCGTCCTTGACCAAGCGTGTTATGGTGGTCGTGCGCGGTTTGGGACGCGCTTGAACGGACTGTTTACTGATTTTGCGGCGGGCTTGCAACAAGCCTGCCCCGCAAAAGGACCGCGAGACCACCCGATGACCACGCTGCGAAGCAGCGCGCTGCTCACCGATCTGTACCAGCTCACGATGCTCAGCGGTTATCACGCCCGTGGCATGGATGAGACCGCGGTGTTCGAGTTTTTTGTGCGGCGTCTCCCCGCCGAGCGGAGCTTTATGCTGGCAGCCGGTCTGGAGCAGGCGCTGGACTATCTGGAGAATTTGCGTTTCGAGGCCGAGGAGCTGGATTGGCTGCATGAGGAACGGGGGTTTGGCGCGGAATTCATCGATTTTCTCGCCAAGCTTCGTTTTAGCGGTGACGTGGATGCGATGCCCGAGGGCACCGTTTGTTTCCCAAACGAGCCGCTTCTGCGAGTGGTTGCACCTATAGCCGAAGCGCAGCTGGTCGAGAGCCGGTTGATCAACATCGTTCACATGCAGACGCTCGTCGCCTCGAAGGCGGCACGCTGCGTGCTCTCGGCGCCGGGCAAGCTGCTGGTGGACTTTGGGATGCGCCGCGCCCATGGTGCGGAGGCGGCTCTGTTCGCGGCGCGCGCGAGCTATCTGGCGGGGTTTGACGGGACCGCCACGGTGCTGGCCGGCCAGCGCTTTGGTATTCCCAACTATGGGACCATGGCGCACTCATTCGTGCAGGCGCACGCCACCGAGTACGAGGCGTTTTGTGACTTCGCGCGGCAACAACCACATAATGTGGTGCTGCTCATAGACACCTACGACACGGAGCAGGGGGCAAGGACGGTGGTTGAGGCCGCAAGGCAACTTGCGCGCGAAGGTATCTCGGTGCAAGCGGTACGCTTGGACAGCGGAGACCTTCTCGCGCTGTCACGTAGTGTGCGTGCGATTCTCGACGCCGGCGGGCTCCGGCAGGTCAACATATTCGCAAGCGGTAACCTGGACGAGTACAGCACCCAGGCGTTGCTTGCACGGGGCGCTCCCATCGACGGGTTCGGTATCGGCACAAACCTGGATGTGTCCCTCGATGCGCCGCAGCTCGACTGCGTGTACAAGCTGCAGGAGTACGCCGGTCATGCATGTCGCAAGCGCTCTACCGGCAAGGAGACGCTGCCCGGACGCAAGCAGGTCTACCGGCAGTACGCTTCCGGCGGCGCCATGGTCAAGGACGTCCTGGCCCTGGCAGACGAATTCGGACCGGCACATACGGTGTCCGCAGCCGGACATCCATTGTTACAACCGGTGATGCTTGGTGGGCGACGTCTAGCCGACCTGCCGGGCTTGGCGTCGATGCGTCGCCATGCGCGTCAAGAGCTCGAGACGCTGCCGCTTGCGCTGCATTCGCTCCATCCAACGCAACGCTACGAGGTGGAGCTCTCGAGCGGGTTGCAAGAGCTCGTGCGCCAAGTCGATGCGGACATTGCCGCGCGTGAGCTGGCGCGGTGAAGCGCGGGGTGCGCAGTTCCGTGGCATCTCAACGCCGTCAAGCCAGCGGTCCGTGGAACGCGTAGCAATGGATTCCTTTGATGCGACCGCGCTTCGCCATTGTGCAAACACCCGGCGGGCGGAGCGCGACTCGGTCTTGCGCCCCGCGGAGATTGCACGGGCGTGGGAGACGGTAACGCGGTGGGAAGGCTACGCCCCGACCGCTCTCGTCTCCTTAGCGGGTCTTGCGGGGCGGCTTGGCATAGCGAGCCTTTGGTACAAAGACGAGGGCCCGCGCTTTGGTCTGGGCAGCTTCAAGGCGCTCGGCGGCGCTTATGGTGTGCACCGGGTCGTGCTGGAGAGATTAAATGCGCATGGGGGGCCAGCGTTTGACTCCGTGTCCGAGGCGTCAGCTGAGCAGAGGCGTGAGGCAACGCGTGGTCTGACCATTGCCTCGGCAACCGATGGTAATCACGGACGCTCGGTTGCCTGGGGTGCGCGACGCCTTGGGTGTCGATGTGTGATCTACATCCATGCGCACGTCAGCGAGGGGCGCGAGCAGGCGCTGCGCGAGCAGCACGCCGAGGTCTTCCGCGTGCGGGGCAACTACGACGAATCGGTCCGCCAATGTGCGCAGGACGCCGAGGAGCACGGCTGGGTGGTGGTGTCCGACACGTCCTACCCTGGTTACCGTGAGATCCCTACCTGGGTGATGGAGGGCTACACGGTCATGGCGAAGGAAATCGTCGACCAGCTCTCCGAGGACATCCCCACGCACGTATTCGTGCCGGGCGGTGTCGGTGGGATTGCCGCGAGTCTGTGCGAAGTGTTCCGCCATGAATGGGGTAGCGCGCGGCCTCGCTTTATTGTTGTCGAGCCCGAGTTGGCCGCGTGTTTATTCGCGAGTGCGCGGGCGGGCGAGCCGACCAGCGTCGGGGTCGAAGAAGAGACGATCATGGCGGGGCTCTCCTGCGGCGAGGTGTCCATGGTGGCTTGGGAGGTGTTGTCGGCCGGTGCGGATGATTTTCTCACCATCCCCGATGCGCTCGTCGCCCCTTCCATGCGCTTGCTCGCCGAGCCCCTGAATGGTGACCCCGCTATCGTGGCGGGTGAATCGGCGGTGGCCGGGTTGGCAGCCGTGGTCGCCCTGCATGGAGACGGACGGCTGTCGAGGGACTTGGGATTGGATGAGTCTAGCCGGGTGTTGCTGATCGGTACCGAGGGTGCGACCGACCCTGTTATTTATGAGCAGATTGTCGGACGTTCGGCGGCCGAGGTGGTCTCTAAGGAGTCTTAGCCGAGCGTTCTCAGCCGCCGATGGCGTCGGCGCTGGTCAGCCTCTTCAGCCCCTGCGCCTCGAAGCTCTTAAGCGCGCGCTCGGCGAGCGCCTCGAAGTCGATGTCCGGGTGAACGACCGAGGAGCAACAATCGTCGAGCAGGCGAAACTTCTCAATGGTTTCGGGCGAACCCTCGAAGTGACGCATGATGGATGTAACGGTTTCGAGCACGCAGTGGCTCTTTGCCTGACCGGCGACGTAAACCTCGTGGTAACCGGCAAGCATCTCTAAGAAAGATGTGTTGAGCACGCCAAGCGGTTCTTCCGGCACCTTCACCTCGGGTTCCAGTATCGAGTAGTGCTCGGTCTTTGGGATGGCCCCCTTGGTTAGAAACACGGGCTGCGAGCGGCGCGCCGCCGTATGAAAGGCGATCGCTTCATAGAGCGCGGGCATGAGGTTATGCCCTTGGGTTCCCATCAGCGTGTGGTACGGCCAGACCATGAGCTGTTTTTTTGCCTGGCGTTCGAGCGCCTCGACGTAGCCACGCGACCACTCGGGCTGATACACGGGTCGCCAACGCTCGTTTGCAACGTCGTCCGCCGAGATCGCCGTAAACGGTGGCGCGTGCTCACCGCGTGCGTCTACCCACCAGGTGGGGAAGAAAATCTGGAGGGGGACATGACTGTCGAGCGAGGCGGCGACCGTGGTCACCTGCCCGACGTTGCGTAGCAACCATTCGATTGTACGCTTGGTATCGTCGACGGCGCCCGGCACGCTGAGCGCGCCCTGGGTGTGGATAAAATCCATCTGAGCATCGACGAGCAACAAAAGAACACGTCGCTTGTCGCGTTCCGCCGTTGGCGTCCCCAGCGCACGGCCCGCAGCCACCGCGGCTGTGATGTCGGGCGCAAAAACCATCCCGACGCGAGCCGGGTCATAGAAGCTCGGGCTTGTCGGCATTCCGTACCCGCTCACCGTCCATCTTTCAGTGCTCACAGGCTTCCCAATATACATCAGGCCGGGCTCTGGCGCGGGTGAAGTTCAACACTGCGACCACCGAATATACGACCCCTTTACCTTTTTCAATAGCAACCTTCTCGCGATTGACGCCGATACGGAGGATAGTCGGCTCTAGTACGGTCGGCTGGTCGGGTTCCTTCAAACATACTGCTGCACGTCGACCTCGTCGATCTGCTCCGGCCCCAGAAACTCCTCCGCGTACCGCAGATAGACGCCCGCGCGCAGGAACAGGTCGAACAGGTCCGGGTCGATATGGGCGTCTTTCTTCATGAAGGCCATAATGCGGATGGCCTCGCTCAGGGTCTTGGCCTTCTTGTAGGGCCGGTCGGCGGCGGTCAGGGCCTCGAAGATGTCGGCGATCGCCATCATGCGTGCGGTGAGAGGCATGTCCTCGCGTTTCAGGCATCGCGGGTAGCCGGTGCCGTCCATCTTCTCGTGATGTCCGCCCGCTATGTCCGGCACGTCGCGCAGATGCCTCGGGAAAGGCAGCTTGCGCAGCATCACGATGGTCTGCACGATGTGATCGTTGATCTTGAAGCGCTCCTCCGCGGTGAGCGTGCCTCTCGCAATTCGTAGGTTGTAGACCTCTCCGCGGTTGTAGAGATGCTCGGGCGGGTCGAGCTGGAAGCCGTATCGGTCGTACTCCGCCGGCGAATCCGCTTCAATGCGGTGGATGAGGTGCTCGTCCTTGTCCGCCAGCAGCAGCTCCTCGGCGGGCAGCGCCGATGCTCGCTCGCGCTCCTTTCGGTTGCCCTCCTCCCGCGAGATGCCGATGCGATCGTCAAGCGTGCGATGCCAGGTGCGCGCGGCGATACTTTCTAGCTTCTCGATGCGCTCGGGCGCCATGAACTCGCCGCCTTCGTTGCACTCGGCGACGAAGGCGAATTCCTGGTCGAGCGTCTCGTGCTCCGCGCGCAACGCGGCGAGGGAATCTTCGCGTCCCGCGCCGTCCGCGATAGCGCGCCAGCAGCGAATCTCCGCGTCGCGCTTGAGCACCTCGAAACGCATACGCACCTCATGTATGCGGTCGTAGATGGTCTCGAGCTTAGTGGACTTGTCGACCACGTACTCGGGCGTCGTCACCTTGCCGCAATCGTGCAGCCAGCTTGCGATGTGCAGGGCCTCCCGAGCCGGCTCGTCTAGCTCGAAGCCGGCGAACTCCGGCTCCTCGCTCCGTGCGGCGGCCTGCGCGAGCATCATCGTTAGAGCGGGCACGCGCTGGCAATGACCGCCGGTGTACGGTGACTTGGCGTCTATGGCACCAGCGATCAGCTTGATGAAGGCCTCGAGCAGGTCCTTCTCCATCTTGAGCAAACGCTGGCTCTCCACTGACACGGAGGCAAAACCCGACAAGGCCCGGATGAAGCCGATGCGCTCGTCGCTCTGCTCCAGGGCGCCCGTTGCGCTTGCGTCGGCGAGACATAGCACGCCCATCACCTTGTCCCTGCGATCGTGCAGAGGTACGAGGATGAAGCGGAGCGGGTCGCCGTCCAGCGCATCGAAGTAAGGCCGCAGCCCGGTGTCTGTGAAACCGGCGGCGCGCTCTCGTACCAGCGTCTCGACGCGGTTGGTTCTCGCCGCGGCGCCGAGCGGTCCTCCCGCCTCGCTCGCCGTCACGGCGGACAGCGACGACAGGAAGGCGGCGCCGGCGGCCCGCTGCGCCGCTACTGGGACAAGCTCGGCGTCGTCCTCTGCCAGCAGGTACAACCCGCCAGCCCCGGAGCCGCAGACCTGCATGCTCTCGGCAACGACACGTCCGAGCAGGGGTTCGAACGCCTGTTCGCGGCTCAAGCCCCCGACTAGGTCCAGAAAACGGACGATGGTGCTCTCCATAGCGCTCATGGCGTCGGCAAGGTCGTCGATCTCGCGCACGTGCGAACGCACCCGGGCATGACCGCCGAACTCGAAACGCCGGATCCGTCGTGTCGTCGCGGAGAGGTCCTGCAACGGCCGGGCAACAAAACCCGATATCAGCCAGGCGACGGGAATCAGTAACACGATCAGCACGAGCGCCGTCAGGTTGGCGTCTTTGATCAACCCCTTCGCCTCCGCAAGGAGCTCGGACTCGGGCGCCACCATCGCGATCCAGGCGCCACCCTCGTCGCGGATGGCGATCGGTCGCACCGTCTCGTACCAGGCCTCGCCCTGGTGCTCGAAGGAGCGTGTGCTCGCCTCTGGGCCGACCGAGCCCGCGATCGCGGAGAGCACGTCCACGCCCAGCTGGTCCAACCGCGCTATGGTCACGCCGTGGGCGTCGCTGTCCACCACAAGACGCGCGGGGTCGCGATAGCCGAGGGCGCGCAGATCGCTGTCGAAGACGACGATCTCCGTCGACGGCGTGACCTCGGCCTGCGCGAGCGTGGAGGCCAGCTGGCCGAGCGTGACGTCCGCCGCCACCACGCTGCCGGTCTCGTGGGCGCTCCGGGCGACGGTCACCCCGATCTCGCGGGTCGTGTAGTACACGTAGGGTGCCGTACGGATGCTGAGGTCGGACCCGATCGCTTGCTCGAACCAGGCTCTGCGTCTCGGGTCGAAGCTCGAGGGCTGCGTTCTGCGGTCGATCTCGTTCAGGGTCTCATCCAGATACAGACGGGTCGACGCACGCTCCTCGCCGGTGTGCGGTCCGGTGTGGTCGACGGTGTATGCGGCGCCCTCTGGCGCCTCCATTCGCTTGCGGATGGCCGGGCTGGTCAGCGGCCGGATGATAAAGAAGCTACCCTCAGCATAGCCGACGTAGAGCGCCGCCAGCTCGGGGCTGTTTCGCAGGGCTTCTACCAGCACGGGTAGCTCTTCCAGACGCTCTTCCATGGACATCGCGTCCATAAGGTCCGAGCGCGACAGCAGGTCGACCGCGCTGTTGATTGGACCGTAGGTCTCACGCAGACGCCCGACCACCTGGTCCGCGACGCGAGCAAAGACCTTCTCCGATCCGCTCCAGAGTATGTCGGAGGACTGCCGGTAGCCGAGCCACGCGAACAGCGTGCCCACCACGACGACCGTCAGGATGAGGACGGTGGCGACCTGGACTCGTATCGATAGGCTGTGCGGTTCGGGCTCTCCTGTGATGGTAGCCATCGAGTACCTGTCTCCATGTGGATAGGACGGAAAACGGGCAAACTACGCTTTCGCGCATGCCACTCGGCCCCGCCGTACAATTCTAGGTCGGTGTCGAGAAGCACACCGCGAGTTGACCGAGCAAGGGACCGTAGTGTGATAGCGTTGCAGCGGTTAAGGCACAGGCTCGGCGCCGGACGATGAGTTATCCACAAATCCCTCTGCGGAGGGATTCGAAAACGACACGAGGAACCAAGCAGTGTGGGTCAGCAGTGCGCATGGTCTGGCGCTCATGGCCCGACGAGCACGATGCGTTGATCTGGTTGCATCCGCAAACCCATCCCCCGGGCGATGCTCGGGTCGCCTCTACCTGCAATTGCTCTCTTGCGTTAGCAATCCAAGGTGTGGTCACGCTCCCACTGCGAGATGCTGGCCTTAAAACCCCTCCACTCGTGCATCTTGAGCTTCACGTAGCTGTCGATCAGCTCGTCACCCATCTCGGCGCGCAGCACCTTGCTCTTTTCCGTGAGGCGGATGGCGTCGAGCAGATTCAACGGCAGCTTCTTCGCGCCACGCGCCTTGTGTCCTTCGGTATACATGTTGATGTCCAGACGCTTACCCGGGTCGCGTTTCTTCGCTATGCCCTCGAGGCCCGCGGCCAGGACCGCGGCCTGGGATAGATAGGGATTCGTCGCACCGTCCATCAGACGCAGCTCCAAACGGCCAGGGTCGGGGATACGCACCATGTGCGTACGGTTATTCCCGCCGTAGGTGACCGTGTTGGGTGCCCAGGTCGCGCCCGACAGCGTGACGGGCGCATTGATCCGTTTGTAGCTGTTGACGGAGGGGTTGAAGAACGAGCACAGCTGCTCGGCGCTATGCATGATCCCGCCGAGAAAGTTGTACGCTAGCTTGGACAAGCCCGCCTCGTCGCGAGCGTTGAGAAAGAGGTTCTTGGCGCCTGTCTTGTCCCACAGGGAAACGTGCGCATGACAACCGTTCCCGGTCAAATGCACAAAAGGTTTTGGCATGAAGGTGGCCCTTAGCCCATGTTGCTCGGCAACGGTCTTGACCATGAACTTGAAGAAGGTGTGGCGGTCCGCGGTCTTTAAACAGTCGTCGTAATCCCAGTTCATCTCGAACTGACCGTTCGCGTCCTCGTGGTCGTTCTGATAGGGTCCCCAGCCCAGCTCCACCATGCAGTCGCAGATCTGGCTGACCACATCGTAGCGACGCATCAATGCGGATTGGTCGTAGCACGGCTTCTCTTGGATGTCCCGGTCGTCGGAGATCGCGCTCCCGTCGGCGTTGATCAGGAAGTATTCGCACTCCACCCCCGTCTTCATGTGGTAACCCTTTTTCGCCGCCTTGGCGATTTGACGCTTTAGCGCGACACGCGGGGAGGCTTCGACGGGTTTGCCATCCATCCACAGGTCGCCGGCGAGCCAGCCTACCTCGGGCTTCCATGGCAGCTGGATCAAGCTATCGGGGTCCGGGATCGCAAACATATCAGGGTCGGCGGGCGTCATATCCAGCCACGCCGCGAATCCTGCAAACCCAGCCCCGTCTTTTTGCATGCCGCCGATGGCGCGTGCCGGTACCAGCTTCGCACGCAGCACGCCATAGAGGTCGACGAAGCTTATAAGAAAATACTTGATGCCCTTGCTCTTTGCGGCTCGCGCAAGATCTGTCGCCATGAAACACCTCCCTCACATTGTGCTTGTTTGTAAATTCGCGGCCTTTTGTTCTTTGGATGCCCCCTTGGGCTCAGGGTGTGTTTCGGCCCGGGATCCAGCCGGTCCCGGCCAGGGGGACTTGCGCCATCGCGGCCGCTTCCACCGTGAGCGCGGCAAGGTCCTCGGGCTCGAGGTTGAGCACGTGTGTTTTGCCGCATGCCC
>CAJHYW010000176.1_pt1 | contig 13553 bp, 8 predicted proteins | sample 9198811 | NCBI WGS metagenome assembly CAJHYW01 (sample SAMEA7708378, study PRJEB35096) | sediment metagenome | biome: marine neritic benthic zone biome [ENVO:01000025]; feature: sediment [ENVO:00002007]; material: shallow marine sediment [ENVO:03000034] sea grass bed [ENVO_01000059] ...
AAAGGCGTGTCGGCTCGTCGCCTACATGTGTCTCGGCTATGTGAGCGATTTCGGTGACACGCCCGAGCTCGAGCAAATCGGCTGGGAGACACGCAAACGACGCGCCGAGGTTATACACAAGGACTCGTTCCGTGTTGAACGGGCGCATGCCGAAGAGTGTTGAAAGCCATGTAAGCCCCCCGCGGGGGTGTCGGGAATCGATGTCGGCACCTCGCGTAAGCGATTCTTCCTTTTTTGAATTGCGCGCGCAACGGTTGCCGATGTGACCAAAGGTCTTCGAGAAGGACAAAATTCCTTTTTGGAAATGATCGACCTTGAACAATAAGAAACTCCTCGGGGCAGGAATCTTAATTTTTTCGATCTCATCTTGCAGCTCTTTGCGGGAGACCGCCAGGGTAAGGGGCGAGGCCATCGAATGTTCCCCTCCCTCAGCGTTTGCATTGTGGAACGGGCTTGTGCGTCCAGCACGCTGTCATCTATTGCACGTGCATTGTCGAGGAACCGCAGAGCTTATTTCTGCAGAGATTCCCTCTGTGCTTCATCCGAATTGGGCCTCTCAAACGCGGCGACATCGATGCCGAGTTTGGCAAGACCTTCCGCCGCCCGTTTATCAATTCGGTCAGGCTCAATGTCCTTAAAGGGCTTCTTTTCCTTTTCCCACCTGAGTCGTTCTCGCGTCTGATTGAGTGCATCCTCAACAGAGCTTTGTTTGCTCTTGCTAATGAGTCCAGTCCAATCCAGCTCGATGTCGTTATTGAGGAGGTAGACGTAAGCGAGCACGTTCAAAGCATCCCGCTCTTGCTGGCGACGGATTTCCCCGTCGATGATCGAGATCTGCAACAGCCGTGCGAGTTCGCGCACCTGCGGCGTACCCCCACCTAGCGCCGCGGGGACTTCTGTGGCCATGGTATTTAGGGCCCGTAACGCTTTTTGCGTTGCCTTGCTTCCGTCCCTCCACCAGTTCTCTATCATATACTTATAGCGTTCCCTATCCGGCGGCCAGCAGTCTTCCTCTCTTATCTGTTTGTTTATATCGCCCAATGGCTTCTCGAACAGCTTCCGTTTTTCAGCCGCAGGCCATGACCATACCCGGGTCGAGGCACCAGCACCGCGTTCGTGGATGTCATCCTCCTGCAGCCTGGAGACAGCGATGGCAAGGCTTTGCACCAGGCCGATCTTGATATAGCACGTCTCATCTTCATCCGCTTGAACTTCTTTGAGCTCTTCGAACACAGTTCTGGATTCATCTTCTTCTTTATCCACTTGAACCAACGAATCAGACGCCAGGGAATCAGACAGCAGGGAGGGCAAGGAAGCCAGCGTATCGGCTAGCGGTTTGGGGGTCATGTGGTGGTTCGGCGATTTATCGGCCACGAAATTCGCCACGGTGGTGCGAAGTTCGATTCCCGCCTCTTTATTGCGCACGATAAAGGTCACTAGCGCGTTTGCCTCTGTTATGTTGGCTAGCACCACATGGTAGGTGAGCAACATGAGCAAAGGCAGTCCTAGGATGGCAAGCACCATCAGGGAAATTGGGAAGTAGGCGAATCGAAAACTAGCGCGGCTCGCACGATAACGGATCTTGTCAGCGTATCCTCTCCCCCGTCTCCATTCGCGCAGCGCCTGGAGGGACACCGCGGTCGGTTTACGGGCCATGATCTTACGAATTGCTACGCTCTTCCCAACGGTGGCGCCTTTCCAGTCCACGGCCAGCTCTTTGACAAGCTCATCGGTCTTTGACCGCGCGAGGCAATCCGAGGCGAACTCTCGTATCTCTACATTCTCGCTATCGAGTAGCTTGACGAAATTCTCGTGCGGCACCTGCTCCGAATTATCACGAAGCACGTCCCTTGCCCATTCGCGTTCGCTGTACAACTTGCGTTGGGCCCAATCGATGAGGGTCTCGACCCCCAACCGGGACGCAAGCGCCGCATGCAATAGCGCTCCGCGTCTGCGCTTGCCCTCCACGCGCCGAGGAGACCAGACGTGGCGATAGCCGACGACAACCCAGTCAGAGTAGAACGAATAAATGAAGAGCGCGCCGCCCGCGAGCAAATAGATACCGACAAAAAACTGCGTCACACTTGGTGCTGACGAGATGTAGAACATGGGCCTCAAGTAAAGAACAATCGCAAAGGCGCCGAGTGCGGCGACCTGCGCCGCAAAAAGTGCCGCAGCACGTCTGACGTGGCCCAGCAGTAGATGAGCGAGCCCGTGGACGAACAGGAAGATCCAAACGTTGGCAAAGTACAAGAATATGCAAAGGATCGACCGAAAAGACCGGCTACGCAATTTTAGGTTCGAACGTTCCTCCAACAGCCTTTGTAGCGGAAGTACGTACCCCAAGCCAAGAGTAAAGCTCAGAATTATGACGGCACCCTCGAGCTCCATGCTGTTGCTGAACAACAACCACAAGGCGGCAAACTCGACGGTGAATACCACCGTACCCAGTACGTATCGGCGGGTGGCCAGCAGCAGAAGTCCGTGGAACAGCAGGTTCAAAAGCCAAAGCACGCCGACCAGTACGCCTTTCAGGATGACACCGGGCACACTCTTTAACCGGGTGCGTGGGCTATCGTCGACTACCATACTCGGCGTATTGCGAACACCGCGGAATAGGCATTCGTAGGCTTGCTTCGAGCGCAAATTCTTGATCGCCTCATTCGCACGCTCCCTGACCAGGGCGTCCTGGTCTTGCATAGCCATGTTACGCAGGTCGTCAACCGCCTCCGGCAGGTCCAGCGCCGACAGAGTGGCGATGGCGACGGCGCGTAAGCTTTCCGGCTGGTCCGGGTCTCTCGCTTGTTCCACAACGAATTTGCGGTTTCGGTCATCCTGGAAGATGCGCAGAGCTGCGAGCGCAGGCTTGCGTATCGCAATATCGTTGCCCTTTGCATCTCGCTCGAGCCTCTCTCGCAGGGAGTCCGTACCCTCGGTCTTCAAGAGCACCGTCAGAGCTTGCTCGCGGACCTCTGAGGAGGTGTCCTCCATGGCAAGCTTGTAAAGCTGTTCTCGGCGTCGGTCCTTCGCAAGCTCCTCTCCCAACGAGACTGCGCGCAATCGAAGCTCGGTATCGGGACTGTTTAGCCATCCTTCGAGAAACTTCTGGCGCTGTAGCGGTTCTTGCAGGCGGTTCAACCAGTAGCGACTTTCGGCGACGCGGTCCCGGTCTGCCGGTATGGACGCAACAATAAATTCGATCAAGCGCGGGTGGAGCCGCAGCTCTTTACGGAAATGATGCACTTGCTCGAAGCGATCGCGGGGCAAGGGCGAGTCCAATCGCAACCAGGCATCGTAACCCTGCTCCACCGTCTCATATGCCTGCTGCACCGGGTCCGATGGACTTGCCAAGGCCGCGGCCACGCCGCGCAGCTCGCCGGGGACGAACTGCAGTGCGCGAATTTTCTTCTCCGAGAAAAGACCGCTGCACACAATGAGCTTTCTCTGGACCTGAACGCAGTCGTGATAAGACACCCCTAGGCGTGCGCCGAACTCTGTGAGCCTGCGCTCGCCCAAGGCTTTGCCATCTGTGGCAATCTCAGTTGCAAGCGCCTTCGCGACCCTCTGGGTCCCAACGTCGTCCGGCCACAGCGAGGCAATCCGGCGGCGCATGTAGAGAGTCAGTAAACCCTCGACACCACGTGCGTCCTCATAGAGAGACATCGTCAAGCGTTTGTCTTTGGTCTCGGCGACCAGAACCCGCAGTTGCTCGACCAAAGCCATCAATAGGTCAGGACCACCGCCGCCCTCCGCGAGCGAGAGCTTGCGCGCATCCCTGCTCAGTTGCTCCATGAAATCCGAATCGTAATCGAGTGGACCAGCCTCCTCGTTGTCGAGTAAGGCTTTGCAACCGTGTTCGATGTCGATCCCGTGGATTTCGCGTGTGGCGCTGAGGAGCTGTGGCAAATTAGCGGCAGCGGCGATGATTTTCTCCAGTCCGGCGTCATCCATGATCAGGACTAGAACACCCTGTCTTTCTGGAGAACGGAGGAATTCCGCCATGCTCCTCAGCGAATCACCTTTGTCATCGAGGCCCGCAAGATAGCGCTCGAATCGGTCCAGGAAGACAATACGATGCTCTAGGAGCGCGTCTCGGAGGGGTATACGGCCTTCAGCCGCTTCGACCCCCTTATCGGCCGCGGTAGAGGCATCCTCGAACGAAACCTCGTAGTCTTCCTCGAGAATCGGCATGAGATAACGCCGAATGAGCGTGGTCTTGCCGACCGCGTAACGGCCATAAAGAACCACCAGCCCGGCGGCGGTCTTCCGGATGAAGCTCGCGAGCTCGTTCGCCTCGTCTGCGCGGTCGACCCACATGCTCGGTGCATGTTGCACACGCGGCTCGTCTGCTTCTACATCCGTGACGCTCATTTCGGGTTGGTCCAGTCTGGGTTACCGCCGGTCAATTCATAACCACATCCGCGGCGCTGCCGGTGTAGCCTGGCTCCGTCAATAGATGAGTAAGGCTGTCTCTAACGTGCGTCGCGATGCGTCCCCTGCTGTCATCTGACACAATTTTCATGAGATTGCGAAGAAGAATTCGCTCTTCCTTGAGACTAAGGTCATCGATGAGATTCATCACGTCGCAAGCGTTTATCGCTAGATTCAGCTTGCCTTCCACATCCCGTTTCTCCACATCCCCTGGCGGTTCCCCCTTGCGCATGAACTCGCTCACGTACAGATGGCAGAGGGAATGGGCGTGGGCAAGGGTGAATTCGTCCCCATTGGAGGCACGCTCCGCGTATTTCTTGCGTAGGTCTTGCGGAATGCAATCGGCGGCATCGTGGTTGAGCTTGGTCAGAATTTTCTCGACATCATCTACCTTCTGCCGCCTCAGCTCCACCAATGCATCCACGAGATACTTATCGTCGCGATGGCGCTCGATGAGCTTGATGATGTACGTCGGGGTGTTGATGACATACGGAGTACGCTCGTCACGTGAGGCCAGAATCAGACACGCGATCTTCTTGGATGTAAGATATAATTGTTCATAGAGGTCAATGAATGCGTCTTCGCCGCGGTCGGGCAGAATGCTCTTCACCGCGCGCTCGAACTGGTCGAGGACAATGACGAGTCGCTCGCGTTGTTCCGCCTCCATGGCGCCGACCGTGTCGGCCAGTTCACCGATGGGAACTTCGAGCGATGGTAGTGCGCTGAGCATGCCTACCAGCTCGTCGTCTTGCGTCGACGGGCAGCGCAGGTAGATCACCTTGTATTCCTGTTCGCGCAAAAGAGGCATCACACCCGCCCGCAAGAAAGACGACTTACCGCACTTCTTGTCTCCGTAAATGTTTATGAATTGACAGTTGCCGGAGTCTACCTTGTCGCCGATTTCCCGCACGTCCTCATCACGGCCGATGAGCAACTTGCAGTCGTCACCGTAAAGACCTTCGATGAACTTGAACGGATTGTGTTCGGGGATATTTCCCACCGGAACATCTTCACCCACCGGAACATCTCTCTCGTGGGAGAGGGCCTGTTCCAAAGCCGGGAAAAACTCGTCGAACTTTCCGTCGTCGCCGTCAATGATCCTCTCATCGGCGAGACGGGCTAGAGCAAGGCGTTTGAGCTCCAAGCTAGCGCCCTCCGGATCGGCGCAGTAAATCATGCCGCCATCGGTCCTCTCGGTGAAACTCCGCGTGACGCAGAAGTCTCCAAAGGAATACCCGCACACGAGGAGTTCAGAATCGGTTATCTGGCGAAATGCCTCCGCGATCTCATTCGGGTAGTCCCGCATCTCTCGCCATGATGCAAGAAAGACGTTGGCGCCTCTGATACTTCCATGAATCTTGAGCACGCGAGGGAGACCATTGTCCTTGAGCATGTATTCGGCAAAGACCTCATCGGTGTGTTCTCCACGAACGCAAAGCTTGTGGTCTATGTTCAGCTCTTTGAGACTCTGCTCGAGTAAATCGTCGTAGTTGAAGGTAATAACGGCGTCGAAGTACCCCTTTTCTATCAGTCGCGAGAGACTCCGATGGCCTTTGGACGGTTCCTTATCGAGAAACTCCTTGAGGATGTTGCCGCGAGTCTCGCGATCCACTGCCTTCCAAACGCGGTCGAATCGTTCGTGGTCGGTGCCCCTCCCGCCGTGGTCGTATCTATCGATGACCTCCTTTACGAGTCGAGCCATCGGCGGGACTTTAGCGCCTACCGATGCCCCGGCACCCAGCATCACGACAAACTTCTTGTTGCTCGTTCTATTGACGCGGATGAATTCCGCGAGGTTTTGGATTTTCGCGTTCATGCTGTTCTCAGCCTACCAACCGGCCCCCTGGAACCCGATCCATCGGCGATTTCTCGGCCAACCGCCGTCTGCTTCCTTCTGCACCACCCTCCGGCATCGAGGCTCGGTTATCTGTGAGAATTGCCACAATTGGCCTCTTGGGCGTGTGTCGCGCGCCCAAGACGATTAAGTACCGTGCCAGCTACCGGTCACAAGCCGCTCCCCGTTGAGCTCGAGCCACTGCAGGCCGATGATGGTCTTGGCGTCGACAATATCGCCGTTACGAAGCGCCTCAAAAGCTACGGAGAGAGGAAGGCTGACACTACGAATGTCTTCGCCCTCGCTCTCGACGCCACCGCCTGAGGAGGCGCGTTCGGATGAGGTCACTCGCGCATAAAACAGCAGGATACGTTCCGATGTGCCACCCGGGCTGACATAGAAGCGGCCGATGGACTCGATGTGTGACACGGGATAACCGACCTCTTCCAGGATCTCGCGCCGCATCGCCTGCTCCGGCTCCTCTCCCGCGTCGAGTATCCCCGCGGGAATCTCCATGATCCACCCTGGACCTTTTTGATAGGCGGGATAGCGAAACTGCTCGGTAAACACCAAGCTATTGTCCGTGATGTTGTGTACGACGCCCGCCACGCTGTCACCCCGGTCGAGATTGAGCCGGACGACCTCGCCGCTCATGTTGCCGTCGTGGCGCTCGAAACGCAAACGCGCTTCCTCGATTCGAAAGATCGCCTGCTTGAATACTTCTCGTGTACTGATGACCTCTATACGTTTCTTCATGAGTGATTAGCTGGAATTCCTTCGTCTATTCTTCTTTTTGGGTTCATGTTTCAGACGTCCCGTGCCTACACGCTCATCCGCAACATGCTTGGCGGCGGTGAGCTCCTCTCTAGTGAAGGTGAGTAGGTAAGCTGTGTCGACCGTGCTCGTAGGCTGCTCGAAGTAGTCGAGGGTCGCGTCAATCATCTTTGTCAAGCTAGCGTCGATATCGCCTCGCGCGGTTCCAGCCCCAAGAATAGGGAATAGCATCGAAGACAGACGGTCGGCACCTGGTTTCGCGTTCTCCTCGTCGGCCTTTATAAGCGCGTTCCAGACGCAGGCTCCGATGTTCGCGACCGGTGTGTAGCCACCCCCGGGTGAGCCCTGAACCGTAGCGACGTGAAAGATCCTTTTTACCTTGTGTGTTATCCAGAGCTCTCCCGATGTGGTCGCAACCACGTGGCCGGGTTGCACCGTTGTCGTTCTTCCATCGCGACCGAGGGCCGTCTCCAAAGCCTTGCCGATCAGGTCGTCGGCCACCTCGCCTTTCTCATGCTTGGCACCCAGAAAACGCACTGTTCCAGATATGGATTTGTCGTGAAAGCGGGCCATTTGCATGTGGGTGTTCTCCGAGCTCACCCAGACGTCGGCTACGCCCATAAGCCGTTTGATGTCGCCGGTGATCAGCGCAAAAGTCTTGCCTTTCGCCTCCTGGATTGCATAGCGATACTGTCGCCCGTTCATTAGCGGCGGCATGGGAAAGCGTACCTTTAACTCGGGGATCAGTTGTCGTATGGGACTGTCGGTTTTCCTTTTTTTGAGTCCGTTCACGATATGGTTCTGAATCAGTTTTTTTGTGGCCTCGAAGCTGTCCACCCTGGCCGGGTCGTACGGGATCGCACGCAGCCCTTGGATATTGAACGGCATCTTATCGAGGTTGTGACCGACTAACACGGTCACGCATTCTCTGACCGCATGCCGAACGCCGAGTTCGTAGAAAACGTTCGGGTTATTCGAAGTGATGTCCACAACCGCCACATCGGCCTCGAGAATAGACTTGAACATGTCGGTGTGAATGGCGCCCGCCTCTTCGATGTCGTCACAGCGCACGCAGTCGAACTTTAGACCATTACTCTTCTCGAGCTCTTTGATGGCTGCCTCGATGATGAACTTATGAATGACGTCGAAGTTGATCAGCTTGCCATCGGTATCCTCTTTCTCACCGAATGGCATGATCACGAAACACTTCAGCTGTTCCTCGGTAGGCATGGCGGTTCTCCAGGTCGCAACGACGATGAAGTAGTTGCGAAGGTCCAGACTAATTGTCGCTCTCCTGGCGAGTCAAGGCCGGATCGAGGCCGCGACCGGGCATCTGCAGACCTTGGCTTGGTTCTTCCCACTGTGCTAGAAGTGTGTTTTCTCACATCCACCGCTTAGACCTCTAGCTAGTGTGCGCCAAGGTGTCGAGGTGGAGAGGCTCATAGACGATGGCTGGGACGGATGGCCCAGCGCAGCGACAAGGCACAGGACAAAGGGGACGGTCCAACGAGCTGCGCCCCGGATTAAGGTCGACACCATGAAAACGGCGACTCGCCGGCGGTTGGAGACGCCGTGAGCATGTTTGGTGATGCGCGGATTCTAAGCGCTGATGCGCAAGCGTGGCGCCAGCGCTGGGTTTAGCATGCGCCACGACCTGCTAAGGCGCTCGTCTTTGCTCGATGATGTCGACGCTGCCCCCTCGTTTGTGCTCAGTCTTAGCTACTTTGCCGTGTTCTTCGGTGAAAGCCTGTGGCGCACCACCTTCGCGAACTATGTGATCCAGGACCTCGGGATGGGCGCCGAGCGGCTTCCTTTCTTTTTCGCGCTTGCGGCCCTGCCCGGCACCTTCGCATTTGCCATCGGCGTCGCCTCAATCTGGGCTCGAGTTCACTTATTGGCAGCTTTTTCGACCCTGATGCTCGGCGCCGCCTTGGTCGGGATTAGCATGGCGCAGAGCACGCTCACGCTCGCCGTTTCGGTGCTCGCAATTGGCATCGGCTTTCACACCTTTTATGTGATATCGAACAGCCTGTGCCTGCTCCATGCCGAGCACACTCAGGCGACCATAGCGCTCGGGAGAATCAAGAGCGTGGGTCCGATGGCGAAGCTGCTGGCGGTGTTGCTCGTGTTCGCACTGGTGTCCTCGCAGCGACTCCCAATCTTCCTGGCAGTTGTCGGCGTTGCGGTCGGCGCAATGGGCTTCACGATGGCGGGCTGGGCGCGACGGCAAGGTTTCGGATTGTTGAAGGGACGATTGAAATTGACGCGCAGGCTCTGGCCCTACTACGCCCTCAATTTCTTGGCAGGTAGCCGTAGCGCTGTTTTCACAGGGATTGTGATGGTGGTGATCATCGACCGTTACGATGTTCAACTGAAGGGCATTGCGGCGCTGTTGATTGCAGCCCACGTGGCGACGCTCATCGGGTATCGTCTCATCGGGCGCTTTGCACTACGCTTCAATCCGCGTTCGCTGTTGGCGGCGCTGTACGCGATTGTGGCCTTGGTATTCGTGTCCTTCGCGATTGTCACTGGGACCGACCTGTTTTCACCTCAACAACAAAAGGTGATCGTTCAGGTGTTGTTCCTGGTCGATTCGTTGGTTTTTGGGGTCTCCGTGGTTACCGATGGCTATCTCAAGAGCTGGGTGCCGGTCAGCCAGCTTGTCGGCACCGTGGCCGTTGGCTCGAGTCTTTTCCACGGCGCTAAGGTCATCGTCCCCACGCTGGGCGGGCTGCTGTGGGTGAGCGTCGGGTTGAACGCGGTCTTCGCGCTTGGGAGCGTTCTCGCCATCCTGGCGATACTGGCGTGTCGAAAGCTTCCATGACTTGACTCAGGATTGGTCATCGGCCAAGAAAGCTTCTGTTGCTAGGAACGGAACCGCACCATTGCATCGACCGCGGAGGCGCCGCGCGGATGGACCACGAGCGGGTTTATGTCTATCTCGCTGAGCTCGTAGCGCAGCGCGTGCGCGATCAGTGAGAGCTTTACGAGCGCGTCGGCGAGCGCCTCTCGGTCGCCCGGGGGCCGGTTTCGCCAGCCGTCGAGCAGATTGGCGCTTCTCAAGCCCGCAATCATGGCTCGAGCATCGTTGGCATTGATTGGCGCGAGCGCAAATGCTTTGTATCCGTGAGCTCAAAGATGCCGCCCGCCGCGACCATAACCAGCGGGCCGAAATCCTCAAGGTTTGAGCGTTGGTTTTGGGGTTGAGGCATCGCGGCGACGTCCAGTCGGGCGGACTAAGGCTCGTTACCCCTCAGCCATTCGATGACCGCCGCAGGAGTCTCGACGCACTCGCCGGGGGTCGGTTCCGGCGGTTGCAGCATCACGACTGGAATGCCGCGCCTTCTGGCGGCGGCGATCTTTGCATACGTACTCGTACCCCCACTGTTCTTTGCCACAAGCGTATCGATGCGATGATGCTCGAGTAACCCGGTCTCCTGTGTCTCGCTAAACGGTCCACGTGCGATGATGAGCTCATAGTGAGCAAGCGGCACGCTTGGCGGTTCGTCGACTACGCGCACCAGGAACCATTTGTTCTCGTGTTCTGAGAAGTCGGCGAGATTCTGTTTGCCGGTCGTCAGGAATATGCGCAGTGCCTCTTGTGGTATCTGCTTTGACGCTTCCGCGAAACCGCTTACTTCGACCCAGTTGTCCCCAGGTCTGCGTTGCCACGGTGTGCGTCGTAACATCATGCGCGGGATACCCAACCGCTCGCACGCTGCGTGCGCGTGTCGGCTGATGGCGACCGCGAAGGGGTGTGTGGCATCGACCAGGGTCGTGACATTGTTGGCTTGCATGTATTGCGCGAGACCGTCGACGCCGCCAAAGCCGCCGACCCGCACGTCTCCGGGTAACGCGCGTGGTTGTTTTGTTCGACCCGCGAGCGATGTGACGACACACCAGCGTTTCTCCGCGGCGGCGAGCTCGGCCACCGCGGCGGCCCCGCCCGTGCCACCTAAGATCAAAATGCTCACGTGTGTAACGCCCCGGAGCGCCCGACGATGGTCCCCGATCGGTCGATGATGATGACCTCGATGTCAACGCTTCCGCGAGCGATCTCTTCCGCGCTTTGCTTCGCCTTGTCCGCCACGTAGTCCGCGATGTGTAGCTCGGCTTCGCGTGCAATCGCGAGCACGTGGCTTGCGGTGTTCGCGGTACGCACCGCAGCGCAGGTCTGCGCATCGGCACCGAGCTCCTGCATCCAGCCGGCAAGACGCGCGTGGTCGACCTGGCTGCGCCCAGAGTGCAGATCCATGAAACCCATCGCAAGCTTGCTGAGCTTGGCGAAACCACCGCCGACCGTGACCTTCGGGATCGGGTGCTTGCGCAAGTACTTGAGCAAGCCGCCCGCAAAGTCGCCCATGTCCAACATGGCGTTGTCAGAGAGGCCGTAGAGTTCTTGCACCACGCGCTCGGACGTCGACCCGGTGCAGCCCGCCACATGTTCGATCCCTGCCGCGCGCGCCACATCGATACCGCGATGGATAGAGTGGATCCATGCGGAGCAGGAGTAAGGGATCACTACACCCGTGGTGCCGAGGATGGAGATACCGCCAAGGATACCGATACGCGGGTTCCAGGTTTGCTTGGCAAGCGCCTCGCCGCCGGGAACGGAGATTTGCACCTGGACGTCGCGGCTCCCACCGTGCGTCTCGGCGATCTCATCGATAACCTGCGTGATCATCTGCCGTGGCATCGGGTTGATCGCCGGCTCGCCAACCTCTAGGGGCAGGCCGGGCAGGGTCACCGTGCCGACACCTGCACCCGCAACAAAGGACACGCCGTTTCCTGGCGGCATCGGGCGCACTTCGGCCACGACCATCGTAAGATGCGTGACGTCGGGGTCGTCCCCCGCATCCTTGATGATGCCGGCGTTCGCGTAGCCGTCGCCGAGCTCGTGCCGCGCGAGCGCGAAGGCTGGGCGTTGACCCTTGGGAAGATGGATGGACACCGGGTCGGGAAACTCACCGGTCAACAGCGCCGAGTACGCGGCCTTTGCCGCCGCCGTTGCACACGCCCCCGTGGTCCACCCTCGTCGCAAGTGATTGCTGCTAGCAGCCATCCGTGCATTCTATCGTCAGTGCGCGCCGATGGTGGACAGTGGTGTGGGGGTGGAGGAAGATTCGGGCACGACTAGGCAGCAGTCCGCAGGCAAGCGCATGACTGAACAGCCCCCAAGACAGGTCGCCGGGTTCTGGCGTCGCCTGTCTGCGTTTGCATTGGATATGCTGATTCTCGCCGGTATCGGTTTCTTGCTGAGTTTTTTTCTCTGGAAGCAGAGAGCTGATCGGGGATATCGGAACGCGACCGGGTCGTCATCGGCATTATTCGCGGATGGGATATCGGAATCGCGTCTTTTCCCCGGCGCAAAGACAAATCGAAGTCGCCCGCCGAGTGGGAGGTGATCATTGGAACCCAAGCGATCTGAGGCCTGATGGCCAAAGGTTTTATCATCGCCGCGCCGGGCTCGGGCAGCGGTAAGACCACGCTGACCTTGGCGTTGCTGCGCGGTTTGCATCGCAATGGTGTCGCGGTTGGGTCCGCCAAGGTGGGTCCGGACTATATCGACCCGGCCTTTCACACCGCGGCCTCGGGTCGTGCCTGCTACAACCTCGACACCTGGGCGATGCGCCCGCAAACGGTTGGCGCGCTGCTCTCGGAATGTGTACGCAATACCGAGCTCTTGGTCGTCGAAGGCGTGATGGGTTTGTTCGACGGCGCGCCCGACGGGCGTGGGTCGACGGCCGACTTGGCGCGAGTCACCGGTCTGCCGGTGGTGCTGGTGGTCGATGCGAGCGGCATGGCGGCATCGGCGGCGGCGGTGCTCTATGGGTTTGCGAATTACCGCGATGATGTGACGATTGCAGGCGTCATCTTCAACCGCGTCGGCGGGGCGCGCCACGGGCGGCTCCTGCGCGATGCGTGTGCGTCGACTGGGGTCCCCGTCCTTGCTTGTATACCGCGCAACGACAGGCTCGCGCTCCCCGACCGGCACCTGGGCCTGGTGCAGGCACGTGAGCATCACGACCTCGAGGGCTTCTTGAGCGACGCGGCCGATGCGGTCTTGGCCGAGGTCGATGTCCCGCTCTTGATGCAGACCGCGGCGCCTGTGACCGTGAACAACACCGATACACAGTCGCCGCTCGGTGTCATCGGGCAGCGTATCGCGGTGGCTTGCGACGACGCCTTTGCGTTTTGTTACCCTTATGTGCTCGATTCGTGGCGTGGGCAGGGGGCCGAGGTGCGGCTGTTCTCACCGCTCGCCGACGAGGGGCCGGACGGGAACGCCGACGCCGTGTATCTACCCGGCGGTTACCCGGAGTTACACGCCGGCGCCCTAGCCGGCAACCGGGGGTTCCTATGCGGTGTGCGAGACGCCGCCCGACGAGGGTGCGCGGTCTATGGGGAGTGCGGCGGGTACATGGTGCTAGGCGAGGGGTTGACCGACGAGAGCGGCGCGCGCCATGCGATGTGTGGTCTGCTACCGGTGGAGACCTCTTTTGCCAAGCGGCGT
>CAJHYW010000115.1_pt1 | contig 13331 bp, 14 predicted proteins | sample 9198811 | NCBI WGS metagenome assembly CAJHYW01 (sample SAMEA7708378, study PRJEB35096) | sediment metagenome | biome: marine neritic benthic zone biome [ENVO:01000025]; feature: sediment [ENVO:00002007]; material: shallow marine sediment [ENVO:03000034] sea grass bed [ENVO_01000059] ...
CGCGTCAGAGACTGGAACGGTGATGCGCTACATCAGCCGACCGGCGGTCTCCGACAAGCGCCTGTCGCTCACCCCAAACGGGAACGTGTGCTACCCGTTGAAGATGCCCTAGCGCGACTGACAAGCTTGAATTTGGCTCCCCGGGACGGGCTCGAACCGCCGACCTAGTGATTAACAGTCACCCGCTCTACCAACTGAGCTACCGGGGAAGTGAAGCCCGCTATGGTACTGTCGGGCCCCGAGCCCGGTCAACATCGTTCAGGGGACACCAGAGCCTTTCCGCGGCTCCGCTAAAGTCTAGCCGGTGCCGAGCACGTTGCCGATGCGGTCGAGCGCGTTCTCGAGATTGGCGCTGCTCGTCGCATAAGAAAGACGCATACAACCCGCGTCGCCAAAGGCCGACCCCGGCACCAAGGCGACACCGGCTTCGTTCAGCAAATGCTCGCCGAGGCTGATATCGTCGTCGACACTGTTTAAGTTGCCGATAGCCTCGCGCATATCGGGGAATGCGTAGAAGGCGCCCTGGGCCGGTAGACAACGCACGCCCTTGACCTCGTTGAGCCGTGCAACCACGTAGTCGTGGCGACTCTTGAATTCCTTGACCATTTCCTGCACGCAGCTCTGCTCACCGTCCAGTGCCGCCTGCGCCGCCACCTGAGCGATTGAGTTCGGGTTCGACGTGCTTTGCGATTGAATTTTCTTCATCGCCGCCACGACGCGCGCGGGCCCAGCCGCGTAACCAATACGCCAGCCCGTCATTGCGTAGGCTTTGGACACGCCGTTGAGCACGACGGTTTGCGGGTAGACACCCGGGCACGCCATGGCGATATTTGCAAACGGCTCGTCACCCCACATGATGTACTCGTAGATGTCGTCGGAAGCGATGAGCACCTGCGGATGGCGCTCCAGCACCGCCCCAAGCGCTGCCAGCTCGGCACGCGTGTAGCACACCCCAGTCGGGTTCGAGGGGCTGTTCAGCATCAGCAGCCGCGTCTTATCCGTGATCGCGGCATCGAGCTGCTCCGGCGTGATCTTGAACTCCGTTTCTATACCCGCGGAGATAATTACCGGCTTGGCGCCGACCAGGATCGCCATATCCGGGTACGAGACCCAGTAGGGCGCCGGGATGATCATCTCGTCACCGGGGTTCAAAACAGCGAGCATCAGGTTGAAAATGGAATGTTTGGCGCCATTAGAGACGATGATCTGAGAGGGCGCGTACTCGAGCTGATTGTCGCGCGCCAGCTTGTTGATGATGGCGCTCTTCAGCTCGCCGATACCGTCGACGGCCGTGTACTTTGTAAAGCCCCGGTCCAGCGCCGCCTTGGCTGCGTCCTTGATGTGCCGAGGGGTGTCGAAATCCGGTTCGCCCGCGCCCAGGCCGATCACGTCATGACCCGCGGCACGTAGCTCGGCGGCGCGCGTGCTGACAGCGATGGTGGGCGAAGGTTTTATCGCTTGAACGCGGTCGGACAGCTGAGCTTCCATTGGGGTGCCTCGAGATCGTTGGGTGACGCCGAACCCGTGTAATATACGTGAGGCGAAGACACAAAGAAATTGCGATGGATCGGGGTTTCAAATTACAGGCGGAATTCTCTCTCTCGGGCGACCAGCCAAACGCGGTCGAGTCGCTGTGCGAGGGACTTGGCAATGGGCTCGCGCATCAGACACTGCTTGGTGTAACGGGCTCGGGCAAGACCTTTACCGTCGCGAATGTCATCAAAACGGTGCAACGACCGACCCTGATCCTCGCGCCCAACAAGACCTTGGCCGCCCAGCTCTATGGTGAGATGCGGGAGTTCTTCCCCAGCAACGCGGTCGAGTACTTCGTCTCCTATTACGACTACTATCAGCCGGAAGCGTACGTCCCCACGACCGACACCTATATCGAGAAAGACGCATCGATCAACGAGCACATCGAGCAAATGCGATTGTCCGCGACCAAGGCATTGCTCGAACGCGACGACGCCATCATCGTCGCGACCGTGTCTGCTATCTACGGTTTGGGCGACCCCGAGACCTTTCACTCCATGGTGCTCCACCTGGTGCGGGGCGGCGAGTTCGAGCAGCGCGCCATACTGCGCCGGCTGGCGGAGCTTCAATACACCCGCAACGAAGTCGAGCTGCACCGCGGCACCTACCGGGTACGCGGCGATGTCATCGACATCTATCCCGCGGAATCGGACCGCGAGGCAGTGCGGGTCGAGCTGTTTGACGACGAGATCGAGTCGCTGTCCTTCTTTGACCCGCTCACCGGTGAGGTGCTGCGCAAAGTGCCACGGCTTACCGTGTATCCCAAGAGCCATTACGTGACCGCGCGTCAGACAGTGCTCGATGCCATCGAAGCGATCAAGGTGGAGCTGCGCGAACGATTGGAGCAACTGCGCTCCGACAACAGACTCCTAGAAGCGCAGCGCCTGGAGCAGCGCACACGGTTCGACATCGAGATGATGCAAGAGATCGGTCACTGTAAAGGGATTGAAAACTATTCCCGCTTCCTCTCGGGTCGCGCGCCGGGGGAGCCGCCGCCGACGCTCTTTGACTATCTGCCCCAAAAAGCCTTGCTGGTGATCGACGAAAGCCACGTCACCATCCCACAGCTCGGTGGTATGTACCGCGGCGACCGTTCGCGCAAGGAGACGCTGGTGGAGTATGGGTTCAGGCTGCCATCGGCGCTGGATAATCGTCCGCTTCGTTTTGACGAGTTCGAGCGGTTGGCGCCGCAGGCGATCTTCGTGTCCGCTACGCCGGGTCCGTACGAGGAGGCCCATGCCGGCGAGGTGATAGAGCAAGTGGTGCGCCCGACAGGGCTCGTGGACCCCGAGGTCGAGGTGCGGCCTGCATCGGTGCAGGTTGACGACCTGCTTGGCGAGATCAAAAAGCGCGTCGATGCTTCGGAGCGGGTGCTCGTCACCACGCTGACCAAACGCATGGCGGAGGACCTGACCGATTACCTCGCCGAGCACGGGGTGCGGGTGCGCTATCTGCACTCCGATATCGACACCGTCGAGCGTGTCGAGATCATCCGTGACCTGCGTATGGGAGTCTTTGACGTGCTGGTGGGTATTAATCTGCTCCGAGAAGGCTTGGACATGCCGGAGGTATCGCTGGTGGCGGTGTTGGATGCAGACAAGGAAGGCTTCTTGCGTTCGGACCGTTCGCTCATCCAGACCATTGGGCGGGCCGCGCGAAATATCAACGGCAAAGCGCTGCTCTATGGGGACACTATCACCGGGTCAATGCGCCGCGCCATCGATGAGACGGAGCGCCGGCGGCGCAGGCAAGTGAGCTATAACGAGGCGAACGGCATCACACCACAAGGTATCCGCAAGGCGGTGACCGACATCTTGGAGGGCAGCTATACGCCTGGCCAGGCTCCCGCGAGGCGGCTGTCGCGGGCGGCCGAGCAGCGCGAGAGGTACCAGAGCAAGACACCCGACCAGGTCATGGATGAGATCGACGACTTGGAGCGGCGGATGTATCGGCACGCGGAGAACCTGGAGTTCGAGGAAGCCGCGCGGCTGCGCGACGAGGTCGCCCGGCTGCGTGACGTTGGCCTCGGCCTACCCAAGCTCCAACGGACCGGGAGCGACTGAGCGCAACGGCGGCGACCTTCCCGAGGTCTTTGTTCACTGCGCGTAACGCGCGCCAGACCGGCTTGCGGCAAGCCAAGCGACGCGGTATCTTCGATTTCCATGTAGGCGCGTAGCTCAGTGGTAGAGCACTACCTTGACATGGTAGTGGTCGGTGGTTCGATCCCACTCGCGCCTACCACTCCCCACAGTTCTCTGTTCAAACCGGCTAGAGGGTAGCGAAAAATCGCCTTTTTCTTACGGCGACGTCCCTTCCCGAGGGGCTTGGGCACGTGGGTCGATGGGGACCGTCGGGCCCCGCCGATGACGCCCCCCGTACCATTTGTTCCAGAATCTGCGAAGCCGCTCGCACTTGGGGCGAAACGCCGTCGCCATCCGCCGGGCGCTTGTCTAGCATTGGTCTCGAGGAGTTGTAGAAGAAGGTCTTTGAAGGGGGATTTCAATGAGCATCAAGCTGCGACCATTCCATCTGAAGGCCGGTCGATTCGAGCTGGTCGTCCACCGCGGGCGGGACTATGACGCCGGCCCGGGCCAGCGCGACATCGTAGCGCATCTGGGGGCTTGGGAGTTCCTGGTCTGCTGGTAGCAGCCCGCGCACGGCGCGACGAGAACGACTCCCGCGCCGCCCACCCAAGCTGTATCGATGACTAAGCTCCTGTCGCGCTCGATCCTTTGGTGGCTGAGTTTCCTAAAGATTTTCTAGAACATGCTTGAGAAACAAGAAAATCATCCGTAAAATCTGGGCGCGACTCTAGGTTCCGCTCGCACTTCGGTGCTAGCGTTGAAAAGTTGTTTGGCCGTGCGCACGCGGCACGTGGGGGAACGCAAGAAGGCGACTTCCCACCACGGGCACTGCGAGCCGCGGCCGTTACTGTTTGGAGGGCTGGAATATCGCTGCCGAAAAAAAGAATCGAATCAACGACGAGATCACGTCGAGGGAGATTCGACTCATTGACGCGGAAGGTGAACAAAAGGGGGTCGTCTCGCTGGAGGACGCGTTAGCCGCGAGTGAGGAAGTCGGTTTGGACTTGGTTGAGATTTCTCCACAAGCAGACCCCCCTGTTTGTCGGTTGATGGATTTTGGCAAGTTTCTTTTTCAGCAGAACAAGAAACGCCAAGCAGCGAAGAAACGACAGCAACAGGTACACGTAAAGGAAGTGAAGTTTCGCCCCGGTACCGAAGAAGGGGATTACCAGACCAAGCTGCGTAATCTCAAACGCTTTTTGAATCACGGTGACAAGACAAAGGTCACCTTGTGGTTTCGTGGTCGGGAGATGCGCCACCAGGAGCTCGGGCTAAAATTGCTTCAGCGCGTGGAGGCCGACCTCGACGAGTTGGCGAAGGTCGAGCAGTTCCCAAAGCTAGAGGGCCGGCGGATGTCGATGGTGTTGAGCCCGCGCAAATAGACAGCAGCGAGCTCGTCGTTCATGACTTAGGTGAAAGCAGATGCCAAAGATCAAGACAAACCGGGGCGCGGCGAAGCGCTTCAAGCAAACGAAGAGCGGGCACTACAAACGCGCGCAGTCATATCTCAACCACATACTTACGAAGAAGCCGACCAAACGTAAGCGCCACCTGCGTTCCCTGCAGATCGTTGACGAGGCCGATACGCGCGCCGTGCGCCGGATGCTTCCGAACAGCTAAGGAATTGTTGGAATGCCCAGGATCAAACGTGGTGTGGTCGCCCGAGCGCGGCACAAGAAAGTACTCAAGCAGGCGAAGGGATATTACGGTCGCCGCAAGAACGTTTTTCGGGTCGCAAAGCAAGCGGTCATTAAGGCCGGTCAGTATGCTTATCGCGACCGGCGCCAGAGAAAACGACAGTTTCGCTCGCTGTGGATCACCCGCATCAACGCGGCGGCGCGCGAGCATGGTTTGTCTTACAGCCGATTTATGAACGGCTTGGCCAGTCAGGGCATCGAGATCGACCGCAAAGTGCTGGCCGAGCTCGCTGTGAACGACAAGGCCGCTTTTGCAAGCCTGGCAGCGAAGGCCGGGGCTCGCCTCTAAGGACATCCAACGCTGGGCGGCCGCAGCCTGCCCAAGCCACAGTCAGATGACTATCAAGGGGAAAGGCCTTTTGACCTTTCCCCTTTTTGTTTGCACTAATGAACGAACTCGAAAGCATTATCGATGAAGCGCGTGGCCGCATTAGCAAGGCCGGTGACTTGCCCAGCCTGGACGATGTGCGCGTCGCGTTTCTGGGTAAGAACGGTGTGCTGACCCAGCGCTTGAAATCGCTAGGCTCGCTCCCGGCCGAGGAGCGACCCACGGCCGGCAAGGTGATCAATCAGGCAAAGCTCGAGCTCGACAAAGCGATCAAAGACCGCCGGAGCGTGCTGGAACGCGAGCGCCTGAACTCCGATTTGGAGTCACAGCGGGTGGACATCACGCTGCCCGGGCGGGGTCACGCCAACGGTGGCTTACATCCCATCACGCGCACCTTGGAACGTATCGAGGCAATCTTCGCGGGTGCCGGCTTCGAGGTTGTCGAAGGCCCTGAGATAGAGAGCAACTACTACAACTTCGAAGCGCTAAACATTCCCGAGTGGCATCCCGCGCGTGCGATGCACGACACCTTTTACTTCGAAGACGCGCAGTTGTTGAGAACGCATACCTCACCGGTGCAGATTCGTGTGATGCAGGAGCGCGAGCCACCACTGCGAGTGATTGCACCGGGCCGCGTTTACCGGTGCGACTCCGACCTCACGCATACGCCGATGTTTCACCAGGTCGAAGGACTGATGGTGGGTGAGAGTGTGAGCTTCGCTGAGCTAAAAGGCATCCTTTACGAATTTATACAGATTTTCTTCGAGAAGGAGCTACGTGTTCGCTTCAGGCCTTCTTACTTTCCGTTCACCGAGCCCTCTGCGGAGGTGGATATAGAGGGGCCGAACGGATGGTTGGAGGTGCTCGGGTGCGGTATGGTGCACCCGGTCGTGTTTGACAACGTGGGCGTCGACAACGAGCGCTTCACCGGATTCGCGTTTGGCATGGGTGTCGAACGTTTGGCGATGCTGCGTTACGGCGTTACGGATCTTCGTATGTTCTTCGAGAACGACCTTCGTTTCTTGGAGCAGTTTGGTCAATGAAACACGCGTCTAATTTCGGTCGCTCTAGCCGAAGCACTCGAGTCCCATGAAGATAAGCGAACAGTGGTTGCGCGAATGGGTTAACCCGCCCATTGACACCGAGCAGCTCGTTGCACAGCTTACGACAGCCGGCCTCGAGGTGGATTCTTTTGAACCCGTCTCTGGCGACCTTGCTGGCGTCGTCGTCGGCAGTGTCGTCGCGGTGCGCGGCCACCCCGACGCCGACCGCCTCAGCGTCTGCGAGGTGGATATCGGTGAAGACGAAACGTTGCAGGTGGTGTGCGGTGCGCCCAACGCCAGACGCGGTTTATGCGCCCCTTACATTCCGGTCGGTGCCACGCTGCCCAACGGTCACAAGATACGTGCGTCGAAGATCCGTGGTGTGCGCTCCAATGGCATGTTGTGCTCTGCGAAGGAGCTGGACCTCGGAGAGGATAGCGACGGTTTGCTGGAGCTACCCGATGATGCGCCGGCCGGCGCCCCCCTTCGTGAGTACCTCAAACTCGACGATACCAGCATAGACATCGAGCTCACGCCGAATCGCGGTGACTGTCTGGCTATCGCCGGCATCGCGCGAGAAGTGGGCGTGTTGAATCGCACCGAGCTATGTTGGCCAACCCTGCAACCCGTGCCGCCGGTGCATCAAGAGGGGTTTCCGGTCGTCCTCGAGTCCCCCGAGGATTGTCCGCGATACGCAGGTCGTCTCATAAGAGACATCTCCTGCGAGGCCGTGACGCCTGTGTGGCTAAAGGAACGGCTGCGGCGCTGCGGCGTGCGTAGCATTAGTCCGGTGGTCGACGTGACCAACTACGTTATGCTCGAGCTCGGACAACCGATGCATGCGTTCGACTTCGACAGCCTGGACCGACGAATACGCGTGCGTCACGCGAAGCAGGGCGAGCGCTTAGCGTTGCTCGATGGGCAGGAGATCGCACTACATCAAAGCACGCTGGTCATCGCGGACGAGGACCGTGCTATCGCTTTGGCTGGAGTCATGGGGGGCATGTCCACGGCTGTTTCCGATGAGACCCGGAACATTTTTTTGGAAAGTGCTTTCTTCGCCCCTAGACCCTTGGCTGGGGAAGCTCGACGCTACGGGTTGCACACCGACGCCTCACACCGTTTCGAGCGCGGCGTTGACCCCTTCGAACAGCGGCGAGCGGTGGAGCGCGCGACCGAGCTCCTGCAGCAGATTGTTGGCGGAGCGCCTGGGCCGATCATCGAAGCGTGTGCGCCGGAGCATCTACCCGAGCGCGAGCAGGTCTGCGTCAGAGCCTCGCGTATCAGACGCGTACTCGGCGTGGATGTGCCACCCAATACGGTCACCGATGCGCTTGAGCGGCTCGGGATGCGGGTCGAGCGCGTGAGCGATGGGTGGACAGTCGTGCCCCCGGGCTTTCGCTTCGATATCGCCATCGAGGCGGACTTGATCGAGGAAGTGGCACGGCTTGTTGGGTACGATGAGATTCCGCCGCACCGGCCATTCTCGGAGCTGATGCTGTCGTCCCAGCGCGAAGAGCAGCGCCCACTGTCGGCGTTCCGGTCCGTGCTGGTCGCGCGGGGTTACCGTGAGGCTATCACCTACAGCTTTGTGTCCGACGCCGAACAGAACGTCTTGAACCCGGGCGTGGTCCACGTGAGCTTGCTCAACCCCATTTCGTCCGACCTGTCCGTCATGCGTACTTCGCTTTGGCCGGGGCTGGTTGACGCGCTTCGCTACAATCTCAAACGGCAGCGTCAGAGCGTACGGCTCTTTGAATGTGGCCTGCTGTTTCGCCGCGAGGGTGCGGACCTGGTGCAGAAACCGATGCTGAGCGGTGTGGTGACGGGCTACGCCGTGCCCGAGCAGTGGGGCGTCGAGACCCGGGGTGTCGATTTCTTCGACATCAAAGGAGACGTCGAGGCGTTGGTCTCGTCCACGGCACCCGATTCCGGCTGCCACTTCGAAGCTGTTGACCACCCGGCCTTGCATCCGGGGCGCTCGGCGGCGATATACTCTTGCGGCGAGGAGCTCGGGCGCATGGGGCAGCTTCACCCCACTGTGATGGCAACGCTAAAGCTGAACGCGCCCGTGTATGTGTTTGAGATTGATCTCGCGCTGCTTTCCAGAGGGCAAGTACCACAATATCGAGCCATTTCGCGGTACCCTACCATGAGGCGGGATATCGCCGTCGTAGTGGACGAGTCGATTTCGGCTCAGGCGGTCCGGGATTGTGTTGGACAGAGCGCGTCTGATATGCTAGAGAACTTAGAGTTATTTGATGTTTATCGCGGCAAAGGTATTGATTCAGGGAAGAAAAGTCTCGCGCTCTCCTTGACGTTTCAGGCGACTTCACGCACCCTTAGAGATAAGGAAGTCGATGATTTCATGGCACGCGTGATTGAGTCCCTGAGGCGTGATTTGGGAGGGGTTCTAAGGGGTTAATGTGGCCTTAACAAAAGCCGACATGGCAGAAAAGCTGTACGAAGAGCTAGGCCTGAACAAGCGAGAGGCGAAAGAGCTCGTAGAGATGTTCTTCGAGGAGGTGCGATGCGCCCTCGAATCGGGAGACCTGGTAAAGCTCTCGGGCTTCGGCAATTTTGACCTCCGCGACAAGAACGAGCGGCCCGGCAGGAATCCCAAGACCGGGGAGGAGATTCCCATCACGGCACGGCGGGTTGTCACCTTCCGGCCAGGGCAGAAGTTGAAGGCGCGAGTCGAGGCATATGCTGGAACCGTCGAGTAGCGAACTCCCCGCAATACCGGGAAAACGATACTTCACCATTGGCGAGGTGAGCGAGTTGTGCGGCGTCAAACCGCACGTACTGCGTTATTGGGAGCAAGAGTTCCCTCATCTAAAGCCGCTAAAGCGACGCGGCAACCGGCGTTACTACCAGCGCCAGGATGTCATCCTGATACGCCAAATCCGTAGCTTGCTCTACGAGCATGGATTTACGATTGGCGGCGCACGTCAGCGGCTATCCGGGGAAGAGGCGAAGGTCGATGTCAATCAAAGTCAGCAGATCATCCGCCAGCTGCGCGTGGAGCTCGAGGATGTGCTCACCATCCTGAAGCGCTAGCCCGCTAAAACGCGCCCATTTACTCCGCCTAGAACCACCTCTAGAATCAAGCCTTATCTGGTCTACCAGCATCGGGGCGTAGCGCAGCCTGGTAGCGCACCGCAATGGGGTTGCGGTGGTCGGAGGTTCAAATCCTCTCGCCCCGACCAATTTCTTCAATGACTTACCGAAATCTGCCGTACGCAGATTGAGGTGGTTGCCACCAAATTGCCACCATCTTGCATCAGCTTTTGGCTCGAAATGGGTATTTCTCCACGCCAACGACCCTGACTTTCGCACCGCGACAGAGCCGCTCGCCAGCTTCTAACAACTCCCTCAATGTAGGCGTTGCATAGACCTCGGTAACCGATCCACCAAGTCACAGCGTAGCCCAGTGTCGTAACACGCGGTATCCCGGGCGTAGCTCGCGTATCCACCTCCACCCCAACATCTCGCTTCTCGTTCGCTCCAGTCGCCGAGACTTCCGTCTCCAGCGCATTTTGTCTGAACGAGAACGTGTCACGACTGTGTAACAATTGGACAGTGTAATTCTGAGCCAAGCCCAAACCACGGTCGGTGAATCTCGGTTGTCAAAGACGGTTCTAGTTGTCGAAGACGAAGCCGCGATTAGGGAGATGATCGTCTCGGCGCTCGAGCGGGCGGGTTTCGCAGCCGTGGAAGCTGAGAACGTCGAAGATGCTTATCGCCTGGTGGACACTGGGGATATAAGTCTGATCCTCCTCGACTGGATGTTACCGGGCGTGAGTGGCTTGGAGTTCGCGAGGCGTCTCAAACGTGCGGATTGGACACGCAATCTGCCGATCGTCATGGTCACGGCCCGCGGGGAAGAGAACGACCGTGTTTCCGGGCTCGAGGCCGGGATCGACGATTACATCATCAAGCCCTTTTCGCTGCGCGAGCTGATCGCCCGTATCAACGCCGTACTTCGCCGTGCCTCAAACGACAACGGCGGCGGCGTTTTGCAGGTGAAGGGGCTATCTCTGGACCCTATGACGCACCGCGTGATAGCCAACGGAACACCCTTGAGATTGGGGCCGAAGGAATTCCGCCTGTTGCACTTCTTTATGGTTAATCCGGAGCGTGTCTTCGGGCGCAGTCAGCTCTTGGACTGCGTTTGGGGCACCAACGTTTATGTCGAGGAGCGTACGGTGGACGTGCATATACGTCGATTGCGTAAGAACCTCTCTCCCTACGGTCTGGATAATCTGATCCAGACGGTGCACGGCGCGGGCTATCGTTTCTCCAAGATTTCTCCCTGATGCAGCGCGCCCGGTCCACCTAGCTTCGACGTATCGCAGCCGTTATTTGTGGGGCCACAGGGTTTTGGCTCGCCCAGCTCGCCTGGTTGGTCGCAGCCGGCTTCGCCGCTTGCCTCGTATTCTACTTGGGCCAAATCTATCGTTTTGATCAGTTGAGCAGGTCGCCCCGCCGTGCGGTCGCTCCCTCGGCGTTTGGCGTCTGCTCGACGATTTTTCAACGGCTCGACGATCGGTACCGTAAGCAACACAAACAAAATACCATCTGCTGTCAGTTTCGGGAGACGTGGGCAGGCGGTATCAAGCGTCTGCAGGCGAGGCCTTTGCCAAAAGGCTTGCCCGAATCGAACCCGAAAAGATCGCCAAAAATGACATAGCGTTACCGTTGCTCTGTGGTTTCTAACCGGCGTTGTTGAATGTCTCTATACGCCGCGTCCATCCGCCGCTCCGGTCCCTGTTTATCGCAACGCACTGCTTACTTCCACCTCGGCGATCTAGTGGAAGTCGACGAGACCGCACAAGTTTTTACCAACCCGCAGCACAAGCTGACCGAGGACTACATTACCGGTCGGTTCGGATAGCCGATGCGTCAGTCGGGATTGTCTGAGGCAAGCAACGTAGGAGTCGATGCCCGTGCAAGCACAAAATGAAGGTCACACCATAAAGCGTTTTGACGAAGAGCTCGCGCATCTCCAAGGGTTGATGATGAAGATGGGCGAGATGGTGGAAGACCAGATCCATCGGTCCATCGATGCGCTACGCAACGAAGACCTAGAAGCCGCCGAAACTGTGGTAGAGCGTGACCACGCCATCAACGCGATGGATGTGAAAGCAGACGAGGAAATCGTCAATATTCTCGCCCTACGTCAACCCGTCGGCGGAGATCTTCGCCTGATCATGTCAATTGCCAAGGCGGTCACGGATCTAGAGCGTATTGGTGACGAGGCGGAGAAGATAGGGCGTATGACCGTGCACATATGTAACACGACGCAAGGCACCTCGAAAAAGCGGTTGTTAGGTCCGCACGATCGCCAAATTAGCCTCGAGGATGGTACGTGACAGCTTGGATGCGTTCGCGCGTCTCGATGTGGAGAAGGCGGTGGCGACGGCTGAAGGGGATACCGAGCTAGACAGCGAGTTTCAGGCAGCGCTGCGCCGCTTGATGACCTACATCATGGAAGACCCTCGTACCATTGGGCACGCCATGCACATCATCTGGATCATAAAGGCCTTGGAGCGGGTCGGAGACCAGGCGAAGAACATTGCTGAGTATGTGGTCTACCTAGTCCACGGCAAAGATGTGCGGCACATCGACGTGCAAGTCCTAGCGGCAGACGTGCTAAGCGAGGACTAGGGGAGAACTCAGCGCCCCGAGATCGGCCGGTGGCAATTAGGCTGTTGGCGTCTTGACGATGGTGACTGCGACGCGGCTCGAGCGCGTGACAGCCTCCGCGACCGAGCCCATCAGCACACGAGAAAAACCATGGCGTCCGTGACTGCCCATGACAATCATTTTCGGACATTCGGTTTCGGCCACTTCGAGAATCCGTTGGGGCGGTAGCCCCTCGACCAGGAGGACTCGGGCGTCTTGGAGGCACTCGAGCTCGGGCTTTCGCTCGGCTTGGGTTGAAATTAGGCTGTCCAGTTTCTTGCGTGCTACGTCGGCCAGCGGTGTGGAGTGGTGTCCATTGCTGGGGTCATGATACCGACCAGGATTGTCGACCGAGTCATGCACCACGTGTAACACGACCAGCGAGGTCCCCAATCCGGTCGCCAACTCGCCCGCGGTCGCCAGCACTTGGCCCGCTGACGGGGACAAATCGACAGGAACGAGAACAGGTGGTGGCGCGTTTGCCGTAATGTTTACGGCGCATTGCGCGCATTGCTCCGCGGATGACACGCCCATATCCATGACGATTTCCTAAGCTATAGCCGCTTTCCGGCGCTGGTCTTGGCGCGGCCAGCCGCCCCTTTTCACGATTAAGAGACTATCTGAACAATGTTACGATTGTGTGACGATTTGTGTGTGACAAAGAGCTGAGGTGTACCACAGCGATGATCGATCTCTATACATGGACTACGCCCAACGGGCGGAAGGTTTCCATCATGCTCGAGGAGCTTGGGCTGGAGTATACGGTGCGCCCAATCGATATCACGGAGGGACAACAGCACGATCCCGGTTTTCTGCGGATTAGCCCGAACGCAAAAATACCTGCCATCGTTGACCATGCAACTGGCCTAACCCTCATCGAATCGGGCGCCATCCTGCTGTACTTGGCGGAAAAGACCGGTTCCCTACTACCCAGCGACGCCCATGCGCGCTGGAGAAC
>CAJHYW010000239.1_pt1 | contig 13328 bp, 11 predicted proteins | sample 9198811 | NCBI WGS metagenome assembly CAJHYW01 (sample SAMEA7708378, study PRJEB35096) | sediment metagenome | biome: marine neritic benthic zone biome [ENVO:01000025]; feature: sediment [ENVO:00002007]; material: shallow marine sediment [ENVO:03000034] sea grass bed [ENVO_01000059] ...
GATTTCAGGCGAATGCAGTGAGACGGGCGTGGTGTCCCGTGACCCCAGTCGCGCGCTTTGTGCGAGTTCGGATGGCTACGGCCTTCGAACGGTCAGAAACACTTACCTGAACGCATTAACACCGGTAGAAACCTGAATGAGCAACCGACTTCGCTGCGACAACTAAACATGATCGATCGCTGACCCTAACGGTGCGGCACGCCCCGCGCGTATGAGCGCAGAAGAACGAACCGATTATACCCCGGGTATAATCGTTTTGTTCCTTACAGATGGCCGTAACTGCGCAAATTTTGGCGTAGTTGTTGCAGGGATGACAGTTCGAATTTCGAATTGCCGAAGGCGCGGGACCGTGTCTGCAGTTCTCGATTGCTTCCGCCCCGCGCTGACACAACCTGATTCGCGAGCCGCCAGCCTCGCCCGTGCACGTCCCCCTCCTCCTCCAAACCGCGCCGCTGCCGACCTGGCGTCTCGCCGGTCGCCCGGAGAAACCACGACTACCCCGCCACCGAGGTCGCCGCCATCCTCGCCGGTGGTGAGCGGGGCTAAGGCGCTTCCATGCCCACCATCATCCGCGTGGCGCATCGGCGTGACCCCTACGTGGTCATCGACCGCCGCGCGCTCGAAGATACGCGCTTGAGCTGGGCCGCACGCGGGTTGCTCGGCTACCTGCTTGCGAAACCCGACGACTGGACACTTCGCATCGGTGATTTGCGCAAGCGCGGCGACCTTGGTCGTGATGCCCTCTACAAGCAGCTCAAGCTGCTGGAGCGCGTTGGCTACGTGAAGCGCATCCTCACGCGCGACACCCACGGACACGTCACGGGTGTCGAGTACACCGTGTTCGAAATCCCACCAGCACTGTTTCCTGAAAAACCGGATACGGCTACACCGGATACGGCTCAACCGTATCCGGTAAAACCGACACTACTAAGTAACCACCACACTAAAGAACCAATAGACCAAGTAACCACTACTACCACGACCACAAGCACAGAGCGCGCGAAACGTGAAGGGTCGGAGTGTGGTGGTACTGGTCTGTCTTTTCCGAATTCGCTCTCGCAAAAGGAGGTCGCGGCGGCAAAGCGAAAGCTCGACGGGTTGCCAAACGTTCTCGCCCAGCAACTTATCGATGAGCTCGCGGGTCAGCTGCAGGCGAAAACGATTCGCGGCTCACCGCTGGCTTACCTCAGAGGGTTGATCAACCGCGCGAAGGCCGGTGAGTTCACGCCAGAGGTCGGCGTCGCGGTCGCCGAGGCCCGGGGACGCCAGCAAAGAACCAACGCGGCACTCAAGCGCGCGCAAGCTCTTGTGCCAGAACTCCCGCCAGCTAACCGGAACGACCCCCTCGTGCAACGGGCGGAGCGAATCCGCGCGAGAGCGCTGGCCACCTCCCGCAAGACGCGGACGGGTCACAGCGACGCAGACGGCTGAGATGCAGCCACCGCTGCCCTACGTGCTACGGCTGAAAGACGCTTGCCGCTATGTCGGTATGGACCGTAGCCGGTTTGACCTGGTGGTCCGCCCCTATGTACGCGAAATCAAAATCGGACCCCGCGGTATCGGGTTCCTCCGGGTGGAACTCGAGCGACTGGTTGATCAACAATTCGACCGCTGTGGGCGTCCCGCTCAACCATTGGAGGATGAGCGATGGGACACAAAGCTGAAGGACTCGTCAGACGAGGACAGGTCTGGCACATCAACAAACAGGTCGCGGGCATCCGGCTCAGGGAATCGACCGGCGAGACGGAGCTCGCCGCGGCAAAGGAGTACCGAGAGCGACGGGTCGCCGAAGTCTGGCGCTCGGTGCGCTACGGGGAGCGGTGCGAACGTACGTTCAGGCAAGCGGCGGAGCACTACGTCGCGACCAGTGAAAAACGTTCACTCGGGCGTGACGTACAGTCTCTCAACGAAGTCCTGCCCTACATAGGAGAGCTACCGTTGCCTCAGGTGCACATGGGAACGCTGATGCCCTTCATTGAAGCAAGACGGGCCACGGGCCGGTCGGCAGGGACGGTCAATCGGACATTGGCAGTCGTCCGTCGTATCCTGAATCTCTCGGCTCGGCTCTGGCGCGACGGCAACGGACTCTCCTGGCTCGAGACTGCGCCGTTGATCCAGCACGTGCATTGGGGCAAGCAGCGAGAGGGACATCCGCTCACGCTGGAGGAGCAACAAAGGCTGTTCGCTCCGTTGCCTGAGTCGCTGCAGCTGGCGGCAACGTTTGCGGTACATACGGGGTGTAGGGATCAGGAGATCCGATGGCTTCGGTGGGAGTGGCTAAGAACGAAGGACGGTGTTAGCTATTTCGACCTGCCCGACGAGATCACCAAGAATGGTAAGCGACGGCCAGTGGTACTCAACAGCGCAGCACTCAGCGTGATTGAGACGTGCAAGGGGCGACACCCCGAGTACGTGTTTGTGTACAAGCACAAGGGGCGTGACCCGGCGTGGCGACCCTATTCGCAACGGCTACTCAACTCGTCGTGGAAACGCGCTCGCACGAAGGCAGGGCTACCCGATGTGACCGTCCATGACCTTCGACGGACCTGCGCCACTCGTCTGCGAGACGCGGCTGTGGACAGCGAAACGCGTCGCGATGTCCTCGGCCATCAGCCCGAGCGATCGGACATGGCGCGGCTCTACGCTGCCCCGACGCTGCGACGCCTGCACGATGCCGTTGAGAAGCTCTGTGAGCGGTCGCGGGAGCTGTCGCTGGTGATGGAGGCGTAAGTGCGATCACGTCGCGAAAGGGCCGGAAGAGTGGCACAAAAGTGGCACAACGAAGTAGTTACTAACCTGAAGATGGTGGCTACGGGTGGACTTGAACCACCGACCTCAGCATTATGAGTGCCGCGCTCTAACCAGCTGAGCTACGTAGCCATTGACAGCTGGAGACGATAACGGAACTCGGGTCACCGGTGCAAGACCAGGGTTTGGGTAGCGACTAGCGCAGTTCCGCAAAGGGATCGCGGCTTTCAGTTCCCGCCAGTTTCAGCTTCGAACTCCGTCTAAATTGCTTCTGCCTCCTCCAGAGTGCCAGGCGGTGGTCTTCGAGCACGGCGGCCGTGAAAATATGGTCGTGCACCTCGCGTCCTAGGACGAGCTCGAGCACGTCGCGGTCACGAAGCGTTCCATATGCAAACAGCGCGGCGCGGATTGGATGCGGAGTGCTCCTGTCGATTCACCGACTGGCCAGCGACTCGGCAAAAACCTAGACATTAAACCTGAAATGCACAACGTCGCCCTCGTGCAGCAGATAGTCTTTTCCTTCGAGGCGCCACTTTCCCGCCTCCTTCGCGCCTTGCTCACCCTTACACGCAATAAAGTCTTCGTAGCCGACCACCTCGGCGCGGATAAAGCCCTTCTCGAAATCCGTGTGTATGACACCGGCTGCCTGTGGCGCTCGCGCGCCGACCGGCACCGTCCACGCCCGCGCCTCTTTTGGTCCCGCCGTAAAAAAGGTCTGTAGACCGAGCAACTCGTAGCCCGCATGGATAACCCGGTTGAGTCCCGGCTCCTCCAGACCAAGCTCAGCGAGAAACTCGGCACGGTCGGCGTCATCCAACGCAACCAGCTCGGACTCGATGGCGGCGCAGACACGGACAACACGCGCGCCTTCCTCGCGCGCAATCGCATCCACCACGGCGACATGCGGGTTGTCTTCGAGACCAGCCTCATCGACGTTCGCGATATAGAGCACGGGCTTGTCTGTTAGCAGGTGCAGCTCGCTGATACGGCGCCTCTCCTCGGCGTCACGCTTAATGAGACGCACGGGCCGGCCCGCACCAAGCTGCTCTGCGACACGGCTGACAAGCGTGTGCTGGGCCTTTGCTTCCTTGTTCCCGCTCTTGGCCATGCGTGATGCCTTGTCGAGCGCGCGCTCGGTGGCCTCGAGATCCGCGAGCAGCAGCTCGGTATTGATGACATCGATGTCGTCCTTTGGGTTGACCTCACCCGACACATGCGCGACATCGGCGTCCTCGAAGCACCGCACCACGTGCGCGATGGCATGCACCTCGCGAATATTCGCCAAAAACTTATTGCCCAAGCCTTCACCCTTGGATGCACCGGCGACCAGACCCGCGATGTCCACAAACTCCATGGCGGTTGGCACGATCTTCTGCGGCCGCACGATGGCGGCGATGTTCTGCAGACGGCGGTCGGGCACGGGGACGATACCCACATTTGGCTCGATGGTGCAAAAGGGGTAGTTCTCCGCCGCGATCTCCGCGGCGGTGAGCGCGTTGTAAAGCGTGGATTTGCCCACGTTGGGCAGCCCGACGATTCCACATTTGAAACCCATGATTGACCCCGAGAATACGAGACGCCGCGTCAGAGCGGTGTGTGTCTTGAACGGCAGTTCGTGCTAGCGCTCACCGCAGACCCGACCTGGGTCGGTCTCCGGCTTTTTCTCTTCCTTGTCACGCCGGTTAAGTGCATTCATAGCTTTGGTCACGCGCCCTTTGAAGACCTCTGGCATCACGTCCAGCGCATCGCCGATCGCCGCTTCGATGAGCTCGCGATGCTGCTCGCTTGGTTTGGACAACACATAATCGTGCACCGCGTCCTTGTGACCCGGATGACCGACACCGATCCTCAACCTCACGTAGCCCGGATTCCCCAGCGCCCGATGAATGTCTCGTAGCCCGTTGTGACCGCCATGCCCGCCACCGACCTTGAGCCGCGCGGTGCCTGGAGGCAGATCGATCTCATCGTGGGCGACTAGAATCTCCTCGGGTGCAATACGGTAGAAGCCGGCGAGCGCCCCCACCGCACGTCCGCTCAAGTTCATGTACGTACCGGGCTTCAAGACGCGCACGCGCCCGCCGTCATGAGACAGCTCGCATAGGTCGCCAAAAAACCGGGATGTGCTTCTAAAGGTGGCCGCGTGGCGCCCGGCAAGCATGTCAGCGAACCAGAAACCGGCGTTGTGCCGGGTACGAGCATGACTCGTACCCGGATTGCCAAGACCAACGATCAAACGCAGACCCGCAGCCACCGGCAGGACATGAAGCTCGCAGACAAACGGCTAGGATTGCGTATCTTCGTCCGTGGACTCCGGCGTCTCGGCACTGGCAACCATCTCCTCTTCCTCGCCTTCTTCCACGAGTCCCTCTTCCTCTTCGGCCGTACCCTTTGGAAGCTGTACCGACACCACGGCCGGGTCGTGGTCACCTTCCTGAGCGAGTATCACCAGCTCGACGCCCTCCGGAATGACCAGCTCGGAAAGGTGGATCGCGCTACCAAGCTCGACGTTGCCCATATCGACTTCGATGTACTCGGGTAGGTCCTTTGGCAAACAGCTCACTTCGACTTCAACCGCCAGGTGCGAGACCACCCCGCCCTCGCGGTGTCCAGGACACTCCTCCTCGTTCATGAAGTGCAGCGGCACACGCATGGTAATCTTGTTCTTGGCGCTGACGCGCAAGAGATCCATGTGGATCACATCGGAGTTTCTGGGGTCGCGCTGCACCGCTCTCAACACCGCCTGACTCTTCTCGTTGCCGACTTGGACGGTCAGGATGTGCGAGGAGAAGGCTTCATTCTCCATGCGTTTCTTTACCTCGTTGCGTTTGAGCGTAAAGTTCACGGTATCCTTGCCTTCGCCATAGAGAATAGCCGGGACCATTCCGGACCGGCGTAGCCGCCGCGTGGCCGCCTTGCCCGTCTCGGTGCGCGCCTCTCCGACTAGTTCAAATTCGTTCATCGTTGTTCTCCAACACTGTCAGTCCATAAAGAGCGAGCCGACGGACTCTTCACCGCTTACTCGACGGATACTCTCCGCAAGCAGCTCGGCGATACTGAGCTGGCGTATCCGCGTGCAGGCCTGCGCGCGCTCGCTCAGCGGGATCGTATCCGTCACGACTAGCTCATCCAATTCCGAGTTCTCGACGTTGTCGACGGCGGGGCCGGACAACACCGGGTGCGTACAATAGGCGACGACGCGCTGCGCCCCGCTCTGCTTGAGCGCACCGGCTGCCTGGCACAGCGTGCCCGCGGTGTCCGCCATATCATCGATGATGACGCAGGTGCGGTCGGTGACATCACCGATGATGTTCATCACTTGCGCCTCGTTTTGACGTGGGCGCCGTTTGTCGATGATGGCGAGATCCGCATCATCCAAGCGCTTCGCCAGGGCACGGGCACGGACCACACCGCCAACGTCGGGCGAGACCACCATCAAATTGGGATACTTGTGCTTCCAGATATCCCCCAGAAGTATGGGAGAGGCATACACGTTGTCCACGGGTATGTTGAAAAAGCCCTGGATCTGGTCGGCGTGCAGGTCCATGGTGAGCACGCGGTTGGCACCGGCCGATTGGATCATGTTGGCGACGACCTTCGCGGAGATCGCCACACGTGCGGAGCGTGGACGCCGGTCCTGACGTGCGTAGCCGTAGTAGGGAATTACCGCCGTAATGCGCGCCGCCGATGCCCGCGACATGGCGTCCGCCATCACCAGTAGCTCCATCAGATTCTCGTTGGCGGGCCGGCATGTCGGTTGCACGATGAACACGTCCTTGCCGCGCACCGAATCGATGATCTCGACCATGACCTCGCCGTCGCTAAAGCGACCGATAATCGCCTTGCCCAGGGGAAGGTTGAGGTAGTTGACGATCCGCTCGGCCAAGGCCCGATTCGCGTTACCGGTGAACACCATCATCGCGTCGCCACCGTCGGGAACGCGCTCGCTCGCATAGGGGAGCGGCGGCGTATCGAAGTGGTTGTCTTTGGCTTCTCTCATGCGTCGCTAAACCGTCGAGTTGGCTGGGGTGCCAGGATTCGAACCTGGGAATGCGGGGATCAAAACCCCGTGCCTTACCGCTTGGCTACACCCCATTTTCTCTCCGTATTGCTATCTGGCTGCTAGAGCACCTCGTGAAGTGGCGACCGGTTCAACCCGCGCGCCACAATACTATGCCAACTGCCCGGTAGCTGCTCGGCGATCGAACGGGCTTTGGCCTCGGTCTCGGTCGCGACGAACACACAACCGCCAGTACCGGTTAGGCGCGCGTGCCCATGAGGCGTCAGACGACGCAACGCTGCGTCCACCGCAGGGTAGCGCTTTCTTACGAGCGCCTCGCAGTCGTTCGCGGTTTGCTCGAACAAAACGCTGAGAGGAAGCCGAGATTTACCCATTGAACCAGCCCCGCACACGGGGTCGGGTATTGTGATTGGCGCCGTATCACGTGTCAATGTAGGGTCACCAAAGATCTCGGCGGTGGACACATGGCAGCCAGGGTCTACGACCACGTACCAAGGTTGCTCAATCTCGACGGGCACCAGCCGCTCCCCCACCCCCTCGGCCCAAGCCGCACGACCGTGCACAAATACCGGTACATCGGCACCGAGGACCAGCCCCAGTTCGGCCAGCTCGTCGATGGCAAGCCGAAGCGCCCAGAGCCGGTTCAATGCCAGCAAGGTGGTCGCCGCATCGGAGCTCCCGCCCCCCAATCCACCGCCCATCGGAATACGCTTTCTCACGCCGATGTCGACCCCGCGGGTAGTGCCCGTGTGTTGCTGCAACAAACGCGCCGCGCGCACGACTAGGTCTTGCTCAGGGTCGATGTCGGAGGGTCCGCCGGTACGACGCACATCGCCATCATCGCGCGCCGTATAGGCGATCTCGTCGCTCAGGTCGAGAAACTGAAACAGGGTCTGAAGCTCGTGATACCCATCCGGCCTGCGTCCAACGATGTGCAGAAATAGATTGAGCTTAGCCGGTGCGGGCCAGTGCATCGTTTAAGACATCTCCGGAGACGCTTGATATAACAATAGTCTGCTATGCATTCGTGTCGATAGCAGCCGCGCACTCCCCACCCACCGCCAAACCGCGCTTGGTGTGATGCGTGATAGTCAGCCTTCCAAGGTCCAACGTGTCACCAACACTTTCGCAGACAGCTGCTCGGTCTCGAGCGATGCCTTGGTGGGCAAGACCAGACTCTCGAAATCGTTGTAACGCAGGTAGCGCACCTGCCACCCGGATTGCTCGACCATGAGCACGCGCCCGGCCTTGTTGATGTGGATGGCGTCGACGGGAACGCGCGGCTCGGTACGACCGAGGATCCAATAGCGCAAACCACTCAATGGAATACGCCAGCCAACGGTGTCGTAGAGAAGCTGCTCGGCGTCGGCCGCGGTGTAGGTCTTGTTATCCGCCGTCTTGAGCGTGACGCCGTTCGAATCGCCGACCAGCTCGAGCCCGCCTTGCCCAAGCGGGCCGCCAAGACGGATGCGAAATGCATCTCCCTCCTGGCGCCAATTCAATGCCGCGACCCAAGCATCGTCCTGCGATCGAATCGACAGCTTGCCGACGGCGGTCCAGCCTTTCAGACCGAGTAGCTTAGTGCGGTGCTGCCACCAAATCTGTTTGGGGTCATCGACCGATTCCACGTCCGTGTCGACGATAAAACCCGTATCGATCGTCACCTCATCCGCCGCCCGCCCGCGGGTGCGCTCATCCTCATCGACCAAAGCACCACCACCACAACCGGTCAGCGCCACGCCTAGCCACAGAAAACTCGCGGCCAAACGGCCTGAGCATGCGGGGGTGGTTCTTCGGGAGAGTGCGCGACTCAAGCGCATGCAAGCAACATGAATCAGTTGCTAAAGCGTTTGATGACTTCCAGCAAACGCTGGTCTTCCGGCGTGGTCCGCAAAGCGGTCTCCCACACCTCCCTGGCTGCGTCGCGGTTGCCCATCACCCAGAGCACTTCGCCCAGATGGGCGGCAACCTCGGGGTCGTTGCTCAGCAGCAGCGCACGTTGCAGATAGGTCAGAGACTCTTCGTAGCGGCCGAGGCGATAGAGCACCCACCCCATGCTGTCGACGATGTAGAAATCGTCCGGCTTTATGGCAAGAGCGCGTTCGATCAACACCAGCGCTTCCTCGTAGCGGTCTGTGCGGTCTGCCAAGGTAAAGCCGAGCGCGTTGAGTGCGTCCGCGTTGTCGGGGTCCTTGCTCAAAATGGTATTGAGATCGGCCTCCAGAACATCGAGCTGGTCGAGCCTTTCGGCGAGCATCGCGCGCGCATAGAGCAGGTCCGGGTTATCCACGTATTCACCCAACGCCCGGTTGTAAACCGCCATGGCCCCCTGGAGATCATCTATCCGGCTTAGGATCTCGGCCTCGGCCCGATAGATCCGCACGGCCTGCTGGGTCGTGGTCTGCGGCAACGCATGTAAGTGGCTTCTCGCGGTGTTGACGTCGCCATTGTCCGCCAGCAAGACCGCCGCACGTATCTGCGCGTTGAGGTAGTGCTCGCCACGTGAGACACGCTTGTATTCGTTGATGGCCGCCGTCGGCTGGTCGGAGTTCTCGGCGATTTGCCCAAGATAATAGCGTGCCGCGTCGGTGCGCTCGCCAAGACGTACCAGTTCCAGGAATTGTTGCTTCGCCTCTTCGTTCCGGTTGGTCTGCAGCAAAAGCAGGCCGAGCGCGTAGTGGACATCGGCGTTATCCGGCGAATCCTTGGCGAGCTGCTGAAACTCCTCCAGCGCCTCGTCATACCGGCGCATGTCGACGAGCAAACGTGCGTAGGTCGAGCGAACTTCGCTCGCGTCCGGGTTTCGCTTTAGCGCCGACGACAGCACCGAGACCGCTTTCTCGGGGTCGCCTTTTTGCTGTAGCACCCGGGCGTAGAAAGCCAGCGCACGCGCATCATCCGGGTGTATTGCCAGGAATTGCTCGAGCAACTGAGCCGCGCGCTCATACTCGTCGGCTCGCGCCGCGAGTTGCGCGTAAGCAAGCAGCGCGTTCGGGTTGGTTTCGCGACCGCTAACCAGCTCGCTCATCACACGCAGACCGGCCTCTCGGTCACGCTCACGCCCCAGCATTTCGCCGACCGACAAGAACACTTCGCCATCGCCCGCATCCGCGGCGACGACAATCTGCAGCTGCTGCACGGCTTCGTCGACACGACCCGCGCGCATGAGCAGGGCGCCGTAGACCTGGCGTGCATCGGGGTCTTGCGGAGCGAGTGCCACCCATACCCGCGCCGCTTCCAAGCCGCGCATTTCATCTCTGGCGAACACCGCCAAACGGATGGCCCGCTCGGCCGCGCCGGCATCGGTCTGCGCCCGGGCCACATCCAGATAGTTATCAATGGCGAGCGCCACGTCGCCACGCCTTAGCGCAAACTCCGCGACGAGCAACTTATACAGAGAGTCTTGAGTGAACTCCTTTGCGGGAGGCGCTTCTGGTGGCTCCTCGGCAGCAGGCGCCTCGGCCTTTACCGAGCCGGCGCCACCGGGCCTGGGTGTGGTGTTCGCACAGCCTGCGAGCAGCATTGCGGCGGCGAGACAGGAGCCCAGAAAAAAACGTGAAGTCATACCGCTTGGGTGACGGACCACGTCGATGGAGGGGTGACCGTCTGGGCTTTGTAAACATACGCTAGTCACGATGTGATGCCTCAACCACGAACGTTTCATCCGACAGAGCACTATACAGCACTGCTCTCCCAATCTTAACACGCGTCCACACTCCCCGCCGCCCAGGCCCCGAAAACCCCTCGAGTGCGTCGCGGGGTCAATCGCAACCGCGGCATGACCGGCTCGAACCCGCGAGGATTTGTAAGCTCCTAACGGCTCTGGACTTTATCAGATTCCCCTAGGAGCCAGGTCGACGGTGTCACAAGTATTCACGGCGGATTCACGTGTGCAGCCTCGGCGCTCATAATGCGCGATAATGCACGGCCTATGACATGGCTACACACTCGATGTCGCTGCTCGCCGTCGGTCTAAACCACGAAAGCGCGCCCGTCACGGTGCGCGAGCGCGTTAGCTTTGCGCCCGAGCGCGTTGGTGGTGCACTGCGCGATCTCATCGATTGCGAAGGCGTGGAAGAGGCGGCGATCTTGTCGACCTGCAACCGCACCGATCTTTACTGTGGCTTGAGTGGACCGGCGGAAACCGTGATGGAGTGGTTCTGGCGTTACCACGGGTTCACGGACGTCGATACGCGAAGCTATCTCTACACCTATTCCTCGGAGAAGGCCGTGCGCCACTTGATGCGGGTTGCGAGTGGGCTCGATTCGATGGTTCTAGGAGAACCGCAGATTCTTGGTCAGGTGAAAGGTGCGTACAACGTCGCTGTCGAGCACGGTGCCATTGGTCGAGTTTTGGGCCGGCTTTTTCAGCAAGCATTCTCGGTCGCGAAGCGCGTGCGCACCGATACGGCTATCGGGTCGAGCCCGGTGTCGGTGGCATTCGCAGCGGTGCGTCTGTCAAAGCAAATCTTCGGCGATTTGTCCGACTACACGGCGTTGCTCATCGGTGCCGGCGAAACTATCGAGCTGACCGCGCGCCACTTGCACGCCCAATCAATCGGCCGTCTGATCGTCGCCAATCGCAGCTATGAGGGAGCCCACCGTATCGCCGCTCAGTTCGGTGGCTACGCGATCGGCTTGGAGGAGCTGCCCGGTCATCTCGGAGAAGCGGACATCGTCATGTCCTCCACCGCAAGCGAGCGCCCCATTGTCACCTTGGAGCAAACGCGGGCCGCGTTTCGGAAACGAAAACACCGGCCGATGTTTATGGTCGACATCGCCGTGCCGCGAGACATCGAGAGCGCCGTCGGCGACTTGGAAGACGTGTATCTATACACGGTGGATGATCTGCGCGGTGTGGTCGAAGAGAACATCCGGTCCCGGCGCGAGGCCGCGGACCAGGCCGAGGAAATCATCGACACACAGGTGCGGCACTTCATGGGCTGGCTCGACGCGCTTGACAGCGTCTCGACGATTCGTGCGGTTCGTGAGAGCGCGGAGATCGCCCGCGACGAGGTACACGCCAAGGCCCAACGAATGCTCAGCGCCGGTACCCCACCCGACCAGGTCTTGGGCTTCCTCGCCCACACGCTTACCAATAAGCTGATGCATGCGCCAAGCTCGACGCTGCGCCGCGTGGACCCGCGGATGCGCCCCGAGCTCGTGGCGGCGGCCAGAGTGCTGTTCGGGCTCCGACCGCGCGATACCGACGAGGATGAGCCGCAGTGAAGGCCTCCATACTTAGCAAGCTCGAGGGTTTGAGCGAGCGGCTGGAGGAGATCAATGCGCTTCTCGGGTCACCCGAGGTGATCGCCGACAACGACCGCTTTATCGCGCTCGCCAAAGAGTACGCCGAGCTTAACCCCGTTGTGGGCTGCTACTCGAAGTACCAGGCGGTGCTTGGCGAGCTGGCCGCGGCGCGCGAGATGCTCGAGGACACCGACCCCGAGATGCAAGACCTGGCCCAGGAGGAGATCGAAAGCGCCGAGCGTGAGAAGGACGCGCTCGAACCCGAGCTGCAGCGACTACTTCTGCCGCAGGACCCGGCTGACCAGAGCAACATCTTTCTCGAGATTCGAGCCGGCACCGGCGGCGACGAGGCGGCGCTGTTCGCGGGCGATCTCTTGCGGATGTATCTGCGCTATGCGGAGATGCGTGGGTGGAGCTGCGAGGTGATGAGCGAGAGCCTGGGCGAGCACGGCGGCTACAAGGAAGTGATCGTTCGTATTGTCGGGCGCGGGGCTTACTCGCGGCTCAAGTTCGAGTCGGGGGGACACCGCGTGCAGCGGGTACCCGAGACCGAGTCCCAAGGCCGGATTCACACCTCGGCCTGCACGGTTGCCATCATGCCGGAGGTCGACGAGATCGACGAGGTGGAGGTCAACAGCGCGGACTTGAAGATCGATACCTACCGCGCCTCGGGTGCGGGCGGTCAGCACGTCAACAAGACCGACTCGGCCATCCGCATCACCCATCTGCCCACCAACACCGTGGTGGAATGTCAGGACGAACGCTCTCAGCACAAGAATCGGGCGCGCGCCATGTCCTTGCTGCGTGCGCGGCTACTGGCCGCGGAGCGCGACCGGCAAGCGGTAGAGGTCGCCGAGACGCGGCGTCTGCTAGTGGGCAGCGGCGACCGGTCGCAACGCATACGCACCTACAATTTCCCGCAGGGGCGAGTCACGGACCATCGCATCAATTTGACGCTGTACAAGCTGGCGATGGTCATGGCTGGCGAGCTGGACCAGATCATCGACCCGCTGGTCAACGAACATCAAGCGGAGCAGCTCGCCGCGCTCGCAAGCTAAGCGCAGGGTGCGAACGACACGCCCCAAGACCGTATGCGTACAACCCATGACAGGCGTGCGGAAGGCTGCATCGGAGCGGCGCTGGACGAGGCCACCACGCGCTTGCGTACCACGCAGCTGTCCGCACGGCTCGATGCCGAGGTTCTGCTCGGCTGCGTGCTGGGCCGGCCGCGACACTGGCTGCACGCATTCCCCGAGGAGCCGCTTGGCCCAGTGGACGCGGCCCGGTTCAACGACCTGGTCGAGCGGCGCGC
>CAJHYW010000109.1_pt1 | contig 13202 bp, 14 predicted proteins | sample 9198811 | NCBI WGS metagenome assembly CAJHYW01 (sample SAMEA7708378, study PRJEB35096) | sediment metagenome | biome: marine neritic benthic zone biome [ENVO:01000025]; feature: sediment [ENVO:00002007]; material: shallow marine sediment [ENVO:03000034] sea grass bed [ENVO_01000059] ...
GTCACATGCACCTCGTGTCATTTCTCGCATCAGCTCGGCGCCGCACCACGGCGTTCGCAGACTTACTCCCAGGGCTCGAAGGTGTGCTTCGAGTGCCACGAGCAGGTCAACAAGAAAGGACCTCACGCCATACACTCCTTCGCCAACTGCGTCGGCTGCCACATGGCGCGGATCGCAAAAAGCGCGGAATCCGGCGACATTCATAGCCACGTGTTCGTGACCTTGCTGCCGGAAGACACTCTAAAGAATCCGAAGGTCCCGAACTCCTGCCAAACCTGCCATGCGCACAAGGACCAGGATCTGGAGGAACTGCAGCGTCAATACGAGGGCTACACCAAGAACAGAGCGGGGGATATGGCCAAGGCATCCTACGGGGAAACCACCCAGTAACGGGGTGAAGGCTCCGGAGGTGGCCGGAATGCTCCTCGGACATCTCGCGGCGCGCCTCGGCCGCGTTGGTGCGCGCAAGGTTGCGCGCGTCTCCATGCTCACCCTGGTGTCAATCGCCGCAGCGTGGGCGGCGCCGGCTCCTGCAACGTCGGGTGAGACGGCCGAGGCGATTCAGCGGGTGCTGGCCGATCGCCGATTCCAGAGCGGCGAGGCCGCCGACCGTTACCGGAACATCCTGGAAAGCACCGGCTATTTCACCGATGCCGGCACCGCTCTGGTCCCCGGCTACGATCGCCACGCTGGTAGAAGCGAGTGGCGGGGCAGCCCGGTAAAGGACGCCCATGAGGGACTTCGGTCTTATCGCTTCCGCGCCTGCGAGGCGTGCCACCAGGAGCACGCCGACAACCTGCACACCGCGCGCGCGGGCAACACCTGCCGCCAGTGCCACGGCGCGGATCCCATCGCCAGCGTCGATCACTACCACTCGCCTCTCAACCCGATACGCCGCCACGCCTACGTATGCGCCAAGTGCCATCAGGGCGCGAGCCCGTCCTTCGCCAGCTACGCGGTGCACCAGCCGGAGCCCTCGGCGCTGGAAACCCGGACTACTTTTCCGGTGTTGTTTTATTCGTACTGGTTCATGGTCCTGCTGCTGGTCGGGGTGTTCGCGATATTCATACCGCACAGCCTGGCGTGGTGGGTAAGAGAGCTGTTCCTGAGAAAGGGCAAGGCTTGAGCATGGACCCGAGAACGCGAATCCGCCGTTTCACGATCGTGGACCGCCTCTTCCACCTGACCCTGATCCTCACCTTCATGCTGCTGTCGGTTACCGGTCTAGGACGGCTCTACGCCACCAGCGAATGGGGCCGGGCGCTCACCGATCTGTTCGGCGGTAGCACCAGTGCCCTGCTCGTGCACAAGTGGGCCGGCAACATCATGACCGTCACATTTCTGGTCCACCTGGCCTACTTGATCCTCAAGGTGAACTGGAGCGATGTGGTGAAGAGCATCGTGGGACCGGATTCCCTGGTGCCCGTGTGGCGTGACGTCACCGAGTTCTTCTGCCGCATCGGCTGGTTCTTCGGTTTCGGCGCTTCGCCGCGTTTCGATCGCTGGAGCTATTGGGAGAAGTTCGACTACTGGGCGGTTTTCTGGGGTCTGCCGCTGCTGGCCGTGACCGGCTTCATGCTGATGTATCCGATCGAGACCTCGCGCTGGGTCCCCGGGTGGAGCCTGAACGTCGCGCTTCTGCTGCATCGAGCGGAAGCGATCCTGGCCATGGGCTACATATTCACCATTCACTTTTTCGTCGGCAATTTTCGCAGGTCCACCTTCCCGCTCAACGACTCGATGTTCACCGGCAGCATGACCATGGCGCACATGAGCGCCGAGAAACCCGTGTGGGTCGAACGCCTGCAGGCGAGCGGCCGGCTCGGCCAACTGGTGGCCAGTCCTCCAGCCCCGCTTTACCGCGCGGCGTACTTTCTGTTCGGCTATGCGGTGATCGGTCTGGGCATGTACCTGCTAGTGAACGCTATCCTCTACCTGCCCTACGTGCGGCTTCACTGATACGCCCGCCCAGGCAGGCAATCGGACATCCGCTGCCCGCCCTGATATCCCAAGCACCAGGTTCCCACCGCGGACGTCGGTCAGAGAGAGCCGGACCTGACAGGCCGCGCCGTAGCCCTTCTTCTTGAAGCCGCGGGCGTTGATGTCTCAGAGCACGGCGAACTTGTCCTCGTAATACTTGTTCTCGTTTTTGGTGCTGTCCTTGCCGACCTTCTGTTTCCAGCTTCCATCCGCCTGCTTGATCCAGGGGAACCGCTCATCATTGATCGCGATCAACTAGCGCGCCGACAGCTCGCGTCTCTCCAGAAGCTCGGAGACGATGTGTCGACCCTCTTCCGTGGACCAGGTTTGGTTGGCGTGGCGCAGCAGGCCGGGGTCTCGCTGGCATGCCGATACGAAGGCGCGGACCTCCGGTGACCGCCAAGCGCTCCGATACGCCTGCCAGGCCCGCTCCATGGAGTCGTGGCGCAGGTCGGCGGGTGAAAAAGGAAGTGCGTTCAGCAGCTTCACCCGGCCGTTGGGGACCACCAGCAGCATGGCCTGGGGGCTTTCGAGGCACCGCTTCATCTCGGTGAGGATGTCCCAGGGATAGATCGAGAGCTTGGTTTCGGAGTCGAGCGATGCCGCACGCCGCTCGAGCGCCTCGACGGTCTCTTCCCAGGCGTCGTCGCCGCAGGCGAGCCGCTCCCAGTCCGCGGCCGCGCGGCCGATTCGCATCATCGGCCCGGTGACGAAGGCGCTGCAGCCGAGCGTTACCGCCAGCTCGTACGTGGCGACGGTCTCGTGAATGTTGAAGCAATTTGGCACGAAGACGAGCTCCGGCGACAATCCCCGCTCGGTCAGTCGGCCGATAGCGCCGGTGGCTGCCGCAAAGCGCGACCCCGGTCGAGCCCGCTCGTGGGTGGCGGCCGTGGCGCCGTCCACCGAGATCTGCACGCACTGAACGCCGAGGGCCGCCAGACGATCGGCGGCGCTCGCGTCGATACGGTGGCCGTCGGTCTCGATCTTGAGGGCGATACCGGCATCGGCAAGAAGCTCGAAGAGCGCCCAGCAGTGAGGCACCCCAAGTGGCTCCCCACCACCGAAGGCGACGTAGGGGATGTCGGCGTCGATGATGCGTTGGGCAAGCGCCGATGCTTCGGTCCGCGTGAGCTCGTCGGCCCACGCCTTGTCAGGACCGGACTCTTCGCAGCAGGCGAGGCAGCGGGCGGCGCAACGATTGGTCAGCTGCCAGGCGACGAACAGAGGCGCGCGGTACCCCTCGACCGACGCCCCCTCCATCGCAGGATGCGGGGTGGCCTGTTAGGTGAAGCGAATGTACGGCTGCGCCATGACCTGCTCGGAAACGTCCTCCAGCTTGGGCGTCTCCCAGTCGCGCTTCTCCCGAGGCGTGGTCTCCTCGGCCTTCATGTCCTCGGCGATCTTCTGCGCTGTCTCACTTAGCTTGGTCACCTTCCCTCCCGCGGGTCACATATGGAAAACCGGCAAAGACTGCCATGCGTTTGCCTCGGCATGACGCGAGTCATCCTTGCTTGCACGACGAATCGCATCCAGCAGCGTCTCGTCTCGCCAGGCGCTGCGGTATGCATCCCAGGCTGCCGCCATGGTTTGCCAACGGAGATCCGCACAGACGTACGGCAGCGCCGCCGCGACCTTCACCTTTCCGTTGGGTAGCACCAGCAGCGTTGCCGGCGCCTGGTCGAGGAAATCGCAAAGACTCTCCTCGATCGAAAAGGGAGCGTAGCAGAGTCTCATGGTCTCGCCAACATATTGCGCCTTGGCCTCGAGCAGGTCTTTAAACTGCCGGTACTGCTTTGGGGATGGCTCCAGCTTGTGCCATAGGCGTGCCGCCGTACCGATTCGCATGAGCTTGCCGGTGTTGAAGCGGTACGCCCCGAGCGTAAGGGCCCGCTCGATGACCGCCTCCGCCTCGTGGATGTTGACGCGGGTCGGCGCGAAGGTGATCTCGAGCGCCAGGCCCGCGGCCCGGACCGCCCGGCACGCTGCGTGGGCCTTGTCCAGGAGCCCGCCGGGGCGCTGACGCTCATAGACTGCCTGGGTATCGGCATCGAGGCTGATCTGCACCGAGCGTATGGGCAGACGCGCGAGCCTTGCCGCGGTCGCCTCGTCGAGCTGCTGGCCGTTGGTCTCGATCTTGAGCTGAACCCCGGCCGCGCCGAGGATCTCGGCAACGGCGAAGAAGTGAGGCACCACCAGCGGCTCGCCGCCGCACAGCATGACGTAGGGCACTTGGCTGCGAACGATCTCCCGGGCCACCTGCGTCGCCTCCTGGGCGTCGAGCTCGTCCGCAAGCGCTTTCCCGGGGGCCGACTCGGTGCAGCAGTGAAGGCAGGCGAGGTCGCAGTCCCGGGTCATCTGCCAGCAAACCAGCAGTGGTGCCTTGAGGCTATCGACCCGGTTCGCCATGTGCCCTACACCCGCCCCTGCGCGAGCACGGCGAGCCCGAAAAGAGCAACCGCGACCAGATAGCAGGCGACCATGTGGCGAGCGGCCGGTACGAGCTTGCGCGGTGACTCGTAGGCGCGGATGGCGCGGCGTGCGCTCGTCACCAGCAGGGGCAGGGCGAGGAGCGAGAGGATGCACGCCGGAGGAAACACGCCGGCGGCGACGCCGGTTGCTGCCGCCGCGAGCCCCGCTGCCGCGAGCCCCGTGTACAGCCACACGGCCCAGCGACGCCCCACACGCACTACCAGGTTGCGTTTGCCCACCAACCGGTCCTGATGAAAATCTGGGATCGCGTTGACGACGGCGAGCGCCATGATGAGCAATCCCGGCAGCAACGAGGCCCACAGCGCAGGCCAGGACACGGTCCCCGCGTGCACATAGAGACTGCCCAGCACCATCCACGGTCCGTACGAAAGACCGATGACCAGCTCGCCTAGACCGCGATAGGCCCAGCGGACGGGGGGTGCTACGTAGAAGATGGCGGCCGCCCCGCCCAGGACGGCAAAGGCCAGGATCGGCCACCCACCCCGCAGCGTCAGATAGATGCCGGTGGCGAGCGCCGCCGCGAAGGCCCCGATGCCGAGCCATAGGACCCAATCGGACATGGGCGGAAGATCATCGGGATTGAATACCCGGTCGGTACCCATGCGCGAATCGAAGTACTCGTTGAAGGCCTCGACGCCGATGACGGCGAGCACCACGCCCGCGAGCCCGAGCCAGAAGAACTCCCCGACGAATACCCCGACCATGCCGTAAGCCCATGCCGCGCCGAGCAGATAGGGCAGCAGGCCGGCATAGAGAAAGAACCGGTAACGGACCATGCTGCAAACCAACGCCAGCCGGGCGAGTGGCGATCGGTCCGCGGCCAGCGCAGCGTGTGGGGGTGTGCTCAGAGACAGACCCACTCGTGCAGCGCCGATGTCTTGTGTGGGTCTGTGGCGAGCTCATCGATGAAGGTCGCGATGCGCGGATCCCGCCAGGCCCTCTGGAAGTTCACCCAGATCTCGACCAAGGACTGATGCCGAAGATCGCCGCAGACGAAAGGTAGGGCGTTGATCAGCTTCACCAGCCCGTTTGGCAGCACGATCAACAGGGCAGCCGGGTGCTCCAAACGGTAGCGAAGCTCTTCGAGTAGGCCCATCTCGTGAAAGTACACACGCATTCGGCCGCGGTATTCCTCGGTCTTCTCGTGAAGAACTCGAAAGTACTCGTCGTACTGTTCTTCTGAGGGTGCAAGCAGATGCCAGGTCTTGACGGCGTTTCCCGTGTACATGGTGCGACCGGTATAGAAGCTGTACGCCCCCAGCTGGTGGGCGAGATCCACCGCCGCGCCGATCTCGTGAACATTGAAACGAGTCGGAGAGTAGTTGATCTCGATGGGCACACCCGCCGCCTGGAGGTTTCGCACACCCTCGATGGCCAGGTCGTAGTCCCCGCGCACGCGCATGCGGTTGAAGGTCTCGCGCGAGGCGCCGTCCAGGCTAACCTGGACCGCCTTGACGTCGAGCCCCTTCAGGCGGCGACAGTTCTCCGTGGTCAGATAGTGGCCGTTGGTCTCTATCTTGAGCTGACCTTCTTGCGCGCACACGAACTCCACCATCTCGAAGAACTGCGGATGCACCATGGGCTCGCCGCCCGAGAACGACAGATAGGGAACCTCGAGATCCATCACCTGTTGCAGAAAACGAAAGACCTGCTCCGTGTCGAACTCATCGCGAAACGCCTTGCCGGGTCCGCTTTCTTCGATGCAGTGCAGGCACGCCAGGTTGCACTCGTTGGTGACCTGCCAGGCGATATAGAGCGGCGCGCCGAGATCCTCGGAGCGGGATGTAACCGCTTCGGTGGACGGCGTCTGCGAATTCGCCCCCGAAATAATCGATGGCTCCGTCAACAAATCACGCCTCCACCAGCCCCCTTTTCCTCAGCTCCGCGATGAACGCCACAGCTTCGCGCTCTATGGCCCCGTCCCTGTCGCAGAAGTTATCCATCAATCGTCCGATGATATCGCTCTCCCCTCCACCCTGCCCGATCTCGCGCACGACCGCGGCGGCGGTGGGGTTGAGGGTGAAAACCTTCTCGGCGCGGGTCTCGAAGAGCACCCCGCCAAACTTTTCCTCCCGGAACTTGACGTATTTGGCGAGCTTCATGGGCTGGTGTCCGAGTGATGTGCTTTCGAAGAGTTTACAAGGGTATCTCGCTCCCGCGAAAGCGGTAGCGACAACCGACGCGGTAGAGCTTCGCGTCACCTGCCCTCTGACTTGGGGCGATACGTCTCCCGGAGGGCGCGAATTCCCTCGCGGTAGTCCCACCTGCCGTGGATCACCCAAGAGCTCGAGGACCACCCCTTAGCGCGCATCTGTTGAACGCTGCACCGCCTGGCGCACGGGTACGGAAGTGAACACGGAGTCGACCGCGTGGCGGCGGCCAAACCACGGGCGACGGGGCGCTCATGGCGAGCGTTTGTCTTCAGCACGGCGGGCGATGGCGCGAGCGCTGCCCCGGAACAGGAATGCTGTACGGGCAGCAGGGCAAACCAGCAGGGGGCCTCGGGCGGGCACTCGCTTCCTTGGATCTAGTAGACTCTTGCCTCATGCGAAAACCACGTCTGCACATTCCACATCCGCCCGCGCGCCCCGGCAGCCAGCCGGATTTCAGCTACGTGAAGGTGCCCCCTGTCGACAAGGTTCCGCGCCCGGAAGTGAACACGCCCCTGCACGAGATTGAACGCAGCCTGGCGTTCGAGATGGTGCGGGTGCTGAATGAGCAGCACAGCGCGGGCGGTGCCTGGAATCCCCATCTCGACGCTCACGATCTGCAGGTCGCCCTGCGTCACATGCTGCTAACCCGCGCCTTCGATGAGCGCATGCTGCGCATGCAGCGCCAGGGCAAGATCTCCTTCTACATGCAGTGCACCGGTGAAGAAGCCGTATCCATCGCCCAGGCCATGGCGTTGCAACCGACGGACATGCTGTTTCCCCACTACCGCAATCAAGGGCTGCATATTGCCCGCGGCCGGAATCTGGTGGATCTCATGTGCCAGTGCCTGTCCAATAGCAGAGACATGTGCAAAGGCCGGCAAATGCCCATCATGTATCACTGGGCGCGCGGCAACATCTTCTCCATTTCCGGCAATCTCACCACCCAGTATCCGCAGGCAGTCGGCTGGGCCATGGCCGCCGCCATCAAAGGCGACGACAACATTGCCGCGTCGTGGATCGGTGAGGGCTCCTCGGCCGAGGCGGATTTCCACCACGCCATGACCTTCGCCTCGGTGTATCAGGCCCCCGTGATCCTCAATCTCGTGAACAATCAGTGGGCTATTTCCACCTTTCAGGGGTTCGCGGGTGGCGAGCGGCGGCCGTTCTCCGCCCGGGGGCCCGGTTACGGGATCCCGGGCATCCGGGTAGACGGCAACGACTTCCTGGCCGTGTACGCGGTGACCCAGTGGGCGGCGCAACGCGCCCGTCGTGGTAGCGGGCCGACACTCATCGAGCACGTCACCTACCGACGAGCCGCGCACTCCACCAGCGACGACCCGTCGCGCTACCGCCCAGCCGATGAATGGAAAGCCTGGCCCCTCGGCGACCCGGTGGAGCGGCTCACGCAGCATATGCTGAAGGAGGGCAACTGGTCCGGGGATCAGCACGAGCAGCTGTTGCAGGAGGTGGAGCAGCACGTCACCAAGTGCTGGGAGGAAGCCATCAGCTACGGCACCATGACGGAAGGTCCATTCCTCGACAGAAACGAGCTGTTCGAGGACGTGTTCAAGGACATGCCCAACCATCTCATCGCCCAGCGCGAGCAACTGCGCGTCCTGGACGAGGACGACTGACCGTGGCGCAGATGAACATGATCCAGGCGCTGAACTCGGCGATGAACATCATGCTTGGCCGGGACCCTAACGTGGTGATCTTCGGCCAGGACGTGGGCTACTTTGGCGGCGTATTCCGTTGCACCGACGGCCTGCAGCGGAAATATGGAGAGCATCGGGTCATCGACACTCCCATCTCCGAGGGCGGCATCGTGGGCACGGCCATCGGCATGGGCGTAAACGGTCTGCGGCCGGTGGCCGAGATCCAGTTCGCCGATTATATCTACCCCGGCTGTGACCAGATCATCAGCGAGCTGGCCCGACTTCGATACCGCACGGCCGGCGACTTCGCGGCGCCCGTTACCATCCGCACACCCTGCGGCGGCGGAATTCGCGGCGGACAGACCCATTCTCAGAGCCCGGAGGGAGTGTTTACCCACGTGTGCGGTTTGAAGGTGATCATGCCCTCGAACCCTTACGACGCCAAGGGGCTGCTGATCAGCGCCATCGAGGACGACGACCCGGTGATCTTCTTCGAGCCGAAACGCATCTATAACGGCCCGTTCGAGGGCTATCCGGACCGGCCCGCGGTGCCCTGGACCAATCATCCCATGGGTGACGTTCCGGAGGATTATTACACCGTACCCATCGGCCGGGCCGAGGTGGTGAAGGAAGGCGCGGAGGTTACGATACTGTGTTACGGCACGATGGTGCACGTCGCCGAAGCAGCCTCCGCAAAGCTGGCCGATGTGGATGCCGAGATCATCGACATCCGCACCATGGTGCCCCTGGACGTCGACACCATAAAGTCGTCGGTGGCCAAAACCGGGCGCTGCGTAATCACCCACGAGGCAACCCGCTTCAGCGGATTCGGCGCGGAGCTCGCCGCCATCGTAGCCGAGGAATGTTTCTTTGATCTCGAGGCGCCGATACAACGCGTGTGCGGTTGGGATACACCCTATCCGCATGCCTTCGAGTGGGAGTATTTCCCGGGTCCGAAACGCCTGGCCGCGGCCCTCGAACACGTGATGGACGTGTCGTGAGCGAGTACGTTTTCAAGCTGCCGGACCTCGGCGAGGGCACCGTGGAAGCCGAGATCGTGGAGTGGCACGTCAGACCCGGCGACACAGTGGCGGAAAACGACCTCATCGTCGTCGTGATGACCGACAAAGCCAATGTGGAGATCCCTTCGCCGGTGGCGGGCAGCGTGGTACGCACCTCCGGCGAGCCCGGCGACAACGTGCCGGTGGGCTCAGAGCTGATCGTATTCGAAACCGAGGGGCGGGCTGCGGGAACGGCTCGAGAACCGAGGCGATCACCGGAACCGGATGCCGTTGCCCCGGCGGCGCCGGCATCGGAAGCTCGCGAGGCGTCGGCGGTGGAGCCCGAGACTCAATCGGCGCCCGAGCCGGCAGGCCGACCCGCCGCCGCTCGTAAATCCGCTGCAGCCCGAGAGAACCGCGTGTCCGGGCCGACGCAGCCTGCCGAGGTGTCGGCCAAACCGAGCAAACGGGTGGCGACCTCGCCTTCCATCCGCCGGCGCGCCAGGGAAGCCGGTGTAGATATCCGACGGGTGCCCGGCAGCGGGCCGCGCGGTCGCGTGCTGAGACAGGATTTCGAAGCGTATCTCGAAAGCGGTGCCCATCGGGCGGAACAAACGTCTCCCGCGCCCATTCACACTGCCGAAATTGAGGAAACCAAGGTGATTGGCGTGCGCCGCGTCATCGCCGAGCGCATGAGCGCCAGCAAACGCGAGATTCCCCATTTTGCCTACGTCGAAGAGGTCGACATCACGTCGCTCGAGGCCCTGCGCCAGCACCTCAACGCAACCTACGACAGATCGCTCACCTTTCTGCCGTTCATTGCCATCGCGCTCATTCGGGCGCTGCGCGAGTTTCCGCAGTGCAACGCTCACTTCGACGCCGAGCGCGGCGTGCTGCAGCGCTACCGCGACGTGCATCTCGGTATAGCCACCCAGACACCCGACGGACTGAAGGTCCCGGTGCTGAGGCAGGCCAACAGACGGTCGCTGTGGGAAATGGCCGACGAGATCGCGCGCTTTAGCGCCGCGGCACGAGACGGGACCGCAAAACCTGCGGAGCTCTCCGGCTCCACCATCACTCTCACCAGCCTCGGCCGGCTCGGCGGCATCGTCTCCACGCCCGTGATAAATGCACCGGAGATGGGCATCATCGGCGTGAACAAAGCAGTCAAACGGCCAATGGTAGTTGACGACGCGATAGAGGTGCGTTTGGTGATGAATTTGTCGTCTTCTTTCGATCACCGGTTCGTGGACGGTTTCGTTGCGGCATCGTTGATTCAACGCATCCGCGCCGTGTTGGAGAATCCGGCAACTCTGTTCATCGACGGACCATGATTTCGCCGTCGTGCCCGGCAGACCGCTCCGGGTTGCAAAACGTTCCGCGTGCAGGTGGGGCACCCACAGCGGGAATATCGACGTAGTCCGACGGAAACGACCCATTCGTCACGCAGGAGCGTGTAATGAGCGATGAAAAGAAATTTACGGGTGGTTGTCTCTGCGGGGCAGTTAGATTCGAAGTTCGCGAAAATCCGCTTTCTGTGGAGGTGTGTCACTGTCGAAATTGCCAGAGACACACAGGAAGCGCCTTTCTCTGTGGCGTCAGGTTCAACATGAACGCCATAAGCTGGACCGCCGAAAAACCGGCGGTCTACCAATCATCGGCAATTGCGCAGCGGGGCTTTTGTTCGAAGTGCGGAAGTACTTTGTATATCTGCTATCCGGATTCGCCCTGGGCTGCTTTGCCGCCAGCTGTTGGTATCGCTATTGGAGCGCTAGATGATCCGCACCGATGGAAGCCTGCGCTTCACTACGCCGAAGAGAATCAGCTCGTATGGACAAAATACGATGACGGCCTTCCCCGCCAGCGCATGGACACGGACGAGGCGTTGAAGGCAGCGCTAGAGAAACCGTAGAGCGCTTGCATCTACACTATCTGTCCGGGAAACGGACCGCTATCTTTCAGGAAGCCGCCATTCAAGTAGTACCGGCAGTCAACTCTCGGTCATGTTCTCAGCACTCGGCTCGTGTCAGCAACTCAGGGCAGTTGCTCCTGCATGAGTGCTTGCGCGTCGAGAATCTGGCTTTGCGTCAAGCGCTTCGATAAAGCATCGCGGTTCGCCATCGCGTTTTCGTCACCGTGACTCGCTGCGATGGTGTACCACACGTAGGCTTTCACATAGTCCCTAGGAACGCCTCGACCCATCTCATAGAGCCGGCCAAGGCGGTTTTGTGAAAGCGGGTATCCCAGCACGGCAGCCTTGCGGTAGAACTCGGCGGCGGCAGAATAATCGATTGCCGTTTGACGTCCGAGCTCCAAATTCGTCGCCATGTTGTGATGCCCCATCATGATCCGCAACGCTTCCGGCTCGACATTGATTCCGTATTGAACATCAGCGGTAGCGGGAAAATTCAGTGCCAGTGCAAGGGCACAGGTCAGGGCTAATTGCCTAATCATCTCACTCCCTCCTTTCGCGGAGAGTCATCAGTTAGCAATGTAAGGCAGGCTCAGGTATAAATCTAATCATATTTTTGAATATCTATTATTGATATGACTGATATCAGACGCATCGATCTCAACCTACTGGTCGTCCTCGACACCCTGCTGGATGAGCGTAACGTCAGTCGGGCGGCCACGCGTTTGTCGCTCACACAGCCGACGGTCAGTGGCATGCTCCATCGACTACGGGCCATGTTCGACGACCCGCTTTTTGTACGTGCTCAGCGAGGCATTTTGCCTACGCCAAGGGCTCAAGCGTTGGCCGAACCACTCAAGCAATGGCTTGCGGACGCAGACGCTCTTGTCAGACCCGCCATCTTCAACCCAAAGATGACCGAACTGACGTTCACCATCTCAGTCAATGACTACCTGCAATACGCGCTGATTGTTCCACTCGTCGGGGTGCTGCGACGAGAAGCACCAAATATTCGGCTGGCGGTCAAACCGGTTATCGCTGATCTGTCGCTGGCGCTGATGCGAGGTGACATCGACCTTGCGGTAACCATTCCGGATGTCGTTCCGCCCGAGGCGCATTCTTGCGTACTTTACAACGAACGATATATTGGCGTGGTTCGGTCCGAGCATCCCCTCGCTGGTGTCGCGGTCTCTCTGGAGGACTTCTGCCGCTTTGATCACGTCCTTGTTTCCCCTACCGGCGGCGCGTTTGAGGGCCCCACGGACCAGGCACTTTCGGCGATCGGCCGGCAGCGCCCGGTGCACCTCTCCGTACCCAATTTTCTCGTGCTTCCCGATATCCTGCTCACCAACGACATCATCGCCGTGGTGCCTGAGCGCTTGCTGCGGGACCAAGATGGCAAGCTCAGAGCGTTCGCGCCGCCGGTGGACATTCCGGGGTTCGATTTGGTCGCGGTGTGGCACCCGCGCGTCGATGACGAACCGGCCCACAACTGGATTCGTGAACGTATCCGTGCCGTCGCGAGAGAGTTTTCAGCCACCGGGATGGATCGTCTGCAGCAGCCAACGTCGTAGCGGGCGGAACCGTCACCACGTTCGCGGTGGCTCGAGGACACTCGTTCATTTGAAATAGGGCTGCGAATTGGCCAATGTTCTCTCTGACCGGTATAAACCAGGTCGTAGAGGAGCCATTGCCGCGGAGGGGGACGTGGGCATTATTAGATTGCGCAACAGGGGATTCCAGCGGGCCATGGTCGCCCTGATTAGCCTGATGTTGGCTGGTGCGACGATTGCGGCAAACACAGTGCATGTTCCGGCCAAGACGCCCGTGTATCTTGTGACCAAGAAAGAGATCATTGCAAAACGCAAGCGCTACGATGTTGGCGACACCATACCTGTCGAAGTTTGGCGAGACGTCATCGTCGACGGGGTCATTGTCATCAAGGCCGGCACCCCGGCGACCCTTCGAGTGGATGCGATTAAAGGCCGCAACATAGTTGGTATAAGAGGAA
>CAJHYW010000351.1_pt1 | contig 13182 bp, 11 predicted proteins | sample 9198811 | NCBI WGS metagenome assembly CAJHYW01 (sample SAMEA7708378, study PRJEB35096) | sediment metagenome | biome: marine neritic benthic zone biome [ENVO:01000025]; feature: sediment [ENVO:00002007]; material: shallow marine sediment [ENVO:03000034] sea grass bed [ENVO_01000059] ...
CAGAGGACAGTGGTTCACCGCCGCGGCGCTCGCTTTCGCGCACGGAACCAACGACGCGCAGAAGGGCATGGGGATCATTACCCTGATGTTGGTGCTCGGTGGGTTCCTAGATGAGTTTGATGTGCCCATGTGGGTCACCGGGCACGTTGATCCCAGACCCGCGAGCAATCACGCCGGTCCTGACCGTCATCGCCTTTGGGCCCCACGGCAAGCAAGAAATGTCCGGTGAGGATCTCACGACCTTATCCGGGCTGCGAGATGAATACGACGTCGTCTGGGTGGACATTCAAGGACTTGCCGATGTGGGGCTTCTCGAGCAGCTCGGTGAGATCTTCGGCCTGCATGACCTCGCTCTCGAGGACGTTATCAACGTGCACCAACGCGCGAAGGTTGAAGAGTACGACGACCACGCGTTCATCGTCTGCCGCATGCCCACGTCAGCCTCTGAGCCGACGACGGAGCAGGTGTCTCTTTTTCTCGGGGAGGGTTACGTGCTGACCTTTCAAGAGCGATGCGGCGATTGCTTCGAAGGCGTTCGCCAGCGCATTCAGAACAACCGCGGCCGAGTTCGGCGATCCTCCGCGGATTATCTGGTGTACACGCTCATCGACGCCGTGACCGATGCGTATTTCCCCCTCCTCGAACACTTCGGCGAGCGCGTGGAGTCACTCGAGGAGCAGGTGACAACTGACGGGGGTCGTTTGCAAGCGGCTCACATTCATGCAATCAAACGTGACCTCCTACTCTTGCGCCGCGCGGTGTGGCCTTTGCGCGAAGCGGTAAACGCATTGCTTCGCGATGAGACGCCGTATGTGTCCGCTCAGACACGCGTCTATTTTCGCGACTGTTATGATCATACGGCTCAGCTCATGGATATGATCGAGACATATCGTGAGGTCGCCTCCGGTCTCATCGATATTCATCTATCCAGGGTCAGCATGCGCATGAACGAAATCATGAAGGTGCTGACCGTCATTGCGACTATCTTCATACCTTTGAGCTTTATTGCAGGCGTCTACGGTATGAATTTCGACCGAAGTCTATCGCCTTGGAACATGCCGGAGCTTGCCTGGTATTTTGGGTACCCGTTCGCGCTTGCAATCATGCTAGCCGTCGCGTTGGCCTTGGTTTGCTATTTCTGGCGCAAAGGCTGGCTAGGCTCGGGGTGATAGCGACCATCTGCTGTCGGACGAGGCGTCAGCCGGTGGCCGCGAGGCCCTCCTCACCGAGGGTTTCCCGAATAGCGTCCATCAGCTCCGCATTGTCGACCGGTTTTTGAAGAAATGCCTCGGCACCCGCATCGAGTGCCCTCTGCTCGTTCCCCGCTCGGTCACGGGCGCTCACAACGATGACGGGAACGGTGGCGAGAAGAGTCATCCTCTTGAGGCGTTCGAGTACCGTAAAACCGTCGCCACCGGGCAACCCGAGGTCGAGCAGGACGAGGTCCGGGAGGGCGCTGCGCATCGTGTTGATTACGTGCATGCAGTCGCTCGCGACTACGACGCGGTAGCCGTTGGCCTTGAGACGAATGCTCAAGCCCTTCAGTTGTTCGTGGTCGTCGTCGACGAGGAGTATGGTCTTTTTTTCCATTTGATCAGTACCTCTTTATTGGGCGCACGGTGCGGCCTCTTCGATCAGGCGCAACACGTGAGCCGCCGTCTTGCCGGGCTCCGAGTCTGCCTGCGGGGTCGGGGTCAAGTGTCTAGAGGTCTCGACCTCGACGTTACCATCGGTCAGCCCGGCGTGGTTCTCGAGTATGCTCCGCACTCTTAGCGTGAGTTCATCGTGTCGGTTGGAGTCGACCGGGCCGAGCACGAACAACGCACGATCTCCACCGCCGCGACTGTTGGGTGGCAACACCAGATGCTCGTTGACTAGACGCTTGTCGAGAACCGTCCGTGCTTGTCGGATCAAGCTGGGTGCCGTCCCCTCGTTCTTGTCTTGTACGCTCTCGTTGAGCATGACCCGCACGAGCGCGAGCTCTTTGCCCGCCATATCCAATGACGCGACGAACTGCGTCACCCACTCGTCAACGGAGATCTCGGGGATCGTGAAGCAGAACGTAGTTCCCTGACCAATTTCGCTCTCGACCCAGATATTCCCGCCGTGCCGAGTCACCAGATCGTGGCAAATAGATAGGCCCAAACCGAGCCCTTTTCTCGCGTTCTCCCGGTCCTTCTCGACCTGATAGAGGTGCTCAAAGATGCGCTGGCAATCGTCCGACTCGATGCCACATCCGCTGTCGGAGACGGAGACGCGTAGCATCCCGGCCGCATCCGGATCCCGGACCACCCTGACGCATATGTTGCCAGCTTCGGGCGTGAACTTTATTGCGTTCTCTACAAGATTGGTGACCACTTGGGTGATTCGAGCGCGATCCACGTAGGCGGAGGGAAGCGCATCGCTCAGACGGCAAGACAGCCGAATGTCAGCCTCGCGGGCCTTGAGCTGGAGCGAGTCCACCACGTTCTCCACCAGCTCGCCGACGTCCGCCGCCTGCCTCACGACCGATAGCTTGCCACTTTGCATGCGGGTGATTTCAACGAGATCGTGGATCATCTTGCGGAGCTGCAGCGCATTTCCGTGAACTATTTCGAGGTACTCCTTCTGGTCCGGTGTCAGTTCCCCCGTCAACCCGTCGAGCATGATGGTGATGAACTGCAACATCACGGTGAGTGGGGATCTCAGCTCGTGAGAGACATGGGACAGGAACCGGTCCTTGAGTTCGAGCTGCTGGCGCCGCGTTCTATCGAGTTCCCGCAACGCCCGGCGCAGCTCCATCAATGAAACCACCTCGCGGCTCAGGATTTCGAGCGCATGTCTTCGATCGGGGCTGAGCTGTCCCGCTTTGCGGTCGATCACGCACAAGGTGCCGACGGCGTGTCCACCGGGCGTCACCAGCGGTGCTCCTGCGTAAAAGCGAATGTGCGGCTCACCGGTGACAAGGGGATTGTCGCGGAAGCGCTCATCGCGCTCGGCATCTTCCACCACCAGCGGCTGGGTCTTGTCCAGAATCGCGTGCGCGCAAAAAGCGATATCCCGTGGTGTCTCCTCCGCGTCTAGTCCGACCTTCGACTTGAACCACTGCCGCTCGCTGTCGACGAGGCTGATAGCCGCGATTGGCGTTCCGCAGATCTGTGATGCGAGGAAGGTAATGTCGTCGTATGCCTGCTCCGGCAGCGTGTCCAGGATCTGGTAGTCCTGGAGTGCGTCGAGGCGCCGGCCCTCGTCTGGCGGTTTCGGTGGTTTGATCATGACTCCGTGATCTTTGTGGTGTCGCTGAGGTCGTAATGAGTATAGGTAAGATCCCGGCTCGAAGGTCGCAGATTCCGTGTCATGAGTTATCGGCAGCCGAGGTCCTCGCCTTGAGGACAGAATCGAACCCGCTAAACGGACATTGGACTCTAGCTAGCTACTAGCTAGCTAGATGGCTTGATTGCAGGGAAGATCTCGTGTGCGTCAAGGATAACTTCTTCACCCTTGGCGGCGACTGCGCTGCGTGGCGCTCAGGTCATGGCCCGTCTACGGCCGATTCGAGAAGCGTGGTCTCAAACGGATAGGTCGAGAGCGGTTCACAACCCGATTCGGTGATCAGAATCATTTGCTCGAGCTTGACGCCTTCACCGCCTTTGTCGGAACCGATAAAGCTCTCGATAGAAATGGTCATGTTTGGCTCGAACACGCCATCGTAGCCCCAATCGTCCCAGTCCTCGGGGTAAGCGATCTTCGGATACTCGTCCGACATCCCCACGCCATGGGCGACACAAACATAGCGGTGTGCAACGTACTCGGCGGGTCTGGGGAAGGTGTTGCGCGAGAACTCGGCGAAGGAAAGACCGGGTTCGAGCAGCGCCATGTTGTGTTGAATCTCGTCATGGGCGATGCGGTACACGGTGCGCTGCTGCGCGGTCGGCTTCCCCTCGCCGCACAGCCACGTGCGTGAGATGTCGGCGCAGTAACCGAAGGGCCCGATCATGTCGGTGTCGAAGGCGACCAGCTCGCCGGCGTTGACCCGGCGCTCGGTGGCCTCCTGCAACCACGGGTTGGTCCGCGGTCCCGAGCAAAGCATGCGTCCGTCGAACCAGCAACCGTCGTGCACGATGTTGACCTGATGCATGATCGACCAGAGCTCGGTCTCCCGAATGCCGGGCTCGGTGGCCTCGCGCATGAGCTCGATGCCATATTCGGCCACCTCGATACTGTGGCGCATGCACATGAGCTCCTCGGGCGACTTGATGCACTTGGCACGCTCGACCAAGGGCTCGGCATCCAAGGGTTCCAGTCCCGCTTGCATCATGGCCTGGGTGATGCTCGGGTTGAGCATCTCGACGGCGACCCGGCGTTCGTTCTTGAGACCCAGCTCGGCGAGAAAGCCCTTGGCGTCTTCGGCGAACTCGCGGGCGTAGTCATACAGGTTCATACCGCCATCAAACACATTGAGCCGGCGCGGCTTTCGGTAGTCATCCACCGACGGATAATGCTTGAAGGTGCCACCGAATTGGACGACCGGACCCGCCGCGGGAACAAACAAGTACTGCGTAGGCAGCCGCGATTGGAAGCCCTGGTACTCGCGGTTGTCCACCGCGTAGCGGATGCTCAAGGGGCTGACAAGCACACAAAACGGGACGTCGAATGCCTCGAGCTGCCGGCGGATGCGAGCAAGCCGATAGGCGCGCAACGCGTCCAAGTCCACCGGTGGTTTTTCGATGACCAGCGCGGTGCTCGGGAGTGTCATCCGTACTACCATGGCTCGACTCTTCTCGGTCGGTGATACACGCGCCAATAGTGCAACATGACCGGGGTGATCGAAAAGATCACAATTGTCATATTGGTGTCGGGATGTCCGTTGGATGCGGGGAACAGGATCTCTAAGAGAGAAATCGACCGGTTCTTGCCGCCCAGTCTGCTCGAGCGTATCGAGGCGCCGCTTGCCGCAGGCCAGGTCTCCCGGAGCAAGAACTGGATCGGTTTGCTCGAGGCAGCGTCGTTCCGTGTCGTGCTCAGCCGGTACTGAACCCATATCTTTGGTCGAAAGGCCGACCCCTTTGCCTTCTAGATGCCTCTGATTCTGGGCGTTGACCGCCTCCAATAAAAGACTTCTGTTTGCATCCTCACTGGTGCACCAATCGCCGGACCGTGCCGCGCGGCACCTGCTGCCACACGCGCTCGTGCAGGTAGTACACGGCCGTCTTCACCGCTAGCTCAAGCAAGCCTATGGTCACTCCGACACCCAGGTCTCCGGTCACAAACCAGGCGAGTAGCGCAGTCGTAATCGTGCCGACAATCCGATAAGAGATCGCCTTGAACACGCTGCGGAGAGGGGATTCCTTGAGGCTAAACGTTTCGCTCATCGTGGTAAGTCCTCTGGTCATCTTCAAGCGGCGGTCGCTGCAAACCGGTCGATACCAAATGCCTCGATCGGCACGTTGCTCCTGCCCGTGGTCACGAGCTCGGCAACAATGCGCCCCACCGCCGGCCCGAGATGAAAACCGTGGGCGCAAAAACCGAAGGCATGAAAGGCCCGTTCTTCAGTGGTGCTTGGGCCGATGACCGGCAGGCCGTCGGGGAGGTCGCCTTCTATGCCGGCCCAGGCGCGGACGACGCGCGCGCCGCGCAGCGCGGGGAACATCTCGCAGGCGATACGGGCGTTGAATGCGAGCTTGGCGTAGTCCAGCGTGGTGGTCTCCGCGTCACGGTCGGCGCTGCCGTGATAACCGCCACCGATGATCACGGTGCCGTTTGGCATCTGCACGATCGACAAGATGCGGTCCACCGCGCCGATGCGCTGTCGCATGACCGGGGGCATGCGGCTGGTGACCATGAGCATGGGCGCGATGGTCGACATGGGGACCGGCTCCCCTATCGCCGCCGCGATACGGTCGGCCCACGCACCGGCCGTGTTGACCAGCACGGGTGCCTCCATGTCACCCGCGGTAGTCTCGACGCACCAGAGGCCGCTGCGGCGCTTGACCCCGAGCACACGCGTGCCTTCGCGAAACTGGACACCCAGTGCCTCGGCCTTGCGTTTAAATGCCGTGACGGTGCGAAAAGGGTTGGCATGACCACAGCCCGAAGAGTAGATAGCGCCGACGGCATGTTTGGCGACACCCGGCTCGATGTCGCGAAGCTGCCGTTGGTCGAGCAGCGTCTCGTGGCTGTAGCCGAGCCCGCGCACCAGGTCGTGACGGTCGCGCAGCGTTTCCATCTCGGCGTCGTTCTCGGCGATCTTCAGACGGCCGATGGCACGAAAACCGCAGTCGTCGTCTACCAGACTCGGGGCCTCCGCCCAGATCTCCATGGCGACGGCGCTGAGCGGAAGCTCGACGGGGCGACGTCCAAGACGCATGACCCCCCCGGCGTTGACTCCTGAGGCGTGTCGGCCGCAGTAGTTCTTCTCGATGACCAGCGCACGCACATCCCTAACGGCGAGGTGCAGCGCCGTCGCAAGCCCTTGTATACCCCCGCCGACGATGACAACGTCGGGGCTCACGGCGATGCGCCCACATGCGCGTGCGGGTCGGGTAGTGCCATCTCCGCGGGTGTCTCCCCGGTCTCCAGCGCAAGGATGTCGGCCAGCGGCACCGGTTTGGCGGGTGGCCGCAAGCGGAAGTAGCCGACCGACTGGGGTGACGCACCCGTCGCCGCGGCGACCATCTCGGTCAGCGTCAGACCGCAATACCGCCCTTGGCATGGACCCATCCCGCAGCGAGTGCGGGACTTGATGGCGTTGGGGTCCAGCGCGGCCCGGGCAATCTCACGGCGTACGGTGCCGGCGCTCACTTCCTCGCAACGGCACGCGACCACGTCGTCGTCAACGGGTATGCGGTTGGTGTCTGGCGGCCGGTAGAGGGTCTGTAGAAAGGGGCGTACACGCACGGAGCGCCGGTAATTGGCGCGCGGCTCGCGTCCACGTTCGTCCCGCGCGGTGCGGTCGATATGGCCAATCCGATGTGTTGCTTCCAGCCCAGCCAGCTCACCCGCGCACTCGGCCGATAGAGCGCCGTCGATTCCAGCGCCGTCCCCGACCACGGCCACACCCTCCACGTCGGTATTCCACCAGTCGTCCAACCGCGGCCGGAAGCAAAGCTGACCGGCGTCCCAGTCGTATTGGCAGCCAATCGCCCGGGCGAGATTGACGTCCGGCACGACCCCTTGATGCAGCAGCAGCAGACCTGTGTCGATATGAGCGGTGCGACCCTGCACCCGGTACTCCACACGCTCGACGCGGTCCGTGCCCACCGCGCGCAAGCCCTCCACCCCGCGCACATGCCGCACAGCGGCGCCACGCAGGGCGCGCAGCATGCTCATGCCCTTGCGCAGATACCCGCCCGCGTAGAAGGCGGCGGGCAGATGGGGCAGCGCGCGCCAGCGCTGCTCACGCGGCGTCGTTTCCAGCACCGCGGCGACACGCACACCCAGACGCAGGTACTGTGACGCGAGCAAGAACAGCAGTGGCCCGGTGCCCGCTAGGACCGCCGGCTCAGACGGGACCATCCCCGCGCTTTTCAACAGCACCTGGGCCCCGCCGGCGGCCAGCACACCGGGCAGTGTCCACCCGGGTATGGGGAAGGGTCGCTCCAGCGCGCCGGTGGCGATGACTATGCGGTTCGCGCTCAAGGTGCGCGCGCCCACACCGCCGGAGACACGCACCGTGCGTTCGGGTGTGACCTCCCAGACAAAGGTGTTGGGACGGTAGTCGATGCCACCGTCGCGAAACGCGGCGACAAGGGCTGCGCCGCGCGCGTAGTCATCGCCTAGCAGCGCGGCATCGCCCACGGACGGTGTCTCGACGTTGCGATAGACCTGACCGCCAGGTGCCGCACGCTCATCGAGAACGACCACGTCCACGCCATTCGAGGCGGCGCACAACGCCGCGTGCATTCCGGCCGGACCGGCGCCGATGACGACCAGCCCCCGGTGCTCGGTCACGGGCCGGCGCTCCAGGGGTCCACTTCGTGGTCGCTGCGTTCGCCCGTGCCGGGTGCCGGTAGCGAAATGCGCATCCCCTCGCGTACCGTGGTGGCGCAGGCCTGGATATCGGCGACACCATCCACCGAGACAAGACAATCGAAGCAGGTCCCCATCAGACACCAAGGTCCCCGCGGGCGCCCGCTCACCGGTGTGCGACGCGTGCTCGCGTAACCGCCGGCGAGCAGCGCCGCGGCGATACTCACACCCGCAGCCACAAGCAGCTCGCGGTCATCGACGAAGATGGTCAGGGTATGGTCCGGCGAAGACGCGTAGCGCTCGAACATTGGGTTGTCGTGTCCTTATGCGCGGGCTGGGGGCGAGCCAGTATAAGTAGCCCCCGCACGATCTGCGAGACGGGGCAGCGGACAGCTGGTGTTCGCAACCAGCCCAAAAGACGAGCAAAATGCGCGTCCAACAATAGTCGTGGCAGCAGGCAAGCGGCGGGAGACACAATCATGAGCGACAGCGTGCAGGTAGCCGTCGAGCAGGGCATCGGAACGGTGACCCTCAATCGACCCGAGCGTCTCAACGCCTGGGACACACCGATGCGCGCGCGGGTAATCGAGGCGTTGCAAACACTCGATGCCGATGTCGGGGTGCGCGCCATCATTGTCACCGGCGCGGGCGACAGAGCCTTTAGCGCCGGTCAGGACTTGGCCGAGACCATGGCATTTAGCTCGGGCGAGGACGCGGTGGCGTGGTTCCGCTCCTGGCGGGGCTTCTACGACGCGTTGCGGAACCTCGGCAAAGGTTGTGTTGCCGGACTCAACGGCGTGGCGGCCGGTTCCGCCTTTCAGTTCTCGATGCTCACCGACCTACGGGTCGGGCACCCAGGCACGCGCATGGGTCAGCCGGAGATCGACTCGGGGATCCCGAGTGTGCTCGGCCCGATGTTGATGCTCCCCCGTCTGGGGTTGTCGCGCACCGTCGAGCTGACGCTCACGGGCCGTATGATGGAGGGTAAAGAGTGTCGCGACATCGGTCTCATCCACCATCTGGTGGAGTCACACCAGGTAATGGCCAAATCCCGCGAGCTGGCCGAGCTGCTGGGCTCCAAGCCACCTATGGCCATGCGTCTGAACAAGCGCCGTATCCGCGAGATGACCCAGGCGGCGTTTGACGAAGCCTTCGAGCAGGGCGCGGAGATCGAGGCGGAGGCTTTTGCCGCCGGCGAACCGCAGGCGGAGATGAAGAAATTCTTTGACGAGCGCGCCGCCCGAAATTCGTGAAAGACCGCACCTGGACTCGGATTACCTCGGGATTCGTACCCAGCAACCCTGCGTCGAGCGCGACAATGTCTCCTTGCGAACCCGCTGGGTGCCGGTCTTCTCGAAGTCGTCGACCGCGGCGAGATACTGTGGCACCTGGAAATCGGCGAGATGCGCCGCGCACCAGCTAAAGACCGCGTCTGGGTCGACACGGGTGCCTTCCACGGGTTTGACGAAGAGCATGATCTCCTCGTCGCCGAGGTCGCCAGGGACCGCGACCACGGCGCACTCTTCGACGAAGTCGAGCTGGTCCACGACATGCTCGATCTCCCATGCGGATATGTTCTCGCCACGCCTGCGGATACAATCCTTGAGCCGGCCCAGAAAGTGGAGGTAGCCGTCCTCATCCAGACAGCCCAAGTCGCCGGTGTGCAGCCAGCCATTGCGTAGCGCCCGCGCCGTCGCCTCCGGGTCGCGAAAGTAGCCGGGTGTAATCAATCCGGGCTCGCGTTCGCGCACCAAGATCTCGCCTCGCTGCCCGGGCGCGAGAATTGTCTCGTCCTCGTCTGCAATCATCACCTCGAACCAAGGCGCGGGGCGACCCACGGTGCCAAAGCGCGCGTCCACGTTGATGCTGCTAAGACTCGACGCCTCGGTCATCCCATAGTTTTCTCGGACCTCGACACCAAAGCGTGTTTCGAAGGCACGCCAGGTCTCCGGTGGTGCGCCGCCGCCCCATGCGACACGCACGCGGTGGTCGCGGTCGGAGGATTGAGGTGGCTGGGCCAGCAGCATCTGCAAGATGCCGCCCAGAAAGTGGATCTGGGTGGCGCCCGTGTCGCGGCACTCCTGCCAGAAAGCAGACGCGCTAAACCGCTCGGCCAGCGCGATGGTGACTTGGTGGTCCAGGGCAAGGACCAGCACCTCCGTGCCACCCACGTGGTAGAGCGGCTCCCAGGTATACATGACATCACCCGCGCGCGCGTCCGCCGCCATGGCACTCGCCAAGGCGCACACCCGGTGCATCTTGTCGGTGACCAGCACGCCCTTTGGCGGCCCCGTGGTCCCGGAGGTATAAAGCACTGTGAGCACATCGCTCGCCGATGGCTCGCCGGGCGGTGGTGTGGCCGGCGCGCCTTTGGCTAGGGACTCGAACAAGTCTCCAGTCGCCGCGGTCGGGCCGCGCCAGTAAACGGACACATTGCGGTCGTTTATCGCGAAGGCTTCTTCGACCGCGGCGGCGTATGCGGCCTCGGCGACCAGCATGGCCGGGTCGGCATGTCCGAGCACATAGGCGAGCGGGTCGTGACGCAGGTGGGTGTTGATGGGGACCTGGACCGCGCCCAGCTTGGCGAGCGCAAAAAACAGCCGCACGTGGTCCGGGTGGTTGCCCAACATGACAGCGACACGGTCGCCGGCGTGGATGCCCTGCCGAGCCAAACCGTTGGCAAGTTGGTTCACGCCGGTATCGAGCGCCGAAAAGCTCAGTCGTTCCCCGCCATACAGCAGAAAGCAACCATCAGGGTCGGACCGCGCCCGCCGCTCGAGCAGCACACGCACGCTGACATCATCGGGCACGACAGGCATCACGCGGCGGCTCTGGGTCAAACATCGGAACGTGGTCGCTTACATGCACTCAGTCGACCGGCGCGATTCAGGGGCAAATTATCAACGCAACCTCGGGACCCGCCGACAGGATAACGTCAGAAAGCTCGCCATCACCCGGGCTAGGAGCTAGATACTATCCTGGTTCGGGTACGGCTGCAGTCTTTGCAAAGCTGCACATGGGCCCGTTTGACATTATTCACTCGCTAAACAACCATGCGTCGTGGGAATTGTTCGGAGGGGTCCTCGAAAGGGGCCGAAAACACCTAGAGAATGACGAGGGAGGGTAAAACGATGTTTGAGAAAGAAAGAAACGCGGGGAAGCAACCGGGCCAAATCAGTCGACGCGACCTGCTCAAGGGGGCCGCCGCCGGTACCGCCGTCATGGGCTTCCCGGCCATAGTACGCTCGGCAAGCGACCGCAGGATCGTCATGCGCGACCCCGGCGGTCCGTTCACAAAGGGTTTCGGCACCGCCTACTATGAGCCCTTCACCAAGGCCACGGGCATCGAAGCGGTGGGCGTGCAGGGCCAGCACGAGCCGACCGGCATGGTCAAGGCCATGGTCGACACCAAGAACTACACCTGGGATATGGCGCTCTTGAGCAAGTCCTCGCATCAGTCGTTGGCCAACAAAGGGTATCTGGAGCCGATCGCCGGCTCGGGTGGCCTGGGCCCCAATGTCAGCGCCATCCCCGAGAGCATGCGCGGGGAGTTCATTGTCGGCAACGACGTGTACTCGACGCTGATGGCCTATCGCACCGATACCATGGGCGACAACCCGCCCAAGAGCTGGAAGGACTTTTGGGACACCGAAGGCTTCCCGGGCGTGCGCTCCATGCGAAAGCACCCCTTCGACACGATGGAGATCGCGCTGATGGCCGACGGCGTCGCCCCCAAGGACCTCTATCCGATCGATTTCGACCGCGCCTTCAAGAAGCTGGACGAGATCAAGGACGAAGTCGCCATCTGGTGGACCGGCGGCGCCCAGACCTCCCAGCTGCTCAACACCGGGGAGGTGGACGTCTTGTACACCTGGAACGGTCGCGCGCAGGTTGCGATCGACGACGGTGCGCCGGTCGCGCTGGAATGGAACCAAGCCATGTGGACCTTCGAGGGGTGGTGCATTCTCAAGGGCACCCCCAACGCCGACCTGTGCCGCGAGTTCATCGAGTTCGCCGCCGACGGCAAGCAGCAGGCACTGTACACGCCGCACGTCGCCTACGGCCCGACCAACCCCAGCGCCTTCCAGTACATCGACAAGGAGCGGGCTAAAGTGCTGCCGACGAATCCCGCGTATCTCAGCAAGATGGTCGAAACCAACACCGACTTCTGGGGCGAGAACAAGGACATGGCAAGCGAGCGCTTCAATTCCTGGCTGCTGGGGTGAGCGGCGCGCCCAGAGCCGTGTGATGTAGGGTGTTTATGGGAACACGGGCGCGCCCACGGAGCCCCGTGTTCCCCCGTTTCCCGGGGAGGAGAGACGATGCCCGCTGACCTTGAATACAAGCTGAAGATCCGCGACGTGCGGAAGACCTACGGCTCCGTCATAGCCTTGAACGATGCCACCCTGGATATGCGCGAGGGTGAGTTCTTGACCCTGCTGGGGCCATCGGGCTCGGGCAAGTCGACCCTGCTGTGGGCGATCGCAGGGCTCAACGACCCGGACAGCGGCGAGATATGGATCGACGGCAAGCTCGCGACCTACTTGCCGCCTTTCCAACGGGAGATCGGCATGGTCTTCCAGAACTACGCGCTGTTTCCGCACATGACCATCTTCGAGAACATCGCCTTCCCCTTGCGAATGCGCAAGGAGGACGCGGCGACGATCAAGGAAAAGGTCCACAAGGTGCTGGAGACGGTGGAGCTGCCCCAGGTCGCCGACCGGCTACCGCGGGAGCTATCGGGGGGCCAGCAGCAGCGCATCGCGCTGGCTCGCTGCTTCGTCTATGCCCCCTCGATCATTCTCATGGACGAGCCGCTGGGAGCGCTCGACAAGAAGCTGCGCGACCACCTACAGCGCGAGATCAAGCACCTCCACGCACGGCTTGGCATCACGGTGCTGTACGTCACCCACGACCAGGAAGAGGCGATGGTGATGTCGGACCGGATCTGCCTCATGAACGAGGCGCGCATCGAGCAGATCGGGACCCCGGACGATCTCTATTTCCGGCCGGCGACGGTGTTCGCCGCTGATTTCCTTGGGGAATCGAATCTGATCGACGCCACGGTCCGGGAGACCACGGCCGAGGCGACGATTCTCGCCGGACCCGGCGACTCGCCGATCAGGACCGTGCCCAACGACAAGGTCTCTCAGGGTGAGCGGGTGAAATTCATGGTGCGCCCCGAATGCGTTCACGTGATGGACGGGGAAGAGCGCGCCGACAACACGGTCGAGG
>CAJHYW010000184.1_pt1 | contig 13153 bp, 12 predicted proteins | sample 9198811 | NCBI WGS metagenome assembly CAJHYW01 (sample SAMEA7708378, study PRJEB35096) | sediment metagenome | biome: marine neritic benthic zone biome [ENVO:01000025]; feature: sediment [ENVO:00002007]; material: shallow marine sediment [ENVO:03000034] sea grass bed [ENVO_01000059] ...
CAAGGACGAGGAACCGGGCGCGGCATGACGGACGGTCGACCAGCACCCGAAGGACGTTGAACAGCTCCGGTATGCGCTGGATCTCGTCGAGCACCACGAGCCCTTCGAGCGAGCCGAGCGCGAGTTCTGGGTTCTGCAGGCGCTGGATGTCGGGCTGAGACTCGAGATCGAAGCGCGTACCGCCCCGCTCCTCAGCGAGGATCCCCGCAAGAGTCGTCTTGCCGCACTGCCGGGGCCCGAGAAGCGCCGTGACCGGGGAGCGCCGAACCGCGGCGCCGAGCCGTTCGAGATATCGTGGGCGGGCAAGCATTCTGGAAGAGTAACAGAAAATTCGTAGACAAACTCCGAGATTTCATGTTTCTCGCTCCTCGCAGGATCGTCAATGGACCGATACTTGCTTCCAAGCGATCGAAACCATGCCAAGAAATCGGCATCGATTCGCGGCGTGATCTGTTGCTTCAAGGGCCGATAAAAGCGACCCCGAATGGCACCAGAGAAGTCCTCTACTTCCGGAAAATAATTGGTATCGACTGAGGCTAGCCGCAACGACCGCTGACGGCAAGCGTCAGAAGCTCGATTCCAAACTTACAACCTTACGGGGGGGCAGGCAGTCGTCGACGACCGCCTGCCGATGTTCGGACTCTATCCGCTGTACATCTGCGGTGACTTCGACCCTCGAGAACTACTCACACAACCCGCGAGGCCCTGATACGCTAGTGCAGCCACACAGCTCAGCCTCCTCAATTGAAGAAGCGACGGTTCCGCAAGACATAAACTCGATGGCCTCCTCGATGTCCAGGCGAGCGTTCGTCGACGTCGCCCTGCAAGGTACATCACCGTTCGTTACGAGCGCGACGGCAACTTCGTCTTCGCCATCGCGGAAGAAGAGCGGCCCACCAGAGTCCCCGCCACACGATCCATTGAATCCCCGGCCGTGTTCTGTGAATCAAGCAACAAGTTCTTACTCTTCCCATGCGTGGAGACGAACAGTGACATGTCCGCGAAGTACCGGACTCCGAACGTGTCCGGATTGAACCCTGAAGGCCCACCGGGGATCGGTTCTTCACCGGGAATGCCCATAACCTCACCCGTGCCGTAGCCCACCACCGTTAGGAGAGATTGGTTCTTTACGAGTTCATCATCGACGAAGTTCAGGCTCGGAAGGACGATGGGCGAGATACCGGCGACATCGACGAGTTCTCCGTCCGCCGTCTCGCCCACGCCAGCTACAGGCTTTAGTCCCCGGGCTTCCCACCGGGTGTCCCAATCCTCAATACAGCGGGTCGCCCTTCACGAGCGGTGGCTCCATCTTTTCCTGCTTCCGGGTCCAATCGAAAGATCCTCCCACGGTCTCGGTCTCCCCGGGGCAACGGCTTGTATATTCCTCGGGGTCATAGGGCGCACTCAGATAAGCATATTGCGCCGCAAAGCCCACAGAACGCGAAAACCTCGGCTCTTCGAACGTCCTCACACAGTCGGAGCGATGCGCGTTGAGGCGTACCAGATGACCCACCTCATGTGCAATCGTACGAACAAAGATCGCCTTATTCGGTACGCCGTCGTCGGCCGCTACTGCGCGAATGTTATCGGTGCAGAGATTGATCCGGCTCTGTGCTGCGCCCGGGTAAGCAATACCGAGTCTGCGCCCCAGCGGATCGGGGTCACACTTGTTTTTCTCATTGATGCAGACAAGCTTGAGGGTCTTGTCAAATTTCTCGCGGAAGTTTTTTCGACTGCTCCCTGGCCAGAACATCAGATTGTCTGACTCTTCCATCTTGGCGTCAATCAATGTGAGGTTGTGCTCCAACCAGTTGACGGCCGACGCGATTTCCTCCCTGTCGGCATCGCTACAGTCGGGTGTCGTAATGTTGCCCGGCAGAAAGGCGCTGGACGAGCTGCTCTCCGAGCCAGTTCCAGAAGTGCTGGGGAGTTCCTTATCGGTTTCAATACAGCCAGTCCCCCAGCACTGCTCTCCGGTGTCTAGGTTCGATTTGCCGGCAAACACCCGGTTGCTGTTGAATGCAGCGACCAAAGCAACAACGAACACAGCTACGCTGCAGTAATTTACGACTTTGGATTTCCTATTCACGTTGGGTCTCCTTTGACAAGCTAGAAACGACGATCGTGCACAGCGAAAAAGCGTGGCCACTGCTGCGCTTGCAATCTCACCTGCTGGTTGCGAGGTGGTGGCGTGATTGTTTCAACAACACGTCCTCGTCTCAGTGGGGTTTCTCACGCTGTCGCTACCGAAAACCTCGTACGTCTTGATTTCGTTGACCTTCCGAGCGCCTCTGACGTAGCGTCGGGCGGTTGAACACCCCCCTACTTCCCCTACTCACTACCCTTGGCGGCGTGCTCCGAGGCCGAGCGCGCCTTCACCTCGAGATACTCTCACTTCGCCAACAGCTCGCGATGGTGAACCAATCACACGCCAAGGGGTCGGATTTTGCTGGCGCGAACGGGTCTTCTGGATTTGACTCTATCGCCTTTGGCCCGACTGTCTTGAGACACTCGCGATCGCTAAGCCAGACACCTTGGTGCGCTGGCACCGCACGGGCTTTCGGCTTTACTAGGCGTGGAAATCGCGCCGCCGTCGCGGTGGTCGACCCGCCATCGCCCCTGAAATCCGAGAGCTCATTCGTACGATATCGCGGGAGAATGGATGGGGTGCACCGCGTATTCACGGTGAACTCCAAATGCTCGGCATCCACGTTGTCCTTCGTCATTATTTGGCCGTGAGCAGAATTAGGAGCTTAGGTACGGGCGCGGAAGGATTCGAGGAGGAATTAGGCAAGACACGGGGATGATTCACAGGAGCCGTGGAGGCTGAACAAACCGCGGCGGTAACATTGGGTTGTGACGTGATGACCGCTCAGAACGAGCTAAGGCTTCGGCTATCGAGACGTGAAAGTGAATTGGTGTCGGAGTACGGATACCCTTTCGACGATCTTAGCGCCCAGCATGCTGGGCTAGAGAATGCGTCTGGATCCGTGACGGTAACGATGGAGCCGTTCTATCTGGACGCGCTACTTGCTGATCTGGTTCGGTCGGCGAAAGAAACTGAAGACCAACAGCTTCTAGACGAGTTGGATGCGCTGTTCGCGGAGATCGAGGTTCACGCCGTAGGACAGGGCTATCGGCCCTAACAGCGTATCGAGTTCGTGTTCCGTGTGGTGGCCTGGCCACTCATGCCACTGTTCGGCCGGGATGACCGCGTGACCGCTTGGTGTCACGATTAAGTCACGTGTGGATCTTTTTGCGAGCGAGCGCTGGCTGACTTGATTGATACAGCAGCCTGTTTCTCGAATGAAATCCGGGGCTTGGTTGGCGCATGACCCCTTGCCGCGTGGTGGAGTCTGGAAATCACGAAGTCCACGCTGCGACATCGTCGTGCGAAGCCCGCAACGTATTGATATTAAAAAACTTTTCATGGTGGCCAGGGGCGGAATCGAACCACCGACACGCGGATTTTCAGTCCACTGCTCTACCGACTGAGCTACCTGGCCGAGGGGTCGCTATTAAACAGACCTAAGCGGGCGCGAGTCAACCGGACGCGGTGCTTTATTCGGGTGCAACATAGCCCGAAGGTTTGTCCGAGCCCGTTCCAAAAAGGAACTTCTCCATCTCGCCTTCCAGGAATTTCCTTGCCTTCGGGTCGATGGGGCTGAGCATGTTCTCATTGATCAGCATGGTCTGGTGCGCGAGCCACTGCTGCCAGGCCTCCTTGGAGACCGCCTCGAAGATGCGTTTGCCGAGCTCCCCCGGGTAGGGTGGGCGTTCCAAGCCTTCGGCTAACTTATCGAGCTTGATGCATTGGACCATACGTGTCATTTCTCGGGCTCCAGGAGGGTTTTGATTTCGCCTAGCAGACCGCTGACCGGTGCCGCAAGACCAACGCTGGCGGGCGCTGCGGTGTTATACCAAACCGCCCCCGGGGCTTCCATCACGCGCGTTGCGTGGGGTGCGCCATCGCCAGGCGGGAGCGTCACCAGCGTCGGTCGGATCACCAGGCGAAAATGACTAAAGGTGTGCGCGCGCTCGGTGAGCTTGGTCAGCGCGGTTGGTGCCCGGCCAAACCGGGTGCGGCACCACGCATCCAGCTCGTAATCGTCCGTGCACTCGGGGAAACCCCACAACCCGCCCCAGACGCCGACCGGCGGTCGCTTCTCGAGCAACACATCCCCCGCGCCGTTGGTGACGATGGCCCACGCGGTGTGTTTGACGGGCAACGTCGTGCGCGGTCTTGGCGCAGGGAACTCGGCGACCCGGCTTGTACGATACGCGTCGCATTGAGTGCGTAGCGGACACTCCGCGCACTGCGGTTTGCCGCGCGTACACACCATCGCGCCCAGGTCCATGATGGCCTGGGTGTAATCGGCCACGCGCGTCGGCGGCGTGTGTTGCTCGGCGAGCGCCCACAGTGTCTTCTCGACGGAGCTCTTCCCCGGCCAACCCTCCACTGCGTGATAGCGGCACAGCACGCGTTTGACGTTTCCATCGAGGATTGGGTGGCGTTGGTTGTGTGAAATCGCGAGTATCGCTCCGGCCGTTGAGCGGCCGATACCCGGGAGCGCCGTGAGCTCGGGCAACGTCGCCGGAAGCTCGCCGCCGTGTTTCTCACAAACAATCCCTGCCGCCCGATGCAAGTTCCGGCCACGGGCGTAGTACCCAAGACCGCTCCAAAGATGCAGTACCTCGTCCACACCAGCGTCGCCCAGCGCTTGCACGTCGGGGAAACGTTGCATGAAGCGTTGGAAGTACTCGATGACGGTGCTCACCTGGGTTTGTTGCAACATCACCTCGGAGACCCAAACCCTATAGGGTGTTCTTTGCAGCTGCCAAGGCAGGCTCTTGCGTCCGTGCCGGTCGAACCAGTCGAGTAGCCGGGTGCTCAGGTCGTCGCTAAGAGTATCCATTTTGGGTCGAGACTCGAGCTCACAAAACGCGTGAGATAGCGGTGTCGTGTCGCGTGGTGGCTGTCGACGCACGCGGCGTACACGAAGGCGCTACATCGTCGGCACCCGCGCCTACGCACACGCGTTCGGACTGCGGCTCCCTGTCCACCTGCTCGTTCGGCTCGGGCGGCTGGATGCGTAGCTCGCCATCGCGCGCCGTTACTCGGAGCTTCACGTTGTCGAGCTGCATATCGGTGAGCCGCATCCGCTCTGCGGTAATCACGCCCTCCACATCGAGCGCGCGAAGCGCGGCCAACGGCCACAGCGCCGGTGACGGCTTGGGTTGCTCCGACCCCGCGGGCAGGGGCAGATAGCGGTTTGCATCCAGGTTTCCCACGGCCAGCTCGAAGCGCAGCGCTGGCGGCATGGCAAGACGGGTCAGGTCGATGTAACCGGTGGCGCGCGTGTCGTCCAAGGTGATGGCGACATCATCCAAACGTAGCCGGTCGGCGCCGGCGGCGAAGCGGGTGCTCAGCGCGAGCGAGCGAAAGGCCTTGGGGTCGGCAGTGCTTGGCGCGGGTAGCCCGAGCGATGCAGCAAGACCGCGTGGGTCGAATGGTTTGACGCTGAGCCTGCCTGTGAACCGGGGGTTCGCGTCCGCGTCCTCGATGTTGAGCCGCCCCGCCGCACTTAGCCCACCCAGGGCGAGCTCGATGTCCTCGAGTTCGAGTCGTGTCTCGGGTACCGAGACGTTGCCGGTGGCGCGAATCCCGAGCGTGAGCGGTGCTTGTCCCGAGCTCGTTGTGTTTAGGCTGGCGTCGAGCGTGAGCGACTGGATTGCCAACCGCTCGCCGGAGACCTCGCTGGTGGCTTCGAGCCGTAGCTCGGCGTCGGCGGTAGCGTCGGACAGAATTGGTTGCGGTTCCAGACCCAGCGCGCGCAACAAGGCCCCCAGGTTCAGACCGGCGAGTTGCTCTGCGACGCTGAGCGTCGGCGGGTCGGCGCGGGTGTCGACGATCACATGTCCGTCGTAGCGACCGTCGTAGAGCGCACCGCTAAAGGGCTGTAGCTCCACGAGGCCCTGGTCGCCCCGCAGCCCGATATCCATCGCGGCGAGGGTCAGGCGAGCAGCATGGAGCCGGTCGATGCGCATGCGCGTGCTGACGTCGAGCGCACGCAAGCGGTCCAGCGGCAGTGTCGCCATCACACTGGCCGCCGGGAAGGTGGTCCCGGCCGTATTCAAGCGCTGGCACGCTTGGCAGCGATAACGGTCGAGGTCGATCTCGTCGGCATGCAGCTCCGCATAAAACCTTGGGCGCCCGAAGCGTCGTGCGCCGACCTGTCCGGTGAGCCGCGTGTCGTCGACTTCCAGCACCAGCTCTTGCAGCGCGGCGCCGTCTCGGGTGCCCACGACGCGGGCGGAGAGCTGCGCGTGCGTCAACGCTTGCGCGTCGCGTGTATCGGGCGGTGCGTATCCGAGCCGCTCCAACACATTGCGCGGATTGAACGCGTCGATGCGCAGCGCGCCGCTGAGCGCGGGGCGTCTGAGCGGATCCATGACACCCATGTCCCCCGCGGCAAGCACATCTAGTGCTTCGAAACGCAGACCGCGTAGCACCACCCCGCTACCCCACATATCCACATCCAGCGCCGCGCGCAGACGCGTATCGATAGGCACGCCTGCAAACATGGGGCTCGCGACCGTCGTCTTCAGGTCGAGATTGGGAATCGAGAGCGTGTTGTTGGCAAGGTCGGCGTTGGCATCACCGTAAAAGGCTACGCGCAACTCGGTGTCGGACCAGACGATGCGTGGAACGTCGACCCGCAGATCTTCGGCCACGAGCACGCTGGTGGTGGGGTTGAAGGCAAGATTGCCGCCGAGCGCGACCTGCATCGCGCCGCCGGGCACCAGCGGGCCGCGCAGGTCGCTTTGCAGGTCCAACGCCTCGAGCTGGACCAGGCCGGTATAGACATGGACTGACGTGGCCGGCGACTGGAGTCGCATATCGTTGCCGACGCCGGCCAGCTTGAACCCCTCGGTGACGACCTTGAGGTCCCGGAAGGACAGAGTTTGGCTTGGAAACGCGTACTCCACAGCACCTGTCACCGACAGCTGCGCCTCACCCTCGGTCAGCGTATCGCCGCTCGCCGTGGCCAGCAGCTCGAGCCCGGTGATATGTGCGGTGCGCACGCCGAGGTCAACCGTGATCTTGCCCGCTATCGTGGCGTCGCCGGTGATGCCTAGGGGGTCGTAGCTCGATTCGCGTTGCCCACTAAACGCAAACTCGATGCGCATGTCCGCGGGCTTGTCTGTGGTGAGCGCACCGCTCGTGACCGCGATGTCGCTAAGCGAATAGCTGACGCGCGTCTCCTGGTCGTCAAAGCGCACGCTGGCATCCTGGATACTCACGCCGCCAACGGCGAGCGCCGCCGCGGAGGGTGGCGTCCCGTCCGGGCTTGCCTGCGAGAGCAGGGTCTCCCAGTTTGTGTTCCCGTAGCGGTCGCGCTCCAGGTTGAGCTCGAGCCCCTTGATGTTGAGGGTTTGCATATCGATCTGCTTACGCAGCAGCGGCAGCAGCTTGACGTGCACGCCAAGCGATTGTGAACGCAACAAGAATGATCGGGAGAAGCCAGGTGCGTTCTCGAGCTCGACGGTGCCGAGCTCCAGGCTGAGAGGGAACAGCGAGAGCTTGATGTCATCCTCGATGCGCAGTTCGAGCCCCGTGTCCTGCATGACCGCGGCAACGATCTTGCTCTTGAGCTTGGCCGGGTCCAACGACCGCCACGCGAGCGTGGCGCCAAGCAGCACCACAACCACGGTTGCGGCGGTGACCAGCACCCAGCGCTTCACACCTTTGTCGGGTTCGCGGGCGGCGCTCGTCGGAGCCACCGGCCCAGGCTGGTCAGACTCGGGAGTCTGCTGTGTCATCGTTGACCACAAATGCTCTGAGAGACGTCGGATTCGAGCCGGCTTCTGCACGGCCCGTCAAACCCGCACCATAGACCGTGCCCGAGCATTTCACCAGCGAGCGCAGAGCGGGGCGATGTGCAAAGACTTCCGGCGGGAAAGCTCAGCAGGCTTTGGCCTTGGCGTTGTCTCGCCTCGATGCATTGTAAGAGTTCGCCCGCTGACTTCGCCAGGTCCGGAAGCAAAGGAAAAGCGTGCTCGAGAAAGCAGGCGGTTACGCGCGGGTCAGGGCTCGGTTTCGTATTCACTCGCCCGGCGTGCATCGCCGCGCACTCGGTCGGCCGGGTAACGCTCCTCGTTGATGCGGATCTTGTCGAGAGCGGCCTCGATGAGGTCGACATCCAGCTTGTCCGCGGCGCGGACCAGGAAAATCAAAATGTCGGCCAGCTCCTCGCGCACGGCAGAGCGTTTTGTCTCCGACAAGGACCAGCTCTGGCTCTCGCTCAGCCACTGGAAGTGCTCGACCAGCTCGGCGCATTCGGCAATCAAGGCCATCGACAGGTTCTTTGGCGAGTGGAACTGGTCCCAGTCACGCTCGGCGGCGAACTCGGCCAGGCGCGTGCGAAGCTGCTCCAGGCTGTCGCTAGTCGTGGTTCTCATTGCTCGCCCGCGGTTGCCGGCGAAAGCGTGGCGAGTTGCTCGCGCGCCTGCTTGGCCGCCTCGCGTACCCGCTCGGGTGCGGTGCCACCGATGTGACGGCGCGCCGCAACCGCGCCCTCCAAGGTGAGCACCTCGAACACATCGTCATCGATGGGCTCGCAGAAGCGGCCGAGCTCCTCCAGCGATAGCGCGGCCAGGTCGCAGTTACGCTCGCTCGCGTAGCGCACCGCCATTCCCACCATCTCGTGCGCGTCGCGAAACGGCACGTTCTTTCGCACCAGGTAATCGGCCAGGTCGGTCGCGGTGGGAAAACCCTTGGCCGCGCTCTCGCGCATCGCGTCGGCGCGCACGGTCATCGATGGCAGCATCCCGGCAAATACCTTGAGACAGGCTTGCACCGTCTCGGCCGTGTCGAACAAGGGCTCCTTGTCCTCCTGATTGTCACGGTTGTAGGCGAGCGGCTGACCCTTCATCAAGGTGAGCAGCGCCATCAAGTTGCCGATGATGCGCCCGCTCTTGCCGCGCGTGAGCTCGGCGACGTCGGGGTTTTTCTTTTGCGGCATGATCGACGACCCGGTGGTAAACGCATCGGCTAGATCGATAAAGGCGAACTGCGCGGAGCTCCACAGGATCAGCTCCTCGCACATGCGTGACAGATGCACCATGAGCAGCGCCGAGGTCGCGGCGAACTCGATCAGGAAGTCACGGTCGCTCACCGCATCCAGCGAATTGGCGCACGGTGCGTCGAACTCCAGGAGCTCCGTGGTGAGCGCGCGGTCGATGGGGAAGCTGGTGCCGGCGAGCGCCGCCGCTCCAAGCGGTGATTGGTTGATACGCGCACGACCTTCGCGGTAACGCTGATGGTCGCGTGAGAGCATCTCGTACCACGCCATCATGTGATGCCCAAAGGTGATGGGCTGTGCCACCTGCATGTGCGTAAACCCGGGCATGATGGTCTCGGCGTGCGTTTCCGCCAGCTCGACGAGTACCTGCTGGAGCGCGACGAGCAGCGTCAGGATCTCGTCGGTCTGCTCGCGTAGATAAAGACGCATATCCGTTGCGACCTGGTCATTTCGCGAGCGCGCCGTATGAAGCTTCTTCCCGACGGAGCCCACCCGCTCGGTGAGGGCCGCCTCCACGTTCATGTGTACGTCTTCGAGCTCGTCGGACCAGCGGAAACGGCCCGCCTGGATGTCGCCCTCGATGGACCGCAGCCCCTCGACGATGGCGTCGCGCTCGCTGGCCGAGAGTACCCCGACCGAGGCCAGCATGGTCGCATGTGCGATAGAACCGCGAATATCGTGGCGGGAAAGCCGATTATCGGTCTCGACCGAGGCCGTGAAACGTTCGACTTCGGGGTCTGGCAGCGCGCTAAAGCGACCGCCCCAAAGCTTGCCCTTGGAGCTATCTGTCATCTCGGGCCACCGGTGGGGGGGGGCCCGGCGAGTTTTCCACGAAGCGCAACCCTGGCGATGGCATTGAGTCGGTGGTCATGGCTTATCGCCCCAGCGAAGCGAGCGTCGGGAGTATAACTATAATCAACCCACAGGTGGAGAAATCCCGCCCGCACATTACACCCAGACGCACATCGGCTATCCGTTATCCCATGAACGCAGAGCAGACATCGCGCGATTCGCTATTTCTACCGGATTTTTGCGCGATCCGCATGGTTTTTGCGGTGGTGATGGTAGGTCAGCTCCTGGCTTTTGTCTTGGCGCTAACACCCTATGTACCGCACGGGAACCTGTGGAGCGACCTGGCGCTGATCTCCTTGTTCGTTCAGTGGGTGGGGCTCACCAGTTCGGGTTTGCTGTGTATTTCCCGGCGCTGGCTGCGTTTGCTGGGCAACGTCACCGCCGGGGTCTTGAGCTATGCGCTCGTACTGCTGGTCATTCTGCTGCTGAGCGAGTTCGCCTTCTTTTTGGTGCAACAACGCGTGTTGGACGTGCGTTTGTACACCGCGCTGCAGCTCAACGCGCAAAGCCCCTGGTTTGCGCAGCAGCAGTTAGTGGACGTTCAGCTCACCCCCGAGTGGCATCTCGAGTTCTTGCTGCGCAATCTCGCCATCGGCGCTATCGTCGCCGCCATGGCGCTGCGCTATTTCTACGTGCAGTACCAGTGGAAAGCGAATCTGGAGTCCGAGGCGCGGTCACGCATACAGGCTTTGCAGTCGCGCATCCGCCCACATTTTCTGTTCAACTGCATGAACACCATTGCGAGCTTTACCCGCTCCAAGCCCGCCCTGGCCGAGCAGGTGGTGGAAGACCTCGCCGACCTGTTTCGGGTCAGCTTGGGCGATGCGCGTTACCCGGTGACCTTGGGCCGCGAGCTCGAGATTTGTCGCCAGTACCTGCGTATCGAGGAGTTGCGTCTTGGGGACCGGCTGCAAGTCGATTGGGATACCGACAGGTTGCCGGGCGATGCCTTGCTCCCCGCTTTGACGCTGCAGCCGCTGGTCGAGAACGCAATTTATCATGGCATCGAGCCCGCCCCGCGGGGTGGCTGGATGAAACTGCACGGCAAGCGGAGCGGTGAGCGCTTGCACATCAGCGTTACGAACTCATTGGACAAGACCCACGGCTCGCAGCGTCGCCACAATGGTAACCAGATTGCGCAAGACAACGTGCGCCAGCGTCTACAAGCTTTTTTCAAAGACCGCGCCAAGGTAGAGATCGTTGCGCTGGAAGAGGCCTACAAAGTGCATATCTCGGTGCCTTATCTGACCGAAGCGGCCGACAAGGATGCCGCGGGCCGCAAAGGCTTGGCCGGTAACGCGCGCGTGGTCGAAGCATCATGAATGTGCTCATCGTCGACGACGAAGCACCTGCCCGGCAGCGACTTGCTGCGCTGCTGGACGAGTCGGCGCTGTGCAATTCCGTGGCCGAGGCAAGCGACGGTCCAGCGGCGCTGCGCGTCGCGGAGAACGAGCAACCGGACCTCGTGCTGCTCGATGTTCGTATGCCGGGGATGGATGGTCTGGAAGTGGCGCGATACTTGTCATCCATGTCAACACCGCCGGCGGTGATCTTCACCACCGCTTTTGATGAGCATGCGCTCAACGCGTTCGAGGCCAACGCCGTCGATTATTTGCTCAAACCCGTGCGCCGGGAGCGTTTGTTGGACGCGTTGGAACGCGCACGGCGTTTGACGCGGGTACAGCTCAGCGGTCTCAACGAGACGCCGACCGATAACAACGCGCCACGAGCACGCTCGCAGATCACCGCAACCATGCATGACAAGCTGCGCGTGGTCCCGGTCGAGCAAGTGCGTTACTTCCGCGCCGAGCACAAATACGTTACCGTTGGCTACGGAGGCGGGCAGCTACTGATTGAAGATTCGCTGAGCTCACTGGAGCAAGAGTTTGGCGAACGTTTCCTGCGAGTACACCGAAACGCGCTTGTTTCGCTCGAGCACGTACGCGGTATCGAAAAAGAGGATTCAGGTCGACACGTGGTGCAACTCGCTGACGTCGACGAACGCATCGAGGTCAGTCGCCGTTTGGTTGCAAGTGTCAAGCGCACGTTAAAAACGGGTGTTGTTCATCCCGCGTCCGGGACAAATGATGCTCGCGTCGAATAGTGCTTTGTGCGTACTATTACCCGATACCCGACGCGGCTGTTCGAGCCGCTACAGGGAGATACTGATTGACTAGCTCCGCAAGCGAGCATCCCTTTGAAATTCTGTGCAAGCTCGAGGCCCGTGCGCTTCGCACCCCTCGGGTTCTCCCGGGCCTGAGCGCAACTGCCGCATCGCTGCGCGGTGTCGGCGTGCGTATCGATGAGACCTGCTTGACGGTAGAAGATGCGCATGTGCGCGAGGTGGCGCCCATTCCGGCGCTGACCCGTATCCCCCGCTGTAAACCCTGGCTCTTGGGTGTCGGAAATCTTCACGGCAGTGCGCTCGCCGTGATCGACCTTCCCCGGCTTCTGGGCGGCGCTGCGAGCGAGCGGCGCTCACCGACCCACATGCTGGTCGTTGAGCGCGGCGCCGTTGTCGTTGGCGTGGTCGTCGACCAGATTATCGGGTTGAAGCACTTTCGCGTGGCGGACCGCGTCAGCGGGATGGCCATGACGCCGTTGTGGCTGCAGCCCTATGTTCATGGATGGTTCTTGGGCGAGAATGACGAGTGGGGTGAGCTGGACGTGCAGGCGGTCCTTTCGCTTCCGGACTTGCTAAACGCGCGCAAGAGCGGGGCGCCCACACAAGAAGCCTATGGGGTGCAAGCCTCATGAGTTGCAATCAAATCACGTGGTCCGCGTTTTGTATTTACGCAACGACCAAGGAGTCGATGTAATGAAGTTTCTTTCCAACGGTAGCGCCGAGAGCGAACCCGTTCAGGATACGGATTTAGACGAGCAACAAGCGCCGCTCGAGGCACCGGGCACCGGCCGGTTTGCCACGTGGACCCGCGGTACGCTGGTTGCGCTGGTGATAGCTGCGCTGATGTTTGTTTGGTTTACGCACCGCCAGTGGGTCGCGCAAAGCGTGCGCGATGCCCGGGTGGTTTCGACCATCGATGCGCTCCAGGTGACCTCGCAGCAGATATTTGCAAGCGCGATTCTCGCCTCGGACGGCGTGCCAAAAGCTTTTGGCGAGCTAATCCATCTACGCACCGAGTTTGACAAGGGGTTGGAGCAGCTAAAGGCAGGGGATGATCGGCACTACGACAAGCTCCAGCGCTATCTCGCCG
>CAJHYW010000040.1_pt1 | contig 13152 bp, 10 predicted proteins | sample 9198811 | NCBI WGS metagenome assembly CAJHYW01 (sample SAMEA7708378, study PRJEB35096) | sediment metagenome | biome: marine neritic benthic zone biome [ENVO:01000025]; feature: sediment [ENVO:00002007]; material: shallow marine sediment [ENVO:03000034] sea grass bed [ENVO_01000059] ...
GCGGAGTCGTTTCGATGCTTGGCGAGCTATTCGGACAGTCCTGCCTTGCGCAGGCCATTGAGATAAGGATCCAGCCCACCCTCGAACTTGGTTGGCATGTTCTTTCTTAGAAAGGCGATAGATAGACTGGGGTTCTCTTTGCATGCTGTCGCGAGCGCTTGTCGTGCTTTGTCTATCTGTTCGAGATTACCTGCTGCTGCTGCAAATATCGCGTGCGGCCAATAGCCAGTGGACTTAGGATTTCGCAATGTGCGTTGCGCCCATTCTAGGGCTTCCTCGTTGTCGCCATTCATAAGACAGGTGAACGCGTAGATTATGGTAAAGGCCCAGAGCATCGGTTCGCGAGGGCTCAGTGTGATCGCCTTCTGCATCGTCTGCTTGGCTTCGTCTGCACGGCCAGCCAGCGCCAATGCAAAGCCAAGCCCATGGTATGACTTTGCAAAACTGGGATCGATCTCGAGGGATCTATTAAGTGAGGCGACGGCGTTATCGTGCTCGCCCATCATCATGTAGATGCGGCCCGCTGCGAAATAGGGTATCGCGTCGTTTTCATCGCACAGTATCCCTGTTGTGGCCGCCTCGAGGCCTTCGGCAAGTCGTGCATCCGGATCGTCCGCCCAGCCTTGGACAACGGTGACGTAGCGACTGTACGCAAGGTAGGCCCACGCCGGTGCAAAGTTCGGATCGGCCCGGTTCACTTGTTGGAACATCTCTATAGCCGTGTTTACGGCGTCCTCTTCGTACTTCCACATGTGCCACAAAGCCCGCTGATACAGCTCCCAGGTATCACAATCCCCCGGTGGCTTGGAGACCGCGCGCCCCCGTTCCGCGGCATTGAGCTCGGGCTCCATCGCACCGGCGATGGTCTGGGTCATCTCATCCTGCAGGTCGAATAGATCGTCGAACTCTCGGTCGTATCGCTCGGCCCAGAGGTGGTGACCCGTATCGGCGTCGATCAGCTGAGCCGTCACCCGGATCCGTCGGCCCGATCTGCGAACACTTCCTTCGAGCACGTAGCGAACTCCGAGATCAGCGGCAACCTGCCGTACGTCCACAGCCGAATTCTTGTAGACAAAGGTGCTGTTACGTGCAATCACGGAGAAGGCGCGTATCTTCGACAGCGCGGTAATCAGATCCTCCGCGATGCCGTCGCAAACGAAATCCTGTTTTGGGTCGCCGCTCATATTGTCGAACGGCAAAACGGCAATAGAGGGTTTATCGGGAAGCTCAAGCGGTACAGGCTCCCGCGGAGTAACTCGTGCCTCGGCCGATTCCAATATCACACGATAAGCCCTCACCGGTTCGGTGATGTTCTTGACCCTCTGCTCACCCAAGAACTCGTAGTCGAGCGATAGCCTGTTGCCAACCGCAGTACGCACCGATTCCGAGATGCAGATGCCACCGGAGTCCGCCAGGCTCTCAAGCCGAGCCGCCACGTTGACGCCATCGCCGTAGATGTCATTCCGGTCCTCGATTACCTCCCCGAGATTCACACCGATGCGAAATTCGACCATGTGTTCATGGGGAAGATCTTTGTTTCGCTCTTGCAGATCTCGTTGAACGGCGGCGGCGCAAGTCAGAGCACCAGTCACAGTGCCGAAATCGGCAAGCACCGCATCGCCGGCGTAATGAACGACCTTGCCTTGATGCTTTTCGATGGAGACGCTGATGAGGTCAAGGTACTCGCTGAGCCGACGATGGGTTCCTTCCTCATCCTCGCCGGTCAGCCGGCTGTATCCAGCTACATCCGCGTACAGGATGGCCGCAAGCTTTCGAGGCAATCGGTCTTCCATCTGGAGGTGCCCTTCGTCGAGTCGGGGCGTTCCGTGGAATAGTATCGCGGGAGCCGAAGGCTGGCGAGCACACGGCAGCAATGAGGGGATGAGCGGACGTTCAAGACTCGATTTCTATCTAAGCTGACCGTCTCTTCATGGCCGACCGTAACCCGCTGTATGCGAACGAGGTTCCGGGTCCGCTAGACCCTTGCCCGTCGGGTTGCCCGTAAGTTACCCCAGAATTGAGTTCCTGCAGGTCTCAGTGTTGCAGACGCTCGGGAACAATCGCGTGGCGACTTGACTACATATCGACGTTGCTCATCTCCCGCCAATTTACTGGATCCACGGTGACGACGGTCCGAGCCTTTCCTTTGAGTCGATAGTGATGCCAGGTGCCATCGGGCATCCAAATGCTGTCGATGAATGTATACGTCATTTGGCGTGGTCAACGCGAAATCGAAGTTGTCGTCATGCATTTGAGAAAGACGGACGAAGAACTGGACCTGTTCAGACCTGTTTCCTGAATTCAGGCGTACATATCATTTGCTTATTGATCTAGGGTTTGTGTATTTACCAACCATGTTCACTGAACCTAGTCCATGGCTTCCAAATAGTTTCAAAATGTTTGTCCGTGTAATTTCTATTTCTGGGAATTCGTCACTGAGGAAGTATGCGGTGCAGTGATATTCTCCACTTCTTTCGGGGTACGGCCCTACCCATCCTGTTTCATCTTCATCCGTCGTTCCTTCTTTCAGCAGACGGCCTTCGGGAGACATAATCGCAATGTAGTGGGTCCACCCGGGTCTTGCTCCTTCCACAGGTTCCCCGTCGAGTACGTCGTGCACCACCAAGGCTATTGCTTGCGTACCATCTGGCACGTTCGCGAATGTGAAATTCGGTATCCTATTTTCTGGTTGTTGACCTCCTGGTGCTTGTATGTTTGGTTCTTTTGGCGCGGTGTATTCGATCGGGATTTCTTCTCCATCCTTCCACGCATCACAGTGAATTTCTGGGTTCGTATTCATCTTTTCTCCATTTGTAAACATGGCTTATAGGCAGCTTAAAGAGCCAGTCCCATCTGTTTAAACAGCTACTCGCTCAGAGATAAGTGGATGCTGCCATGGTGGTTAGGCTGCCTTGGGCACAGGCAGCGCCTTGAAGTAAACTTGGTCTGGGGTTTGCCGTTCAAGTGATGAATGGGTTCCTTCGACCAGTGGGTCCCGGCGTCGGCAAGCAACACGAGACTCAGGTTGCCAAGCAGTTTGACTTCCTGGGTTTCTGTTTCCGGCCTCGCTTGGTCCGCAATCGACACGGGGAACTGTTTGTGAGCGTTACGCCCGCAATCAGTCCCCGTTCAGCGAAAAAGATCAGGCAACAGGTACGGCGCTGGCGGCTCCACTTCCGTGTCAGCCAGTCATTGGCTGATTTAGCACGCCGTGTTAACCCCATCATTCGGGGTTGGCTTGACTACTAAGGCGCGTATCAGCGGTCCTCACTGGTTCCCGCGTTGCGACACATTGACCGTTACTTGGTGAAATGGGTCAAGTGGAAGTACAAGAAGAAAGAACACTACTCCAAGCGCGCCAGACGCTGGCAGGGGCAGGTGGCACGCTACCGACCCCGGCTGTTCGCTCACTGGTGTCTTGGTGTGCCTTTCCCGGCCGAATGATGGGAGCCGGAGGAGCGGAGACGTTCATGTCCAGTTCGGCGAGCGCCTCGGGGTGAAATTCCCCGGGGCTACTCACCCGGCCGACTGCTGCCTGACGCACCGCCGCATCATGCGATTTCAATCAAAGCGCGTGGCAGGCGTGCGGAGACGAGCGCGGTCCCAACCCTACTTCTCTTGTAGCCGGTACAAATAGTCGACGAGCGCGAGGATCTTGACGTTCGCCATGGTGCCCTGAAAATCCCAGATCCCTCCCAACCCCGTAATCCCCCCTCCCAACCCCGTAAGGTCGGGTACTTCGCTGCGGTAGTCCTTGCCCCAGACCGGCATCGCGCGTGGGCCATGGGCTGCTACCTCCTGACGTCCGTCGATGACTTCGTACATACGCTGGGCAGGAAAGACACCACCATTTCTCTGCTGGATAGTAGTCAAGTCCGCCGTCTGCGCACGATAAACTAGTGAGAGCGGCCCATCACCTTTTCCGGTGAGACCATGGCAACTCGCGCAGTTCGACTCGAATTCAATCTTGCCAAAGTCGGTGGTCTGTTGCGCAAGCGCTTCGCTCGCAAAGATAGATAAGCCAAGCGCAGTCGCTACAGTCACGGTCGAGAATTTCATCTGTTTCGCCTCGTCGGGATAAGACAACGTGATTCAATCGAAAAAGCGCCAGGTTTCTTGCTTGCCTATCAGCTTATTTCAAACACGTCAAGCGCCTATAGGAACTTACATCAATACATTCGCCAACGATTAGACCATATACATACCCGCGGGTCACCAAAATAAGCGGTGTTCTCAAAATAAGTTAGGCAAGAATACCCGACACTTGTTGAGTCTCCTAAGCTTCCCTATGAGTAGACCTATTAGCCGCTGCATACCTCACCCGTACACTCGAAGCTTATTGGATAAGTTGACGGCACTCCTTCGAGCCGAAGGTCGCGAAGAAAGGACGGTGCATCTGTTGCGCAAGCACGAACAGTAACTGCACAAGCTGACGTTCAGCGCGCCCTATTTTCTGGTTGTCGTATGTCGGTAGTTGGCCCGAACTGAGGCAGTCGACTGGTCCATATCTTGTGACGTCCGTCGGCTCGGATGTTCTACTCTATGGGACCGCCGATGTTCGTTCTGATGCATCGCTAGCTAGAGTGCACCAGCAAAATGAATCCCGCGACCCCGGCGAGTACAGCGGGTAGCATGCGTCTACCCGCGGCGAAGAAGACTAAAAACGCGAGCGCCATCGCCAGTAAGCGTACCCACAGCGCGGCTTCCGCCAGCGCGCCAAGCGGCAAGATGGTCATGCGCGCGATCAACCCTGCCAGCATCGCGTAGGACACGCAGCCGACCCACTGGAAGATGACGCCATTGGGGTCGATACGCGCGGCGAGGAGCACGCCTAGACCACGCCAGACGTAGGTCGCGGCGATCGCGCCGAACAGCAGCAACCATTGCGCCGTGTCGTCGCTCATCACGATGTACGTCTCGCGCGTTCGCGCGCGCGTGTGAGAAAGAAGGCGGGTGTACCTGCGACCAACCCGGTCGCGAGCAGTCCCCAGTCCGGCGAGAGCAGGTGCAGCAATGGCCCCGCGACCGCGCCGAGGATGAGCGCATTGACCCACATCCGTTCGGTCGTACCCGCAAACACTATCGCGAAGAAGACCGGGTTTAAGAAAATGAGACCCAAGGAGACAGGTCGGGGCAGGACACCGAGCGAGAGATAGCCGAGCGCGGTGCCGACCAGACCCGCGCTCATGCACACGAGCGCGAAGACCACAAAGTAGACCACGCGAAGCTCCGCCGCGAGCTCGGGAAAACGGCGCAGGCTCGCCGCCCAGGAGTTGATCGAAAGCAGTTGAACGACAAGAAAGAGCCGGCTCTTCTTTTTGACGCCCGCGTCCATCAAGGGCATCAAGGACACGGCCATGGGAAGAAAACGCGCGTTCGCCAATGAGACGGCCAAGACCACGGCGACCGCCCCGGCGCCGGCGGCATAGAGCTCCGCGAGCGCTAGCTGTCCCGGTAGCCCCCATACACCCGCGGTTGCGAGCAGACCCATGCCAAGACCCAGACCGCTCTCGCGCGCAAGGGAGCCAAACCCGGCCATGCTGGCGACGAGCACCAGCGCAGGTAACCCGATGGCGTCATAGATGGCACGTTTGACGACTCCTGAACGAGTAAAGTGGTTTGGCGCGGTGTGGTTTGTGGATGTAGATTGGGTCGGGTCGTTGGGCATTTACAGTACGTGCCGGCCGCTCATCGGCTGGCCGGATGCCGATGAGCACTCGGAAAGCTCCTTTCTGGGCAACTTTGGGAAGCTGTGCTAAGTTCCCGGCTCTTGTGGTTAAACAACAGGGGTGTGAGGAGGATATGTCCGAGCATCGTGGCGCAGCTTCCCGCGCGGAGTCAACTATCCCCGAGACAACGACGGTCGACTCGCTAGTGGCGCGGGCGCGCGTGGCGATGCAGGGCTTTGCGCACGCCGAGCAGGTGCGCGTCGACGAAGCCGTGCGCGCGCTGGCGTGGTCCGTTTATGAGCCTTCGCGGGCGCGCGAGCTGGCCGAGCTTGCGGTCAAAGACACGGGCATGGGTAAGGTTGCGGACAAAGTCACAAAAAACCAGCGCAAAACCTTTGGCACCTTGCGTGACCTGCTGCGCGTAAAGACCGTTGGCGTGATTGGCGAGGAGCCGGCATTGGGTTTGGTCAAGTACGCCAAGCCTGTTGGTGTCGTTGGCGCCGTTGTCCCGTCCACAAACCCCTCCGCAACACCCGTCAACAAGGCGATGATGGCCATCAAAGGACGCAACGCCATCATCATCGCGCCGTCGCCGGCCGGTTTGGGTACGACGACCCGCACCGTTCAGTATATGCGCGCAGAGTTGGAGAAGATTGGTCTGCCCGTCGACTTGGTCCAAGTCTTACCACCGCCCGTCAACAAGGCGGCGACGCTGGCGCTGATGAGGGCGTGCGACCTCGTGGTGGTCACCGGTTCGCAGAACAACGTTCGCGCCGCATATGAAAGTGGTACACCCGCCATCGGTGTGGGCGCCGGCAACGTTCCGGTGATCATCGACAGCAGCGCCGACCTCGAGCAAGCCGCGCGGATGGTCTGTAGCTCCAAGACCTTTGACAACGCGACCTCCTGCTCGTCGGAGAATGCACTGGTGATTCTCGACGATGTTTATGACAAAGCGCTGGACGCGCTGCGAGCGGTCGGCGGGTTTATGGCAAATGCCGACCAGCGGCATTCGATTCAGAGTAAGCTTTGGCTCGACGCTAAGCTCAATCGGCGCGTGATCGCGAAGGATGCGAGCGTGTTCGCCGATGAGGTGGGGTTGCCCCCCGAAGCGTCGCAGGCACGTTTCTTTATGGTCGAGGAGACCGGTGTCGGAGCCGAACACCCGTTCTCGGGTGAGAAGCTGTCCTTAGTCCTTGCGGTGTACCGCGCTAGCGACTTCGATGCGGCGGTCGCGCGGGTAAAGGAGATTCTGGGTTATCAGGGTATGGGACACTCGTGTGGCTTGCACACCCAAGACGAGACGCACATGACGCGTCTGGCCGAGGAGTTGGACGTGGTTCGCGTTCTCATCAACCAGGCGCACACTTTTGGCAACGGTGGCTCATTCGAAAACGGCTTGCCATTTACGCTGAGCATGGGCTGCGGCACCTGGGCGGGTAACAGCATCAGTGAGAACCTCAACTACCGCCACTTTATCAATGTCACGCATTTGTCGCGCACTATTGCAGAGGACAAACCCAGCGAGGATGCGCTGTTTGGACCACACTGGACACGCTACGGCAAATAGGTCCCCATGAACTTTGAAGAGCATGCGGCAAAACCTTTGCTGGCCACCGCGGGTATTGCAGTTCCGCGCGGTGAGCTGGCAGCCACGCCGGAGCGCACGCGAGAGATCGCTGAACGACTTGGCGAGGTCGTTGTAAAAGCCCAGGTCCCATCTGGAAAACGTGGCAAGGCGGGTGCCATCCGGGTGGCCTCCGATAGCAGCGTCGCCCATGACGCCGCGGCCGACATCCTCGGTACGACGCTCGGTACGCACCGCGTCGAGCAGGTGCTTGTCGAGGAACAGGTAAGCATTGAGCGCGAGCTCTACGCCGCGGTGCTAAACGACGCGGCGACAAAGAGCCCTCTGGTGCTGTTTTCAATGCATGGTGGTATGGACATCGAGGACGTGGCGGCGACCCACCCGAATGAGATCGCCACATGTTGCGTGGACATTCGCACGGGCTTTGCCATGGACGAGGCGAGCCGAATGCTCGCCGATGCGCCACTAGGCGAGCTGACGCCCCGCGTGGCGGAGTTTTTGTGTGCCTTGTACCAGGTTTACCACGACAATGACGCGGAGCTCGTGGAGGTGAACCCTTTGGCCATCACGCCCGACCATCGTCTGGTCGCGCTTGACTGCAAGTTCGTTCTTGACGATTCGAGCATAAAGCGGCGCAGTGGCTTGGCGACGCAGGGCAGCCCCGAGCAGCTTAGCGGTCTCGAGCGTAGAGGTCGCGACCTGGGGCTCAAGTATATCGAGCTGGACGGCGACATCGGCGTGTTGGCAAACGGCGCGGGCTTGACTATGACCACCATGGATGTGATCCAGCACAACGGCGGTCGCCCCGCCAACTTTCTGGAGATCGGCGGGGAAGCCTACACGCTCGCCCAACCCGCCTTGGAGCTGGTGTTGGCAAACCCGAGCGTAAAGAGCTTGGTCATCAACTTCTGTGGTGCATTCGCGCGCACCGATGTCATGGTGGATGGAGTGACCGAGGCCTGGCGCGAGCTTGCGCCCCGTGTTCCCGTGTTTTTCTCCGTGCACGGGACCGGCGAAGACGAGGCAGTGGCCATTCTCAAGGATCGGCTGGACATCGACCCTTACGAGACCATGGATGACGCGATTCGGGCCGCGATTCGCGCGGCGGCGGACGCGGAATGATCATCACCGCAGAAGAACGCATCCTGGTCCAAGGGATCACGGGACGCCAAGGCACGTTTTGGACAGAGAAGATGCGCGCCTATGGCACACGCATCGTCGGTGGGGTGCATCCCAAGAAAGCGGGGTCGACACACTGTGAGGTGCCGGTGTTTGGGAGCGCCAGCGACGCCATGCGTGAAGTCGGCTTCGATGTGTCGGTGCTGTTTATACCGCCCCTCGCCGTGCGGGACGCCGCTCTCGATGCCATCGAGTCCGGAGCGCGCGCGCTGGTTGTCTTGACCGAGCACGTCCCAGTGCAAGACGTAATGTATTTTCTGTCGGCGGCGCGGGCCAATGGGGCGCAGGTCGTAGGACCCAACACCGCGGGCACCGTGACACCCGGCCAGTGCTTCGTGGGGTTTATGCCGGCGTTTAGCCAGTCCATCTTCAGACCGGGTCGTGTGGGTGTGATATCCAGAAGCGGCAGCCTCGGCACGTTGATTTGCATGGACGTGGTGCGTGCGGGGCAAGGTATCTCGGCGTTTCTCGGTATAGGCGGAGACCCCGTGATTGGTACCACCACGGGTGATGCCTTGCGCACCCTAGATGAGTCCGGGGAAACCGATGCGGTGGTCATGGTCGGCGAGATCGGCGGTACCATGGAGGAAGATGCTGCAGAGTATGCGCAGACGATGAAAAAACCCGTGGTTTCGTTTATTGCCGGCGCGGCCGCACCGGTTGGGAAGAAGATGGGACACGCCGGCGCAATCGTGATGGGTAACAAGGGCAGCTACGCGTCCAAGCGTGCAGCGCTCGAGCGTGCTGGGGTGCATGTGGTAGATACGCCATCGGATGTGGGTAAGACCATCGCTACGGCGCTCGCGCAGTACAAGGACTAGCCCGCACAAGCGCGGGTCCAGCCGTGCGTCGCTACCCAAGGTCTATTCTCTCCCTGGAGACTAGACCGGGGCGGACCGGGCGCAACAGCAGGACATGTCAGACAACCTGACGCTGACGGCAGCCTGGTGCGCATTCGCACTGCTGCTCGGCGGGATGCTCAAAGGCTCGCTGGGCGTGGGGATGCCACTGGTTGCAGTACCGCTGCTGGCACTGGTGCTACCCATCCCCGCTGCCGTTGCGCTGCTCCCGATCCCCATTGTCGTCGCCAACGTCTGGCAGGCATTTCAAGGGGGGCATTTGCGCGCCAGCGTACGCCGCTTTTGGCCTCTGCTTGTCGCGATGACACTCGGCACCGCGCTCGGCGTCAAGGCCCTTGCCTCCTTGGAGTCAAGCTGGCTCTATGCAATCGTCGGGGCTGCGGTCGTATGTTTTTCGCTGGTGGGTTTTGTCCGCCCAACCCTTCGGCTGTCTCCCGCTGGGGAGCGTTTGCTAGCGCCCGTCGCAGGGCTCGCCGCCGGGTTGCTCGGGGGTGTTTCCACCATGTACGGGCCTGTCTTGATCATGTTTCTGACCGCCGTGCGCTTGCCCAAGGACGAGTTCGTGGCCTGTATCGGTGCCCTGTACCTAATCGCCGCGGTTCCCCTCACCGTCTCGCTGATAGTCTTTAATGTGATGGATGCCGACCAGCTGCTTCGATCGTCGATGGCTGTGGCACCGGTAGCCGTCGGTCTGGTGTTCGGCCGTCTGCTAAGAGGGCGCATCAATGAGAGGGTTTTTTGCAAACGCCGTGCTTGCGGTGCTCTTGTTCACTGGAATCACCCTGATCCGACGCTCGCTGCTCTGACGGTGGCATCGAGCAAGGGGGGCTGAGCGAATCGAATGACAAACAAGCACGCGTGTCCACCGCTAACCGACACCGGCTCGCGAAAGGCTATCTTTCTCGCGCTTTGCGGGCTGTTGCTTCTCACCGCGGCGGTGTACTCGCTCGGCTTGGATGGCCCACTGTTGCTCGACGACCGACCCAATCTAGACAGATTGGTCGCCATGGAAGAGGGACGACTCACTTGGTCGGAGGTCATTTCGGACAGCACCGCCGGCGCCTTTGGTCGTCCCGTTGCCATGCTGAGTTTCATCTTCAACTGGTTGACCAGCGGGGCGGATGTGTGGGCGCTCAAAGCCACCAACCTGCTGTTGCATTTGACCTGTGGTTGTTTGGTGTTCCTACTCAGCGTGCGGCTCTTGCGTCAGCCGGTGGTTGGTATGACCCGGCATCATTGCTGGCTCGCCCTGTGGATTACGGCCATGTGGCTGCTCGCTCCCCTGTTTGTGAGCACCGTGCTGTACGTCGTCCAACGCATGGCCCAGCTTTCCACGCTGTTTGTACTAGCCGGTTTGCTGAGCTACGTGGTCGGTCGACAACGTCGTGTCGTGGACGAACACACGGGTACCGCTCTCATTGTCCTGTGCTTTGCACTCTGGTGGCCGCTTGCCGTACTTAGTAAGGAGAACGGCATCTTGCTGCCACTGCTGGTCTTGGTGGTCGAGCTGTTCTTCTTCCCGAGTATCGGGTTTGACCGTGAGCGCCGGTGGTTGCTGTGGACGCTTGGCGCGCTGGTGACCGCACCGGCTTTGGTCTTTGTACTGAAGGTGTCATCGGACCCCGCTTGGTTCACCGATTTGTACGCCATCCGTGCGTACGGACTTACAGAGAGACTACTGTCCGAATCTCGAATCTTGTTCGACTACCTCGCAAATCTTCTGCTTACTCCGGGTGGAAGCCCGATGGGTGTTTACCACGACGACTACGTGATTTCGACCAGCCTGAGGCAGCCGCTCAGCACCTTGTTCAGTCTGCTCGCGTGGACAGGCGTGCTCGTTGCCGGGATCTTCAAGGCCGGGACGCGAGTCGGGCTCTTGCTGTTCGGTCCGGTGTTCTTCTTCGCCGCGCATCTGGTCGAATCCACGGTGCTAGCGCTGGAACTCTACTTCGAGCACCGCAATTACTTGCCCAGTGTCGGCATATTCATCTCGCTCGGTTTGGTCGGCTACTTTGCTTATGAGCGAGTCCGGTTCAAGACATTGTTGGTTTTGGTTTCCCTAGCGTTACCCGTGTTGTTCTTGGTCTCGACCTTTAGCCGGGTTCAGGTTTGGCGAAGCTGGGAGGGGATTGTGTTTGCTGCCGAGACCGCGCATCCGAACGCACCGCGCGTGCACACCGCGCTCGCGAGCGTCTACATCAACCGCGGCGACATGCCACTGGTGGTCGAGCATCTGCAGCGTGCCCGGCAGCTCTATATGGGACGGCGCGACGCTGGAACCGCATTGCATCGTTTGGCGGCGTACTGTGTGTTCTCCGAACGTGCGCCCGATGAAGCCTATTCGTGGCTGGAGTCACTTGTCACGATCACCGACGATAAATACACGGTCAACTCGCTGGGCTGGTTGGTCAATGCGGTACAAGCGCACGGCTGTGAGAGCCTGGACGTGGAACGTGTTGCTACCCAATTGCGAGCCTTGCTCCTGGATGATGGGAGTGAGAATGTCTGGGGCTTGGAGTGGCGTTTATATTTCGAAACCGCCCGCCTTCTCGCCTTGCTGGGCAAGAAGCGCGAAGCAGTCCACCTGCTGACAAGCAATGCCGCGCGTCGGGATGGCCAGGTCGTGTCCGAGCTCTTGGCCATACGCTATTTGCTCGATATCGGAGACCACGCCGGCGCGCGCCACATCCTCGATTCACTTCAAGCGGGTGACGGTCGGCCGACGCGCTATCAAAGACAGATGATAGAAAGCTTCAGGGAACAGCTGTGACGCATTTGGCATTCTGCCGTCGCCTTGCATCGAGTCGTTAGAAAGCAGTTTGCCTGCATATTGTCGGCAGCAAACTGTAGCTTGACACCGATGACCTCAAACTCTGTGACGTTCATACACGTGAGCAATAGCCGATGTGCACCTTGGTCACTATGTGGGCTGGCGGAATCTCGATGTCGCGTCGTCACTAAGCCAAGCTAGCGGACCTCTGTCACAGTAATCAGGGTTTTGGCTGCAAAGGGGCATCTCGAGGCCTGTTTCTGCAGTCAGGCTCGGCTACTCTTTGCGCAGAACTGGCGCCTCTGGCGTTGCTGGATCCGACACATTCTTCCGTCGGTGCCGGCCCTCGAAGACAACCGTAGCTCGTCGACTCTCGCTGTTGTCGAGCCGCACCGAAGCCCAGGAGATGCGGAGCCTACGACCTTAGCCAGCGGTTAGCTTTGACCACGTGCAGCAATACTCGAGCTTGCGCTGAGAACATGAACAGCAAGATGACCACTGAACTGGAGCCGTAAACCCGATGCGCAAGCTAAGCCGCTGTGTACGGCTCCATTGCATCTGGCTGCTTATTCTTTTTGCTTGGTCACCCGGTCTGCTGGCCTTCACAATGGAGGCGCGGGAGATCGACGTTGACAAGACCAACAACGGTCAAACAACCTTCCAAAGCATCACCTTCCAGAATAGTTTTTCCGTCCCACCGGTAGTTTTTGCCATTACGGATGAAAAGGACAAGGACCCGAGCACGTTGCGTATTCGAAACGTGACCGTCTCGGGGTTCGAGATTACCCAGGTTGAGCCTCCCGGAGAGGACGGCGAACACAACAAGGACGCCAAAAACGTTCACTTCCTCGCCATCGAACCAGGTGTGCACGTGCTGGGTGGGCACACCGTCGAGGTGGGCCTGCTCAGCAGCAACGCCGTCGTGTGTAATTTCAGCGGCTGCACCGCCAGTTGGGATACGCACAGCTTCGCCACCCCATTCCCCAATACCCCCATCGTGCTCGCGCAGATCCAGACCATGACAAATGAGCAGGGCGCACCGCCCGGCGACCCGTCGTTGCCTTGGCTGACCACGGCGGTACGCAA
>CAJHYW010000212.1_pt1 | contig 12815 bp, 9 predicted proteins | sample 9198811 | NCBI WGS metagenome assembly CAJHYW01 (sample SAMEA7708378, study PRJEB35096) | sediment metagenome | biome: marine neritic benthic zone biome [ENVO:01000025]; feature: sediment [ENVO:00002007]; material: shallow marine sediment [ENVO:03000034] sea grass bed [ENVO_01000059] ...
CACCCGGGCGAGGCGCTCGTAACGAGTCCCGTCGCAAGCGACCGGCATCGCGGCCCGCTCCCGCGGGGGGCGGCATAGCTCGGCGACGCAAGTCAGGACGCACTGGGCAACGTACCTCGGCATAATGCCGGTGGGTCCCGAGAATGCGAGTCCCTCAGGGTCTTCATGTTTGGTCGCTGGCCTGGCGTCGCGATACAGCGCCAGCGATACGCGAGGTGGGTGAACTCAAGCGGGCACTTGAGGCAGGTGATGCAATCTATACTACCGGAATTGTCCTGCAGGAGTTGCTACAAGGATTTTCGAGACCGAAAGCGCACAAGCAAATCGTTGAGCACTTCTCGGCACTGCCGTTGCTGGTCCCTGACAGGCAGCACCACATTGAGGCAGCGGATCTTCGAAACACATGTCGCCGTAAAGGCTTACAGGTAGGTACGATCGACGCCTTGCTCGCAAAGCAGCCCAACCCTTGGAAACAGACCCCCCCAACCTCGGCGACATCCCCGCCTGGATGATGGACGTCGTCGACGTGACCCCCCCTGAGAGAAGGGAAGGGGCACTCACTACATCAACTTAAAAGCTTGAGTCCCGCGATTCTAGAGAAGTGGCGATAGTCCGCGTCGCGTGCGATCAGCCGAGCATCGTGGTCGAGACAGGTTTGCGCGATAAGAGTATCGGCAAGAGAAGCTTTGCGTTTTGCTGCCACCAGCTTTGCTTTCAGAAAGCCGGCCCGCTCCCAGTAACCGTCCGTCGGAGCGAGCAGCGGAAGTACACGTAACAAGGAAAGGACGTGCGTGGGTAGCTTCGGATCGCTTAGGAGCTCGGTGAGCACGATTGGAGGCAAACAAACTTGCCGGTCGGCCAATGCTTGGTCCACAAGCACGACATCCGTCCCTGATTCGTCCTGGAAGTAAGCGATCCAGGAACTAGTATCGACCGCGATCATGTGCGGTCCTTGCGAAGCTCCTCCAAGGAAACGGACAACCGCACCTTCCCACGCAGTTTACGCAATTTAGCATACGCCTCGCTGGCCGCTACAAGCTCGAGACCCTGACGCACAGTGGCGGTGATGCCGACACCAGTAGAACGCTGCGCCTTCCGCAACAAATCGTCAGGGACTTCGACGGTGATTTTGCGGCCTGTTTTCATAGGAGAAAGAATACCAGTATTGTCACCATACATCTATATGGTCAAACGTGTCGTTCCAGAAAAATCTCGATGATGGCTATTCTCCACAAGAAGATCCCGTCGCTTACGTGGTTCGAGCAGGAACTCGTGGTCTGGGCGCCGAACATCGTCGGCTCGACCCTGTTCCTAGCCTCCGGGTACCTGGCCTTCGTGGAGACCTGCCATGGCTATTGGGGATGGAAGCCGGGGGAGATTTCCTGGTGCGTCGTGTTCGCGAACCTGCTGGGCTGCATCGGCTTCATGATCGCGGCCGTGTTCGCCGTTGTCCTACCCGGCGGGGCGAACGTCGAAGCGGCCACAATTTCCCTCGGCTTCACGCTGCTTGGAGCGGTCGGATTTCTCGCGGGGTCGCTGCTGATGCTGCCCGAGGCTCATGGATCGCGGCTAGGCGCCCCAACCGCCCTGCCGGTCACTCCCTAGAGCGGTGAACGGCGTCAGGGCCACGCGAAAACCGGAGCGATGGACGGCGGTGCGGTCGATGCGGCTCGCGATTGAAGTCGAAGACATTCAGTCGAGCACGCGTGCGAGGTCCGCACAAAGGTCCTCGGGGTCCTCTAGACCGATCGAGATGCGGAAGACCCCGTCGTCCGCGTAGCGCCGGTAGCTCTCCAACGCCTCACCCTTCAGCCGGAACGAAGAGGCCATCAGCTCCTTCGTATCCATCCAGTAGATGAGGCTCCGGTGGTGACCGAGCGACACCGCGTAGTGAAACACTTGCAGCTCCTTCATCATGCGCTTGGCCAGCGCGGGTCCGTTATCGATCTGCACGGCCATCATCCCCGAGAAGTTATTCATCTGCCGCTTGGCCAGCGCGTGCTGTGGGTGCGAGCTTAGCCCGGGATAGTTGACCTGCTTGACTCTGGGGTGCATCTCGAGGACACGCGCGACGGTCATCGCGCCTTCTTCATGCGCGCGCATGCGGATCGGCAAGGTGGCGGCACCGCGCATGATCAACCAGGCGTTGAACGGGCTCAGCACGCCGCCGTAGTGGATGCGTGCCTCTACGTTGAGCGCGTTCAACAGCTGCTCGGAGCCGAGCACGGCGCCGCCGATGGCATCGCCATGACCGCCGATATACTTGGTCAAGGACTGGACGACGTAGTCCGCGCCCAGCTCCAGCGGTCGTGTCGCGATGGGGGTGGCGAATGTGGAGTCCACCGCCAGCCTAGCGCCGTGCGCGTGTGCGATCTCGGCGGCCGCGGCGATGTCGGTCAGCCGTATGATGGGGTTGGCCGGTGTCTCCACCCACACGAGCCGCGTGTTCGGGCGCATGGCTCGTTCGATGTTCTCCGGTTGTGAGCTATCCACCGGCGATACTTCGATACCGAGACGCGGCAAGGTGTCGCGGACGAACTCCGCCGTGCCCGCATAGTTCGTATCGCTGATGACCAAATGGTCGTTTTGCGACAAGCTGCAAAACAGGAGCGATGCGCTCGCGGCCATGCCTGAGCCGAATGCGACACAGGCGGGCGCCGACTCCAGCGCGGCGAGCTTTGTCTCGAGCTGACCTACGGTCGGGTTGTCCCAGCGCGTATACAAGTACGGCATGTCTTCGACCATGTCGTGCGCCGAGAAGCCGAGCGGCTCCTCGACCGCAAAGGTGCTCGACATGACCAGGTTTGGAGAGGAGGCGCCGGTGACGGGGTCGGGAGCCTCACCGGCGTGAACTGCCTTTGTCCTGATGCCCTTTATCGCGTTTGTATCCGTCATGTTGGGTCCTCTTCTTGGCGGCAAGCTCGCCCTTGGCTGCGAGTGCCGTTACATTACGTATCTCCGCGGGTCGATGAAAGGGTGAGGAGATGCGTGTTTTTTTGCATAGCATCGCGACCGGTACGCGCCTGGTCGGTATGAGGAGACCGCTGCAATGAAGTCTCATGTGCGCGTCGCCGTCATCGGCGGTGGCGTGGTGGGTTGCTCGGTGCTTTACCACTTGACCAAGCTCGGATGGCAGGATGTGGTGCTCATCGAGCGTTCCGAGCTGACCTCGGGCTCCACGTGGCATGCGGCGGGCGGTTTCCACACGCTCAACGCCGATACCAACATGGCCGCGCTGCAGGGCTACACTATCCAGCTCTACAAGGAGCTCGAGAGTGTGTCCGGTCAGTCCTGCGGTCTACACCACGTGGGCGGTGTCACCTTGGCGACCACACCCGAGCGCATGGATTTTCTAAAAGCAGAGCGCGCCAAGCACCGCTACATGGGCTTGCACACCGAGATCGTCGGCCCCGAGCAGATCCGAGAGCTGTCGCCCATCACCAACACCGACGGCGTGCTCGGCGCGTTGTATGACCCGTTGGATGGACATCTTGACCCCTCGGGCACCACGCAGGCCTATGCAAAAGCCGCACGCATGCAAGGCGCCGAGGTCTATTTGCGCAACCCGGTGCGTAGCCTCGCTCAAAAGACCGACGGTAGCTGGGATATCGCGACCGAGCAGGGCAACATCAACGCGGAGCATGTGGTCAACGCGGCGGGCCTGTGGGCGCGCGAGGTGGGCGCCATGGCCGGCGTGTTCTTGCCGCTGCACCCGATGGAGCACCAGTACCTGGTGACCGACGACATCCCCGAAGTGTACGAACGCGACAGCGAGCTGCCCCACGTGATGGACCCCACGGGCGAGAGCTACTTGCGTCAAGAGGGTAGGGGGCTGGTCATCGGGATCTACGAGCAGGCCTGCGACCCCTGGGCGGTGGACGGCACCGCGTGGGACTTCGGGCACGAGCTTCTACCCGACAAGCTGGACCGCATCGCCGAGCCGCTCGAGTACGCGTACCAACGCTATCCGGTGCTGGGGCGCGCCGGTATCAAACGCGTGATCAACGGGCCTTTTACTTTCGCGCCCGATGGCAATCCGCTCGTGGGTCCAGTGCCCGGTCTCAAGAACTACTGGTCGGCTTGTGCGGTCATGGCGGGGTTTAGCCAGGGCGGTGGTGTCGGGCTCAAGCTTGCGGAGTGGATGGTGGAGGGCGAGCCCGGGCGCGACGTGTTTGCCATGGATGTTGCGCGCTTTGGCGAGTACTGCACCAAGGCGTACACGCGCGTCAAGGTGACGGAGAACTATCAGCGGCGCTTTGCGGTGTCTTATCCAAACGAAGAGCTACCGGCGGGTCGCCCCTTGCACACGACGCCCGCGTATCCGCTATGGAAGCAACAAAACGCGGTGTTTGGTCAAGGCTATGGGATGGAGCATGTCAACTACTTTGCGCTGCCCGGCGAGGAGCCTTTCGAGATACCGAGCTTCCGCCGGTCGAACGCCTTTGACACCGTGGCCGCGGAGTGTCGCGCGGTGCGCACCGCCGTTGGCATCAACGAGATACACAACTTCAGCAAGTTTCTGGTTACAGGGTCGGGCGCCAAGCACTGGCTGGACCGCATCATGGCGGGACGCATTCCCGCCGTGGGCCGCATCGCGTTGACACCCATGCTGAGCCCAAAGGGTAAGCTTATCGGCGACTTCACCGTCTCCTGTCTAGCGCCCGACCGCTTCCAGCTCACCGCATCGTATGCCGCGCAGGCGTACCAGATGCGCTGGTTTCAAATGAACTTGTCCACGGACGACGACGTTCGTGTTGAGAACATCTCACGCGAGCGTATCGGTTTTCAGATTGCGGGGCCGAAGGCGCGGGAGCTGTTGTCACGCGTTTGCCGCGCCGACGTATCCAACGCTGCCTTCCCCTTCATGTCGCTAAAGGAGATGGAGGTCGGGGTCTGCGATGCTACCGTGCAACGGGTGACCTACACCGGCGACCTCGGTTACGAGATCTATGTCCCGGCCGAGCAACAAGTCGCCTTGTACGAGAGCTTGAACGGTGCGGGCGAAGAGCTAGGGCTGCGCCCCTTTGGCATGCGCGCCATGATGAGTCTTCGCTTGGAGAAGTCCTTTGGCTCCTGGATGCGCGAGTACCGGCCTGACTACACACCCATCGAAACCCGGCTGGACCGTTTCGTGTCTTTCAACAAACCTGCGGACTTCATCGGTAAGCAAGCGGTGAGCGCGGCGAAAGCGGCCGGCCCCGAGCGTTTGCTCTGCACCTTCGTGGTCGATGCCGACGACGCGGACGTATGGGCGGATGAGCCCATCTGGAAGAACGATGCGGTCATTGGTTTTGTCACCTCGGGTGGCTATGCGCACTACAGCCAGCAGTCCGTGGCCCTCGGCTTCTTACCCACCGCACTTGTCCGAAACGGCCAAGAGGTGCAAATAGAAATCTTGGGTGAGCGGCGCGACGCACGACTCATTAGCGAACCGCTGTTCGACCCAAAGGCGGAGCGCATGCGCGGCTAATCCGGGGGAATTTCGGGGACAGTTTACTTATTTCCGCGACCTCCTTGATTAAAAGCAAAGCATGTATGGAAATAAGTAAACTGTCCCCGAAATTGGAGTCCCCGACATTGGAGAGGAGGCGCGGGCCAACGATGAAAATTCTCGCCATCACGGTGTTCCAGGTGGACCTGCCCATCCACGAGGGCAGCTACAAGTGGTCGGGGGGGAAATCGGTGGAGCTGTTTGACAGCACCATCGTGCGCATCGAGACCGACTCAGGCGCCGTGGGGCACGGCGAAGTGTGTCCGCTGGGGCCGTTCTATTTGCCGTCCTACGCGGGGGGGGTGCGCGCGGGTCTTGCGGAGCTTGCGCCACACCTGATTGGTGCTGACCCGACCGAGCTCGGCAAGCTCAACCGGCTGATGGACAAAACGCTAAAGGGCCATCCCTATGTCAAGTCGGGGATCGACATGGCCTGTTGGGACATACTCGGTCAGCACAGCGGGCTGCCGGTGTGGGCGCTGCTCGGCGGGCGTTATGGCGAGGACTTTGTGCTCTACCGGGCGATCTCGCAGGCGCCGCCCGAGGCGATGGCGGCAAACGTCGTCGGCTATCGCGCGGAAGGCTATCGCCGGTTCCAGCTCAAGGTCGGTGCCGACGCCGATACCGATATCGAGCGCATACACGCCGTCGCCGCCGAGCTTCATAGCGGTGACGTGCTGGTCGCGGATGCCAACACCGGCTGGTTGATGCACGATGCGATGCGTGTGGTGCGCGGTGTGCGTGACGTCGATGTGTACATCGAGCAGCCGTGCTTGTCCTACGAGGAGTGCTTGTCCATACGTCGCCATACGGACCATCCCTTCGTGCTGGATGAATCCATCGATGGCATGGAGTCGTTGCTTCGAGGTTACGCGGACATGGCGATGGATGTGGTCAACATCAAGATCAGCAAGTTTGGCGGTCTGACAAAGGCGGCGCAGGCGCGCGATCTGTGCACGTCGCTTGGTATGGCTATGACCCTCGAGGATACGTGGGGTGGCGACATCGTCACCGCGGCGATCGCGCATCTGGCGCACAGCACACCCACGGAGCTGTTGTTTACCGCGACAGACTTCAACAGCTATGTGACGGTGAGCACCGCAGAGGGTGCGCCCAGACGCGAGAACGGACGGATGCGCGCGCCGCACGCGCCCGGGCTCGGTGTGCAGCCACGCACCGAGGTGCTGGGTGAGCCCGTAGCCAAGTTCGTTTGATGCTGTGCGTGACGGATGTCGTCGATGTCGCTACCAGAAAACCTGCTTGACCCCGCGCTGTATGTAGACGTCCGCCGACCGTTGCTACAAGCGAGCACCCTGCCGCCATGGTGCTACAGCTCGCCCGAGTTTTATCGCGCAGAGCTCAAACATATCTTTGCCACCGGCTGGACCTTGGTGGGCCGGGTCGATGAGCTGCCGGAGCGCGGTGACTTCTCGACCCATCACACGACCCGTGGCTCGGTGCTCGTCGTGCGAGACGACGACGGCGAACTGCGTGCTTTCTACAACGCGTGTCGCCACCGCGGGACCGAGCTACTGACCGGCACCGGTCGTTGTCAGCGGGTCGTGTGTCCGTATCACAGTTGGGTCTACAGCCTGGACGGCGGGCTCTTGCGGGCGCCCGGTATGGAAGACACGCCCAGCTTCTCGCATCTCGACTACGGGCTGCTACCGCTGCGACTCGAAACTTGGGGTGGCTTTGTATTTATCAACCACAGCGCGGAGGCCCCACCGCTGGTGACACAGCTTGGCGATATGGGCGCGCGCTTCGCGGGCTACCGGCTCGATGACCTCGTTTGTGTCCGTCGCCTGAGCTTCGAGGTGCAATGCAACTGGAAGCTGTTGCTCGAGAATGCGCTCGAGGCCTACCACACGCCAACCGTGCATCGCACGACCCTCGGCGGGCAGACTGCTACGCACGAGCAGACGCTTGGCGAGTGGGACGCGTTGTATATCCCGAGCGAGCAAAGCATCGCCGTGCTGCCCGGTCAGCGCCCGGTGATGCCGTGCATCGCGGGGCTGGATGAGAGGGCACGCCACGGCGCCTACTTCACCGTCATCTACCCCGCGACACAACTGGCTTTCGCACCGGACTGCGTGTGGTGGCTGGCCGTGCAACCGCTGGGGCCCGCGCGGTGCACCCTGGATTTAGGCTCGTGTTTTCCAAGGACTACGACCGAGCGTGCGGATTTCGCCGAGTTGGCAAGGCCGTATTTCGAACGCTGGGACTCGGCCACGCCGGAAGACAACGCGATTGCGGAGCGACAGCAGCGTGGCCAAGAGGTCGCCGCGCGTGTCGCGGGGCGTTTCTCGGCCAGCGAATTTGCCGTGCACGGCTTTGACAACTGGGTGCTGGAGCGCGTGCTCGGCGACCCCGCCGAGGCCTGAACGGCAAAAATTTCGTGTACACTGCCGTTTGCACCAGCCGCATGGGGCAGCGTATGGCGATTTTTGCCGTCTCATGCGCATACAAGAAGCGAAGCTCGCCACAAGCGCGAGCAACGAAGAAGGAGGAGGAGCTCATGAAGACACCAAAAGGTGCTCGCACGCTATCCATCGCCATTGGTTTGCTCATCGGTGCATCGTCCGCGTTCTCAGCCGAGACGATGGGACCGGTGACCGACGAGATCGGCGTCATCAAGATCAACAAGGGTGCACCGGTTTTTATCGGTGGCTACTGGACCCTGTCGGGGCCCGACACCGCGTTGGGGTTGGACCAGAAACGCGCGGTCGAGATCGCATTCGACGATGCCGGCAACAAGGTGGCCGGTCACTCTATTCGGTTTATTGCGGAGGATGGCCAATGCAACGCCGAGGGTGGGCAGACCGCGGCGACAAAGCTCGCGTCCAACCAAAACATCGTGCTCGTTGTCGGTCCGGACTGTTCCAGCTCCGCGACACCCGGTGCGCCGATCCTTTGGAAGGCCGGGATCCCCAGCGTGGCCACGTCGACCACGGCACCGTCCTTGACCGCGTCCGACCGCAAACCCGGCTACCATGGATTCTTGCGCACCGTCTATAACGATCTGGCCGCCGGCGCGGCGGATGCCAATTACTTCTATAACGAGCTCGGATGCAAGACTATGGCGACGGTGCACGACGGCAGCCCATATGCCGAGCAGCTCGTACGCGTGGCCGAGCGGCGGTTCAAGGAGCTGGGTGGCAAGGTCACCGCGGCCGAGGCCGTGACACCGACCGATGTCGATATGCGCCCGCTGCTCACACGTATCGCGACCGATAAGCCATGTGTCGTGTATTTGCCGATCTTCGTTGCCGCGGCGGCCCAGATCGCGCGTCAAGCGCCGGAGATCTCCGGGATGGAAGACACGCACATCGTGGGTGGCAGCGCGTTGATGGCACCGGGCTTCCTCGAGGCGGCGGGTGACGCGGCCGTGGGCTTTGTTTTCACCAACCCCGATACCTCAGCGGATGCCTTTGGCAAACGCTACCCGGAGTTTGTAGAAAAGTACGAGGAGAAGTTCGGCGAAGCTCCCATCCAGGCATTCCACGCCAACGCCTACGACGGTGGCGCGGTCGCGTTGATGGCCATCGAGAAAGTGGCGAAGAAGGACGCCGATGGCAATACCTATATCGGTCGCAAGGCGCTTCGCGATGCGCTGTTTGCCACCACGGGCTATGATGGGATCGGTGGTGAGATCACCTGTGATGAGAACGGCGACTGCGCGGGGTTCAAGTTTGCCGTCTACAAGTTTACCGACGGTGACCCCTCGACGTTCCAGATCGGGACCAACCCCGAAAAGATCTACCCGAAGTAACATCGCTGATGTCCCGGCCGGTGCTTTAACGAGTCCGGCCGGGACGCCTTTCTTACGGGGACTGAGCTCATGAGCAGGGGGGACCCGAGCCCAGTGGGCGGTGCATTCTTCGCCGCCTTCAAACGTATCACCCTCGTCGACCTCATTCTTTGGGGGTTGCGTATTATCGTGGTGGTCGTCGTGGTGGGTGGCACCATCGGCACTCTGGTCAAGGGTCGTTACTCGGCCGAGCAGTGGTTCGACTTCTTCATGTTTGGTCTCACCATCGGTGGCGTCTACGCGCTGATCGCGCTTGGCTACACGATGGTTTACGGAATATTGCGTCTGATCAACTTCGCCCACGGCGACATCACCATGACGGGCGCCTTCACCGCGTACTTCCTCGCACGCTCGCTGGACCGTTCCGGGTTTTTGGATGCACACCCCGTGCTCGCCATGGCCGCGATCATGGGGCTCGCCATGGTGATATGCTCGGTCACGGCGTTGCTTGTAGAGCGGATTTGTTATCGGCCGTTTCGTCATGTGGCGTCGCTCGCCCCGCTGATCTGCGCGATCGGTGCGTCGTTTTTCTTGCAGCACTCGTTCCGTGGCTTGTACGGTTCCAACATACGCTCCTATCCGGACCCCGAGTGGCTCAAGGGGGACGTGAGCATCTTTGGCTTTAGCGTCCCGCAGGTGCAACCGATGGTGATCTTGACCGCCATCGTCGCCATGCTGTTTCTCTATACCATCGTGCAGCGCACGCGTATGGGCACCGCGATGCGCGCCGTGTCCGAGGACCGCGATGCGGCCGCGATGATGGGCATAGACGTCAACAAGGTGATCGTATTCACCTTTATCCTGGGTGGATGCATGGCCGGGATCGGCGGTGTGCTCTACTGCATGGTGTACAAGCAGGTGTATTTTTTCATGGGGTTCTTCCCCGGTATCAAGGCGTTTAGCGCCGCCGTGCTCGGCGGTATAGGCAACATCCCTGGTGCCATGGTCGGCGGGTTCTTTCTCGGTGTCGTCGAGTCGGTGGGCCCGGCCTTGTTCTTGGATGGTATTGGTATCAAGGCGCCGTATCAGCTACGCGACCTCATCGCCTTTACGATGTTGGTGATGGTGTTGATCTTCCGGCCGCAAGGTATCTTGGGCGAACGGCTGGCGACAAGGCGTGCATAGGCTAAGATCATGGCATTCGATGTAGTCGCCGCCTCCTATCGTGAACAACAGCGTGTCCTTTCGCCGGCACGTAGAACCCTATACACCGGGCTCCTCATGGGCGTCGTGTCCGTGTACGCCGCGGCGGTGGGGATCCTCAAGATGTTCAATGACCGTTGGATCATCGCCGATGTGCTGACACTCGGGCAGACGGCGCTGATCCTGGCGGCGCTGTCCACCGGGGTGTTTATCGCGCGCAAGACCTCGGCGCGCAGCGTCCCGGCGCTTGCAATGCAAGGCTTTGCGGGCGGCGCCATTGCGGGTGGCGTGCTCTCCGCCCTGCTGATACTGGTCGCAAACGTTAATCTGCGCCACATGTTTGTCGCCTTGTCCAAGCCGCTCGTGAAGGTGTTGTCCTTTGGCATGGATCCGTGGGCGGGGGTGGTAGTGCTAACCCTTGGTGGTGCGCTGTTGGGTTTGCTTGGCGCCTTGCTTTATGTAACGCCCGAGCGTATCCGCCGGCCGTTGGTGAACGGTTTGTCGGTGGCGGCGATCATCGGGCTGTTCCAGGAGCTGCTACAGCTCATGCTGCAAAAGGTCGAGCCGGTGCGCGCCACCTTATTCACCTGGGACGGTCTGCGGCTGCAGGCGGCCGTTGCCATCGCGCTCGTGGTCGCCGCCGGTGTGGCGGTGTGGATGCACAACCGCGCGCGTGTGAAGGCGCGCTACTCGGCGCTGCCCGCAGCACAGCAAAAGGGCATCCGCGCCAGCGCGATCGCCTTTGGGCTCTTGGTGCTGTTCTTGTTTCCCGTTGTCGCCGGCAACTTCGTCGGTCAGGTGTTCATGCTGGTCGGCTTGTACACCTTGATGGGGCTTGGGTTAAACATCGAGCTTGGGCTGGCGGGTTTGCTGGACCTCGGCTTTGTCGCCTTCTTTGCCGTGGGCGCGTACACGACGGCGTTGCTCACCGCGGACAGCCCGGCTGCGATCGCCTCGTGGTCGTACTGGCAAGCCTTGCCGGTCGCCGTGGTGTTGTCCTTGGCGGTCGGGGTGCTGTTTGGCGTGCCCGTGCTAAAGGTGCGCGGGGATTATCTGGCGGTGGCCACCTTGGGGCTTGGTGAGATTGTACGCGTGCTGGTGATCTCGGATATGGCCGCGCCCGTGCTCGCCGGCGCGCAGGGCATATTGAACATCCCGCGGCCGACGATCGCGGGCTTCGAGCTGGACAACCCGGTGCGTTTGTTTTATCTCACACTGGTCGCCTCGGCGGCGGTCGCCTATGTGGCCTGGCGATTGGAGAACTCGAGGCTGGGACGCGCGTGGACGGCGATCCGCGATGATGAAGACGTAGCGCAGGCGCTTGGCATCAACCTGGTCAACATCAAGCTGCTCGCCTATGGCTTGGGTGCGGCCTTTGCCGGTGTGGCGGGGTCGATATTCGGTGTCATGCTGGGGTCGATTTTCCCGCACAGCTTCCAGCTTCTGATCTCCATCAACGTGTTGGCGCTGATCATCGTGGGCGGCATGGGGAGTCTGCCCGGTGTGGTCGTCGGCGCGGCCGTGCTCATCGGCGTACCGGAGCTCTTGCGCGAGTTTGGCGAGTACCGGTTCTTGTTCTATGGGCTCGTGATCGTCGCCATGATGCGTCTCAAACCCGAGGGCTTGTGGCCGTCCGCCGCACGCCGTCGCGAGCTGCGCGGTCAAGAGGAGACGCAAAGCGCCATCGAGGCCGAGCTGAAAAGCGGTGCGGACGCTGGGGCGCTAGCGTCGGGCGCACCCGAGCAAAAGCATGAATAACGACTCGCTTCTCCTCACCAAAGCCTTGAGCAAGAACTTTGGCGGGCTGATCGCGGTGGATGGGCTCGACCTGAGCGTCGCACCAAATACGATACACAGCATCATCGGTCCAAACGGCGCCGGCAAGACGACGGTGTTCAACTGCATCATGGAGTTCTACCAGCCCGACGCGGGTGAGATCTGGTTTCGTGGCGAGCGTATCGATGGGACCACGCCCGACCGTGTCGCGGCCGCGGGGATCAACCGCACCTATCAGAACATCCGCTTGTTCCGCAATCTCACCGCGATCGAGAATCTGCTCGTGGGGATGCACCTGCATCTGAGATCGCACTGGTGGGGTGCGGTGCTTAACTCCAAGCACACCCGAGAGGACGAGCAGCGCGCCCACGATGAGGCGATCCTTTTGCTCAACTTCATCGGCCTGACCGGACGCGGCGACATGCTGGCGCGAAACCTGGCCTACGGCGAGCAACGACGTTTGGAGATCGGGCGTGCGCTGGCGACAAAACCAAGGCTGCTGATGCTCGATGAGCCCATGGCCGGGATGAACCCACGCGAGAGCAGCGACATGATGGCTTTTATCCAACGTGTACGCGACGAGCTTGGCGTGAC
>CAJHYW010000330.1_pt1 | contig 12789 bp, 10 predicted proteins | sample 9198811 | NCBI WGS metagenome assembly CAJHYW01 (sample SAMEA7708378, study PRJEB35096) | sediment metagenome | biome: marine neritic benthic zone biome [ENVO:01000025]; feature: sediment [ENVO:00002007]; material: shallow marine sediment [ENVO:03000034] sea grass bed [ENVO_01000059] ...
ACCCAGGCTCAGCAGCTCGGTGGCCATGTTCTGGGCGAGCTTTGCCTCGTAGAGCATGATCGGCACGATAGGATGTTCACCGGGTCTGATGTCGAAGCCGGCGTCGGTCATGGCGCTGCGAAAGTAGCGCGTGTTCACCCACAGGCGTTCGCGCAGCTCGGAGGTGGTGGACAGCAGCTCGAACACCTCGAGCCCGGCGGCGACCAGCGGCGGTGGTAAGGAGTTCGAGAACAAATACGGCCGCGAGCGTTGTCTGAGCATGTCGACGACCGGACCGCGCGCGGTGGTAAAGCCACCCGAGCCGCCCCCGAGCGCCTTGCCCAAGGTCGAGGTAAAGATGTCCACGGAGTCTTGTACACCACAATGCTCAGCGGAGCCGCGCCCGGTCGGACCCATGAACCCCGTGGCATGACAATCGTCCACCATCACCAGCGCGTCGTGCGCCTTGGCCAGCGCGACGATCGTGTCCAGCTTTGCCACATCGCCGTCCATGCTAAACACACCATCGGTGGCGATGAGCCGGTTGCGCGCCGAGGCCGTTTGTTTCAACTTGGCCTCCAGGTCGTCCATGTCGTTGTGCGCGTAGCGATGACGCTCGGCCTTACAAAGACGGATGCCGTCAATTATCGAGGCGTGGTTCAAGGCGTCGCTGATGACGGCATCCTCGGGACCCAGCAGCGTCTCGAAAAGCCCGCCGTTCGCATCGAAGCACGCCGCATAGAGAATCGCATCCTCGGTGCCGAAAAAACGGGCGATCGCCTGCTCGAGCTCTCGGTGTATATCCTGCGTACCACAAATGAAACGCACCGAAGCCATACCAAATCCGTGGTCGTCCAAAGCTTTTTTCGCCGCTTCGATAACCAAGGGGTGGTCCGCAAGACCCAAATAGTTGTTGGCGCAGAAGTTGAGCACGGTGGCCCCATCGGCCACCCCGATACTCGCGCCCTGGGGCGTGGTGATAACGCGTTCGCGCTTGTACAAGCCTTGTTCACGAATCGACTCGAGCTCGCTGCTGAGCTGCTTTTGTAGGCTCATCTTCACCTCCACTCACAAACGACCTTGCCGCACCGCCCTTCGCCCATGACATCGAAGCCTTTTTGAAAATCGTCGATGGGCAAGCGGTGGGTCAGTACCGGGTTCAAGTCCAATCCACCGATCACCATTTGTGTCATCTTGTACCAAGTCTCGAACATCTCACGCCCGTAGATCCCTTTTATGTGCAGGCCTTTGAAGATCACCTGGTCCCAGTCGATCATCGTCTGGGCCGGCAGGATACCGAGGAGCGCGATGCGCCCGCCGTGAAACATGTGATGCAACATGTCGTTGAAGGCCTGGGGATTTCCCGACATCTCCAAACCGATATCGAAGCCTTCGTGTATCTCCTGCGCCTGCATGGCTTCGTCCAGACTTTCGCGTCCTACATTGACGATATGTGTCGCTCCCATCTTGCGCGCAAGGTCCAAGCGGTAGTCGTTCACATCGGTGACGGTGACATGTCTGGCACCGACAAAACGGCAGATCGCCGCGGCGATAATCCCAATAGGCCCCGCACCCGTGATCAGCACATCCTCACCGACGAGGTCGAATGAGAGCGCGCAGTGTGCGGCATTGCCATAGGGGTCAAAAAAGGCTGCGATCTCGGAAGGTATTTGCGGCGGGATCAACCACAGGTTGGACGCCGGCACCACCACAAACTCGGCAAAGGCACCGTCACGGTTGACACCGATGCCCTGCGTGTGACTGCAAAGATGCCGCCGGCCGGCGCGACAATTTCTACAGAAGCCACAGGTGATGTGCCCCTCCGCCGAGACGCGGTCGCCCACAGAATAGTTGTGCACGCCCGGTCCCAGCTCCGCGATACGGCCGACAAACTCATGCCCGATGACCAGCGGCGGTTTTATGGTTCGTTGCGACCACTCATCCCAGTTGTAGATGTGCAGATCGGTGCCGCAGATGGCGGTCTTCTCCACCTCGATCAACACCTCGTTTGTGCCGACGGCCGGTATGGGCACCTGTTCGATCCAGATACCGGGCTCCGCCGAGCGTTTGACCAGCGCTTTCATTGTGCTCATCCGCGTTTCCTCACCCGTCTATGGCATCAGCCGTTGATTCAGTCTTCGAGACTCCTTAGGGTGTAGGGTTTCGTCAGCCCACCAAGAGCCAACCCGAGACAATCCTCTCATGTCCGAGCGACCACTGCATTACCGTACCGTGCGCGAGCTTGCCACGGGCTTGGAGCAAGGCGAGCACAGCGCGCTCGAGCTGACCGAGCATTTTCTCGCCCGCATCGATGAGCTCGACCCCATCCTCGGTGCGTATCGCCTGGTCACACCCGAGCTGGCCCGGGAGCAAGCGCGTGCGGCAGACGCTCGGCGCGCGCGGGGCGAGACACCCTCACCGCTTTGTGGTATCCCCTACGCCGCAAAAGACTTGTTCGACGTGGCCGGTCTTCCCACATCGGCGGGTTCGCGTTTGCTCGAACACGCAAACGCGCCGGTGTCGTCTAGAGTCGTGCAAATGTTGGAAGCCGCGGGGATGGTGTTGCTTGGCAAGACCAACACGGTGCAGTTCGCCTACGGCGGCGTCGGTCTGAACAACGACCATGGCACACCGCGCAATCCTTGGCACCGCGAGCATCATGTCCCAGGCGGGTCCAGCAGCGGCTCGGGCGTCGCGGTTGCCGCCGGCATGGCCCCGATGGGGCTCGGCACGGACACGGGTGGCTCGGTACGCGTACCGGCGGCCTTTTGCGGGGTCACGGGTTTGAAGACGACGGTGGGCCGAGTGAGCCGCCGTGGTGTCTACCCGCTTAGCTGGACCTTGGACTCCGTCGGGCCGCTCACGCGCTCGGTGGAGGACGCGGCGCTTGTGTTCGATGCCATACAAGGACCCGACCCCGGCGATGAGCCCACCCTCGCCAGGGAGCCCTCTATAGCCACACCGCGTCTACGCGCGCGTCCGGTGCGTGGTCTGCGCGTGGGCATCGCCGAAGAGGTGTTCTGGCGCGACGCGCACCCGGAAGTAGAGCAAGCCGTACGCGACTGCGCCAAAGTGTTTAGCGCTCTGGGCGCCAGCGTGCGGAGCATCGAGCTGCCCGAGGTCGACGCCGCCTACGAGCTCAACGCGTCGGGGCTCGTTATCGTGGCGGAGGCCTACGCCAGCAATCGGCGCTTCGCCGACGAACACTTCGAGGAGCTTGACCCGGTGGTGGCGCACCGGATCATCAAGGGGCGCGGGGTCGACGCAACAGACTATCTCGCGACCCTAGGACGGCGTGACCAACTACGTACGCAGGCGTTCGAGCGTCTTGCCGAGGTCGACGTATTCCTGGCGCCGACCACGCCCATCACGGCGTTTCCGCTCGCACGCGTCAAAGACGACCTCACCGCGTACGCAAAATACAACCTGCTTTGTCTGAGAAACACGGCCATCGGCAACGTGCTCAACCTCTGTGGTCTCTCGGTGCCGTGCGGCGCCACGACCGAGGGGCTGCCTGTCGGGCTCATGATTTACGCCAAGCCTTTCGACGAAGCGCTCGTGCTGCGTGCTGGTTTTGCATTTCAGCAGGCCACAATCTGGCACATGCAAACGCCGCAGCCGGTGCTCGACCAAATGGTGGTCTCCGCCCCGGCATAGCGGCCACGAGCCACCCCGAGTCTCTGCGCATAAGGCGCACCTCATGGGTTGCACGCGTCTCGGATTGGCCCCGCCTGCTGGGTGACTCCCGCGACGACTCCCCGTCGACCCGCTTGCGCTGGCGCTTGCTAGCACAGCGGCTGGAGCAAACCGCACCACCAATGCATCGATGATTTGAGGCTCCGGCCGCCAAAGCCGATGGGGCTCGGTGAAACAGCCGAGCAAGCCGAGCTTGACAGCCTGGTCGGCGCCGCCGATGTGCGCCTTGGTGCAGCGGCGCCCGCCTGCCGCATCAGGAACCCGCATGCAACACGCGAATTCACCAATTGAGGAAACAAGCTGGGCGCATTAACGAAAAAAGTGCGTGCCATGCCACACCCCCGGCATGCGCGTCGTCACACTTTCCAACCGGTGCGGCCAAGCAATCGCCCGACGACGCTAGAGTTCTACTGTTAAACGCGTCTGCCGGGGGGTTGTGAGTCATGCAACACATACACATCGTGCACCGAGTCTCAGGCATTGCATTGCTGATTTTGAGCGCTGGCGCACACGCGGTTGGTCTGGGCGAAATCAAGGTCACGTCGTATCTTGGACAACCCTTTTATGCCGAGGTCCCGCTGCGCTCCGCCGGGGGTCTCACCGTTGAGGAAACACAGCTCTCGGCAGAGATACCAGACTACTCGGAGCATGCCGCGCTTGGGCTAGATGCGGCGATACTCGTGCGCGACCTGCGCGTTGAAGTCGTTGCCTTTCCCACGGACCTCGCACACCTAAAGCTCACGACCGAGCAGCCGGTCCTGGAGCCGGTCTTGAACTTCATCGTACGCACGAGCTCCGACGCGGGCCAGCGCGTACGCGAGTATACGGTTCTGCTCGACCCGCCAAGCCAGAATCTCTACAACACGCGAAGCCCGGCTCCGGTGGATTCAATCGAGCAGCCAACGCTTATCTGGCCACTCGAACCGCAGCCGGAGTCCGTGGCGCCATCCACGGCGGCACCAGTGTCTACCTATGAGGCGCCGCGCGTGGCCCCAACACAACCCACCGTCGCACTCGCTCCAATAACGAGCGATCGGTACGGACCGGTCGCGGCCGGGGACACGCTGTATAGCATTGCCCGCCGTGTCCGTCTCGCTGAACCACAGCCCTTGCCGGCCATCGTGCAACGTTTGCTCCGGAACAATCCGCAAGCCTTTGTCGATGGCGACATGGACCGCTTGCTGGAGGGCGCCATGCTCGATCTCGTAGACCGCGAGCCCGCCCAACCCACCTCCATCGAGACGGCCGCGACCAGCAACGGGACCGAGGAGGCCGTTCCCGCCGAGCCGCCGCTAAGCGTGGCGGTTGCCGTTCGGCCCGTACCGCAACCGCGGCCGGCGGCCGTCACGCCGCTCGAGAAGCCGGTGGCGACGCCAGCCGTGCGCGAGATGGAAGAGAAGCTCGAGCAGGCGAAGTGGACGCTGCATGCGGAGCAAAAGCAGCACACTGTCTTGAGCTCGCGTCTCGCGGAGCTGGAAGCGCGCCTCGCCGCCCTGCGCGAGAGAAGCATGGAGCTGGAACGCGAGGAGCAGCGGATCGCAGACAGGCTCGAAGGTTTGGCGCAAAGCACGGCGCCGCTTCAGCCGCCGGCGACAGCCGAAACACCGGTGGCTAGCGTCGCATCTATCGAGACCGCCACGCCCCGCGAGACCGTTGCGCCCAGCGAGACCGTTGCACCCAGCGCCGTTATGCCGCCGCAAGCACCGAGCGAGAGACTCTCCAAGAGCGACGCGCACCCGTGGATGCAAAAGCTGCTGCCTGTCGAGCTAAACACAACGTGGATGAGCCTGGTCGCGGTCTTGCTCGCGACGCTGGCTGCGGTGGCGCTACGGGTGCGGCGCAAACGACGCGCACGCCGCGCGGCGGCAGCGATGGATGAAGGTACCCGAGCCTCGCAGGATGACGCCGAGCTACCACAGGATACACATGTCTCGTTTCTCGACGACCACACGCTCACACCCGAGACGCTGGCGGACGCGATCACGCATGATGCGCTCGAAGACGCGGTCACGCTTGACGGCGTCACAGTGCACACCATGGAGGACGAGCTGGTTTTCGAAGACCCGGGCATGGTTGATGTTGAAGCAGAGACCGCCGCCGTCGACGGCAAGGTGATAGAGACCACGACGGCTAAAGCGCAACGGCTTGCGGACGAGGTCGGTCTGTATATGGCCTATGCGCAGTACGACCGCGCCCAGGAGAACATCGAGGAAGCCATCGAGCTGGACCCGCGTGACGAGTACAAAGTCGTGTTGCTCACCATCTACGACGCGCTCGGTCAGCGGGAGGACGCAAAATCGCTCACCGAGGAGCTCCTGGCGCGCCGCGAGAGCCTGGGTGACGACCTGCGGGTGCAAGTGGAAGACATAACCCGCAAGTGTGCTTGAGCCAGCGGCGCCCCGCCTGATCTGCCTCAGCTGAGGTTCACACGGCGCTACGACCTGCCCCGCGTATACGGGTAGAATCGCGCTGTGTTTTGAGCGTTGGGGTGAGGTTCTTCCTTGTCGAGTATTGATGAGCAGTTGTCGCTGGGTGTCCAACACCATCGTGCGGGTCAGCTCTCCGAAGCAGCGACACGTTATGCAGAGGTCCTGCGCGAGCGCCCGGAGCATCCCGATGCGCTCAACTTGCTTGGCGTTGTCCGCGTGCAGTCTCAGCGTTTTGCCGAGGCGCTCGAGCTGTTCGATAAAGCGATTGCTCAAAACAACGCGAACGCCGACTACCACGCCAACCGCGGGCTTGCGCTGCGTGGTCTTGGACGTCTGGACACCGCGATGGAAGCGTTCGAGCGGGCGGTGCATATCGAGCCCAGACACGCGTCGGCGTATTACAACCTAGGCACCGTGCTCCACGCGCTCGACCGCCGCGTGGAGGCAATCGCGGCACTGCAGCGCTCGGTCTCGCTTGAACCTCGCCAAGACGATGTGCTCACCGAGCTCGGCGCCTACCTGCTCCAAGACGGTCAGCCACAGGCGGCGGTGCAAAGCTGCACGCGGGCGCTCGCATATAATCCGAGGAACGTCATGGCGCTCGGTTGCCAGGCGATCGCCCTTCAACACCAGGGCAAGGGTGACGAGGCCGGCGTCTTGCTGGATTTGGACCGGTTCATACGCTGCACCGAGGTGACCGCTCCGCCCGGGTTCTTCGACATCAAGGCCTTCAACAGCGCGCTGGCACGACATGTGCGCGAGCATCCCACCCTACGCGACGACCGGGCGACGAAATCCACGCGTCATGGTCGCCAGACCGATGACCTGCTGACCTTGGACGATGCCGCCGTCGCCGCGCTCGAATCGCTGATCCACGAGGCGGTGGAGCGCTACTTGGAGAGTTTGCCCCGCGACGCCTCGCACCCCTACCTCGCCCACCACCCGCCCAATTGGAGCCTGGATGTCTGGGGCGTGGTCCTCGAATCGCAAGGCCACCAGATGCCGCACATGCATGGCGACGGCTGGGTTAGCGGCGTGTATTACGTCGAGCTGCCAAAGGACCTCGGCGGTGATGCACACGAAGGCTGGATCGAGTTCGGCGGCCATCCCGCGCACTTTGGCGGCCCGCACCAGCCGCCGGTGCAATTGGTCGAGCCGCGAGAAGGCTTGCTCGTGTTGTTTCCATCGTATTTTCATCATCGCACGGTCCCGTTCGTATCGGACGCGAATCGGGTCAGCATCGCCTTCGACGCCGTACCCCTGTGGGATGAGGCGTAATGACCGAGTCCGACGCCGAGACGACCAACGCGCTGCTGCGCGAGGCGCTAGCGAACCATCGTTCGGGCCGTCTCGCGGTCGCGGAGCGTTTGTATCGCCGCGTGTTGTCCACGAACCCTGCTCACGCAGGGGCGCTTGGCATGCTGGGCGCCGTCGTGGGTCAAACCGGACGACTGGACCCAGCCATCGCGCTGCTGCGAAAAGCCATCGACATCGACCCAAGCCAGGCCGACTATCACGCAAGCCTCGGACACGCCCTGCGCCAAGCCGGTCGGCTTGCGGATGCGTGCGAAGCCTATGAGCGGGCGCTGGCCTTGGACGGGAAGCGCTTCGGCGTGCTCATGCGTCTCGCCCATCTACAACGCGTACGCGGTGAGGCCAACGCCGCGGTCAAAAGCTATCAGGCGGCACTGCGCTTGAACCCTAACGAGCCCGCGGTACACAGCGACCTCGCCGCCGCGCTGCACACGCTTGGCAAAACCGACGCGGCGATCGACTCGCTGCAACGCGCGATTGCACTGGACCCGACGGTCGCCAGACGCTACGCGAATCTCGCCAGCTACTATCTGGCCACAGGCGATGCCGGCCAGGCGTTGGATGCGTGCGACCGTTGTCTTCAGCGCAATCCGCGAGACACCGTCGGGCTCGCGTACAAAGGTGTCGCGCTCGCGCGGCTTGGCCGTGAAGCGGACTGGCGCGACTTGGTTGACCACGCGGGCCTGGTCCGACAACAACGCGCCGCCGCGCCGCGCCGCTTCGCGAGTCTGCGCGAGTTCAATGCCGCGCTCGCCGCCGAGGTCACTCACCACGCAAGCCTGCAAAGCGACCCCGAGCTGCTCGCGACGCGTGGCGGTAAGCAAACCGCCGAGCTGCAACACACGACCGGCGGCGTGCTGCATGATTTCATCGCGCTCACCAAGCGCGCCATCCAATCGTACCTGGCCGAGCTGGAACCAGACCCGCAGCACCCTTACCGTGCGCACAAACCGCCTGCTTGGGAACTGGTGATGTGGGCCGTGGTGCTCGACTCCGAAGGGCACCAGATCTCTCATATACACGGCGATGGCTGGGTGAGTGGGGTTTATTATGCCGCGCTCCCAGACACGCTCGGCGACGACCCGGGCGAAGCGGCCGGGTGGCTGGCCTTCGGAGATTCCCCGGAGGAGCTACCGCAGCGCGCGGCGCCCTATCTAGTCAAACCCGAAGAAGGCGTGTTCACCTTGTTTCCCTCGTATTTTTATCACCATACGCTCCCGTTCGCATCCGGCAAGCAACGTATCAGCATTGCCTTCGATGCGCTCCCAAAATGGACGCGCGATGAGCGCTAAGAATCAACGCCCATACCTCCGTCCTCGAAGAACTGCCAGGATCCGCCGAACAACCCGGTCGGAGCAGTAAGGTTGCACTTCTTAGTTGGCGCGCTCGGAGAATTGAGCGAGCGCCTCGATAGCGTGCGGGATAAATATGCCCGATGTCTTTATCAGCTACTCACAGGACGATCGTGATACTGCGAAGAAGGTCGTTTATCAGCTCCATGACGCCGGCTTTAGCGTCGACTGGGATGATACCTTTCAAATCGCGGTGGGCGCCACACTCTCGAATCTAATCGACGAAAGGCTACATCGCGCAACCTGCGTACTGGTGCTCTGGTCGAAATCGGCAATTGATTCAGAATGGGTGGAACGTGAGGCATTCATCGGCCACGATAGGCGGCGTCTGCTTCAAGTAACAATAGATGGAACCAGACCACCTTTCATGTTTCGCGACTACATATATGGGTCCCTCGAATACTGGGACGGAACACCAAAGCACCACGAGTTCCGACGGATTGTAGATGGCATTCACTTCTTCCAGGAGAGAGGAACAAAGTGAAAAGCTAGGCGTGCGGCTAACAAGCGGTCCCGGCGAGCGATGCTCAACAACCACTGGTCACCCGAGTCCACCAAACCCAAGAAGGCATCCAAGCGCCGTCGGCGTAACGTCCAGGCGCAGGACGCCGTCAGCTAATAAAATTCATGCGGGGGAACCAGCCCTGGGTATTTTAAGGAGCAGACGTTCGCCCAACCAGATTCCGATCCTTGAATCGGCCGAAATCGACCCACGGCAGACCATCGCGGGAACTCTTGGTCAAAGGGCACTTTTTCCCCAGCAACGCCGTTCGCGATCCCGCCTAGCGACATCTGTTTGAGGGCAGCCTTATGCTCGGTTCCCTATGCTTGGATGGTCACCCCGTTCTTTCGGAGAACCTCAATCAATCTGGGAATGTCGGGAGGACCTGATGGTATTTCCTTGTCGACCGCGGTGAACATCTGCGTAGCCGTGCCTCCCGGGCTAGTGATCTCGAGCATCCTGCCGCCACCGGCCCTATAGCGAAAGCTGTGTACCGTGCCAGCGGGCACGTGGACCAGCGTACCCGGCAGGCCCAACATGGTTTCATCTCCGTTCTGGAACTCGATCGCTCCCTCTAGAATGAAGAACGACTCGTCCCAGTTGTGGGAATGCGGTGGCGGTCCGGTGCCTTCGTCGCCCTCTTGCAGAGTGATTTCGTAGCTTGCGGTTTGTGCGTTCGACGCGAGCACCGTAACCTTCGTCCCAACCACGTCCAACGCTCGCTCATAGTCCTCAGGCGTTACCACAAACGGTTGTATCTTCATCGTTTCCCTCTCGTACTGGCGAATCATTATCCGCGTAGCGTGACGGCTTCCGACGCCAAAAGAAAGGCCGTATGGTCGTATTGGACTCTAGGAATAGATTTGAGACCGACCTATTCGAGACCGAACGGACAGTCCCCCTGCGTCTCTACTGCCGCTGCGGGGCAGCAAGAGCCGCTCGGCAGAGAGTCACGAACGTCAGCAATGAGCGGTTTAGCTCATGGGTTTTTCATTAAGGTCTATTTCCGGTGTTGGCCGTTTTCCCCGTTGATCCATTCGGATAGGTACGCGCTGAGCCAGCGGTGATGTTGCGCTGCAGCGGTATGCCCGGACTCGACCCGTTGCTGCCGTCCAAGCGAGGCGCGGCAATGTCTGCTTTCTCGGCAGCGCGCCACCTCGGCAACCGCTGGTAAGGTAGGCCATCAGCTTGGGAAGATCATTGCCTACCCCCAGCCAGCTGCGGACTCCCTCGGTCGTCTGAATGCCCACCTGACGGTGGGCTGGGTTCCTACCTGGCAGGGTGCCTGGTTGGAACCTAAGACCATGACCACTCTGTACATGTTGTGGTACTCCTACTGCGCGTATTTCTCGAAATCGACTTCTTCTACCGGTGGCAATTTCCAACTCTGATCAAAAAAGGGCTCGGTCGGTCCATAGAAGCGGAAGTATGGAAACCATGCGCGGCCGGGTACCGACTTGATCCAGTTGTCTTCCCAGCCCTGGGGGGGCTTCGGCCCGATAAACACGGGCGTCGAACCGTCGGGATTGGTTTTGACCCCCTTATGCACGGATCCGCGCTCCGCGCGCTCTTGGTCGCTGGTAATCAAGCCGCGGGTGTCCACATCGTATACGGTGACTGCCCAGAACAGCTTGACCGGTGGATTTGCAGGTACGTTGATCACGTAGGAACGATCGCCTGCGAGGGCACGGTCCTTCGCATCAAGAAACTTTCCCCCGTAGCCCATGCCGAAGCCCGGCTTGGGAAAAGACATTCTTTCGGATGTGGTACAGGCTTCGTACGTATAGCGGGCACGCGGGTCGAATCGGTCGTAATGGTCCGTACGCTGGGTGTGCTCCATCGCATCACCGGGTTCTGACCCTTCGACCCGACCAAGAATCAGACGCCAGCCGTCATCGCGTAGAACACCCGGCAGCCGCTCGCGAAAGACCATGTTCTTGGCCATTGCTTCGCCGACGACCACCGCATCGGACATGATCTTTTCCTGACGTTCGGTCGGAGTGAAGGGCTTGCCCTTCTCGATACCCATCTCCTTGAGGAAATACATGAAGAAGCGATCGCGCTCTTCGACCGGCTCCTCTTGCAAGATAGCGTGAAGCATCTCCCAGTACTTCATGCCGCGCGGCTGATAGTTGCGACCGGGTTTGTTGTCGGCCGGAATGACAGTAACCGCTTTCGGCGTTTCGTCGTTGTAGTAGGCCTTCATTTGGCTGATGGCCTTGTCGCGCTCCTCGGGTGGCATGGATGCGCGGACCAGGAACCAGACGTTGTTGGTCTTGGACTCGATGTACTTGGCGCCCTCGATGTAGGGAATCTCGGATGAGGGTGTATCTGGACCCGTGATCACCCAGGTGCCTCCATTGCCCGCAAAGGGGCCGAACATGCCGAAATCGGCCAACCCACGCTGCCAGAAGTCGATGGCGAGGCCGATGAACTTGGCGGGTGGAACTTCGACCACAGCCGCCTTGTCCTTGACGTTGGTCCAGCCGATTAAGTAGGGGGTGGATTCGTTGGCGGTCAGGATGCGCGAGCGGTCGTTGAACCGGGTGAGGTAGACCATCTGATTCGGTTTGAGGTCATACAGGTCGAGATAGGACTGTCGCCACTGTGCTTGCCCCACGATCGGCAGCGACCAGAGATAGACCTGTACCGCACGGTGATAGTCGAGTTCGTAGTAAAGCTTTTTTGACGTCTCTTCGGTTGGGATACCGTGGTCGAAGGTCAGCTTGCCGATGTGGGTGTCAACCTCGTTGGGATAAGTGTCGTCCTGAGCCTGGACGGCAGTAACATGCACGAGGGCAAGAGCGAGGGCGACGACTATGTCCGGGGGCTTTCTCACCATCAGTGAACGCTCCGATTAGATGCCTTTAGATGCCTTTAGATGCCTTTAGTGTCAATTTTCCGCCTCTCAGCCAACGCGTTCAACTAGACTTTGGTAGAAGCGCAGGGTTGGTAGGTGATGAGCAACGATGCGGCGATATCCGAGCAAGGTTCCAACCAGGCACCCTGCCAGGTAGGAACTCGTCCCACCATCAGGTGCACTCTCGGACAACGCCAGGAGTCCGCAGCTGGCTGGGGGTAGGTGTTCAGCTTCCCAAGCTGTGAATGCACGTCGACTTCTTCCCGCAGGAATTTGTTTTCCGCAGATTATCAGTAGGTTACGTTTCTGCAGGGCACTAACACCGACATCTCAGCCACTCGTACCATGCGATGCATCCCGGCAGAGGAGTCGAGAAGGTCTCAGACGGAGGTCCTAATGAGTCCGTCTGGAGTCCATCCCTTCATGCGACGCCCCGGTGTCAGCGACGTCCGGCGAGTTCCCGTCAAGGTGCTCGTCCCAGAGGCTTCACACTGGCATTACATCATCAGCTTGGGAAGCTGTGAGGGTACCTCCAACCAGCCGCGGAGTGCCTCCGTCGTCCGAGTCATCAGCTGACGGTGGGGCGAGTTCCTACCTCAGGCATCATTCGTTGGAGAGGCGGAAGTCGACCTTCTGAGCGACGGGTCATGGCCGTAC
>CAJHYW010000284.1_pt1 | contig 12560 bp, 13 predicted proteins | sample 9198811 | NCBI WGS metagenome assembly CAJHYW01 (sample SAMEA7708378, study PRJEB35096) | sediment metagenome | biome: marine neritic benthic zone biome [ENVO:01000025]; feature: sediment [ENVO:00002007]; material: shallow marine sediment [ENVO:03000034] sea grass bed [ENVO_01000059] ...
CACCAGGAAGACCAGCGCGACCGCCTCGAGCAGCGTTATGATGACTTCGCGCGTCGACTCCTCGATAAAGACCGTCGTGTCGTAGGCGATGGACCACTTCAGATCCGGGGGAAAGCTCTTCTCGAGCCGTGCCATCGTCTCGAGGACACCTTCTTGATGTCGAGCCCATTGGCGTTGGCCAGCTGCGATACCACGAGCGTCGCCGTCGGCTTGCCGTTGAGCCGCGTCGCCCAATCATATTCCTCACCGCCCAGCTCCACACGGCCGATGTCCCTAACCCGCACGACCGCCCCGTCGGCGTCGGCTCGCACGATGATGTCTTCGAACTGCGCGACGTCGGCCAGGCGACCCAGGGCGTTCAGCTGGTATTGGAAGGCCTGACCTGTTGGTGCAGGGGCCGACCCGACCTTGCCGGCGGCGACCACGGTGTTCTGCTCGTTGACCGCGTCGCGCACGTCGGTCGCGGTCAGCCCCAGGTTGGTCAGCTTGGCCGCATCGAGCCATATCCGCATCGCGTACTTGCTCAGCCCGAAGTTGTTGACCAGGGCGACGCCCGGAATCCGCGCCAGCGGGTCGGCCAGATGGATGTCCGCATAGTTCTGCAGGAAACGGCCGTCGTAGCTGCCATTGGGCGAGGTCAGGTTTACCGCCAGCAGCAGGTTGGTCGAGTACTTCTGGATGGTCAGCCCGACCTGCTGCACCTCGGGTGGCAACGAGGCCAGCGCCTCGTTGGCGCGGGTGAGGGCTTCCATCTGACCGATGTCCTGGTCGGCACCCACCTCGAAGGTCATGTTGATGATCGCGTCGCCATTGTTGGTGCTGTACGACGACATGTAGATCATGTTGGCCGCGCCGTTGATCTTCTCCTCCAGCGGCGTGGTCACCGCATCGGCCGTGACACCCGCGCTGCCGCCGATAAACTGGGTCGAGACCTGGACCTGCGGCGGCACCAGCGGCGGGTACTGCGAGATCGGCAGGGTCAGCATGGCCACCACGCCGGCGATCACCATGAGCAACGCGATCGCCGCGGCGAAGATCGGTCGGACGATGAAGAAGTTCATGCCTTGCCTACTGTTGAGACCCTGGGAACGTACTTGTAGGTCGCGCCACCCCAATGCACGCGATTCTTATGGCGAGCAAGGGTAAAGCATTTCGGAGCCGGTCAAGCCAGCGAAGGGGTCAAGTCTTCACTATCTACATGTTCGTGCGGATGCTCTCCCAGACTACGATGGCTTTGTTGCCACGTGCCATCGAATACTTGGCGCACTTAATAGCGCGGTGACTTGCAGCTCATCCAGATGTATAAAGTTAAGACTTGACCCCTTAGTTCTTAGTTGCTTAGACTGGAGCGCGCCGAGCTGATGCGCTCGTCGATATAGCGAAGCTTCTCGGCCGCGCCGTGCCCAATCACAAAAGGATACGCATCGCGCGCACCCAGACTGCGGTTCATCTCGTTCAGTAACACCGCGACCCGTCGCCACTCGTTCAAACGTGTCTCGAAGTCATCGGTAGACGTGGCCTCGGTGAGGCCATAAGCGTGTGCGGTATCTAACGCGTCCCACATGTGCAAATAGTGCGCCCACGTATCGGCCCAATCCTCCAGAGGGTGAGAATGCGCGTAGGCACTGACGTGGGTGTCACCGGGGAGCGGTCTCACGGGCAGTGTGTAGTATGCGTCAAGGGCCGCAGCATAGTCGGCACGCTCGTCGCCAAACATCGCGCGGAACGCGTCCACCTCGGGTGACTCCGCGACCAACACACCCCAATAGTAGTGACCGCTCTCATGACGGAAGTGGCCGAGCAGCGTGCGGTAGTACTCATCGAGGTCCGTGCGTGCCTTCTCGCGCAGCACATCATCCGCCTCGGCGACGTTGATGGTGATGACACCATCCAGGTGACCGGTCGATACGTGCTCGAGATAGGCGTTTGGATTGGTGCGGTAGTCTTCCAGAAACTCGAACTGTAGGGTGGCCCCGCTAATCCGGGACTGACCCGGGAACGGCAAACCGAGCGCCAGCAGCTCCCAGACAAGCCGACGCTTTGCCGCTTCCAGTGCCGACCAGCGTGGAAGGTTTGCGGCATCGTTTAGATTGGGGATCGTGCGGTTCAAACGGCATGCGACGCACCGCGGCTCCGGGTCTGACGCATCGACCAGCCAGTTGCAGACGCCGTGACGCACCCCGTTGTCGCAGCGTCGATAAGACGTACCGCTAACGGCGCCGAGCGGCAGGCCGGAACCTGGGTCGCCGCTTTGGAGCTCGAATGCCAGCAGCTCTCCGGTGCGAGGCTCGAAGCCAAGAAGACGCCCGCAGCGCAAACACGATACGCTGTCAAAGAACACCGGTGTGCCACAAGTGCAGTGAAAGATTTTCACGGGTGTCGAGTGGCTCGGTTCATGGTTCGGCTAGCGCATCGGCCGCGACAAGCTGCCATCAGAGTCTGAACCAAGTCTTGGCGATACGCTCGTGCAGGCCACCGAGCTCGAGCTGCAGCCAATCGAGCTTATCGGTCAATGCCGCCGTGAACGCCGCATCGACCTGGATCGCATCCACGTCTCTTTGGAGCCTGCGCAGCTCATTTCTAGGGCCACGGTTTCTCGGCAATGCTTTGAAGCTCGAATCGATGGTTTCCAGACACCGCGCCACCGCGCGTGGAAACTCGGGGTCATGCAGCAAGAAGGAAATCACCGTCTCCGCGCCAACCGTGAGCCGTCGGCGTCGGAACATTTGCTCGGCGTTGACCGCATTCACGATGCTCAACCACAGCGCGTCTTTCATGCGGCCGGAGACCCCGCTTTGCGCATTGATGGTCGCCGCGCCGACATCGAGTATGCGTGTCGTCATGTCGATGCGTTCTACGTTAAAGCCCAGCGCGAGGAACCGATACACCGCATCGCGGCTCATGCTGCTGGATAAGATGCCGTACATTTGTTGGCATTGTGTGATGACCTCGGCCAAGAAGGCATAGCGTCCCCGGCGGCCGATCCCCCCGGCGGCGCCATCGACGCTGAAATGATAGAGCTGGTTCAGCGCCTCCCACATCTCGCTGGGGAAGATCTCGCGCGTGGTGCGAAGATTCTCTCTTGCGCCCGCGATCGACGCGACCACCGACCCTGAATTGCGCCGGTCCGCGAGCAGAAAGTTCATCACGTCGGGTTCATCGATGCGTTTGTAGTGCGATTCGAACAACGTCAAGTTGCCGGTGATTTGGATGAGCTCCAGCCACTGCACACGAACGCTCTTTGGCAGGTCGAGCACGACGAGGCTGTATGCAATGAGCAAGCGCGCGGAGTCTTCGGTGCGCTCGATATATCGTGCGAGCCAGTAGACTTGGTGCGCGACCCGCGAAAGCATGGTCAGTCGACGATCCAGGTGTCTTTGCTGCCGCCGCCCTGGGAGGAGTTGACCACCAGAGACCCTTTGCGCAGCGCTACGCGGGTGAGACCACCGGTCGTAACATAGATCTTATTCGCCTGGAGGATAAACGGGCGAAGATCGACGTGCCGCGGCTCGATTGTACTGCCGCAGACGGTGGGCACCGTCGAGAGCGTCAGCGTGGGTTGGGCGATATAGTTACGCGGATTCTCCTTGACGAGCCTTGCAAAACGCGCGCGCTCGGCCTTCGACGCGAAGGGCCCGACCAGCATTCCATACCCACCCGACTCGTTCGCGGCTTTCACGACGAGCTTGTCCAGGTTGGCGAGCACATGCTGTCGGGACTTCTTGTCCACGCAGCGGTAGGTCGGCACGTTTGGGATCTTCGGGTCCTCGGCCAGATAGTAGCGGATGATGTCGGGGACATAGGAGTAGATCACCTTATCGTCGGCGACACCACAACCCGGTGCGTTGGCAATACCGATATTTCCCGCGCGCCACGCACGCATCAACCCGGGAACCCCCAGCGTGGACTCGGGCTTAAAGGCTTCCGGGTCCAGAAACAGGTCGTCGACGCGTCTGTAGACTACGTCGACACGCGATAGCCCGTCGATAGTGCGCATGTACACGCAATCGTCGTCACTGACCACGAGGTCGGACCCTTGCACCAGCTCGACCCCCATGTGCTGTGCGAGGAACGCGTGCTCGAAGTACGCCGAGTTGTAGATGCCCGGGGTGAGCACACCGATGACGGGGTCGGTGCCCTTGCGTGGGGACAGCGCCGCCAGGGTCTCGAACAGCCGTGCCGGATAGTCTCCGACGGGCAGGATGCTGTAGTTCTCGAAAAGCTCCGAGAGCGCGCGTTTGGTGACCGCGCGGTTCTCGATCATGTAAGAAACACCCGACGGGATCCGCAGATTGTCCTCGAGCACGTAGACCACACCCTTGTCGTCACGCACCAGGTCGGACCCACAGATGTTCGCCCAAACGCCGTAGGGCGGTTTTATTCCGACACAGGTCTTGCGAAAGTTGGCAGAGTCATCGATGAGCTCCGCTGGAAGAATGCCGTCGCGGATAATCTTTCTGTCGTGATAGAGGTCGTTGATAAACAGGTTGAGCGCATGGAGTCGCTGCTCGAGCCCCTGCGCGATGCGGGTCCATTCACGGTTGGCGATGACCCGTGGGATGATGTCGAAGGGCCAGGCGCGGTCGATGTTCTGACCTTCGTCGTACACGGTGAAGGTGATGCCCATACTGACGATGGCGAGCTCGGCCGCGCGCCGTCGCTCATCGAGCTCCTCGTCCGAGAGCGAGCGCAAATAGGAGGTGAGTTGCCGCGCCGCCGCCCGCGCATGTCCCGGCGAGCTGATCAGCTCATCGAAGTTTCCGGCGGGGTCGTAGGTCTTCCAGTCGACAGACAATCCGTTTCTCTGTGGCTCGCGTGACGTTCGAGCATAACACGACGAGTTCGCCGCGGTTCAGCGACTCGAGGACGCGTTCTGCTGCTTGGGTAGAGTGGTACGCCAACGCGCTCATCTTTACACAACGCTTACACAGCGCTCACCCACCTTTACGGTCAACTTCACTACAGTTCAGGGCGTCGAGAGCGTAACAACCATGACCACCGGCGGACCGGTGGAATCGGGAACGGTCAGTGGAGGAGACAAATATGCAAGAAACTTCGATTGCTGGATTAGATGCCGACGCGGCCACGAGTCGACCGGCACGAATGCGGTTGCCGGATGGCTCGTGGGGTCCGTTGGAATCTATTGTCAGGTCCATGGCTGAACAAATGCCGTCCGCATCCGAGCTCCGAAGTTTCAGGCGTCTACTCGCCGAATTGTCAAAGCGCGGCAGGCGCTGCCGTGACCACGAAATGCACACGTCGCTCGTACTCGAGTGACACACCATCAACGCTGCAGAGGAGACGCAATGCGCAACTACGCAACACTTGTTACTTGTTTACTCGGTTTCACGATAGCAATGGCTCCAACCTCGAACGCCTATGCGATGAGGGGCGCGTGCCGCGATGACGCAAAGTCCCTCTGCGCAGATGTGCAGCGCGGGGACCGGGGTGCCATGCACCAGTGTCTGATGGAGCATCAGGACCAGCTCAGCGATGCATGCGTGGCGCGGATCGAGCAAGGGCGCCAGCGTGCACAAGCCTGCCAGGCCGACGTGGAGAGTTTGTGCCCCGACCTTGCTGAAGGCGACCGGCGGGGCGTGCATCGCTGTCTAATGGAGAACGAAAGCACGTTATCGGATAGTTGTCGCGCGGTGTTCGAGAATCGTGGGCACGGTCGAGGCAGTCATTCCAAGGGTAGCTAAGTCGGGCGGTGATCAAAGTTTGTCGATGTCCTAATCCCGGGCAGCTCATCGCTCACCGCGATGGGCTGCTTGGCGTTTGTGTCCGCGAGAGCGTTGTAGGCGCGTAGCGCAGGACACAAAGATACAGCTGCTCCTCATCGTGAAATCTCTCCAGCTCGAGCGGGAGATCCTCGATGAGATCCGCGAGCCGGGTCTCCGTAGGTAAGGCATGCGGGACCATGCGCGGGTCGCTACGCCGCAGCTCTTCGACAAATGTGGCACCCATTGGATGACTGATGACCACGCGGCCATTTCGAGCAAGTCGCGTCGAGATGCTTTGTAGGGTCTCGTGCTGGTCCCAGACGTTGCCAAACATGCCGTTAAAAAACACGACATGGAAGCGCCCAAAGTCGCTGGGCAGCTCGACCACATCGCCCTGCCAATACTGGACGTGTGGGTGTCGTCTCTCGGCTTCGGCCAGCATGCCTTCGCAAAGGTCACAGCCCACGATGCCGCCCACCCCGAACCGCTGTATGTGGGGAATCAACACACCGGTGCCCGTGCCAACATCCAGCACCCGGTCAGCCGGCGCGAGTTGAGCCGCCGCGACGATGCGGGCCGTTCGCTGGTCGATGTCGTCCGGGATCGGTTGTCTGAACCACGCGAGGTGCTTCTCGAACGCCTCCTCTTGATAGGCATTGTGTCGCTGGCGGGTGTCAGCCACGTGCTTGCCTCCCGATTACTTTCCACAGTCTAAACATTACAATCACGGCGAGCACGTGGGCATCGAGCCTCCACGCTGGCTCGAGTGAGGAGAAGCGCTGTGAGTGAACTCGGTTTTGAGCCGTTGCATCCCGATTTCGGTGCCCGTGTTAGAGGGTTGGACCTGACGGCGGCGCTGTCCGATGAAGCGGTGGAAGCGGTTAGAGACGCGATCGACACCTATTCTTTGCTTTGTTTTCCCCACCAGCCGATGACGGATGATGCGCATCTCGCGTTTACCCGCCGCCTGGGTGAGCCGGAGAACGAGCACGTGACCTTTGGCAAGACCGGCAAGGTCGTTTACCTGGGCACCGTCGGTAACGTGACCGAAGACGATGGTAAGGAAGGCGCGGCGCATCCCAGGACCCATTACCAGACCGGTAACGAGATGTGGCACTCGGATTCGTCCTTCAGACGAGTGCCATCCTTTGTCTCCATTACGCATGCTTACGAGGTGCCCGGCGAGCGGGGCGCCACGGAGTTCGCAAGCATGCGCGCCGCCTATGCTCGGCTGTCGGCGGAGATGCAAGCCACGATCGACCTGCTGCACGTGATCCACGACTACGTCTTCTCTCGTACCCAGGTCGCCCCGGTCGACCCGAACCACGCCGCTTCGCTGCCACCGATAGAGCAAAAGCTCGTGCGGGAGAATCCGCGCAACGGTCTGAAGAACTACTACGTGGGCTCGCACGCCCGCTCCATCGTCGGCTGGTCCGGGATCGAGAGCCGCAAGCTCATCGACGAGCTCAACGAGCAGGCAACCCGGCCGCAGGACGTTTACGCGCACCCGTGGCAGGTCGGCGACACCGTCATCTGGGACAACCGCTGCCTGCTCCACCGAGGCGGGGGCTACGACGCCGACCGCTGGCGCCGCCGCATGCGCCAGACCCGGGTCGCCGGCCGGGGGCCGACGCTGGACGAGTGAGCGTAGAATTTAGCTCAACCCGGAAGCTTGGAGGATAATCGTAACGACGCTTGTGCGCTCGGAGCCGACGAAAGGGTGGTGTTTTGGCGGTATGATGCTTGTGGTGCCCTACGAGGGACGGACCAGGTGATGATTTTCTACGGAGCCAAGGGCGCCGGCTCGGTTGCCCCCCAAGCGCTGCTCACCCATCTCGACATCCCGTTCGAGTTTAAGCTGATTGATTTCGAGGCCAACGACCATCAGTCGGAAGCGTTTCTGGCGGTCAACCCCAGGGGGCAGATCCCCGCGTTGGTCTTGGACGATGGCAGCGTGCTTACCGAGTCGCTGGCCATCATGCTGCATGTTGCGGATTGCCACCCGGCCTCCGGTTTGAGTCCCCCGATTGGCTCCTCCGAGCGCGCGCAGATGTATCGTTGGATGTCGTTTGTCGCTACGAATGTGTACGAGGGACAACTGCGTATTCTCTACCCCGACATGTACACAACGGCGGCCGACCCATCCAAGGTTGCCGAGTCTGCGCACGAGTATGTAATGAATGCGTTTGGTATTCTCGATGACGCCCTAGAGTACCAGCCCTACTTGGTGGGGCCGCGCACAGGCATCGCCGACATCTATCTGGCCATGCTGCTCACCTGGTATCCCGACCAGCCGGCGCTCTACCGTGCCTGCCCAAACTTGCAGACGGCGTTGCAACAGACGTTGACCCTCAAGGGCGTCTCGAAGGTGTTCGAGGAAAACGAGCTGATATAGGTCGGCGGCTCCAAGCAGGCGGCGCACGATGTCGCGTGTGTAGTTTTTGGGACCAAGCCAGGGGAGAAGCGCAGAAGCACCATCATCTTCCTGCGTCAACAAAGTAAACTGTCCCCGAAATATGGGAGGTCGCTCGTGACACTTAGCAGGACAACCGCGTTGGTGATGCTTGTCGCCGCGCTGGTATTGACCGCCGGCGGTTTGCGGGCGGCTACGGAGACCGCGCCTGTAGCAGCGGACATTCCTGGGCACTTCCTCACGCTGCTCACCAATGACGGCGAGCGTCGAGAGGTGTCGCTCGAGGTCATCGAGGAGCATTGGGAACCGAGCTTTGTGCCTATGGCGCTGGAGGTGCTGCGTTTCTCGCGGGTCTCTTCGAAGGTGGCCGAAACGGTTGATTTGCTCGAGCGCAAGACCGGACAGTCGTTTGGTTACGACCTGAACGCGTGGTACCGCTGGCTGTGGAATACCGATGAGCCCCGTCACCCGCACTACGCCGAGTTCAAGCGCTTGCTCTATGAAGAGATCGACCCGCGTTTTGCGGCGTATTTCGCTGATGCACGGCCCACGCGGATTCGCCTCGACGAGATTGTATGGGGTGGGGTGCGACAGGATGGCATTCCACCGCTGCGCCGCCCAAAGATGATCGCCGCGCAGGATGCAGACTACTTGGAGGACGAGCACGTCGTGTTTGCGATCGAGGTCAACGGTGACGCGCGTGCTTATCCCAAACGGATCATGGGCTGGCACGAGATGTTCGTGGACAAGGTCGGTGGTTTGCCGGTCGCGGGTGTGTACTGCACCTTGTGCGGGACGATGATCCTCTACGAGACGCGGGTCGACGGGACCAACCACGCGCTTGGCACCAGCGGCTTCTTGTATCGGTCGAACAAGCTCATGTACGACAAGAAAACCCAGTCCTTGTGGAACACGCTTCACGGCACGCCGGTGGTCGGCCCGCTGGCGACCAAGGAGATCCGTCTCCCGCGACGCGGGATTGTTACCACGACCTGGGGTGAGTGGCGCCGGCGCCATCCCGACACGACGGTGCTGTCGCTCGATACCGGCCACCGGCGTGACTATGGTGAAGGCGCGGCTTACCGCGACTACTTTGCCACCGACGAGCTGATGTTTAGCGTTCCAGTCCTCGACCAGCGGCTAAAGAACAAGGACGAGGTGCTGGGTCTGATCTTTCCCCAGAATCCCGGCCAGCCGCTTGCGATCTCCGCGGCGCACCTGTCGAGCAACCCCGTTTACCACGACCGTATCGGTGAGCGCCGCTTCGTGGTCCTCACCGACGCCTCGGGGGCAAATCGAGTTTATGAGGCCAACGGGGTGGTGTTCGAATCTTGGGACCGCGATGCGACCGTGCGAGACGTGAACGGTGTGAGCTGGACTCTGACCGAGAGCAAGCTAAGCGCCGCAGACGGGCGGGTTCTGTACCGGATTCCGGCCCATCGAGCGTTTTGGTTTGGGTGGTACTCCGCGTATGCGCATACGCGTTTGGTGGGTGGATGAAATAATCAGTAAACCGAAAGTTTCCGCGCGTCATCCGGGTCTCGGCGAATTAAAGGGCGGCTGCTAAGACATCCGCGCCAGGGCTCCCAGTAGAGGGTATCCAAGCAAGCAAAGCCGAGTGGAGCAGCCGCGCTTCTTGATGGTTGCTCGTGCGTGTCAGCGTTGATACGGATCAACCGTGGAGCCCGGCCAAGACTGTAGGGTACACTGCATAATCGCCGTCGACTGCAGCGTATCCGAACATGCATGGACATCCCATCGCGATAGTGTTGTCTTCCGTCGCCCTCCTGGTTGGACCACGTCTGTGGGTCGACCGGGTCATGAAACGCCATGATCGCGACGAGGAGGAGTCGTTGCCGACCGGTAGTGAGGCGGCGAAGGCGATACTGGAGGACAACAAGCTTTCGCACGTAAAAGTCGAAACGACCGACCTCGGAGACCACTACGACCCAGACGCAAGAGCCGTTCGTCTTACCCACGACAAATTCGACCGCCGAAGCCTCACGGCCGTCGTGACCGCGGCGCATGAGGCAAGTCATGCCGTGCAAGATGCCGAGGGCTATGTGCCCTTCGTGTGGCGCCGGCATCTGGGAAAAATCTCGCGCGTGACGGGTGAGGTCGGCACCGTCGTTCTGTTGACTGCACCGATAGCAGCCTTTGTCACCCGAACACCGCTGCCCCCAAGATTTATTGCGTACACGGCTATGGCCATACTCGGCACGGGGGGGGTCGCTCAGGTGGCGGCTCTTCCTGCCGAATGGGACGCGAGCTTTCGTCGCGCCTTGCCACTGCTAAAGGACCGTTATCTTGGTCCCGAGCAGCTTCGCGATGCCAAAAGCATGTTGTTCGCGTGCTCGCTGACCTATGTGGGCGCCGTGCTTGCCGCCTTGGTGCATGTCTATCCATGGCTACCACGACGCACCATACCGCTTTTCCGGGTCTCAGCGTTCCAGACACCGGCACGGGTCGCAGCCGCGGTGGCGGACGGGCCCATATACCGGTCTTCCGCCAGGGCTCCTAGAGACCCGGAGCGGGACGCCGGGCTCGCCGGGGTGATGCTCGAGGTGGCCGCAAAGAACATCCAGGACGGTTGGCGCCGCCTTGCCGGTGCGGCGAAGCGGGTACCCTAAAGCCCCACGGCTTGGCAGCCTTATCTCTCTTCGTCTAGACTCGCGTTCGGCGAGCCGTGGGTATCAGCCTCTCGCACAAACGAGTTCCCAGACCGCCAAGGCGCCCTCGACAAACCCACGAACGAACTCGGGCTCCGATATCGATTCGACACTCTCACCGAGCACAGCGCTCCACCAATCATCCGCGTCTCCCGCGTGCGCGTTCTCGTCACCGATGATCTGCTTCGCCAACGCGTTTGGCTCCTCGTAATCGCGGTAAATGTTGCTGCCCATTGCGGCAGCATGCTTATCCAAGCGTTGCAGATCGGTTGCGTCCGCTTCGTCTCTTGCCCAGCCCTCCCCCAGTGAAAAGCCTGACTGATAGACCAGACTCTCACCGTCGATGTAAGACGGGTCCAGACGTTCGATGACCTCCATGACTTCCCGCTCTCTGTCGCGTTCAGAAACTCGCTTGAGCTCGTCCCCGAATGCTTTGGCGGCGATGGCTGACCAGTTGATTGGCTCAGGGACAGCCTTCATCTTGGCCTTGAGACCATCCGGGATGGATATAGATATACGCGCCATCTCTCCCGCTACCTTTTAGGTGCCTAAGAAAATTAGACCACTGCCGGACGGCAGCGTAGTTGATTAGAGTCAAGCGGCCGGGATAGCGGCGTGCGGCTGAGTCTTCTACGCAGCGGGGGACGACATTATTGGTTAGAATTTCGGCTCGACATCACGCAGCGCCCCTGGAGGTGAGTATGAAAACAGGGCTTGTGCGAACCTGTCTGGTCCTGGCGCCGCTTGTCTTGGTGAGCGCGCATGCCGAGCAGCTGAGTTACACGGAGCAAAACCGGGACATCATGGTCGGTGTCTGGAAGGGGGAGCTGACCATCGAAAGACAGTGTCAAGGAGAGTGCCGCGGCGGCAGGCAAGTACAGCACCGTGAGGTGACGCTCAAAGTCACCGTGCCGACCACCGGAAAGTTCATTTTCCCGAAAAAAAAACGGTCATGGTCTACCGACATAGAAGCGAAGGACGGCAGTCCGTGGATGAAGTTCGGCGGTGAAATGAGGAAATTCCAGCTGAGCAGGGAAGGCGTAGGCTATCGGCTCAGCTTGAATTTCGAGAAGAAAGCACAAGGGAACGACAGAAACCACGCATTGGTTCTGACAAAGCAGTGATTTGATGCACGGCGCATGTCGCGCACCGATGCAACCCATTGACAGGGTGTCTCGAATCGCCGCGTTACCGCCCGGCTTGGAGCTTTCGCAATGACTGTTCGACGGTGGGCTCTTCTCCCGCTTCGACAGACGTCCGACGAAGCTCGTGAAATTGGCCGAGCGTCGTATTCGCCGCCGACAGCGTTTCGATTTCGGCCACGTAGTCCGCCAGCTTGGCTCCAACGAGCCCCCAAATCGCGACGTTATCGGTCAGCACGTCCAGGTACGCCCGCGCTCCACAGCATCCCAGGCTGGTGGCCGAGCGCGATGTGTTCAATGCTTGTGGGATAAGCGCGCAGGCAGGTCGTCCCATCGCAAAGGGTGGCCGGCCGTCGACACGCGTCACCGCCTCGGTGATGATGAGGCCCTGTGCTGAATCGGCAAAGATTAAGACGAGAGCCGGCTGTTGTTTGAGATCCTGTAGAGGCCCGTAAACCACTGCCGAGGTCTCCTCATGTCTTACCGGTAGCGAGTCGACCTCATCGGGTCGGACGTAATCCAGACCCTGCATGGCGGCCAGCGAGCTTGCCAGCTCTTGGCGCTGCGTAGGTGGCGCCGCGGCAAAGTTGTGAGTATGTACGCCTACCGAGCA
>CAJHYW010000207.1_pt1 | contig 12308 bp, 7 predicted proteins | sample 9198811 | NCBI WGS metagenome assembly CAJHYW01 (sample SAMEA7708378, study PRJEB35096) | sediment metagenome | biome: marine neritic benthic zone biome [ENVO:01000025]; feature: sediment [ENVO:00002007]; material: shallow marine sediment [ENVO:03000034] sea grass bed [ENVO_01000059] ...
TCAGCTCCGCAAGAAGTTCCGAACGGCTTCTGCAAGAACGACGTCGTTCTCGTCGGTGATACGAGCCGTGCTCACACTGCGCATCGCCATCACACTGCGTATTACGTCGCGTGCAAGACCGCGGTCCAAGGTCCACGCAGCGCTTTCGGCGCCCCCTTGGGCGAGCGTCAAAATTTCTTCGTTTTGATCTTTATTGGCGTCGTGCTGCGAGGGTTGCTCGAGGCAGGTACCCACCGGCAGAGATGGCGTGAGCTACTTCGCGAATTCGAGGGCAGGAACGACTAAAAGGAGGTGAATGGGAGTAAGCTATGCCGCGTTTGAACATTGGGCTCTCGCATCTCTTGGATCGTCTGTGCGAGGTGGACTAGCAGTGGGTCATCGGCGGCGGGGTGAGTTTGAGATGGCGAACGAGAAAGTATCGACGGCAGTGGTTGCCGCGGCGGGAAGCGCATCGAGGATGTGGCCCGCGAGCAAAGTGGTCCCGAAGGAGCTTTTCCCGCTGGGGCGCTTGCCGGCGATAGCGCATCTTGCACTAGAGTTTCTGGAGGCGGGCATTCGCCGCATGGTGATTGTGGGAACCGACCATTCCTCGGCGCTGCTAAAGGCGGTGTTCGACCCGTCGGTGGAACCACCCGCGAATGCGCGTAAGTTCGAAGAAGTGCAGCGCTTTCAAGCCGCGTTGAGCGAATTGGAGTTTGAGTTCGTCATGCAATCCGGACCCTACGGGAACGGCACTCCGTTGCGAAGCGCGCTGGAGGTGTTGGGGGGGCAACCGTGCATTTATGCCTTTGGCGACGATGTGGTCATCGGTGAGAACATCACGACCGGGTTAATCAAAACCTTCGAGCAAACATCGTGTCCCGTGTTGGCGGTGCAACCCGTGGAGCGCTCGCGCGTCCACGCGCTTGGTATCGTAGAGTGCACCGAGGAGGGCGGGGTGAGCTATGTCTCGCGTTTGGTCGAGAAACCGCGGCCGGAAGAGACCACATCCAACCTCGCGGCGTTTGGCCGATACTTTGTGACAAAGGAGCTTGCAGAGCTGAGCCTGAGCACGACTACCGGTAAGGACGGCGAGCTCTGGTTCGTCGACTCGGTGATCCGCCACATGGACGCGGGTAATCGGGTTTGCGCCTGTCCGATGCAGACGGGCAAGTGGTACACGGTCGGAGACCCTGCCGGCTATCTGCAGGCCGTCCAGGCGAGCATGCAAGCGTCCTAGACCTCTGGTGTCGTGTCGAGCCGCCGCGGGTCAAACCGCATGGGTTGGGGGTCGTCCACACGCTACTGGGCGGGGGCGGCGAACACGTTGAGTGGTTGCGCGCCACGCAGCAGGTGACGGAGTATCTAGCTCGAGCCGTCCGGCAGCGGGCAGTCATAAGAGAGGTCATAGGGTGAACGAGAGACGCGAAGGCGCTGAGCGACGGACCCAGAGGGTAGGCATAGCCGTGCTGGGTCTCGCGTTGATGGGTGCGAGCACCACGGTTCTCAGCCGCGTGGTCGAGACCGACGAGCACGCCGTGAAGGTGGTCGAAGTGGTGACGGGTCTCGAGCATCCCTGGGGGCTGGCATTTCTTCCTGATGGGCGAATGCTGGTCACCGAGCGCCCCGGCCGGCTACGGCTGGTCGAGCAGGGGGTGCTGGACCCAAGAGTAATCACGGGTGTGCCGCGTGTGGCTGCAACGGGTCAAGGCGGGCTGCTCGACGTGGCGCTAGACCCCGACTTCCAGACCAACGCCTGGGTTTATCTTTCGTACTCCGCATCCGGGCGGGGCGGCATCGGCACGGAGGTGGCCCGGGGTCAGCTTCGCGGTCATCGGCTCGAGAACGTAGAGGTGATCTTCAGAGCCTTGCCCAAGTCGAATGGTGGGCGGCACTTTGGCTCGCGTCTGTTGTTCGACGCCGAAGGACAGCTCTATATCACCTTGGGGGACCGCGGTGACCGGCCCCGTGCTCAAGACCTGAGCGACCATGCGGGTTCCATTGTTCGGGTGCGTGCAGACGGTAGCGTGCCTCGTGACAATCCCTTTACGACAACGCCTGGGGCGCACCCCGAGATCCTCACCTATGGCAACCGTAACGTGCAGGGCATCGTCATGGACCCGAAGACCGGTGTGGTCTGGGCGCATGAGCATGGGCCGCAAGGCGGCGACGAGCTCAACCGGATCACACCGGGTACCAACTACGGTTGGCCGGTGATCACCTATGGCCGCAATTATGGTTTGGGGACGCGGATTGGCGAAGGTACCTCAAAGCCCGGAATGGCACAGCCGGTGCACTACTGGGTGCCCTCTATCGCGCCGTCGGGTCTGGCGGTTTATCGGGGCGACCGCTTTCCAAACTGGCGAGGTGACTTGTTTGTCGGGTCGCTCAAGTTCGACCTGTTAGTCCGGCTCGAGCTCGAGAACGGCCAGGTCGTGAAAGAGGAGCGGTTCTTGAAGAACGCGCTTGGTCGTATCCGCGATGTGCGCAGTGGGCCGGATGGCTATTTATACCTGCTCGTCGACGACAGAGACGCGGCGTTGGTGCGCTTGGAGCCCGCGGGCGGTTAGCAGGGCGTGGCCGGGCGCAGACGCGCCAAAGGACTCGGCACCGTCGACAAGAAGCGCTAAAGCTTCAAGCGCTTACCTGCAGCACGAACAGTGCGATGGCGGCTACAATCGCCGCGAACAGATACGGGCGCTCGAAACCGCTCAGCACAGCGCGTAGCGGTCCTCTGAGTAGCTTGTAGACCGCGACACCGGCGATAAGCCCGGCACCCACCCACCAATACCATACGAGGTTGGTCAGCGTGATACCGTAGTACGCGGTTGCCGTCCATACCGCGACCAACACCCACTCGGCGGCCAAGCTTTCAAAATCCTTCTCCGCAAGGGTGCTTTCAGAATGCGGCCCGATGTGCGTGTGCGCGATGGTTCGAAGCCACGCGAAGAGCGTCGGTTCCAGAGTAAAGCCCGGGTCTGTATCTCGCCTCATGTCGCCGCCCTCCTCGAACGATTCGTGCTGCGTGATCTTTTTTAGAGCTGCTTGTGAGCGTACGCTACTCCCACGCCCGCCATAGCGCAGTGAGAATTCTCACAGTTGCGGCCAAGCCGAGGAAGGCTGAAATTGCGCTGGCAAATCGCCTTATCACGCTGAGTGTTTTGCAGTAGTCTCATCGTGTCGGCCGAATCCGGTGCCAGGGGGACGGTGGAGCATACACATGGGCGAAACAGTGAAAGGCGGTTTGGACGTGCTGAAGACGCGCATCGAAGAGCTCGAGTGCGAGCTCGACCGCGTCACCAAGAAGTACGCCCGGCTCATACAGTTGATCAATTTGTGCCCGCACGCCTTCTACGCGATCGACTACGATGGCCGCTTTCTCTTTGTCAATCGAATCGCAGGAAAATTTCTTGGTGCGGCACCCAAGGACATCGTTGGGCGCAGTTACGCCGAGGTGCGTGGTGCCGCGGAGGCGGCGCGCATTCTTAAGCTAGGCCGGTCAATCATCGACTCCGGTGAACCCCACATCACATCAGAGCAGCGCATGGTCGATGCCGGGGGCACGGAGCGCGTGCTGCAATTCCATGATATCCCCTACTTCGATGAGGAGTATGGCGTCAGAGCGGTGCTCGGGGTCGGCACCGACATGACCGACCGTGCACAAAAAGAAACGCTCGCCTTGCGCAATAAGCGTATCGAGCACGAGCTGGACGTGGCGCAGGGCATACAACGCGGGCTGCTGCCCTCGGCGAGTCCGATCTCCGACAGCTTCGAGATCGCCGGTTGGAATCAAGCGGCGGCAAAAACCGGTGGCGATTTCTTCGACTGGGTCGAGCTTCCGGATGGACGCATCATGGTCGCAATCGCGGATGTGACGGGGCATGGTATCGGTCCCGCACTGATCGCGGCGGTTTGTCGAGCCTACTTCCGCATGTCCCAGACGATCGACCACAGTGTTCAAGACATAGTGAGGCGCGTCAACAAGCTACTGGTATCGGACCTCCACGCGGGCCGCTTTGTCACCGCCGTGGTCGGCCTGCTAGACCCGGGCACAAAGGTCATTGAATTGCACTCGGCGGGTCACGGACCCGTTTGGCACTACAGAGCATCCGACCGGAGCGTGCTGCTGGATCGCGCGGACGGTGTGCCGCTTGGGATCACGACGCAGAACAAGCCCGTGCAGTCGCGGCGAATTGGTTTCGACTCGGGGGATATGCTGCTGCTGATCACCGACGGCTTCTTCGAGTGGAGCCGTGCGGACGGCGAGCGGTTCGGGTTGGAGAGGTTGACAGAGGTGATCGCCAAATGGTCCGCCTTGCCGCCGGCACGGCTCATTGAAAAGTTGCGTGACGAGATCACGGCGTTCGTTGACGGCACAGAGCAGCGGGACGACCTGACGGCTGTCGTGATCCGTTGTCGCTGACCGCCCGCGGCCACTGCCCCATCCCTGGTGGTTGTGCCTGGTGTGCGGCGAGTCGTTTTGTGTCCCTGCGCCACGCCACCACTGCGCCGCTCCTTGTGGTTCCCCACCGGTTGTGGTGTGGAACTACTTCCTCTTGTCTCCTTGAAGAGCGGTTATGCAGGGGTCTCTATCGTCACCCCTGCCGTTCACGAAGCTGGAGATTATCGGTAGTCGAAGCGGCGCCCGGATGGGTAAGGCACTCGCGCTTAGCGCGACTTCACCTGCTGCGACCGAGAACCGAGGGTCGGCCAAGGTGTTACCCATCCGCACCGGCGTGGCGACGTCGAACAGACCGGGGTTCTTTGGGCGTGGCACCAGGGTCAGGTTCACGGCCTCCGTTTCGAGGTTTATGTCACCACTGATAAACACTGTGGCCGTCGACGTGTCATAGACCGCTTTCTCGGTCTTGGCTGTGCCGTTTTCGACACGCAAATCCACAACGAGACAGTTCATACGGGCCCGCTCGCGCCCGAGCAGTCGAGGAAACATGATCTCGATGAGCCCCGTACGTATTCGGTCAATGTAGGCATTCGTTCCCTCCAGCGCCCCCGCGGTGAAGGAGATGTGCCCATCGCTGCTGGCCAAGAGCTCGTGCAGGGTGACGCCCTGACCCTCGAGGTCGATCTCGATGTCGGCGGGCCAGGTGGCGGTGACGGGGCCATCGTCGCCCTTTTCAAATATACCGCCCAGATTGAGGGGATACGCCCTAAAAGCCAGATGGGTCCCATCCGCGTCCATACGATGATGGAACTCGAAGCTGCCACCGGTGCTGAATGTGCCCTGATGCTTGCCCGCGATGAGCTGTCCATGTTCTATCTGGGTTTTCACCGAGGCGTCGCGCAGCTCGAAGCCGGCGATTATGACCTGCTCCATACCGAGCGTGACCTGCGCATGAAAATCTGCCGGGAGTGTCGGGAACAAGGTCGGGTTGGCGATCATCGTGTCGCTTGTGGACGCGGTCTGTGTCGTATCCTGAGGTGCGTTGACGAGCCCGTCGATATCCAAATAGCTCGATTGGAGCTCCGCGCTGACCTGTACGGGCCGGCTCCCGGTGTTGAATTGGGCATGCCCCGCGAGGTTGTTCCGGCCCACCACAGTCTCGAGGTTCTTTAGCTCGTAACGGTTTGGCCCACTCGTGAGTGTCCCCGAAACACTGTAAGCCCCTAGGTCAAGGGGTGGCCAACCGAGTAGACGCTCCAGCGTCTCGGTGCGTTGTCCCTGTAGCGACCAACGTACCTTGGGTGTAATCAGGTCGAGGGGCGCGCCCAGCTCGCCGTCGACATCCAACGCCGTGTCGTGCGCTCGGAACCGCAGCGCGACGGGCCAGCCGGTTTGCGGCTCGGGCGCGACCATCGCGCCCGTGGTCGCCTCCAGCTCGAACGGGACCTGGCGATAGCGGCCCGCGGCAGTGATGCTTGTTGGCGCACCGGGCTGGGTATGCGCTTCGGCGCGTTCCAGCTCGAGTATTGCACCGGGGCTGTCGTCGTCGCGAAACACAAGGCGCACCCGACTCGCATCGAGGTTGAGAGCGAGCTGATTCCAAAGCTCGGGCCATGTCTTGCCGGCGCCCTGACCCGCGACGTGTAAACGCTCGGCGTCGAGCGCTACGTCCCGTGCTGGTCCAAGACCTCCGCGAAGCTTGTGGGACGCGGTCGCGTCCGCGGTCAGGTCAAACGACACGGACGGCTGCGCTTTAGTACCGTCCAGCATGGCCCGCCCGCTCAGAGGAAGCCCCGCGAATCGAAGCGCGAGCGGCTCGACGGATAGACGGCCAGCGCCCGCGATGACTCGAGCGCGTAACTCGGACACCGCCGTGAGTGTCTCGCTGAGCTTGTCCGCGCTGAGCTGCACGTCGAACTCGTTATCGTGTAGAAACTCGAGCTCGAGAGGCTCGGGGCTTGCGCTATCGTCGCCGCCGGCCGCGGCGAAGAGCAACGCGCCCAGCTGCGCAACGGCCAATTCTTCCGAGTGGAGATTTCCCGACAACTTGTAGCCGCCACTCGCGGTGTCAGCGATGGATAGGGCGCCGTCGAGGTCACTCGCTCCCACCTCGCCGCGCAGACCAGCGAGTTGATGACCCGTTGGGTTACCGGTGAGCCGAGCATTCAGCATATACGGGACGACGGTCAAGCTCGCGTCGCCACCGGCGTTGGAGCCTGGCACTTTCACGCGCCCCTTTAGCGTCGCCAACACGTCGACCTCATGGTCACGCCATATGCGTGTGACCGTTCCTTTTGCCGTTAGAGAGTGGTCTCCAAGACTCGCAGCGAGATCGATAGGCCACGGCTTCTCAATGTCGCGCACATCGATTGACCTTGCCGACAGGGAAACATCGAATGACTGCTCGTCATAGTTACCATTCGCTGCAATTATCTCGATGCCGCCGCCTCGCACTCGTAGCGACGCGTCCGCGATATGCGTCGGCGTGGTCGACCAATCCCAGCCCGCATACTCAAAACCGGTGTTGCGTACGACGAGGTCTAGGTTCGCGGTGTCGAGCAGTGCACGCACGGTGCTACCGGCGCCCTGAAGACGTAGCTTTAGGTGTTCCGCGGTGCCCGAGACCGATTCTGCCAGCTGCCAGCGCTCGAGCACCTCACCGTAGGGTATCGAGTCGACCTCGAGCTCGAGTGTGAGCGCAAGCGACTCACCCGTCCCGTCTAGGGTGACGTGTAGCTGAACAGCGGCATCATTCTCCGGGCCAAAACGTACATCGAGGGCCAGCACGCTGTCTTCAATCGTGAGCCTCCCCGTCCGCGGACCGAGGTTTCTGTCCCCCGCATAGACCTGGGCCACCGACGAGCTGAGCTCCACGTCGAGAGTGTTCAGCATGGGGACATCCAGTGCACGCCCCAAAAGTTCTTCCCGCGATGCCACGGACTCCGCCTGGACCGTTGCCGCGTACGGCACGGCGCCCAGCACCTCGAGCCGGAGCCGGTCCGCGTGGACCCGGCCGATCAGGCGCGGTTTTGTGGAGCTCCTATCGAGCTCGAACTCACCGGTGACCGTGTTTTCCTCGAGCTTGCCAACGAGTTCGCTGAGGCGAAGCTGCGTGGGGTTGCCGCTAAGCCGACCTTGTATGTTCGCGGCGCCAAGCGTTGGCAAGGCGAGGCCAAACGGCTCGCCGACGCTGCTAAGCTGCGCCGTTTCGAGGCCAAGCTGCAGGTCGATGCCGCTCAGCGTTTCTGGTTTTGCGATGCTGCCGTCGGCGCGAAGCGTTGTCTGGTCTGCATCAACGGCTATTTGCACGGGCCATGGCTTCGACGGGTTCACAAGGTCGGCAAGCGTTCCACCGTCCACCCGTATCGACAGGGGTCGCTCTCTGACAAGCAGGCGTGCGTTGAGGCTGAGCGGTTGGTCTTCCCTGAGCACACCGCCGAGCTCCGGGACGGCAATCTCGAGCGGCGAACCCGACCCCGCTTGTCGGAAGCTCAAGCGGCCGTCGCTGAGCGAAAGGGTACCGGCAAAGGAAGGGGCAGCGTCACCAAGCCCATCGAACACCCAGCTTTGTTGTCCTTGAGGGCCCGTTTCCAAGTGGACCTCGAAACCCTTTGCGCGCGCTTCGCGCACATCCAACGCGCCCCCCAGCAGTCCGTGCAAGGTGACGACAAGCTCGAGATCGGCAATGTGCACCAGGTCGGGTGTGGTCGCCCAGGCGGGGTTTGCAACACGTACATCCCTCACCACGATGGTTGGGTGAAGACCGGGCACGAGCCTGATCTCCCCCGCGATGCCGACGCGGCGCTGCAAGGACTCGCTCGCTACGGATTCGATACCTGCCCTAAAGCGCGACAGGTCGAGCAGGAACAATGTGAGGACGCCGAGGACGAGGAGGGCGCCAAAGGCCCCCGTCGTCCAGCGTATAACGCGGCGCAGCTTGGAGACCACGCTCATGCGCGGCGGCTATCGTGAATGGCAACCACCCCCAGAGTTTTCAACCCATCAAGCGCGCAGGCGCTCGTTCGTGGGGTCGTAAACTGGCTCGGCCAACACGGTCGCCGCATGCGGCTCACCAAGCAGCTCGATTTGAAAGCGGCTGCCGGCCGCGGCGAACGCGGGCTCGACGTAAGCAAAGCCCAAGCTCTTTCCGGTATGGTGACCGTGACCACCGGAGGTCGTCACCCCAATCGCGCGACCATCGAGCAGTACCGGTTCGCCGCCGTGCACGTCCGATGTGCCACGGTCCACTTCAACGTAGACGAGCTGCGTCGTGATGCCCGCCTGCTTGGTGTTGAGCGTCGCGGTTTTGCCGATGAAGTCTTCCTTCGTGTAGTCGACAAAGCGCTCCATCTCGGCTTCGATCATGGTGATCTCGTTGGTGAGCTCGGCTCCCCAGCCTTTGTAGGCTTTTTCCATCCGCAGCGAGTTGACCGCGTAGACGCCAAAGTTGGCAATGCCAAAGGCTTGACCCGCGTTCCAGACGGCCTCGTAAAGCTGGGCGAGACCTTCCATGGGGCAGTGCAGCTCCCAGCCGAGCTCACCGACATAGTTCACACGTAGGGCGCGTAGCGCGACCCCGGCCACCTCGATTTGCCGGCCGGTCAGCCAGCGGAAAGACCCGTTGCCGAGCTCCACGTCCGTCAGCGTGCTCAGCAGGTCGCGTGACTTTGGTCCCGCCACGACCAGCACACCCCAGTCGTCCGTGATGTTGGCGATGGTCACGTCCTCGCCGTTGCGCACCCTTTGCGTGAGCGTGTCGAGATCACGGTCCTCGGCACCCGCGCCGGAGAGCACATAGAAGTGCTCGTCACCCAAACGCGTGATCGTCGACTCACCCGCGATACGCCCTTGCTCGGACAAGTAGTGCGCCAAACTAATCCCGCCCACGCGGCGCGGCATGTGGTTTGCGCAAACACGGTTTAAGAACGACTCCGCATCGGGGCCGGTCACGTCGTATTTGGCAAAGCTAGAGAGGTCCAAGACACCGACCCGCTCGCGCACAGCGCGGCATTCGTCCGCCACCACCTCGAACACATTGTTGTGGCGGAAGCCCGGCTCTTCCACCCGGCCATCGAGCGAAAACCACTTCGGTCGCTCCCAGCCGTTTGCTTCGGTGTAGACACAACCTTGGTCCCGTAGCCGGTCGTAAAGCGGCGTGATCCGTGCGTCTCGCGCCGCCGGGCGTTCTTCGCCCGGCAGGTGCAGCGCATACATGTGCTCGTAATCCTGGTGCGACTTCTCCTTCGTGTAGGTACCGGGCGCATACTGACCAAAGCGCCGCGGGTCCAGACCGGCCATGTTGATCTCGGAGTCGCCGTGCACCATCCACTGGGCGAGGTACTTTCCACAGCCGGCACCGGCCGCGATGCCGATGGATGCGCCGTTGCAGTGCCAGAAGTTGCGCACGCCTTCGGCGGGTCCGAGCAGCGGGTTGCCGTCGGGCGTGTGTGGAATCGCACCACACACGACACGTTTGATCCCAAGGTCTGCCCAGTTTGGCATGCGTTGCATGACACGCTCGATAAAGGGCGCGAGGTTGTCGAAGTCGGCTTCGAACAGCTCGTTCTCGGCATCCCACGCCGGCCACCCATCATGGTGTGTCCAACACTCCGCAGAGCCGTGCGTCTCATAAATACCGATCAAACCCGACTTTTGCTCCTGCCGGTAATAAGCCGACGGATAGGGGTCGCGCATCACCGGCATCTCGTCGTCGCGGTCGAGAAACTCTTTGACCGGCTCGGTGACGATATACGTGTGCTTCATGTTGGTGATCGGGACGTCGGTGCCGACCATCTGGCTTAGCTGACGCGCATAGCAACCGGCGGCGTTCACCACCATCTCGCACACCACATTGCCCTGCTCGGTGAAGACTTCCCACTCACCCGATGCACGCTGCTTTATGTCGAGCACGCGGTTGCGGGTTACGATGGTCGCGCCCATGTTGCGCGCACCTTTGGCGAGCGCGTTGCAGCACCCGGCCGGGTCCACGTGACCGTCCTCGGTGGTCCACGCACCGGCGAGCACGCCGTCGAGCGTGACAAAGGGGTTGAGCTGTTTGATCTTCGCTGGGTCGATGATCTCGCAGTGAAAGCCGATGAGCTTGCCTACACCGGCCACGTGGTGGAACCACTCGACCTCGGCGGGCTTCAATGCGAAACGGATCCCACCGCAGCCATGCCAGCTTACGTATTGCCCGGTGAGCTCCTCGAGCCGCGGGTAGAGCCGGTTACCGTAATCGTGGATCTTAGCCATGTTGTAATCCGCGATAAAGCTTGGGCATTGCCCTGCCGCATGCCAGGTGGAGCCCGAGGTGAGCTCGCCCTTCTCGATCAGCAGGCTGTCCGCCCAACCCTCTTCGGCCAGGTGATAGAGCAGACCGGCTCCCATCATCCCGCCACCGACGACGACCACACGCGCATGTTCTTGCATTACTGCCTCCGGCTAGTTCTATCTTCACTGCGAAGCCCTTTCCTCAGGCCCCACCAACAGCCGACATGTAGCACCGAAGCGCGGGGTTTCGCAAGTACTCCTTGCCGATCTGCGGGGTTCGCGGTGCGGTTATCCCTTCTCCCGGCCCGATGGTGTCGTAGCAGTGGTCATGGCCATGGAGTGGCGGTATTGCCGATGCTCGGGACGTTGAGGTGGTCCGAGAAGCGGTGCGAGCTGTCTTGCCGCAAAATGATTTACTTGCCGACCCGCATTACTGGAGAATTGGACCATTTACAACGATCGCAAGGAGCAAACCATGTGCCGTTGGGTTGGCTACACCGGTGCGCCGATATTCCTCGAGGAGCTTATCCTCAAACCTGACTATTCGTTGATCGACCAGAGCCTGACTTCAAAGATGGGCGCGGAAACGACCAACGGGGATGGCTTTGGCCTCGGATGGTACGGTGAGTCGGCCGCACCCGGTCTGTACAAGGGCACCGAGCCTGCGTGGAACGATAGAAACCTCGCTGACCTCGCCGCAAGCATCAAGTCGCGCATGTTTCTCGCGCATGTGCGGGCGACGACGGGGACGCCTATTCAGCAGACAAACTGTCATCCTTTTCGTAGAGGAAAGTGGTTGTTTGTACACAATGGCCTGATTCGAGATTACCACGAGGTCAAGCGCGACCTGGCGTTTAGCGTGGAGCCCGCGCGTTTTTCGGACATCGAGGGGACCACGGACTCGGAGATCATGTTCAACCTCGCGTTGAGTTACGGTCTCGAGGAAGAGCCCCTTTCGGCGCTGGAGCGCATGGCGGGGCTAGTCGAGAAGGTCGGACAGGCGCACGCGGTCGAGTATCCACTGCAAATGACTTTGGGGCTGACCGACGGTGAACGGCTCTACGCCGTGCGGTACTCGAGTGAGCGACAGTCCAGAACGCTGTTCCACAGCAAGAGCGTGGAGGCGCTTAGGCAGCTCAACCCCGAGTTCGAACGCTTGTGCGCGCAGGACCGCGCTATCGTTTCCGAGCCGCTGAGCGAAATGGCCGATTACTGGACGGAGATCCCCGAATCCTCGGCGCTGGTCGTCGAGGCGGGCGAGATAAGCATGTACGCTTTCGAACCGAGTCGTTCGGTTTGAGTTATTCGGACGTATCCCCATGCTTGGCACAGCTAGTGAGATAGCGGTGTTCGCCGGGCGTCGCTTGACACTCGCAACGGCGGTTCCCGATAATCACGTCCCCCGCTCGGCGGTGGAACGAGCGTCACGCCCATAGCTCAGCTTGGCCAACCGAGAAAATGAGTAGGTCCGGCGAATTTTTGACCCGCTGAGCGGTTGCCCATAGCTGGACTGGCCGGGGCAAAGCGAGGGCCACGCAGTACCGCCAGGGATGGCCAGCAACAACATCGACGTACACGCGCCCGTAGCTCAGTTGGATAGAGTACCTGGCTACGAACCAGGCGGTCGGGAGTTCGAATCTCTCCGGGCGCGCCAAAA
>CAJHYW010000295.1_pt1 | contig 12298 bp, 10 predicted proteins | sample 9198811 | NCBI WGS metagenome assembly CAJHYW01 (sample SAMEA7708378, study PRJEB35096) | sediment metagenome | biome: marine neritic benthic zone biome [ENVO:01000025]; feature: sediment [ENVO:00002007]; material: shallow marine sediment [ENVO:03000034] sea grass bed [ENVO_01000059] ...
CGAGCGCATAGCACATGGTCTTGGTGCCGTGACCCGATAACTCCATAAACCGGAGCTGGTCACCGATACGGCTAAAGAAAATCGTGTGGTCCGCACGCTCGATGCAATCGCAAAGCTCGGGCGGTAGTGCCTCGGGTCCGGTGATGAGCGGCGCCAGACAGGTTTGGACCTGCGCACCCATGGCGCGCGCCTCACGCACTACGGCCTGCGGCGCGCGCTCGTCATAGTAACCGTGGCGCGGGTCCTCACGGAGGATCAGGACGCGCTGGTTTGCCTCGACGCCGACGCAGCCGACCAAGAGGTTGACCGCGCCGGCCCGTAGCTTGTCGTCATCGATATCCGTTTGTCGGTCCCCCATCGTCAGACGAGCACGCCGCTGAGTCTAGCTCTCTAAGGCAATCTCCTCGACAAAGATCGAGCGCGCGGGATGCATGGAGAAGCCCTTGATGGTCTTGTCATAGGCCGTCATTGATGGTCGCCACACCGGCTGCACGATCGGACCGTCCTCCTGCATGATTTTTTGGATCTTGGCCATCACCGTGCGTCGTTGCGCCGGGTCGGCAATCGTACCCGCCTCGTCGAGCAAACGGTCGAACTCGGGGTTCGCGTACTCCGATTCATTCCATGCCACACCCGAGCGGTACGCCTGCTCGAGCAGCATCACCGCGACCGGGCGGTGCGCCCATGAGGTAAAGCCAAAGGGCACGGTCTGCCATATCTCCCAATACTGTGCCGACGGCATCGGGTTGATTTTGACGCGTATACCGGCCGGCGCCCACTGTTGCTTCATGATCTGCACGGTGCTCAGCTCGAACGCCGGGTCGGTCTTACAGGCGATGCTGATATCGATGCCATCGGGATAACCCGCCTCCGCCAGCAAGGCCTTGGCGGCGTCCGCGTCTTGCACCCATGGCGGCATCTCCGCGTAGTCGGGCTGCACCGGGCACACATGATGATGCTCGGCGGGCAGCCCGTACTCTTGGAAGACCAGTTGGCGAACCTTCTGGGGGTCGATCGCGAGACGCATCGCTTTGCGCACGCGTGGGTCGTCGAAGGGTTTCTGGTTGACCTTCATCCGGGCCACCACCGTGTTGGCGTTGGCCACCGAGTACACCTTGAGGTGGTCCAGCTTCCCCACCGTCGGGAGCTGGGCGATATCGACCTCGTACAGACCATGCACCTGTCGCGACGCCAAGGCGCCAAGCGGAGCGTTGGGGTCGTCGCCAAAGTCCACGAAACGAACTTCATCCAGATAAGGACCGGTGCCCCAATAGTCCTTACGGCCCTTGAGCAGCGCATCCTCGCCGACGCTGTAGGAGACCAGCTCGAACGGACCCGTGCCATTGGAGCCGGGACCAAACTTGCCGTCTTCCTCCGGGTCGATAATGTGCGCGGGCCAGTTGAACAAGTGCTGCGGCACTGAGACGTTGACGGTCTTGGTGTTCAAACGCACCGTCTTGTCATCGACTTTCTCCAGCGCATTGGCATCCCACAACCGCGTTGACATCACCTTCTTGCCTTCGCCGTCCACCTCACCGGTGTCGTACTCCTCCACCATGTAGCTCATCAGGCTGAGCTGCGATGAGCCGGTTTTGGGGTCGAGCATGCGGTTCAGATTCCAAACTACGTCATCGGCGGTGAACTGTCGTCCGTTGTGCCATTTGATGTCGCGCAGGTTGAGCGTCCAGCTCCTCAGGTCATCGCTCACCTCCCAGCGTTCGAGCAGGAAAGGCCGGGTCACGTTGTCCTGCGCGGTGCGGGTGAGGGCGGGGCAAACCTGCCGCGTGATCTCGCTCTCGAACCAGCTATATGTGTGCGGGCTCGACAAATCGAGCACGCGAAGACCGATCCGCGCCTGCCCACCCGTAGGCATGTCCGCGGCCCGCGCCGTCGGCATCACGCCGGTCCCGCTCACCTTACCCGCGAAAGCGTAGGCGGCGGTGGCCGACAGACCCAACATCGTCGACGAATGAAGAAACTCCCGGCGGTTGATCTTCCCTTCGCTAAACAGCGACTTCAGATAACGAATGTGCTTGCTTTCCTTTTTGTTGCTCATGGATGGTTGCTCCTCGTCAAACCGCGTTTCTTATGGGTTGATGAGCCCTTTGAAACCGGCTCACAGTTGGGTTCACCGACCCATTATCCCATCGTTACTGCCATATGCCACCAAACGGTCAAGGCACGACCCGCTGTGCAGCGCCGGGGACCCGCGCCGGGAGCGTGTTGCGCAGACCCTCGATATATTCGAGCTCGATTCCGCAGCATCCACCGATGATCTGTACGCCTTGTGCGACCCAACCCAAAGCCGCTTCGTGAAAGTCGGCGATGCTGAGCGGAGTGGGGACTGACTCGTCACGCTGCGCGGCCGTGTAGTCAGTACGCTCGGCCTCCGGATACACCCCCAAGGGACCGGACCAGCTTTCTCGAACCCGCGCGACGGCAGCCGATGTGGCGTCGACATCCGAGTGGAAGATGGTCACCGCCGCGCCGCCCCGTGCCATCAAGGCTTCGACCTCGGCGCCGACCTCGACGTCGCTCTCGTAGCCGATCTTTGCCACGCCATCGTCGCGGTCCAAGCGGCATTTGAAACCCACCCAGGTGGGCAAACCTGTCGCTAAACACGCATCGAGCACCCACTCGCGGTGGACGCTGCCACCGGTGGACTCGGCGACCAGCAGGTCGGCACCCGCATCGGCGAGGATCCCCGCCTGCTCCCGTAAGTTGTCCTTGGCCTGGCTGGCGGTAATGGCGCTACGGGGGTGGGCGTGGCGGTGCAGTGACTGTGTGGGCTCGCCCTGGGTCGTAATACCAAAGCTGGACACCGAGCCCGCGATATAAACGGGTCGGTCCGCTGCCACTCGTGCCCGCGCTTCTCGAGCAAGCGTGACCGCGCGTAAGTTCAGCTCGACCGTGAGGTCACCCATCCCAAGCGGCTCCAAGTTGTGCCGCGCCGCCGAGTAGCTGTTGGCAGTGATGACATCGACACCGGCACGGATGTATTTCTCGTGCATGTGGCGAACCGTGGTGGGGTGGGTTTGCAGCGCCGTCGCGGCCCACGCCTCGTTGCTCATCGGCACTCCCATGTGCTGAAGCTGGGTACCGATGGCACCGTCTAGGAGGACCAGATCACCGTTTTGCAGACGCGTCTGCAGGGTATCGTAAGCCGTCACTTGCCGCTCGCTCCGTTCCGTGTTCTTCGTGAATTCGCGAGCACGCGTTCTACACTCACGCCAGTCAGCTGTCGCGCCGGTCCGCATGCACGCATAAGTAACTTACCGGCAGCTCCACCACGCTTTCGACACCGTTGGGCGCATCCGCGTCGTAAGTGAGCGAGTCACCCGGACCGAGCGCGTAGATGTTGTCCCCGTAACGGAACTCGATACGCCCCTCCAGCATGTGCATGAACCACACCCCGGAGTTCTGCGCGCGGGGAAAGACTTCGCTTTTCCTTGTCAGCTTGACCAAATAGGGCTCGACCGACACACGGTTGTTGGCACTGTGACCGAGCAGCCAGTACTCGTGACCGGCCTTGGGGCCGCGTCTGGAGATCTTTACGCCTTGGCCGGCGGCGACAAAGCTCGCATCGCGCTTCTCCTCCACGTGCCTGAAGAAGTAGTTGATGGGGACGCCAAAGGCCTTTGACAGCGCGGTCAGCGTGGACAGTGAAGGGGAGGTCTGCCCGTTCTCAATCTTCGAAACCATCGCAACCGAGAGCCCGGTCACCCGTGTGACATCTTGTAGCGTCATGGCAAGCTGCTGGCGCAGCGCACGCACCTCTCGACCGATCGCGCGCTCGAGCTCACCCTCCTCATCGGCGGGTGGTGCCGCAAGCCGCACCGATGGTTGCTCACCCATTGCGTTCCCCGATTGACGGTCCGTGTAGTCCGACTGTAGTTTGACGCAGAGTTAAACTTGTTTTCCCGCTAGTGTACACTGCCCGGGTGCGCAGCACACGAGAACCGAATGAGGCGGGGACGATGACGGCATGGATCCACATGATCACCGACGATGACGCGTCCGAGGAGCTCCGGCGTCAGCTCGACAAGGCCCGCGCGCCCAACGGCTCCGTAGACAACGTCATGCGTGTCCACAGCCTACGCCCACACACCATGGAAGGACACCACACGCTGTACACGAGCGTCTTGCACAACGAGGGCAACACGCTGCCCGGCTGGCTGCTCGAGACGGTGGCGTCGTACACCAGCATCTTGAACCGCTGCGACTACAGCCTTGCGAATCACTTTGCCAACGCGCGTCATCTCATCGGCGACGACGAACGCGCGGACCGGATCCTAGACGCCTTGCGCAACGACCGTCCCGAGACCGTTTTCTCGTGTAAGGAGCTTGGCTTCTTGCAGTATGCGAGAAAGCTCACCGTGGAGCCGGGGGCAATGGTGGAGGCGGACGTGCAGGCGTTGCGCGACGCCGGTGCACTCGATGAGGAAATACTCGAAATAAATCAGGTATGTTGTTATTTTAATTATGTAAATCGATTATTGAACGGGCTTGGCGTCACCCTGGATAGTGATAACATCGGGTACTACTCCGGCGACTAGCACAGCAAATATGGAAGAGGCCGCGTCCAGACGCATTAGCGAGAAGGAAGTGCCGATCATCGATATCGGCCCGCTGCGCGATGGCACGGACCCCCAGGGCGTTGCAGACAAGCTTGGCTGGGCCGCCACCCAGGTCGGCTTTATCTACATCGAGAACCATGGCATCCCCCGTGAGACCGCCTCGCGGGCCCGAGAGGCGGCGCTGCGTTTCTTTAACAGCCCTTTGGAAGACAAGCTCACGGTCACGACGAACCTGCACCACCATGGCTATCTCCGCCCAGGCGAGACAAGGATGTATGACAACGCCAAGGTGGACTTGAAGGAGAGCTTTAACTGGGGTATCGAGCTGACCGAAGCGGAGCTTGCCGACGAGTCGCGCAACAGCTTGCTCGGCCCCAACCGTTGGCCCGAGTTTTTGCCCGAGCTCAAACGGTCGGTGTACCCGTATTTCGAGGCCGCGTCGGCCTGTGCGGTCGACCTGCTCCGCGGCTTTGCCTTGGCTGCCGAGCTGCCGGAAGACACCTTTGTCGGTTGCTCGGACCGCCCTGTATCCCGCGGCTCGCTCCAGTACTACCCGCCACAGCCGGCCGGCCTCGAGCAGCCGCGTCTTGGCTTGGCCTCGCATACGGACTTCGGTGTGCTCACCGTGCTTTGCCAGGACGCCAACGGCGGGCTGCAGATCCAAGACTTGGCGGGGGAGTGGCTGGCCGTGCCACCGGTCGAGGATACCTTGGTGGTCAACGTGGGCGACCTGCTCGAGCGCTGGACAAACGGGCATTTTCGCTCGACGCCGCACCGGGTGATCAACACCAGCGGCCGCGAGCGTTTGTCGCTGGTGGTCGCCTACGACCCCAACTACGAGAGTCTGGTGGACCCGCGCGTGGCCTGTGGCCAAGGAGAGGCGCCGCGCCACGAGCCGATCACCTGCGGGGGCTATCTCATGTGGCGCTTCAAGAAGGCCTTTGCGTATCGCCAGTGAGGGGCACGATGGCGGCTTCTTTCGAGGACAACTTGCGCGAGTACCGGCGCCTCACCCGCGAGCGGGCAAGAAACCTACCGGCATGCTTTTACACCTCGGCGGAGATCCTCGAGCTCGAGAGAGAGCTATTGTTCAGACGCGAGTGGATGTGCGTGGGTCGCGTCGAAGAGATCCCCAATGCCGGCGACTACATTACCGCCGACCTGCTGGGCGACCCTGTGCTCGTCGTGCGCGCGGCGGACGGTGCCATCCACGCCATGTCCAACGTCTGCCGTCATCGGGGCATGGTTATCGCGGAGGGTCATGGTCAGGTGGAGCGTTTCGTCTGTCCGTACCACGCGTGGACCTACGACCTCGGGGGGCGTTTGCTGCGCAGCCCGCTGATGGAGGGGGGCGCCGGCTTTGACCCCGAGCGGATTTGTTTGCCGCGCTTCGCGACCGAGGTCTGGCAAGGCTTTATCTATGTCAATCTGGATGGAGACGCCGCGCCGCTCGCGCCGCGCATGGCAGGGCTGGAGCCCTTTGTCCAGAACTACCATCTCGAGCAAATGACCTTGCGCTACAGCAAGGAGGAAGTGTGGGAGACCAACTGGAAGTGTCTCATCGAGAACTATATGGAGGGTTACCATCTCTCCTCGGTGCACCAGAAGACCTTGCACCCTATCACGCCAACACGTCTGTGCGAGCACTTCCCACCCGGTGAAGACTATTTCGGGTATTACTCGCGCTTCTCGCGCGACCTCCCCATCCGCGGCAAGTGCCACCCCGACGTCACCGAGGAGGAGCGCTTCGCGAGCGTGATGTTCTTTGTGTTGCCAAGCCACGTGGCGGGGGTCGCCGGTCATTTGGCCACCTTCATTTGTGTGCAGCCGGAGACCGTCGACTCGGTACGCGCCAGGCTCGGCGTGATTTTCTTTGACGACGCCATCGGTCAGGACGACGTGGACCAGGCCCTCCACCTGTTCCATCGAACCATGGCCGAGGACAAGGCGCAATTGGTCAAGCTGCCGCGCGGGTTGAAGTCCAGGTACTACCAGCCCGGGCCGCTGGCGCCGGCCAACTACGAAGGCACGGTGTGGGATTTCCACCAGTACCTTGCACGCAGGCTCGGTGACCGGCCGCGCTGAGCGGCCTGGCAACACGCATGCAACGCTACTCGATCTTCTCCCTGCTGCGTAACGCGTGCAGTCATCACCGCGGCTGGCAGCGGGCGTGGCGCAGCCCCGAGCTGCGCAAACACTACGACGTCATCATCGTCGGCGCCGGCGGTCACGGTCTCGCCACCGCGTATTATCTGGCGCGCGACCACGGTGTGACCAATGTGGCGGTGCTCGAGCGCGGCTGGCTTGGTGGTGGAAACACGGGTCGCAACACCGTCACCATCCGCTCCAACTATTTGCGTGACCCCAGCATCAAGTTCTTCGAAGCCTCGGTAAAGCTCTACGAACAGTTCACCCGCGAGCTCAACATCAACATCATGTTCTCGCAACGCAGCCAGATCGACATCGTGCAAACCTGGGGCAAGGTACGCGACCTCAAACGGCGCTCCTATGCCATGGACTTGCACGGCCCCGACTACATGGTCATTACGCCGCAAGAGCTGCGCCGCCGCATCCCGGTCATGGCGGACTTGAGCAAGGCGCGTTTGCCTGTGCTTGCCGGCGTAGTGCACAAACGCGCCGCGGTAGCGCGCCACGACGCCATCGCCTGGGGCTATGCGCGTCAGGCGGACGCGGCTGGGATACACATCCATCAAAACACCGAGGTCACCGGTATCCGGCGCGCCGCGGACGGCTCGGTCGCCGGTGTCGAGACCACACGCGGCACGGTGTCGGCAAAGAAAGTCGCCATCGCCGTGGCCGGTAGCTCGACACAGCTCGCGGAGATGGCCGGGCTGCGTCTTCCCATCACCACGTACAACTTGCAGGCTTTTGTCTCCGAGCCCATCAAGCCCCTGCTACAGGTGTTGGTCAACTGCCCCGACCTCGGTGTGTACCTGCACCACTCGGACAAAGGCGAGCTGGTCATCGGTGGCGGCACCGACCCCATACAGTCATTCAAGCAGGGTGGGCGCTACGAGACCTTCGAGGATGTTGTTACGGCGTTGCTCGAGGTCTTCCCCGTGTTCAAACGGCTCAAGCTCATGCGCCAGTGGGGCGGGGCGCTCGAGTTTGCCCACGATGCGAGCCCAATCATCTCGCCCACACCGGTGGCGGGGCTGTTTATCTCCTGTGGCTGGTACGGCGGCTTCAAGGCCATCCCCATCGGTGGGCGCACCTTCGCACACACGGTGGCCACCGCGGCACCGCACCCGCTCAATGCGCCCTTCACCCTGGACCGGTTTCGTAACCTCGATTTCCTGACCGAGGGCGGCACGGTGGCACACCGCTGATGCTGCTCATCGCGTGCCCATGGTGTGGAGACCGTCACGAAGGCGAGTTTGTCGCTCTGGGCGAGCGGCGGCCGGTGCGACCGGACCCGAGCGCGACCGATGACGAGCGCTGGCGTGCATATTTGCTCGAGCGCGACAACGTACGCGGCGAGCACGTCGAGCTCTGGTGGCATGCCAAGGGCTGTGGTGAACGCTTTGCGCTGGTGCGCAACACGGTGACGCACGCCATCCGGCCGCATGACGGCTCGAGGTAGGGCTCGAGCATGGAACGGTTGCCTACAGGTGGCTTGATCGACCGCGACACTTCGCTCGAGTTTACATTCGACGGCAAGAAGTACACCGGCTATGCGGGTGACACCTTGGCCTCGGCGCTGCTCGCCAGCGGTGTCAAACGCGTCGCACGCAGTTGGAAGTACCACCGGCCGCGCGGGGTGTTCGGCGCCGGGTACGAAGACATGGGCTCGATGGTCCAGCTCGTTGGGGCCGACGATGCACCGAACATCCCGGCCACATGTTTGACGTTGCGAGCAGGGTTAGCGGCTCGAAGCCAAAACTGTTGGCCAAGTGCGGAACTTGACCTGGGTGCGGTGGCGCAGTGGTTCGCCCCCTTGCTGCCTGCCGGCTTTTACTACAAGACCTTTATGTGGCCGAGCTGGCGTCTATTCGAGCCGGCCATCCGGGCCGCTGCGGGTATTGGTCGCGCGCCGACACGTGTGCCCGAGGGGTTGGTCGACGAGCACCGGTACCACCACTGCGACGTTCTCGTTGTCGGTGCGGGCCCGGCGGGTCTGATGGCGGCGCTCAGCGCGGCGCGCACCGGCGCTCGGGTCACGCTCATGGACGACGGCCTGCGCCCCGGTGGACAGCTCTTACATGAGCAGACCGAGGTCGACTCGAGCCCGGCACCACACTGGGTGGACGCCGTGGTGCGTGAGCTCGAAGCCTGCGCCGACATGCTGCATCTTCAAGCCACGACCGTGTGGGGTTGTTACGACCATAATTTCCTGGTCGCCCTCGAGCGTCAACCCCAAAACCCATGGGTTCACCAACGCCTGTGGAAGATCCGCGCGAAACAAGTGATGTTGTGCACAGGCGCCATCGAGCGGCCGCTGGTGTTTGCAAACAACGACCGGCCCGGTGTGTTTCTCGCCTCTGCCGCACGCGCCTACGCGAACACCTATGCGGTGCGGTTGGGTCGACGCGCCGTGGTGTTTACAAACAATGACAGTGTGTACGGATCAGCCGTTGCACTTGCCGACACCGGCGTCGAGATCGCCGCCGTAGTCGACACTCGCGAGACCCCGCCCGCGAACGTGACCGCACCGGTGATAGAGCGCGGCATACGGGTGCTGGCCGGCTCGGTGGTGCGCGAGGTGCGTGGACGCCGGGAAGTGGAGGCGGTGGATGTGCAGTCCCATGGTGGTCGGGGGGCGGCACGTCGCATCCCCTGTGACCTGCTTTGCGTGTCGGGTGGGTGGAACCCCGCCGTGCATTTGCACTCGCAGGCGCGCGGTTCGCTCCGTTACGACGAAGCGCTGGCAAGCTTCGTGCCGGACGAAATGCTACCCAATACCCATGTGGCGGGTGCGGTCTGCGGCGGCTTCGAACTGGAGACCTGTCTCGCTCGAGGCGTGGAGCAGGGGAGGGCCGCGGCGCGCGCGGCCGGCTGTAGAAAACGCAAGAAGCTGAGGCCGCCAAACACCGAGTCTTCTCCCGGCTACACCATCGAGCCCATGTGGTTTGTCGAGCCGCGCAGCCCGGGGCTAAAGGCGTTTGCGGACCTGCAGAACGACGTGACTCTGGAGGACCTGCGTCTGGCGTTGCGCGAGGGCTTTGACTCGGTCGAGCATGTCAAGCGCTTTACCACGGCGGGCATGGGGATAGACCAGGGCAAGACCGCTAACGTCAACGTGATCGGTGCGCTCGCGCAAACACGTGACGTGCTACCCGGTCAGGTGGGTACGACGACCTTCCGGCCGCCGTACACACCGGTGGAGTTTGGCACAATTGCGGGTCACCGCCGCGGGGACGTCGTGCTGCCCTATCGCCACACGCCCATGACCGCCTGGCACAAGGAGGCGGGCGCGGTCATGTACGAGGCCGGCGCGCGTTGGCGCCGGCCCGGCTATTACCCAAAGCCGGAGGAGACGTTTGCACAAACGCTGAACCGCGAGGTCACCGCGGTACGCCGGCACGTGAGTATGTACGACGGCTCACCGCTTGGAAAGTTCGAGCTCAAGGGCGCGGATGCGGCGATATTTTTAGACCGCGTCTACACCAACGACGTAGACGGATTGAAGGTGGGTTGCGGGCGCTATGGGGTCATGCTCAGCGACGACGGGATGATCCTCGATGACGGCGTGTGCTTTAGGCTCGCCGAGCAGCGCTACCTGGTGTCGGCATCCACGGGTCATGCGGACCGTGTGTACGATTGGCTGGACCACCTGCTCCAAGTCGAGTGGCCCGAGCTCGATGTTCTGCTCACACCCGTGACTACGCAGTGGTGCAACGCGACCGTCTGCGGACCGCTGGCACGCGAGTTGTTGAGCGACGCCGGCACCGATATCGATCTATCGCGCGAGGCGTTCCCATTCATGAGCATGCGCGAAGGACATGTCGCGGATTGCCCCGCACGTGTGTTCCGGGTCAGCTTTACGGGCGAGCTCTCATTCGAGATCAACACGCAGTGGGGACACGGTAGTGCGCTTTGGCAAGCGCTCATCGCGGCCGGTGAGCCACACGGTCTTTGCCCGGTCGGCTCGGAGGCCAACCATGTGTTGCGCGTAGAAAAGGGTTTTCTCTCGCTCGCCCACGAGGTGGACGGTACGGCGGACCCCTTCGACCTCGGCATGGGATGGGTCGTATCCAAAACAAAGCCGGACTTCATGGGTAAACGCGCGCTCGAGATACGACGTGCACGCGGCGCGGCGCGCGCGGAGCTGGTCGGTCTTTGGCCCGTGGACGCAAGGAGGGTAATCCCCGAAGGCGCACCGCTCACGCCGGGTGGCGCCGAGAGCGATTCGGAGGGTTTTGTCACCGCCTGTGTTTGGAGCGAGGCGGCGCAGCGTGCCGTCGGCCTGGGACTTTTGCACAATGGTCACAAGCGTCATGGGGAGACGGTCCATGCACGCGTCTACGAGGAGGTGTTCCCGGCCACGGTCGTGCCACCGGTGCACTATGACCCGCAGGGCGCGCGTTTGCGCGGCTGAGCGACCTTAGCGATGGCCTACGACGTCAATCTGGAACCAAGAGCGCGCAGCGCCATGTTTGCGCTGCAGGGCGATGCCGCGACGGTCGCGACCGCGCTGGGGGCGCTCGGCATGGCATTACCCAAAGTGGCCAACACGACGAGCCATGGCGATGGATTGGACGTGTTCTGGATAGGACGCGCCCGCTGGCTCTTGCGTGGTCCGCTGGATGCTGAGGAAGAGCTTATGGGTCGCCTCGCACCGCTACGCGAAGCGCCGCGGGTGGATGCCGTTTGCGTCTCCGACTACTACGCCGGATTCACCGTCGAGGGTCCCGACACCCGAGCCGTGCTTGCGCAGGGTTGTCCATTGGATCTGCATGAGCGTGGCTTCCCCCTCGATGCGGCAAGCTTCACGAGCCTGTTCTCGCTACGCGCACTGTTGCACTACGAGTCGAGTCCGAGCACGTATGCACTCTATGTGGAAGCAAGCGTTGCGGACTATGTGCAAGCGTCTTTGCAAGCCGCAATCGGGTAACGCGGCGCTACGGGTTTGCTCGCGGCGGAGAGCCGTTGAGCCGACCCCCCAGCCAAAGCAAGCCTTCGACCCCCATCCCATAGTCCATCACCTCACCGTGCCACTTGGGCACGCAGGTGTTTGGGTGGATGTGGAGACCATGCTTGTAGCTCTCGTCTTCGATGGTCTTGCCGCTGTCGGGTACGAGCATGGGGGGCACCGCGTTGAGCGGGCGCCCATCGGGGCGGGTGAAGCGCAGCTCACCCGTGTCGCTGAGCCGGCACCCGTAGCCCCCTTCGTGCACCAGCCGGTGATGGTGCCGACAGAGCTGGACCAAGTTCACCAGTGACGTCTCGCCGCCCTGCGCCCACGGCGTGATGTGGTGCGCATGGATGAAGTGGCGATGCGTGCACCCTGGGAAGCGGCATCCGCCGTCGCGCGCATGTAACGCCCGGTGTATCGCCGGGGGGATGGCACGCGTCTTTCGCCCAATGGACAAGGGTTGACCGGCGTTGTCTTCGACTAAACGCACGATACTGGCATCACAGGCGAGCCGTTTTGCGGTGTCGGCGGCCAAGGCCGGGCCAGCGTCGATGGCACAGCGCCCCGGGGCGCCCGTCGCTAAGGTCTCCGCGGCCACATGCACCACGACTTGATAGCGCTCGGC
>CAJHYW010000165.1_pt1 | contig 12079 bp, 10 predicted proteins | sample 9198811 | NCBI WGS metagenome assembly CAJHYW01 (sample SAMEA7708378, study PRJEB35096) | sediment metagenome | biome: marine neritic benthic zone biome [ENVO:01000025]; feature: sediment [ENVO:00002007]; material: shallow marine sediment [ENVO:03000034] sea grass bed [ENVO_01000059] ...
AGCTGGATACGAGCTTGCAGCAGCTAGCCAAGCTTCGGCCCGCATTTCGTAGAGGCGGCACCGTGACCGCTGGCAACTCCAGTGGCATAAACGACGGCGCTGCGGCGGTGTTGCTCATGAGTCGTCAGAAGGCGGACGCGCTTGGGTGTAAGCCGCTAGCGCGCTGGGTGGGGTCCAACGCGGCGGGTGTGGACCCCGGTGTCATGGGGCTTGGACCCGTGCCCGCCACCGAAAAACTCCTCGACCGCTTGCATTTGACGCTGGATGACATCGACCTGGTCGAGCTAAACGAGGCCTTCGCCGCCCAATCCATCGGGTGTATGCGCCAGCTCGGCATGCCGCATGAGACCACCAACGTAAACGGTGGTGCGATCGCGCTTGGCCACCCGACCGGGTGCTCGGGTGCGCGAATCCTCGTGACCCTGCTCCATGAGATGAAGAGACGTGCACCAAACGCGCGCCGTCCGTTTCGCGGCTTGGCGACCCTTTGTGTGGGCGTCGGGATGGGCGTTTCCACGCTGGTCGAGTGGTGCGACGAGTGAAGGTACGCAAGCCAGAGAATGGAAGTCTAGAGAGAGGGCTGGATGCGACCGCTTGAAGGTGTGCGGGTGGTGGGGATGGAGCAGTACATGGCCGGTCCTTACTGCACTTTGTTGCTGGCCGACGCCGGGGCGGAAGTTATCAAGATAGAGCGCCCCGGCACCGGTGACCCGCGCAGACTCATGCCGCCTTTTGCAAAGAAAAACGGGGCGCGCAAAGCCGCAGGTTTCATGGCTTACAACCGCAACAAGAAGAGCCTGGGGTTGGACGTCACCAGCGAGGAGGGTCGATGCGTTTATCGAAAACTCGTCCAGGTTTCGGATGTCGTGGTAGAGAACCTGCGGCCCGGTTCGCTCGACAAGCGTGGCTTGGGGTACGAGGCGCTAAAGGAGCTAAACCCGCGTCTCGTCTACGCCATGATCTCCGGGTTTGGGCGGCTGCCGGGCTATGAGGGGCCGTACAGCCGACGCCCGGCCTTCGATATCGTCGCCGAAGCGATGTCCGGCATCATGCATCTGGTCGGTTTCGAGGACAAACCGCCGTCATGGACCATCTATGGGATGGCGGACATTTATTCGGGTCTGGTGACGGCCTTTGGTGTGATGCAAGCGCTGTACATGCGCGAGCGCACCGGCGTGGGTCAGCTCGTCGACTCCGCCATGTACGACAATATGCTAGCCCTCAACGAGGGCATGGTAGCCGTGCACTCGGTTGCCGGCCAATCGCCGCATCGGGGTCGACCGAAGAATATCTACCCGCGCGGCGCTTATGCGACAAAGGATGGCTACATTGCAGTCAACATTCCCGATGAGCGCCTGTGGCAGCGCTTTTGCACCGTGATGGGGCGAGCGGATCTCGCCGAGGACCAACGAAGCTCCACGGTCACCGCCCGCACTGCAAACCGGGAGTTCCTCGACCCGATAATCGATGCGTACTTTGCCGGTCTGACCCGTGCGCAAGCCGTGGACCGACTCAACTCCGCGGGTGTGCCGACGGGCCCCGTACACACGGCGGAGGACATTTTTAGCTGTCCACAGGTGGCCGCCCGCAAGATGCTGCACCGGGTAGAGGACCCCGAGGTAGGCGCTCATTACTTTGCCCGCACCGTGCCCCATCTCTCTGGTGCGCCCGAGCTCCCGGCCGAGCCGGCGCCCGCGCTTGGGCAACACACGCGCTATGTGCTCAGCGAGGTGTTGGATTACAGCGCAGCGGATGTGGACCGGCTCGCTTGCGAAGGTGTGGTCCAGACCGCTGAGGCGACGCGCGAATAGCCTCAGGCCACGCCTACTGGTTGACCGGCTGCGACACGATCGCCCGCGCCAGCTCGACCAGCGTCAACGGCGACGAACCCTCTGCCTTGTTGTTGGCGATGACGACGCACCGTCCCCCAGCTTGATGTAGCGCCGCACAATGCTGTGCCACCATGGCCCGGGTCCACGAGTCTGGCTCGACCAGCCGGTCGAAAGGTTGATAGCGCTGTTTCGCGGCCTCATAAGCAAGCCCATTTCCAAGCATCCAGCGGACCACCGTGGGCGCGTTGCCGCCGGTTTTTGGAAGCGCGATCTGGGCTGCAAGCGGGGCGCCACGCGGGTGAATGTTGATACAGTGTGTCGCCCGGGCGGTGTCCAGAGCGGCAAGATAATCGGGGGTGAACAGCGCCGCGTCGCGAAGCTCTACGGCGACGGCGAGCGCCTCGGGCAGCGCCATAAGAAATCGACAAAGTCTGTCGGGGAACGCAGCGCGATCATCGGCTGACAGGTATCTAAGCATGGGTGGGAACTGCAGTAGCAAAGAGACTCTGGCGGTGCCCAGCCCCTTGCACAGCGGCTCCGCAACGTGCTCTAGCGCGAAGTTCGGCGCAAGAAAGCTCGCGTTCCGTGTCCGCGGCCGACCGTCGAATGACGGGGTTAGGGGGCTCGTGCACAGATGATGTGCCTTGACCACGAAGTAGAAGTCATCCGGCACCATGCTCGCGTAGCTCGCAAAGGTCGTCGCCATGACCGGCGCATAGAAGCCTCGGTCTATACCCACCGCTCGCAGCAGGGGATGGCATGCGTAGGCTTCGAGCCCGGCCCGTGCGAGACGCTGCTTGTCGCTGCGACCCTTGTAAACAACCCCTTCCCAGCCCGGGAACGACCACGACGAGGTGCCAAGCCGGATGGTGCTTGGTAAACGCCTGGCGATGTCATGCACATCGGCGCTCACTGGTGCCGGGTCGACTGTGTTCGACACGCTCGGCGACGCCGACCCAAAGAGGTCGTATTGGTCGGGTTGGTTCAATCGATTGCTACGCTAGCCAAACCGGGTATGCCTCGGGGAGCCTGGGTGATGGCGCCATGTGCACCAGCCGCTTGGAGCAAGCCTTCGGCCAACAGACCGCCACGCGCACGGACCCCGTCTATTGTGCGCCAAGTGCGCGGATTTCATAGGCCTCATCACCAGACCACGCCCGCTAGTGTGCGGAGGCTGCCGGGGATGATGATACAAGGGTATCGCAGAGTGGAGACCGCAGGGCCGCCATTAATGGCCCTACCTAGAGCGGGGGCATGCTAGGTGCCTGATAGCGCCTATTAGGGTATACGTTTGCTAATTGGCTTTGCGTTTGAGCTCTTTGACGCGACGCTCGCGTTCCTTGACGACTTGCAGGGCGAGTTCGACTCTGCGTTCGCTGTAGGACTTCTTTGAATTAAGCGCTTGCTGATAAGCGACCCGGGCACGGCGTAGCTCATCTTGCGCGTGCCGTAGCTCTGCCCTGGGGTCCTTGGGTGGTTCGGCATCGTTCTCGCTTTGCGCCTGAGAGGTCTCATCGCCGGGCGGCTGGAGCGACTCGCGGAGCGCTTTGCTGCCCGCCTCGGCCTCCTGCTTCTGCGCGGCGCCTAGCTCGGCATCGACGTTCATCGTCGTCGTGCTTTGCACAGCCGCGGGTCGTGTTTGCGAGTAGGTCACGACCCCGTTCTCGTCCACGGACTTGTAGAGCTTCCCGGCGAAAACGCTTTGCGCGGCGGTTATCAGCAGGGCAAACAGGAAGACTTTTTGCATTTTCTTAGCGCTCACGGGTCCTGGTGGTCGGTTTTTGGGCTATTAGCAAAAAGTAGGGGCCCCTTGTTCCCCTCTCAACCAGCGGTGTGTCCCTGCGTTAACTGGGGCACAATTGGGTTTGTCGAAGGCTCGCGTTCCAGGAGTGATACGCGAACGCGGTCATGGTTTTGGGGTCAACGGCACCCGCCGGCTGCATCTGTGGACGAGTGCGTGACCACCGACCTCATTCAATCCAGAAAGGTTTTGCTGCTTCACGCAGCGCTTGATGCATACCGGACTAACGGGAGAACAAGAGCGTGTTCAACTCAGAGCTTCTAGCCGCCAAGCGGATATTGATCACCGGGGGTGGAACGGGTTTGGGGCTCAGCATGGCCAAGCGCTTTGCCGAGCTGGGTGCGCAGTTGGTTATCTGCGGCCGGCGCGAGCAGGTGCTGGAGCACGCAGCGGCCGAGCTGCGGGAGCTCACGGTGCAACCCGTGAGCGCACACGCGTGCGACATACGAGACCCCGGCGCGGTGGATACGATGATGGAGCGTATCTGGGAAGAGAGACCGCTTGACGCGTTGGTGAACAACGCCGCCGGCAACTTTATCGCCCGCACCGAGACACTCTCGCCACGCGCCATGGACGCCGTCATCAATATCGTCCTGCATGGCACGGCCTATGTGACGTTCGCCGCGGGTCGGCGCTGGCTGGAACAAGGCCATTGCGGCAACGTGCTGTCCATTGTGACGACCTACGCGTGGACGGGGTCCGCCTACGTCGTGCCTTCGGCCATGGCCAAGGCCGGCGTGCTCGCGATGACCCGCAGCCTGGCGGTGGAGTGGGGCGGGCGCGGTATCAGGCTCAACGCCATCGCACCTGGCCCCTTCCCTACCAAGGGCGCCTGGGAGCGTCTCGTGCCGAAGCCCGAGCTTGCCAAGGTCTTCGAAACACGCAACCCGCTAAGGCGTGCGGGCGAGCACCGGGAGCTGGCGGACCTTGCATCCTTCTTGCTTGCCGACCAGAGCGCCTACATCAACGGTGAAGTCATCACCATCGACGGAGGCGAGTGGTTACAGGGGGCCGGCCAGTTTAGCTTTCTCGGCGAGCTGATGAGTGATGAGGACTGGGAACGGCTCAAAGCCGGGAAGAAACGCTCCTGAGGGTTTTCTGGTCACCGGCTTCGCACGGGAAGACCGTCAGACCGCAGGCAGCGGTCGCCAATGCGACAACCGATTCGTGCGACGACCCATGGCGCCGTCTGCACGCTCAAACCGTTTGCTGTTTCATCCCGACTCCATGCGCGCCGGCTTCTCAAGCGACGTCACATAGCGTCCGATACGCTCGCAAGCATCTTTGAGTACATGCGGTTCGCAACACAGGCCGAGACGCAAATGGCCCGCCGCGCTGGGTCCGAAGGCGTCGGCCGGTAGCAGCGCCACGCCTTCGTGCTCGAGCAAACCCGCGGCCACGTCGAAGGCCGGCACGCCCAGCGCGCGCATATCGAGCAATACAAACATCCCGCCCTCGGGCTCGTAACAGTGGACCCCATCGATGGCCTTGAAGCATTCGATGACTGTTTGACGCCGTTCGGCGTAGGCGCGCTGCATGGAATGCGAATCATCCGCTGTGTTTGCGAGCGCGTGGACGGCCGCGTCCTGGATAAAGGGGGGCGAGCCGTACAGCATGCACTGCGCCAAGTGGGTGAGGTGCCGGGTCATCTCGCGTGGCGATACCACCCACCCGATACGCCAGCCGGTCATGGCATGGCTCTTGGAAAGACTGGACAAGGTGATACAGCGGTCGGCCATGCCATCCAGCGAGCAGGGGCTGATATGCGGCCGCCCAAAAGTGAGACTCGCGTAGACCTCGTCTGACAGCAGCCACAGGTCGTAGCGGCGGCACAGCGCCGCGACCACCTCGAGCTCGTCACGTGTCATCACCGCACCGGTAGGGTTGTTTGGTGTGTTGATCAAGATGGCCCGTGTGCGCGACGTGACGGCGCGAGCCATGTCATCGGGGTCGATGTGAAACCCAAGCGCGGGTCTCAAGCGCACCGGCACGATGCGCGCACCCGCGGTCCCGATCGTTGCCGCGTAGGTGACGTACATGGGCTCGGGCGCGATGACCTCGTCACCGGGGTCGAGCGCACACAGCGCCGCGCTGAATAGACCACACTGCGCACCGGGCACGATCACCACGTTCTCCCAGCTCACCGCTTGGCCAGTCGTACGTTGGTGATACTCCGCCACGTTATTTCTCAGCGCCCGGGTACCCGCGGAGCCCGTGTAGTGCGTGCGCCCGGCTCTCAAGCTCTCGATGGCGACATCGGTGATGGCGGTCGGGGTGTCGAAGTCCGGGTCGCCTATCGACAGCACGATGACGTCTTCACCACGCGCCTCGCGTTCGCGCGCGCGTTCATGGATCTCCCAGGCTGCGGAACCTTCGCCACCGATTCGCTCTACGAGCGATGCGTACCTCATCAATCGGTCACCCTCGCGGCAAATTGGTCGAAGCAGCAGGCGAGGCTATAGAACGAGGGCGCCGATGTCTAACGCTCGCGCGGGCCACGGCAGCTTGCACGCGAGAAGCGAGCTTGGGTCAGGCCCTTTTTTACGGGATCGTAGCGTGTGTTTCCGAGCCCGTCGAAGATGCCTGATTGCGGGCTGGTAGACGCCTTAGTGAACAAGACACCCTAGAGCCGGATGATGTCCCGCCCGCGGCGCCCGGCTGCTTTTTGTTAACCGGCTTGGCGGCGCGGTTCTCATGGGAGTACTAGCGGCGAGTCTGTAGCGCCACTGCCGTACCGCCAGGTGCCGTCGGCGTATCGAGTGAGACCCCGGACCACGGTCGTCGAACGCTTGCCGCACATCGACGTGGTGTTATTATGCACGTCGCCATTCGGCGCTGGGAAGCAAAGCTTGCGATGAGTAAGTCTGACCGACTGAGCGGCTGGGAGTTTTGGATCCTTGTTGGAGGTTCCGCTCTTGCGCTGCTGCTGTTGATAACAAATATTTTCTTGTCCCTTGGCAACCGGGAGGTTCAGGAGCAGGTCGTCGCACGCCAGCAGGGAATCAACCAGGGTGTGCAAATAAGCCGGTTGAACTCGCAGGTCATACGGGCCTTGGCGACGCTCTCCGCACGTACCGACGATATCGAGCTGAAGGCGCTGTTGAGCACTCACGGTGTCACGTTTAAAGTCGACCCGGCAACCACCGAGTCCGATGCCGGCGGAGCGAGTACCCAATGAGCGACCCGGAGCTTCGGTCCGAGAGGGAGCATCGGTCACGACCCGTGTTTGTTCCGATGACCCTCGTTGTCGTGACTCTTGTGTTGTTGATGCTGTTCCAGTCGCTGCAGCTCATACGCGACCGGGAGCTGCTACGCACGCGCTTCAATGCCCAGCAAGCCCCGCTTGAAGAGGTGCAGAAAGTAAGCCAGCAGCTCCAAGCCATCGCCAAGAGCACATACACCTTGTCGGCGTCGGGAAACGAAAACGCCGCGCTCGTGGTGGATCGACTGAAGCAAGCCGGGATCACGGTGACCGCTGACGGTATACGCGTCGGCAGATAGACGCTTCGAATCAGCTCGAGCTGCCTTTTATCACCGCCAGCTCGTCGTGCTCGTCGACACGGTCACCCACCTCGTAGCGAAGGCTTTCCAAGATGCCGGTCCTCGGGGCCTTGATAACGTGCTCCATTTTCATTGCTTCGACCGCGAGAATGGCCGTGCCCTTCTCTACTTGCTCTCCCGCACGCACATAAACGGCGACGATGGTGCCCGGGAGCGGCGCTCGCAGGTGCTCGTCCTCGGTCTGAAGAGCCCCCCGCTCACCGAAGGGGTCGTACACCTGTAACGCGAGTTCTTTGTCTGCGGTGTGTAGGCGCAGCCTCGAGCCGTCTCGCGTGACCTTTGCGCTGTGCCGCTTGGCGTCGACCGTCGCCTCGAGCGAATCGCCGTTACTCAGGTGACCGGTGGCGACGACCGAGCGCCCACCCAGGTCAACTAACAGCCCGTCGTCCTTGTGCTCGATGCCGACGCTGACGCGCGTGTCTTGGTGGACGAAGTCGAATGTCTCGTGCCCGGTGCCAAGCAAGCGCCACCCGCTGGTGGTGGCCCAAGGTGAAAACGGGTCACGTGTGTGGCGCAGACCCGGCCGCGTCCGGGCGCGGCTTAGGACCCGGTAAAGACAGGCAAGCGCCATCAGCTCGCCGTCGAGCTTGTCGGTAGCGGCAGCGCTCTCGGTCAAGAATCGGTCGACAAAGCCGGTGTCGACGCCGCCACACACATAGGCCGGATGAGCGCTGAGCCGAGCCAAAAAGGCCAGGTTGGTAGCGACGCCCTCGAGACGGGTCGCATCCAAGGCGGCGCGCAGGTGCTCCAGCGCGGTCGCACGGTCGCGGCCGCGGACAACGAGCTTTGCCAACAGCGGGTCATAGAAGGCGTCTACCTGGTCGCCCGTGCGCACACCCGTCTCGACGCGCAACGTATCGCTTTGGGGTGCGAACACCACCCGCTCGAGATGACCCGTGGATGGCAAGAACCCGCGTTCGGGCTGCTCCGCGTAGATGCGCGCTTCGAAGACATGGCCGCGTGGCGCCATTGTATCGTGCGCTGGCAAGGGCTCACCGGCCGCAACACGTAGCTGCCATTCAACCAAGTCGGTATTGGTCAGCATCTCGGTCACCGGGTGCTCGACCTGTAGCCGCGTGTTCATCTCGATGAAATAGAACTGTTCGTCCCGGTCGTCGACCAGAAACTCCACCGTACCCGCGCCCACGTAGGCGACCGCGGAGGTGGCCGTGACCGCAGCCTCATGCAGCCGGGCGCGCAGCGGGTTTGAAATCGCGGGGGCTGGCGCCTCCTCGAGGATCTTCTGGTGCCGGCGCTGTACCGAGCAATCGCGCTCGAACAGGTGCGTGACCTGGCCGTGGGTGTCGGCAAAGGTTTGTACCTCGATGTGACGCGCATGGGTCATGTAGCGCTCCAACATCAGCCGCGGGTCGCCAAAGGCACTTTGTGCTTCCCGCCGGGCGCTTGCGATCGCCTCATCCAAGTCCTGTGGTTGTTCGACAATACGCATGCCACGGCCACCGCCGCCCGCCCGTGGCTTTATGATTAGAGGAAAACCCAAGTCCCGAGCGGCCCCCAGCAGCGCGGCATCGTCCTCGGATTCGTCGTGATAGCCTTCGAGCACCGGCAGCCCCGCCGCGCGCATGGTCTCGATGGCGGCGCTCTTCGAACCCAGCAGCTCGATCGCTTCGACCGGCGGCCCGACGAACACCAGACCCGCTTGGCTGCAACGCCGCGCAAAGCCGGCATTCTCCGCCAGAAAACCGTAGCCGGGATGAACGGCTTGGACCTTGGCCTTCACCGCGGTGTCTACGATGAGGTCTTCGCGCAAATAGCTTTGTGTCGGTGGTGCGGGACCAATACGGTAGGCTTTGTCGGCCATCTCGACGTGTAGCGCGCCGCGGTCGGCGTCCGAGTAGACCGCGACCGCACGTATGCCAAGACGTTTGCAGGTGCGCACGATGCGGCAGGCGATCTCCCCGCGATTGGCGATTAGGACGGAGTCGAGCACGAGCTCAAAACAAAGTAACCCAGCTTTTGCCGCAAGGCGCTCAGCATTCCTGTTGCCAGCTTGGGGCGCGTTTGGCCAGAAAAGCATCGACACCTTCTTTGGCCTCTGCGGTTGCGCGGCGTTTGGCGATGCGTTTGGCGCACTCGGCGACGATGCCGGGCTCGATGGGGCGTTGCCCCACGAGATCCAATAAACGCTTTGCCTCAGTCAGTGCGCCTGGTGCATTTTGCAGAAGCTGCGCGCAGAGCTCATCGGCGCGCATCGAGAGCTGGTCGCCGGGCACGACCTCGTGCACCAGACCGAGCTCGCGCGCGGTTGCCGCCGCAAAAGGCTCGGCCGTCAACACGTAGCGTCGTGCCGCGCGAGGGCCCATCGCGGCGCTCACCCACGGGCTGATAACCGCGGGGATCAGGCCTAGCTTGACCTCCGACAGACAGAAGCGCGCGTCCTCTGCGGCGATAGCGATATCACAACACGCCACCAGCCCGACCCCGCCACCGTAGGCGGCGCCGTGCACCAAGGCCACAGTGACCGCACGGCTTGCCGCCAAGCACTGCATGAGCCCGCCGAGACGCACGGCGTCTGCCTCATTCTCTTGCGCGGTGTACTCCGCGGTCTTGCGCATCCATCGCAGGTCCGCGCCCGCGCAAAAATGTTTACCCTTCCCGCGAATCACCACGACACGTACGCCCGGGTCGGCGTCCATGCTCTGCACGGTGGCGCTGAGTTCCGCAATTAGCGCGTCGTCAAAGGCGTTGTTTAGCTCCGGCCGGTTCAACCAGACCGTGGCGACACCTTGCCGAGTGGTTTCTACGATCAAGTTTTTGCTCACGACTGCGGTCACATGCGAAAGATACCAAAGCGGGTTGTACGTGTGGGTGCGTTGAGTGCGGCGGAGATCCCCAAGCCAAGCACCATCCGCGTGTCCACGGGGTCGATAACCCCATCGTCCCACAGGCGGGCGCTGGCGTAGTACGGATGACCCTGCTCGGCGTATTGCGCCCGCACCTTTTCCTTAAACTGCTGTTCGTCTTGTTCCGACCAGCTCTTCTTTGCACGCTCGACTGCATCGCGTCGCACTTCGGCCAGCACGTTCGCGGCCTGCTCGCCACCCATCACCGAGATCCGGGCGTTTGGCCACATCCACAGAAAACGCGGCGAGAAGGCGCGTCCGCACATCCCGTAGTTCCCGGCGCCAAAGCTTCCGCCCACAACGACCGTGAGCTTTGGCACCTGCGCGCATGCAACCGCCGTGACCATCTTTGCACCGTCCTTGGCAATGCCGCCCGCTTCGTACTTTTGTCCAACCATGAACCCGGTAATGTTCTGAAGAAAGATCAGAGGCGTGCCGCGGGCACAGCAGAGCTCGATGAAGTGCGTCGCCTTGAGCGCCGATTCCGAGAACAGAATGCCATTGTTTGCCACGACCCCGACCGGATAACCCCACAAGCGTGCAAAGCCACAAACCAACGTGGTGCCGTAAAGCCGTTTGAACTCATGGAACTCCGACCCGTCCACCAAGCGCGCGATGAGCTCGCGCACGTCGTAGGGCTGGCGTGGGTCGGCCGGGACGATGCCGTAGATCTCATTTGCATCGTAGAGCGGCTCTCGCGGTTCGCATACGTCAAGCGTCTCGCGTCTCGGCCCATTGAGATGCTTGACGATCTCGCGCGCCGTCGCGATGGCCTCGGTGTCGTTGTTCGCATAGTGGTCGGTGACGCCCGAGGTGCGGCAATGGACCTCGGCGCCGCCGAGGTCTTCCGCGCTGACCACCTCCCCGGTGGCAGCCTTTACCAGCGGTGGGCCGCCAAGAAAGATGGTTCCCTCGTTCTTTACGATGATACTTTCATCGCACATCGCGGGTATGTACGCACCACCGGCGGTGCACGACCCCATGACAATGGCAATCTGCGGGATCCCCTTGGCCGACATCGTTGCCTGGTTGAAGAAGATACGACCAAAGTGGTCCCGGTCCGGGAATACTTCATCCTGACGTGGCAGATAAGCGCCGCCGGAATCGACCAGATAAATGCAGGGCAAATGGTTGTCCGTGGCCACTTCCTGCGCGCGCACGTGTTTTTTTACCGTCAGCGGGTAATACGTGCCGCCTTTGACCGTGGCATCATTGGCGACAATGATGCACTCGCGCCCGCACACTCGGCCAATCCCCGTGACTAAACCGGCCGCCGGCACGGGTTCGTCGTACACCTGGTGCGCGGCCAATGCCGAGAACTCGAGAAACGGCGCAGCTTCGTCTAGTAGCAAGCGTATGCGGTCGCGGACCAAGAGCTTCCTGCGTTGCACATGCCTGGACCGGGCTCGCTCGGTGCCGCCTAGCTCGACCTTGGCCAGCGTTTGGCGAAGGTCGGTGACGGCGCCTTGCATAGCTTTAGCGTTACGATGAAAGTCCTCTGACTGGGTGTCGATATCGGATTGAAGCGTCGTCAAGGGTTTGCCCCAAAGAGACTATGCGCACACGCGCCATGCGCCCGCACCGCGCAGGCAAATCACGGAGAATTCCGCAGAGTTCACCGTATCGCCACGGGACGCCGTAGGAGGCTGTTTATCTTCTTTCCCCGACGGCGCTTTGCTGTAAACAAGGCGCTCAAAAAACGTAAACTGTCCCCGTATTGACCTAATGCGTCGACGTTATACGCTCTATTTTCTGCTTTTGTCGCAGTCTGTAGAAGCGCCGCAGCTCGTTGACCATGCTCCCACCGCGCCGCTCGCGAAGAAACTGATTCTCCAAATAGGTGCAGTATTTGCTCGCGTAATAGTTGGCATTCTGATAGCGCGTGAGGGACTCGGCGTCGAGCTCATCGGCAAAGCTGGGGTTGTCGAACAGCCAGGTCGAAAGTGTCCCGGGAATATAGCCGCTATCCTGGCTTCCAAACAAAAAGGCCGAGGCGACAAACTTATCGACTTCAGCCTGCA
>CAJHYW010000347.1_pt1 | contig 11924 bp, 14 predicted proteins | sample 9198811 | NCBI WGS metagenome assembly CAJHYW01 (sample SAMEA7708378, study PRJEB35096) | sediment metagenome | biome: marine neritic benthic zone biome [ENVO:01000025]; feature: sediment [ENVO:00002007]; material: shallow marine sediment [ENVO:03000034] sea grass bed [ENVO_01000059] ...
CCGGGGAGCCGTGGACCTTTCTGGTCGACGCGAAAGGCGAGGTGCGCAGCGTGTTCCCTGGGCAGACTGAGCTCGGTCTCCTCGAAGACCAGGTGCAGCGGTTGCTGAAGGAATCGGCCTAGCGATGCGTCGCGTGAAGCTCGAAGCATGGATGGCGCTCGCAGCCCTGCTGGTGAGCCCTGCGGCGTGGTGCCAGGAAAACCCGTACGTCTACGTGAAGATGTCGCTGCTGGTACCGTGGACCTTGTATTTCGTGTTCTTAGCCGCCGTGCTGATCCCGTTCGTGGTGCTGGTCGTGCTGGCGTGGCGCAAGGGCCCCCAGCGGGAGCCCGACAAGTAATCAGTCACCAGCAACCATGAACCGTTTTCTGCGCTTCGGTTTGCCGCTGATCCTTTTAGTGCTGTTCGCGATCATCGGCGTCTTTGTCATCAACGCCTTCGAGGCGACGGAGCTGATGGAGACCGAGAAACGCGCGGCTCCCACCTTGTTGAACCGTTAGCGAAGGCGCAGGGTCTTCGAATCTCCGGAGGAGAGGCTCAGGCTTCGAATACCTTCCGGGCGATCGGGCTGCCACAGATGGAGGAGGTACTCGCCCGGCGGAATGTCGGTGAAGTGGACCGTGACTGGCTCGTAAAGGACCGCGTGGTGTCGGCTTGGCGGCACAAACAGCCAGGCCTGCATCCAGGGGTGGAGGTCACAGCGCACACTGAATATTTCGGAGCCGGTGACTGTCTTCTTGACCGACACGCCCTTCAGTGGCAGTGCGACGTTGAACACGGTCTCGCCGCGATTGAACACGTGCGTGTTGTGAGGAATCAGGTCGTCGTTGACGGCCTCGATTTTGCTCCCCGGGGGAAGAACCTGGAAGTAAGGCGCGAAGGCCGCATTGACGCTCTCGATACGCGGCAGTTCGGACGCGACCGGCAGGTCGGCGGGCGCCAGGCCGCTACCGCTGAGATAGACTACCAGCGGCCCAGGCGACACCGCGTCGATTTTCAGACGCAGCTCCGCGCTCGGCCCGGCGACCTTGACGGACGGTGGGCGGAGATCGAACATCTGAAAGGCGAGGGCGATCATGGCCGCAAGGGGGATCGCCAGTGCAACAAAGCGCTTCAGGATACGCCGGTTATCTCGATGCCGTGCCGGCAACGGGGGCGGCGGCGCCATCCACGGGGCGCCAGCCCGGTTCAATCGGCGCCGGCGAATCTGCTGAAGGAGCAGCCGGTAGAGTAAGCGAATAGCCATGATGCGAAGGCACGATTATAACTTCCCTTGGCGGCAGGGACCCGGCACCGGTGCCGGCCGTTGTAAGGGGGGGCTCCGGTGATGAACGCGATCACGAATGCTGTCGCGGAGGTGCCTTTCTATCTGACTCAACGCGATGAGGAGCAGGTCTTCAGGTCGGCCTTCCGGCGCCGCCTGCCGGTCCTGCTCAAGGGTCCCACCGGCTGCGGCAAGAGCCGCTTCGTTCGGTACATGGCGGCCATCCTCGGGCGTCCTCTGCATACGGTTGCGTGTCACGATGAGCTGTCGGCGGCCGATCTGCTGGGCCGCTTCCTGATTAAGGGCGACGAGACCGTGTGGCAGGACGGCCCCCTGACGCGCGCTGTGCGCGAAGGCGCTATCTGCTATCTGGACGAAGTCGTCGAGGCGCGCAAGGACACCACGGTGGTCCTGCATCCGCTCGCCGACGACCGCAGGGAGCTGCCCCTGGACAAGACCGGGGAGCTGCTCAAGGCCCCACCCGAGTTCATGCTGGTGGTGTCCTACAACCCCGGCTATCAGAATTTGTTCAAGACGCTGAAACCCAGCACCCGTCAGCGCTTCGTCGCATTGAGCTTCGATTTTCCCGCGCCAGACCTCGAAGCGAAGATTGTGATCCAGGAATCGGCCCTTGACCCCGCCCGCGCGCAGCGGCTGGTGGAGCTCGGGCAGCGGCTGCGCGAGCTCGATGGCCACGACTTGGAAGAGGTCGCGTCGACGCGGTTGCTGGTGAACGCGGCGCAACTCATGAACGACGGGCTCCGCCCCATTCAGGCGTGCCGCGTCGCGCTGGTGGAGCCGCTCTCCGACGACCCGGTCATCCGGGAAGGGCTGCTGGAAACCGTGAAGGCCCATTTTTCGGAATAGCGCATTGATCGTCGGCTGGTTCACGGTAGCGTGGTACCGGGCTCTGACGGGGCTCGCCGGGAGGTTGCGTCATCCGCATGCCGAGGTGAGACTCGACGCCTGCCGCCGCGGTGTGAGCCTGCACTATCACAGCCTCGGCGGTGACTTGAGCCGGAGCGTCGCGGCAGACGCGGGCGCGGGCGGGCTGCTGGCAGCGACCACCCACGCAGGGATGGATCTCTGGGCGTGGCTTGACCGGGATCAGCTGCACCTGCCGCTGCTCATCAATCGATTCCCGACCGAGGAGCTCAATCGCGAGCTGTACTACTGGCTTGCAGCCTTCCTCGCGTTGGACCGTCCGCTCGGCGGTGGGCAGGAAATGACCGCTGGTGTGCGTCACCTCCTGCGAGGTATTGCCACCAGCTCGCGTGTGTTGGGGCAATACCCGACCCTGGGCGCCCGTTACGGGCGGCTGTGCGCGAGCGAGCTCGAGCAGCGAGAGAGCGCGCTTCCCAAGCTGGGGCGGCAGTCCGCTCGGCCGGTGCACCAGCTCGAGGCGGCATTTCGCCACGCCCTGGGCGCTGCCCGGCTGCCGGGCGACCCGTGGCTTTGCGAGGCGATGGAGACGGCTCGTAACGGCGTTGTACCGGCAACGCCACCGCGTTGGCGCGCCGAGCACGTGCCCTTCCTCCCCGTGCTCCTGTGGGGTCGGCCGGGCGCTGAGATCCCGGGTCTGCGTGTGCGTTGGCTGAAGCGCCGGACGCGCCGCCGCCCGCGCGGCTGGAAGAAGTCGCTCGTAGCGCCCCGCTTCGACCCGCGGCAGGGACCGGAACGCCCGTCCGGCGCGCCCGCCGGGGGCGAGCACCTGTACCCGGAATGGGATTATCAGCGCCGTGCTTACCGGCGCGACTGGTGTCGGGTTACCGAAAAGACGCCCCCGGGCGCCAAGCGCACAGACCGGGACCCCGTTCTCGATGCGCTGGCCCGCCGGGTGCGCCGCCAGTTCGAGGCGCTTCGCCAAGTAACGGTCTGGAATCGGTATCTCGAGAGCGGCGACGAGCTGGATGTCGACGCGTTCGTCGACTCGGTCGGCGATGCTCGAAGGCTCGGCTTACGCAGCTCGCGCCTTTACCGCAGGCGTGAAGATCGGCGGCGGGACCTCTCGGTCGCGGTGCTGGTCGACGTATCGCGCTCGACCGCAGCCTGGGTTGGCGAGCATCGGGTCATCGAGGTCGCTCGCCAGTCGATGATCGTCCTGGCCGAGGCCCTGGTGGCGGTGGGTGACGATTTCGCGCTCTACGGCTTCGCAAGCGACAGTCGGCTGCGCGTGCGTTGCGACCGGCTGAAGGCATTTGGCGAACCCTACGACCAAAGAGTGCGAGGTGGAGTGCGGGCGCTCGAGCCCGCCGACTACACGCGCATGGGCGCTGCGGTTCGCCATGTCGGCAGCCGTCTCCAGCGGCGGGCCAGCGCGCAAAAGGTGATGCTGGTCATCACCGACGGTCGACCCCACGACCCCACCGATCGATACGAAGGCAAGTACGCGCTGGAAGACACCCGGCGTGCCTTGGAGGAGCTGCGCGTTTGCGGCGTGCATTGCTTCGGCTTGACCATCGACCAGCGCGGCCGCGATTACCTGCCGTACCTGTTCGGTCCGGGACACTACGCGGTGTTCTCGCAGCCGCAATCGCTGCCGAGTGTGTTACCGCGGTTGTATGCGCGTATCACCGCGCTCAGTGCTTAGCCTAACGAGGAGGAGCGATGCGGGCTACGGGTTCGACGACCCGGGTCCTGCCATGAGACGTCGATGCGAGCTTCGCCGCTGCCTGGGTGTGCTGCTGGTCTTGCTGTCCATCGGTTGCGGCTGGCCGCGGCCGGGCAGCGCGCAGCTAGAGACGGGTACGCTGGTGCTGGTGGGGGACATACTGCGCTCCAACCATCCTGTGCTCTGGAAGCGCATCTTCGATTTGGCGTCACGGGACCTCGCGGATCTGGCCATTGTCGCGGCCGCCAACAGCAGACCCAAGCTCTACGGTGGCTTCGCTAAGCGCGCCCTGGAGCGTTATGGTGCCTTCGTCGAGCTGCTGCCAGTCGCGCTGGACCCCGACGAGTTCGGCATTCCCTATCAGCAGGCGGTCAGCGACCGCGCCCTGGTCGAGAAGGTGCGCGAGGGCGGCGGCGTCTTCTTCGTGGGCGGGGCGCCGCAACGGCTTGCCCATGTGCTGCTGGACGCGGATGGCTCGCCAACGCCCATGGCCAAGGCCATTGCCGATGTTTACGCCGCGGGCGGTATCATCGTCGGCGGCATCCCGGGACCCGCGGGGGTGCACACCGGATACGACGCCATGAGCGCCCTGGAGCGTGGACGATTTCAGGAGCGCCACCTGTATCGCGGCCTCGGCTTGATCGCCGAAGGATGGTATGTCGACCAGCACTTCTTCACCGCCGGGCGTTTCGCCGAGACCCTCGTTGCCATGCGCCAGCTAGGCCTGAGCTATGGCCTTGGCATCGGGGCAAATACCGCAGCAGTGGTGGAGGCCGGTCATGCCGAGGTCGTGGGGGAGGAGGGTGTGATGGTGATCGATCTGTCGGGAGTTGCCCCGGATGCGGGGGGCAGCGGCGGATTCAGCCTGCGAGGTGCCCGTTTGAGCTACCTCGACTACGGCGACCGTTTTGACATGAATGCCAAGAAGGCAATTCCTCACGCCAGCAAGATCGACGGATTCGAGATGGAGCCAGGCGCTGACGGTCCTTCGATGGAGGCCGCGGACGCTGTAGTTCTGGGGGATGTGTTTGCGCGAGGTCGCCTGGTGCAGTTGATGCGCGAGGCGTTGGACGGAGCGGCGAACGAAGCGATCGGTCTGGCCTTTCGCGACACCGCGGGCATAGGCGAGCGCGGCTATCGCTTCCGCCTATACACCGGCCCAGACAGCGTCGGCTGGCTTTCCGCAGACGCGAGAGGTCGGCGCTTCACGATCCTCAACATCCAGCTCGATGTCACACCCGTGACCAGGAAGGAGATCAATGAGCTTTGGTAGATACCGCGTCGAGGCTCGTTCGGCCGTAGTCCGGCGGACGATTACGCCGCGCACTTGCATCACTCCTGGACTTGCGTGATTCTAGCGCTGGGGCTATGGCATCTTAGCCAAATCTGTACGGGAGCAACATGGAGCGAAACAGCGCGTACGGCCAGGAAGCATTGCTCTCACATCTGGACGGGCTCTATGGCTATGCGATGACGTTGTCCCATAATGAGACGGCGGCAGAGGATCTGGTACAGGAGACGTTCACCCAGGCCGCATTGCATTTGGATGGGCTGAAGGAGGATAGCAATCTCAAGGCCTGGCTTTTCACTATCATGCGCAACCTCTGGCTCAAGGAGCTTCGCCACCTGCGCTGTGGGCCGAAATTCGTCGCGCTTGATGACGTCAGCACCACGCGATGGGCCTTTGATACGACCGATGACCCCGGAGTCCTGTACGTGCGGATCTGGGAGCGCGAGGAGATCAGGACGGCTCTCGAGCGCTTGCCCGCGGTGCATCGCGAGGTCATCGTGCTCTGCGACATCGAAGGCTTCAGCTACAAGGAGATGGCGGAGCTGCTGGACTGCCCAGTCGGAACGATCATGTCGCGACTTGCGCGGGCACGGGCCAAGCTCAAACGGGTGCTCATTGCACGACAAGACTCCTCGTTGAAAAGCAGCATGTCTGCTGGATCCTGAATCGATGCGAAGCTGTGAGCGATACAACTTCCACCTGATGCTCTACAGGGACAATGAGCTCGACGACGGCGAGAAGCGGGAAGTCGAAGCTCATCTGAAGAGCTGCGAGGCGTGTCGAGCCTTGTTCAACAGAGAGCACTGGTTTCTCAAGAGTGTGCAGAGAGGCCGCCCGCTCTACGAGAAACCCCCGGAGCTGCGGGCACGCATCGTGTCCCTGGTCGACGAGACTTCCCAGCGCCGGGACCGAGACGGACCCAATCGGCGGCGCCGCGGCGCGTTTTGGCTGTCCGGCCGGTTTCGCCGCTTCCGCGTTGCGCACGCGGCTGCGGCGGTGCTTGCCTCCCTGTTCGTCGGAGCCGGGGTCTGGGGCACGGCGAAGATGCTCGAGCCGCAGGAGTCGGCGACCTTCGCGGCGATGGCAGTGGACGCGCACCAGGGCCACCAGCACGGACAGTTGCCCCTAGAGGTGACGACGCAGGTCTCCGCCGAACTCTCGAGGTGGTTCGACGACAAAGTGCCTTTCACCCTCAAGCTGCCGAACTATCAGGACACGTCCGGCCAGAACAAGCGCTACCGCCTGGAGGGTGGGCGCTTGGTCGGGTTTAAGGGAGACTACGCGGCCTTCGTGTCCTACCAGATGGAGGAGCACCCCATAAGCCTCGTCGTTACGTCGAGTTCGGTTGCGGCGCCCACGGGCAAGCACACGATCTCGTCGAAGGGAATCGAGTTTCACTACGATTCGATTGCGGACCTCAAGGTCATCACCTGGTCGCACCGCGATCTCACCTACGCGCTCGTGTCCGATCTCGAAGAACGTGGCCAGCAGGCCTGCCTGGTCTGCCACCAGGGTGCCAAGGATCGGGATTTCATCGAGAACCTGACCATGCTGGACGGGGCGCGGTCGATCAATGAGGTTCGGTTGTAGCCAGGGGCTTCTCGGGCTGCCGCCGCAAGGAGCCCGGCTCAGGTGGTCTCATCCGGCTCGTGCAACATAGCGAAGATGCATCAGTGTGCGAGTTCAGGGGTCGGCTGCTCTGCCTGACCATCGCTTGCTGGTTTTGCAGAGGACGCGGTGGCTAGTATCCGATAGCGTCTATCGGTCGCAGCGATCAGACCGCCAAGCGCCATCATCAATGCCCCGAGCCAAATCCAGCGAATAAAGGGTTTGACGTACAAGCGTAAGGTCCATGCACTCCCGCCATCGACCGCCTCACCGAGCGCGACATAGAGGTCCCTCGTCAGACCCGGGGCGATTGCCGCCTCGGTCATCGGTTGCTCTTGAATAGGATAATGCCGCTTTTCGGGGTATAGGGTCGCGATGGGTCGACCATCACGGTTGACCACGATGGTGCCCCGCTCGGCCGTGTAATTGGGACCGAGCGCGTTGGCGGTGCCTTCGAACTCGAACTCGTAACCCGCAAGCGTCTGTTTTTGACCAGGTGCCAGACGCACATCGCGCTCCACGCTCTGACTGGTTGTGAGCGTCACGCCCACAATGAACACCGCAACCCCCAGATGAGCGAGCGCCATGCCAAGGACGGCGCGTGGCAGACGCCGCACACCATCCAACACACGGCGTTTGTGCACCAAGCGAGACACCAGCAGCTGCACGGTGGAAAAGGCAACCCATATGGCAACCAGGATTCCGACCAGGGTCATCAGCGTCGCTTTGCCGCCAAGCCACACGGCCGCCAAGCCGAACAAGGCCACCGTGCCAATTAGGCTTAGACGCATGCGCCGGGCAAGACCGGCCGGGGAATCCTTACGCCAGCGCGCGAACGGGCCAAGACCCAGCAGCACCGCGAGTGGCAGCATCAGTGGGACGAATACCCGGTCGAAATAGGGCGGCCCGACAGAGATCTTCCCGAGCTGCAGCGCATCGAGGATCAGGGGATAGAGCGTGCCTAGCAGGATGCTGGCGCAACTCACGACCAGGAGCACGTTGTTGCAAAGCAACAGGGTCTCGCGTGACAGCAGCTGGAAGGTGCCCGTGTCGGTGATTTGCCGTGCACGCCAGGCGTAAAGGCTCAACGCGCCACCCACGACGATGACCAGGAAGATGAGGATGAATAGCCCTCGTTCCGGGTCGCTCGCAAAGGCGTGTACCGAGACGAGCACGCCCGAACGAACCAAAAAGGTGCCAAGCAGACTCAAGGAGAAGGCGAATATCGCCAACAGCACCGTCCAGGCCTTGAAGGCGTTGCGTTGCTCGGTCACGGCGAGGGAATGAATCAACGCGGTCGCGACCAGCCACGGCATAAAGGACGCGTTCTCTACGGGATCCCAGAACCACCAGCCACCCCAGCCGAGCTCGTAGTACGCCCACCAGCTCCCAAGCGCAATGCCGCTGGTCAGAAAGACCCATGCCAGTGCCGTCCAGGGTCGGCTCCAACGTGTCCAAAGCGCGTCGACGCGGCCCTCCAGCAAGGCGGCGATTGCAAAACTAAACGGCACCACGAGCCCGACATAGCCCATGTAGAGCAGCGGTGGGTGGATGACAAGCCCTGGGTCCTGGAGCAACGGATTTAAATCGCGACCTTCCATCGGTGCCGGCAGCAGCCGCGCGAACGGGTTTGAAGTCGTGAGCATAAAGAGTAGAAACCCGATACTGACCAGGCCCATGACCGCCACCACCCGCGCCCTGAACTGTAGTGGGAGCGTACCGCTCAGCGCCGCCACCGCAAAGGTCCACATGGCAAGGATCAAGGCCCAAAGCAACAAGGACCCCTCGTGCGCACCCCACACCGCGGCCACACGGTACGCAACCGGCAGCGCCGAGTTCGAGTTGGTGGCGACATAAAGCACGGAGAAATCGCGAACGATAAAGGCGTACATGAGACACCCGAAGGCAATCAGCACAAAGACGAACTGTGCCTTGGCGGCCGGAACGGCGACCAGCATCCACTCCGCGACCCCGCGCTGGGCACCGACCAGCGGTACCACCCCCTGAACGATGGCCAGGCACAAGGCGATTATTAGGGCAAAATGACCGAGCTCCGGTATCACTTCGGCACCTCATGTGGATTGCTCATCGTGCCGCCTTCGGCTGCCAATTCCAGCGCCTCCGCGACGTCGGGCGGCATGTAGTTTTCGTCGTGTTTTGCCAGGACCTCGTCGGCCTGGAGCAGCCCCTCGCCGTCCATCTGACCGATGGCAATGATGCCTTGCCCTTCACGAAACAGGTCGGGGAGGATCCCCGTGTAGACCACGCTGATTGTACGCGCGTTGTCGGTCAGGTCGAAACGCACGGTCACACCGTTGCTTTGTCGCTCGACGCTGTCGTCGACAACAAGGCCACCGACGCGGATGTTGCGCCCCTCGGGAACCTCGCCCGCGTGAATCTGACTTGGGCTAAAAAAATACAGCATGTTCTCACCGATGGCACTCAGCACCAAGACGGTGGCCACACTCACCCCTAACACGATAACCGCCACAAAGACCAATCGCTGTCGTCTACGAGGTGTCACGGTTTGGAAGTGCTCATGTGAAGCTGTTTGCGCAGGCGAAGCTTCTGGCGTCGACTGTGTGTGACGGGTGCGAGCAGATTATACAGCAGAACAAGCAAGGCAATGCCATAAGCACTCCAAACGTAGGCCCCATACCCTCATTTTCCTCCTCACACTCGGCGGTCATGCCTCTAGAGCACTCTTTCGCACTCGCGAGGAGCTCGTGATCGAGAACCTGGCGTTACGGCAGCAAGTCACCGTGCTGAAGAAAAAGCGTGCACGGCCGGTACTCGATGATGTCGACCGCGCCTTCTGGGTCGCACTGCGCGCCTCATGGCCGGGTTGGGCGAGACGATTGGTGATTGTCAACCCGGACACCGTGGCGAAGTGGCACCGCGACCGATTTCGCCGCTACTGGGCGACGATCTCCCAGCACAAACAGGGACCTGGGCGTCCTCGAATCGACGCTGAGATCCGTCGTCTCATCCGCACGATGGCACGCGATGGGTGGGGCGCACCGCGCATCCACGGCGAGTTGATGAAACTCGGCTTTGCCATCTCCGAGATCACGGTGTCACGCTACATGCCACGGCGTCCCGCCGACCCCGACCAACTGAAGCGTTGGAACGCTTTCTTGTGCAACTATAAAGACGCGATTGCGGCCATGGACGACGGCCCACCGCCACCAGGTCCCGGTCGACGGTGCTTCGCCAGGACTCGTCGCACTGGGTCCTGGTCGTGATGGAACACTTCACCCGGCGCATCATCGGATTTGCTGTCCACGTTGGCGCTGTGGACGGTTTGTCGCTGTGCCGCATGTTCAATCGCGTGACCTCGAGGCACGCGCTTCCGCGTTATCTCAGCACCGATCATGATCCGTTGCTTCGATTTCACAGATGGTAAGCCAACCTGCGGGTATTAGACATCGAGCCGGTCAAGACGGTGCCGTATGTGCCGGTGAGCCACCCGTTCGTTGAGCGCTTGATAGGAACGGTACGCAGAGAGCTCCTCGACCAGACGTTGTTTTGGAATTCGGTAGACCTGGAGCGAAAGCTGTCGTCGTTCCGCGACTACTACAACGGGAGCCGGGTCCATAGCTCGCTCAGCGGCCAAACGCCGAACGACGTCAGCGACGATTGCAGAAGACAGCGGGCTGACGTTCGCCGATATCGCTCGAAGTCGCACTGTGGCGAGCTCTATCAGCTACCGTTCGCGGCGTAGCTGCCAATTCGCCACCCACAGGCACGAGATCACTTGGCTCTTCCATAATGGTTTGATTGATTGACAGCGCCTCGGCATTTGACAATTCGAGAATAAATGATATCATGCTATCATCTTGTTAGTCTGCGATTCACACGATTTTCATGGCGCAGTTCATCGTTAGAAATCTCGAAGAGGCCGTTAAGGTAGGGCTTAAGCAACGGGCGAGAAAACATGGTCAGAGCATGGAAGCAGAGGTCCGGGATATCCTGCGTGCCGCTGTCGCCGAGACCGCCGAGGTGGCCCAACCGTTAGGATCACGAATTAGTCGACGGTTTAAGAACATTGGGCTCGATCAACCGATTGAGGAGCTCCGCGGCCAAGACGCAAACCCCGCCATTTTCAAAGAGTGATCATTCTCGACACGAATGTCCTCTCCGCCCTGATGCTAAAGCATCCCGATCCAGCCGTCGTTGTTTGGCTTGATACACTGCCCGCTGAGTCTATCTGGACCACCTCGATTACCGTCTACGAAATCCACTTCGGTCTTGAGATTCTGGTGAATGGTCGGAAGAAAACACGGCTGCAGAACACTTTTCAACAGTCCATTGAAGAGGATTTCGCGGGACGGGTTCTGGCGTTCGACACAACCGCCGCTGAGAAGGCGGCTGAATTGTCCGCGAGCCGTCGCCAACAAGGACAACCGGTTGAGATTCGGGACGCGATGATTTCTGGAATCGCGTTGGCTCGCAGGGGTACCGTTGCCACCAGGAACGTCAAGCATTTTGACGGATTTGGTATCCCCCTTATCAATCCGTGGGACAGCTAGAGACAATTCTGTGTGCCGTGCATTGTGCCTCCGAAAGAATTCCTCGCATCAGACGTCGCAAGGGTTGTGGGTCCCGATAAACCGTGTCAGTTGATTCCATTGAAAGTTTCGCAGCCATTGGGCACCCTCATGATCATGGCTCGTGTCCTCTGCTTTCTGTTTTCGTTGCTCACCTCCACCGTTCGGTCGAGGCTATCATTACAACTGGAAATCGCTGCCCTGCGTCATCAGCTCTCCGCTTATCGGTTGAAAGGGCAAAGACCTCGCATCGCACTTGCTGATCGGCTGCTCTGGTCCGTTCTCGCGAAGTTGTGGTCGCAGTGGCGCGATATCGGCATTGAACCGGTACACCAGCAGCCCAGGTATGGTCTCGGCCTCGGGGTAGTCCTCGCGGGCATGAAATCCCTTCATGCCCGGCACCCGACCCAGCACCGCGTCCGTCGGCTTCGACTCGATTGCCAGCAACATGACCAAGGAAAAAACAACGGCCAGCATGACCCCAGGCAACACACCTAGGATCAACACGCCGAGGGTGGTACCCACCGAGAACGCTAATTCGTAACGGCTTACGGTACCAATCTCACGCAGGGTAGAAAAATCGAACAGGCCGGCGGCAGA
>CAJHYW010000210.1_pt1 | contig 11610 bp, 9 predicted proteins | sample 9198811 | NCBI WGS metagenome assembly CAJHYW01 (sample SAMEA7708378, study PRJEB35096) | sediment metagenome | biome: marine neritic benthic zone biome [ENVO:01000025]; feature: sediment [ENVO:00002007]; material: shallow marine sediment [ENVO:03000034] sea grass bed [ENVO_01000059] ...
CCTGAATGGCCGAGGCCCGGTCCTCGGTAATCCGCCGAAAGATCCCTTTGGCCTCGGTCGTATCCCCTTGGGCCAGCGCTTCTAGAGCGGCGTCGATGTCGGGATCTTCTTGTTGGGTCAGGGCATCAACCGCGGCGGTGAGGGTCCGCAGTTGCTCTTGCTGGGCGGTGTAGTTCTCTACTTCCCGTTCGAGTCTTGCCCGCGCCGCGGCCAGGGCTTGCTCGGCGAGGGCGGCCCGTGCCAGTTCTTTCTCGAGGGTGGCTTGATGTTCGGCTTCTAGGCGCTGCCTATCCGACTGGATTTCTACATAGCGCACCCCGAAACCAAACACGATGACCACGAGCGCCAGCACGAAGCCGAGGCTGGCCAAGCGCAGCACCGCAATCCCGGCCACCTTCTCGGTGACCACCGGCAGTTTGCCAATCACAAACCGCAGGGCGAGAAAGAAAAGGAAAAGGGCGAAGCCCGCCAAAATCAGCGGGTCGTTCAGGTAAGGGGCGATTCCCCCGAACCCGGATAGGTCATTCACTGCCCCTTCCCTCGGCTGGGTGCTCGGGGCGAGTGCAACTGAATTTCCCACCCCCCCTTTTGGCCTTTAGCACCCGCGGCAGCGCCGGCTCCAGCGTGAAACGATGAACAGTCGGCAGGATAGTGTTACATGGGGCTAGATGTTGAATGCCGGCTATCGGCCCCTTGCTGCCATTCGAACCGCCGGAACGTGAGCGTCCGGTAGTCGACAGTCAAGCGGACAGTTCTAACAGTTACAATATTGCGCAAGAAGCAAAGCTTTAAGTAAGCCACGGCCAGGCGGGAAGGTGTTGCGTTTGTTCTAGGACCCAAACCATTTTGCGCATCGGAGCATCCTCCAATAGTTGCCGAGAAACGACCCTTATCGGTGCACTAGTTCAGTATATGGTGTGCGAGCTGCTTGATGGGTCGCATTCGGTAGGCCCCTCAATAGCCAGGAGGCTTTTTTGTTCGGCGCATTGTGAGAGGGCAAAGCTCACTCTGTGGATGCGCTGGTGCGGCCGGCGATGAAGTGTGCCAATGCTCTGTCTAGCATGGCCTCGAGGTCATTCCCGTACCCATCTTCCTCATAACGCTTTTCAAGGTGACCATCAAACACGTAAGCTCTGATCCAGGCGTCCACGAGATTGAAATTGCGTCTCTGACTGCCTTTGAAGAAAAAAGTTACAACTGCATCAACGCGCATCTCCCTGGCGTATTCGTAGATTTTCGTCTCGTCTGGGGTGGGGCGACTTACGCTGCCTGTCCAAATTCGCAAGGGACCGCGAGCAATATTCTTACTATCGCCTTTATCGTAGTAAGAATAATGCAGGGTTAAGTTTTTATCCTGTTTCAATGACTCGTCCACTTGGGCAAGTATCTCTGTTTGCACTTTCTCGCGGCTCCCGTCCCCATACCAACCGCCCTCGAATGTGCTCAACGGCAAAATCGCGACCTTGTATGTTGGTGTTTGGCGGCCGGCGATGAAGTCGGAGAAAACTTGACGCATCATGGCCTGCAGATCTCTTCCCTTCCCATCGGCTCGGTAAGTCTTACCAAGCTCGACGTCGACTACATAGAGCTGAAAATCCGAGTCCTCTAAATCTATCCCACCGGCGCCCCCATGTCTTTTTGGCCTGTACCAAGCCAACGTCACAGCTTGAACGCCGAGGCTGTTTCCCGTCTCGGTAATTGTCTTGAGATTTGGGTCCCCAGAAGTAGGTCCGCGCAGCCACACCTGACCACGCTTGACAGCTGAAGTACCCGATGGAAGTGCATAATAGGAATAGGTACCTTCGAGTGAACCATGACTCTGGAGATAAGAGGTGATTTTGTCGCTCATCTCGGATTCGATCGTATCCCCTGAAAACCACCTTCGCGAAGAATCTAGTGGGAAAATTGCAACCTTGTAAGGCGCGGAAGCGGCGCGCATCGACGGAGTGACCCCCGTCGGTGTCGGTTGTTGCTGAGTCGCCGCCTGGCGTAACGGCTCCTCTGTTGTTTCTTCTTGTATTGCCTCGGACTCCGTAAGCTTCGCCCATACCCGATCGGCCCACGGGATATAGGTGTCTCGGTTGATTCGGAATCGGGATCGAGTCCGTACGTCGTAGTTCAGGTAAAGCTTGCCGTCGACGATGGTCCACACCTTTGGATTGGCATCGAAAAGGCCCTCTTGCTCGACCATGCACACCGTGCAAAAACCGCCGTATTGCGGAAGATAGCTGTCTGGGTCCTCCACGAATGCCTCCAGGTTCTCGGCGCTTGAAAAGCGCCAGCGCGCATTCTTGTAGACGAGCTCAAACTGCTCCTTACCTTCTATGGCACGGCCGTCTTCAAAATACGCGACGGTATCGTATCCACCGATGGCTATGTCCCCTGCCTCTCCTACGAATTCGATCTTGTAAGGGTTGGCCCCGGTGCTGACGGGATGGGTGCTCGTGGCAGCCGCTGAACTCATCAAAGAAGCGAGCGATAGTAGGCTGGCTATTTGCAGGACGTTGCAGACTATGGTCGATGACCTATCCATAAATCCACTCCCTCAACTTGCTACCTGCAAACCGGCCAGGCGTAAGCCCTCGCGCAGACGCTGCCGGTCCTTCTGCTCTTTGAACGGCCACTTGTCGACATCGAGTACCTGAAATTCGGCGTCTGCCTTATCGAGCTCGTTCAGCCGAGCGAAGGTAAGCTCGGCATCGCCCCTTCGGCCCAGATGGCCATAAGTCGCGGCCAGTAATGCTAACGTCGTCGCATCATTCGGGAGATGCTTGCTGGCGCGGTTCAGCGAGCGCGCGGCCTTTTGGAAGTTCTCGTTCAGAAAACGGGCCATACCCAGCCAGATGAGATATTCCGGCGGATCTTTGGGGTCGAGCTCCATGGCCGTATACAGGTAGTCCAGGCCGTCGTCCGGTCGACTCGCATAGATCAAAACTTTGGCCATCGCGAAGTAGCCACCAGCATCCTCAGGGGCGAGGGTGATCGCGCGTTCGGCTTCCGCGATGGACAGGTCATGTCGCCCGGCGATGTAGTACAACGAGGAGGCCACCTGGTGCGCAAGCGGCGTTGGCTTTTGCATCGCCTGTTGCAGGTGCTGGCGTGCCTTTTCGAGCGCCTCATCGCGTGCCACACCCAAGGCTTGGTGCCATTTCCGAGACCAGGTCCTTTGGTATATGGCGGCCAGCACGGCATGGGCACGTGCATAGTTTGGGTCTCCCGTTAGAGCTTTTTCGAGGTGGGGGATCGCCTTGGCAAAGTCGGCAGAAGTAGAGCCCTGATACAGCTGCAGGCCCTGCTGCAAGGCTTCGTAGGCGGCAACGCTACGCGTCTCCCTCTGCGCGACCTGCTCGGCCTCCTGCGGTGTGAGCCTTACCGCCAGCGCCTCGACAATCTGTCGTGTAACGTCATCCTGCAACGCGAAAACGTCATCGATGACTCCATCGTAACGCGCCGCCCATACATGCCCTCCTGAATTCGCGTCAATAAGCTGGGCATTAATACGCACCTTGGTTCCATCGCGCTGTACACTGCCTTCTAGCACATAAAGCACTCCAAGCTCATTGGCCACCTGTCGAACGTTGACGCTTTTCCCCTTGTAAACGAACACCGCATTGCGGGAGCTGACGTACACTCCGGAAATCAGCGACAGGTCGGTGATTAGTGTCTCGGTCATGCCGTCTACAAAATATTCTTGGTGCGGGTCAGCACTGATGTTGGAGAAGGGAAGCACAGCGATAGACGGTTTGCCGGCAACCGTAAGGCTGGGGGCGTTAGCCGGTGGTGCGGCGATCTCCGTAGGCGCCATTCCTGAGGTCATGGATTCTTTCTCGGGCACATTCGGACCTGGCTCCAAGGCACTGTCACGTTTGAACCAAAGAGCAGTTCCACCGACGGCCACCAACGCTACGACAACCGTCGCGACAGGCCATTGCCAATTCACGGCACGGCTCGGCGCATCGGTAACTTGTTTCCTCGCAGATTGGAAATCCAGCCGCACGCTGTAGACCGTCAACGGCTCTTCGACGTTCTTTAACGAATGCTCCCCGAGGCATTCGTAATCTAATTCCAGATTATGCTTCACCTGGTCGTAAACGTGGCTGGAGATGTAGATTCCGCCGGGTTCGGCGAGTGCCTCTAGTCGTGCGGCGAGGTTGACGCCGTGACCGTAAATGTCTTCGTCGTCGGCCATGATGTCACACAGGTTGATTCCCATGCGAAACTCCAGTCGACGATCCTTGCGCGTACCGACATTTCGCCGCGCAACTTCCGTTTGTATCTCGACGGCGGCGCTGACTGCATCAAGGGCGCTAGGAAATTCCGCGAGGAATCCGTCACCGGTCAGCTTGACGATGCGACCGCGGTACTCGGTGATTTTGGCGTCGATCAACTCCTGGCGGTGGGACCACCAAACGGCCATAGTGGCGTCTTCGTCCGCGTCCATCAGGCGGGTGTAACCCGCGATGTCGGCGGCAAGGACGGCCGCAAGCTTGCGTTCTGCTCGCTGCGGTTTCACAGAAGTCCCCGCGTTGCTGGACTCTACTTGCTCGGAGTCTATGCGAACGGGTCGGTGAGTCCAAGGGTAATGGCTAACCGGACGTCCTGAATAAAGCGCGCCATTAATGTGAGAATTGCGGCAGATCGGTAGCCTGGCCCCCGACCTCTTCTGCTTCGATCTCGCGCCGTATGCAGATCTCATCGCGTGAGGGTTAAATGCCCGGTCTTGCCTCGTTTCGCTAAGTGAACGTCGGAAATCCTGCCAACGGACTGCGCCGGTCAGCGCAAACAATCGTCGCTGCGGGAATCACTCGGGGTGAGCTGCGGAGATCGACCCAAGCAGACAAATTCGTCAACCGACGATCCGCGGTTCGGCGGTCTAGGCGAGCAGCTCCTTGAGGACCGCGGACCAGGCGAGCGCGAGATTCCGGCGGTTGTAGCCCCCGCCACCGAACGCCATGAGGCGACCCTCGGAGAAGCGATCCGCCAGGACGCAAATGCGCCGCGCAGCATGGGCGTGAACGGCGCTCGAGTACTGGAGCTGCGCCAGAGGGTCGCCCGCCAGGCCGTCAGCGCCGCACTGCAGGAGGATCATCTGGGGCTCGAATCGCTCGAGATGCGCCTCGACGCGGGGCCAGGCCCGCATGAACTCGGCATCACCCGAGCGCGGTGCAAAGGCGATGTTGAGCTTCGTGCCCTTGGCGGCCCCGCGCCCGGTCTGGTCCTCCCGGCCTGTGCCTGGATAGAGCGTGCGTCCATCCTGGTGGATGTCGGCAAAGATCAGGTCCGGATCGTTCTCGAACGGATAGAACACACCGTCACCGTGATGGACGTCGATGTCGACATAGCCGATTCGCGCGACTCCATGCACCCGGCGCAGCGTCTCGATAACCACACCGAGATCGTTGAAGACGCAGAACCCGGCGGCCCGGTCGCGCTGCGCATGATGCAGGCCGCCCACCGGCTGGAAGCTGCGCCGCAACTCGCCCGTCATCACCCGTTGGAGGCCGTCGAGGGCGGCACCGACGACCCAGGCCGCAGCACGATAGATGCCGGGAAAGACCGGCGTATCGCCCTGGTCGAGGAGCACGATCCCCTTTGCTTCGGCCGTCTCAACCAGGCGAATGTAGGCCGTAGTGTGGAAGCGACCGATCTCCTCGGGCGAGGCGAGCCGCCCTGTCCGCGAGCTGGACTGCGCGAGCAGGCCCTGGCTCTCGGCCTCGAGCAGGAACACGCCCTGACGGTCAATGCTGAACGGATGACCGGCGGGGAAGCTGTACGCGGCGAGACCTTCGTCGGTGAAGAGACCGACTCGGCCGCGGACCCCTTGTGCGGCGCTCGCCGGCGAGTACGCGATCGCGGTCAAGGCACCGAGCGCCGCGACCCGCAGAAAGGCGCGGCGGGCCGGGTCAGCGGCTTCACAACCGGCTGGTTGCACGTGTGGATTCAATCGGTCGAGGCAACACATTGGCTAAATCGCTCGGCGGGATTTTCGAAGTTTAACGTTTTCCTCGGTCGCTCGTTTAGCCGTCGTGCCACTGCATTGTGCTTGGCTTGTGAGTGAACCGACAGGTCCGTTCGAGCGTCCGCTCTATCCCGAATGAAATTTGGGCCTATGGGTAAAACCGACCCAAAGCCGCTGGTCGCGGGGCATCCACCGTATGCCCGCAAGGTGTGCCCAATGCGGGCATTGCCTACGCAAAATGGATTCGATGCAGTACGCTTAGTGTTTGCGTTTGTTCTGCAAGGAGGCGGCGCCAGTGACCGAACAACAACTCACTAGATTGGCCGCCGACTTGCCAAACACGAGTCGCTCAAGATCGTCAACATCCACGGTACTCAGGTCGTCTACTGTTGGGCGTTCATCATCACCGCCAGCATCTCGCTCGCTGGCACCTACATCACGAGCACCGGTTTGTGCTCGATGGACATGATGAGGGAATGTTTGGCCCGAGCGGAATGGTCATGATGCGATACACGATGCAACACCGCCCCGAGGCGACACTGGAATGACATCTCAATCCTCCACAACCGAGTACGACGTCATAGTCATCGGGTCCGGCATGGGCGGCATGACGACCGCGACTGCGCTCTCTCGAATGAACCATACGGTCCTGCTTCTTGAGCAAGCGAATACAATTGGTGGGTTGACTCACACTTTTTCTCGGGAAGGATTCACTTGGGACGTTGGCGTTCACTACTGCGGTACGTTTCGCCATGATCAGCCGGGCGGAAAAATGCTTGACTGGCTCAGTGGCGGGACAATCGAGTTCCGCTCGGTTGGCACCGTCTATGACACGATCCATTTCCCGGATGGGTTCAAGATTCCGGTCGGACGCCCGGCCGAAGCGTTCATGATGGAACTTAAAGATCGATTTCCCAACCACACTGCCGAAATCGACGCCTATGTCGAAGCATTGCAGTCAGGGGAGGAGGCCGTGCGTATGGTTACGGCCGAGCGATCGATGCCTGAACCGTTCCGTTCCGCACATCGCTGGTGGAATAAAAAGAAAACCCGGCGATGGTGTGGTCGCACTACCGGCGAAGTTGTCGCCGAATACGTGAGCGACCCGAAGCTCGCGGCTGTCTTGTCAGCACAGTGGGGCACCTTTGGTGGGGCACCAAAGAATGCAAGCTTCGGTATCCACGCGACTATCATGAGTCATTATCTCGACGGGGCCGGCTATCCGGTTGGCGGTGCCGCTGCCATTGCCAAGGGCTTAGTCCCGGTGATCGAATCGGCGGGTGGCAGTGCACGTGCCGCTACGCCGGTTAGCACGATCTTGATTGAAAACGGAAAAGCCATCGGTGTTCGTACGAGATCCGGAGAGGAGATCAAAGCGCCAGTCATCGTCTCGGGGATCGGGGCAGGCGAAACGGTAAAACGCCTACTTCCGGCGGAAATTCGTGAGCAGGAGTGGGCTGCCGAGATAGCCGCCTTGAAGCCATCGATCTGCCACTTCGAGATATTCCTCGGTTTTGAGGGGGACATCGCGCGACGCGGTGCAACGCGCTCAAACCACTGGTTTTACGAGAGCTGGGATACGAACGATGGCATTTGGTCGGACCTCGACGGTCCGATTCCGATGATGTTCGTATCATTTCCCTCTTTGAAAGATGTGACACACGATCCCGGTCCCTCCAGCCGCCACACTGGCGAGTTCATGGTTTTCGCCGATTGGTCGACCGTGGAGGATTTCGCAGCAGGTGGTGCCGAGGAGCACCCAACCGAATGGGCCGATTTCAAGCATGACATCGAGACCAAATTGATGGCGTACTTCACGGAGAAGTTCCCAGCGCTGGCCCCGCTGGTCGTTTACCGTGAACTTGGTACCCCGCTTGCAACAGCGGCTTTCACCGCCCACGAGAATGCCGGTTTCTATGGCCTAGAGACGACGCCGCGCCGGATGCTGTCAGACGCGCTTAGCCCCCGCACGCCTGTGCCCGGACTGTTCCTGACCGGCCAGGATGTGCTAACTCCCGGCATAGCCGGGGCCCTGTGGGGCGGTATGCTCAGCGCCGCGGCGATCGATCCCCATGTATTCACGAAGCTAGGCTGAAACGATGGCATACCAGCACCCCAACGTCTCACTCATCAAAAGCCTGGACCTACGAGATTTGGCTGCCGCGATGACTGGCTCGGGTTTGCTTCCTCAGACAATGAAGCCTCTCAAGGTGTCGATGTTTGGCGTTTCAACTGACGACATCGCAGTCAGCTGTTGAAACTCGCGCGCGAGAGCTTGCACCTCGTCCCGAGCAGCCTTCGCATGCATGGCAAAAGCTACCTCCGCGAATTTGCTATCTAGCAACGCCCTCACCCCCCTCATGCTCATGATCTCTGGTAGCCAGTAGATCAGGTTGAGCTCGAAGGGCTGTCGTTTGCTGAGTCCGAGAGCCTTGAGTACGCGGAATCCCTCCTTGGCCGCTCGGACCAATGCGCGAAGCGTCTCCTTGTCCTTCGCCGCTTGGTAGTTGTCGCAGTCGTGCTTGTACAGCACGCCGGCAAGCGGGCAGACCAGTGCGGCATGATATTTGAGCCATCCGTCGATTTCCGTGGTTAGAACTACCGGGACTCCAGCAGATTCAAAGAGACATTTGACTGCCAACGTTCTCTCTTTGTTCTGGCCATCGATTTCGCCAATGGTAATGGGCCGCCGCTTTCCCTTTGGCTTTTCTCGATCAGCAAAATGGACGACCTGCTCACGAATTCCCCCACCTACACCGGGGAAGCCCATCAGCAATTTTTCGACCGGTAGGTGTTTCAGATACTCATCGAAGCCGAGAGCGTTATTACCCATGAACAGGACGTTCTTGACGCCCGGGCTCGCCGCGAGAATCTCGAAGACAGGAAGAAGCTTGTTCTTTCTGATAGCAACGACCACCAGGTCGTATTCGTCATCCGCCTTCAGTTGGTTCACGACTTTGACTCGCGACGAGTCCTGTTGGCCGGTAAGTCCGTTAAGCAGGACCAGGCCGTTTTCTTTGAGCCAGTCGTGCCGCTCACCGCGGGCAAGGACAGTCACATCACCGCCTGCATGGTGAAGCAGGTGTGCATAGACAGATCCCACAAGCCCCGCGCCGAAGAACAGGGTTTTCATCAGCAACGATCATTACTCCAAGGTCCGAGGGAAGGGACTATATACCAGGGCAACCACAGGAGTGGCAGCTTCTGGCCGGTCAGCGACCGTCGCGTCGGCGCCCGCTGCGGCCAATGAAGATTTACACCTCTGTTTGCTCCGCCATCTTGAGTTCCATGGGCCACATCGCTCACCCGGAGTCTGAACAAATCACAGCTTCTAAGTTTGCTGTCGATGGCTAAGTTGAATAACGCCAGATCCCGGAGTCGATCAGCCCGCTGGAGCTGAATCCGGATCGCCCCATGCGTACGTCCTTGGGCCCGTCGGCCGCACACCACTGGACATCCTGCCTACAGGACCTCTCCCTCGCGAGGGATGTGCGTTATGCTTTCTATCCGCTTACTCCGTCCGGCTGATGCGAGGGGAGAGGGTCATGAAGGCCAATCGTCGTCAATTCCTGGAAACCGCAACGGGCGCTTTGGGTGCCCTCCTGCTCAATGCGCTGCCGTTCCCGTTGAGTGCCGCGACCAACGGCGCCGCCAAAGTCAAGATCGGCATCGTAGGCTCGGGCAAGGTCGGAGGTACGCTCGGCAGCGTGTGGGTGAAAGCCGGGTACGAGGTCATGTTCTCGTCGCGGCACCTCGAAGACGACAGAGCACTCGCCGCCAGCCTCGGCCCCAATGCACACGCTGGCACGCCCGCGGAGGCCGCCGCTTTCGGCGAGGTGGTGATGGTCTCAGTTCCCTATCACGCGCTGCCGGACGTTCGCGACAACGTGGGCGAGCTGCTGAAGGGTAAGGTGGTGATCGATACCTGCAATCCGTTCGTCAGACGTGACGGAGAGCTCGCGCAATGGGCCTTGGAGAAAGGCGCCGGACTCGCCTCGAAGGAACTACTCCCCGGCGCTCGCATTGTCCGCGCATTCAACGCAATCGGCTACGTGAGCATGGGCCAAACCCACGAGAATCCCGGGCGTATCGGCATGCCCATTGCGAGCGATGAACCCGAGGCAGCCGCGGTGGCAGAGCCCCTGATACGCGATATCGGTTACGAGCCGGTGCTAATCGGCGGGCTCGAGATGGGAAAATACCTCATGCCGGGAACGCCGCTCGCCGGTGAGCACACGCCGGAGGAGATCCGGCGGATTGCCGGGACGCTGGAGTGATCTTGTGAATGGGCACCAATACTAGTCTTACGCGAGATCTATGGACCGGTGACTAACGCTGTGCGATTAGTTGGCAACGTTCCGCTAATTTGGACGCCCAAGCGGTTTCCATCAGGCGCATCGAACCACCTCCACTCAATTAGACCGCCTGACTCTACGGCTCCACCATGCCCTTGCCATTTCCGAAGCACATTGACGCGGGTCAACGTCTTGATCGCTCCTGTCAGGACTCCCACCTCTTGAGGCCGTCGGTGCACTCTAAGCAGGTCAACAAAGTCCAAAGCCGACTTGGAGTTAGAGAGCGGGTGTTTGGGTATTGCACAGCGTGTTTGCCGTATCCGCTACAAGCTAGAATTGTGCCAGCGCGCTTCCGAGATCGACCCAGAACCGTCATCCGCGAAGGCATGAACCGAGTGTCTGGTATCAGGTCTCCAAGTTGTCGGAATTCTTTACACGCTCGCCGGATGTTGTGCGGTGCGGGAGGCTAAGTAGTTGAGAAATTTGAGTAGGAACAAAAATTGCATGTTCTTTCACACGTGGGGCTGCCGCGACCGGCCAGGAGGGGTAAACATGAGAGACAAGATGCGGTTAGCGCTCGCTGCGCTTGCTTTGCTCCTGTGTGCGGGCGCCGTTCAGGCCGTGCCGGTAAACTTCTCGCTCACCGGTAACATCAACGTCGCAGACCCAGGCAATGATTTCGGCTTGAGCATAGGCGATACCGTGACACTCAGTGGCATGTTTGACGACGCCGGTCTGACCGGGATTGGGGTGGAAATAATTAATTTCGGCGACTTATTGCCGGGAAACATGTTCACCCTCCCGCTCGACAGCGTCAGCCTCGACAATACCATGGACGTATTTTTCGCCCTCGGTTGTTGCCCCTTCATCGAGCTATTAGACGGCGATTTCGTTTTCCTCGACTACGTCGTCGAGCGCTTTGTGAATGGTGCTCCCGACGTCGATTTTCTCACCGGCACCCCGGTTAGTGGCCTCGATCCGCTCGTCTTCGTCGCGACCGATTCGGCTTCCCGCATAATCGAGGGCACGTGGAATCCCGACTCCTTCACCGTGACACCGAAGGGTGTCCCCGAACCCACCACCCTCGCCCTTATCGGCCTCGGGCTCGCGAGCTTAGGCTTCGCAGGTAGGCGTAGAGTGCGCGCTTAAGGCAATCGTCTTATGATGTTGTAGACATAGCCCGGCCCATGTGCCGGGTTTTGTTTATAGCCCGGCTCGCCTACAAACCTCACGCCGCCGAGCACATCAATACGCGAGACTAACGCACCCGCACGATGGGCCTGCGGCTTGTTCCCACAAGAGCTGCCGTTCAAATCACCCAAACGCGAACGCATCGAGCGACTGGTGTTGGCCGGA
>CAJHYW010000282.1_pt1 | contig 11534 bp, 15 predicted proteins | sample 9198811 | NCBI WGS metagenome assembly CAJHYW01 (sample SAMEA7708378, study PRJEB35096) | sediment metagenome | biome: marine neritic benthic zone biome [ENVO:01000025]; feature: sediment [ENVO:00002007]; material: shallow marine sediment [ENVO:03000034] sea grass bed [ENVO_01000059] ...
GAACGCCGATGCGGCACTGCTTAAGTGATCTGCATCAACCACGACCGGATCCGTCTGCGCTAACAGTGCGACATGATTTACAAGATCCAGCGCTACTCGGAAAACCATTTCGAGAAAGTGGCCCGCCGCATCGATGAGAATACCGCCGGATATTTATCTGCCAGTTCTGCGGCTCGACGCTCAACCACCTGCCGGAGGAAACCTGCCCGGTCTGCCGCTACCCCGGTCTAGGCCCTCAAAACTCTACTCACCGGGCCGCACAGGCCGTCACTTTTCCGGCTGACCTCCTCTGAGAGCCGCGTCATTACTGAATGTTGACTTTTGTAACAGAGTCTTACATTGGGTGTATCATTGCGGCCCCTGAAAACCCGGTACTTAGGGATGCAAGAGGGCTGGTTGGATCAAATAAGGTGGTCGGAGGACGGTCTGGTACCCGTGATTGCGCAGGATGCCGAGAGCGGCGACGTGCTGATGCTGGCCTGGATGAACCGTGAGGCGCTGGGTCTGACTGTGAGTGAAGGTCGCGCCGTCTACTGGTCGCGGTCGCGCCAGCGCCTGTGGCGCAAGGGCGAGCAGTCGGGACACACCCAGCGGGTTCGCGACCTGCGGCTCGACTGCGACAACGACGCTGTGCTCCTGCGGGTCGAGCAAGTCGGTGGAATCGCGTGTCACACGGGGCGTCGGCACTGTTTCTTTCAGCAGATAGCCGATGGGCGATGGATGCCGGTAGAGCCGGTGCTAAAGGCCCCGGAGCAGATTTATGACGGGGCCCGCGAGGAGCCGGGCTCGTGAGATTTACCGTGTGCAGACAGTTGCTTAGCGTCCAATCTCGCAGCGGCAGGCGAGGCGCCGCGCCGAGCGCGGTGATATGATGCAGGCCATGGAGCGAGGCGCATATGGTTCTCGATGCGTGGCCCAGGACACAAGGCAATGAGCGACACGCTGGACAAGCTGGCCGATGTGTTGGAGGCGCGCAAGCACGACAGCCCAGACGCGTCGTATACGGCTAGCCTGTACGCTAAGGGGCTGGATGCTATTTTGCAGAAGGTCGGCGAAGAGGCAACGGAAACGATTATCGCCGCGAAAGGCGGCGACAGCGGACGCATTATTAGCGAGGTCGCCGATTTATGGTTTCATACGCTGGTGCTGTTGACGGCGACGGGGCTTCGGCCAAACGCCGTTCTCCAGGAGCTGGAGCGCCGGTTTGGTGTCTCGGGGCTGGCAGAGAAGGCGGCTCGCTCCACGGGCGAGTAGCTGTTCGTGGCCCCAGGCTTGGCGAAGAGCTGCGGGTCGGCACGGTTCGCCGCGGAAAACAGGACACTAGAAGCACCTCGTCACTGGCGTGACGAGGGCAACGGAGGAATCTAATGGGAATTAGTCTTTGGCAGTTGTTAATCGTCTTGGTGATTGTGCTGTTGCTGTTTGGCACGAAGAAGCTGCGTAACATCGGGGGTGACCTCGGTTCCGCAATCAAGAGCTTCCGCTCCGCGGTCAAGGATGGTGGCGAGGAGGTGGATAAAGCTGAGGCGGAGTCCCAAAAGCTCGAGCAAAATACCGCGGAGAGTGTCATCGAAGGCGAAGTGGCGGAGAAGGAACGCGACCGAGCGCAGGGTTGACGTCGCGGCCGCAGCCCCATGTTCGATATCGGTTTTCAAGAGCTTACCATCATCGGCATCGTGGCTCTGCTCGTGGTCGGGCCGGAGCGCCTGCCCGGGTTGGCCCGCAACGTCGGCCTATGGGTAGGTCGCATACGGCGCTACGTGGCGCACGTGAAAGACGATATCGACCGGGAGATTCGCGCACAGGAGCTGCGCGAGTTGATAGACAAACCCAAGGAGGAACTGAACCAGCTACGCGGCGTCCTCGATGAGACCAAGAGCGCGGTCGACAGCGCGAACGCGGAGCTGGAGGCAGGTCGCGAAGCCTTTTCCCAGACCGAGACATTGACCCCGACGCCAGGCGATGCCTCGACCGACGCCGAGCCGCGCATTGCTGCGAGCTCCGCGGCCGCGGAGACAGCAGTGCCGGAGAGCGCCGAAGCAACGCCGAGCGCTCCCGAGACGCGCGCTGCGAGCCCCGCGGCCGCCGAGACACCTGCGACTGAGAGCGCCGGAACAACGGCGACCGCGACCGAAATGACCGCCGCTGAGCCCACCGTAACCGATGGCGAGCCCTCCACCCGACCCTAAGTCCCCGCAAGACGACATGACCTTCGTGGAGCATTTGGTTGAGCTCCGCGACCGGCTCATTCGTGCGCTCATCGCCGTGGTCGTCGTGCTGCTGGGCCTGTTTCCCTTCGCCAACAAGATCTACGCGGTGTTGTCCGAGCCGCTGCTGCGGCACATGCCCGAAGGGGCGAGCATGATCGCGATCGACGTGGCGTCGCCATTTTTGACACCCTTCAAGCTGGTGTTGTTCTTGTCGATCCTGGTCGCTCTGCCGGTGATTCTCTACCAGGCTTGGGCTTTTATTGCGCCTGGCTTGTACAAGCACGAGCGGCGTCTGGTCTATCCGCTAATGATCACGAGCACGCTTTTGTTCTACTTGGGGATGGCGTTCGCGTACTTCGTGGTATTTCCGTTGATGTTCGCCTTCTTTAATGCGGTGTCCCCCGATGGGGTGGCGGTCATGACGGACATCAGCCGGTACCTGGATTTTGTGATCAAGATTTTCTTTGCTTTTGGAGTCGCTTTCGAAATACCCGTTGCGACCATTCTGCTTGTTTGGGCCGGCATCACCACCCCGGACGCACTGGCCAAGAAACGGCCTTATGTCATCGTGGGTGCCTTCGTCATCGGCATGCTGCTGACACCACCGGACATGATCTCACAGACGCTGCTGGCACTGCCGATGTGGGTGTTGTTCGAGCTGGGTATCCTGTTCTCGCGTACTTACGTCCGCAAGCGCTCGCAAGGCAACGAGCAGAGCGAAGGTGCGACCTAAGGGTCGGTCGGTTCACCGAGGCTGAGCAGCCGGCGACCCGTGTCCAGCGGCAAGTGGTATTGAATCGCCGCATCCACCCGCAGCAATATCAGCTCGTACTCGTTGCGGGCGACCTCGAATGTCGTTGTACCCCGCTCATCGTAGACGGTCACAATTTGTTCCACGCTTAGCGTAGGGTCACGGCGGCGCACGGCGGTTGCTTGCGCACCTTTCCAGGCGCTTGCCAAAGCGTCGATGGCGGTCTCGTCCACCCTGTCCGCGGTGGTCTCTGCACTCCAACCTTGTGCCGTGTGCACCAGGCGCATGTCGCGTAGCTCGATGGCCGTCAGGGTGCTGTCGGGGCCGAGCGGTTTTGGATGGACAAACCCGGCCGGCGAGGCGAGCAGGTGGTGATAGCCCCCGTCGGCGATCAGGTGCAGCGCATCGCCAACTCGCACATAACGGCGCTGATAGAGCGGGTCGGTGCCGCCGAATTCCAGGGTCTTGTCGTCAAGCACGACGCGAATCGTCGGGTTGTCCAGACCATAAGGTGCCAGGTCGCCGTCGATGGCGAGCTGCGCGAAGCTCGGCGCATCGGCCAGCCTCGCCACGGCGTCCGCACGCACCTGGTTGACCGCGAGCGGGTAGGGGGAGCGCATGCGCCAAACACCCCGTTCGTGTTCCAATGCGAGCGCATCGACGCCCGGACGTTCTATGCGTATGCGCTTTATCTGCTCGACGCTTGTTGCCAGCAGGCTGGTCGGCTCTTCGACGGCCGGTTTACCGGGGTCGAGGAACACAATCGCACCGAGCCCGGCCGCGGCCAGCAGCAAGCACACATTTAGCAACACTCTGGCGCGCACTGTGGCTACCGATAGCGTCGGCGTAGCCACACAAAAAGCCCACTGGTCACTAGCACCAGCGGCACACCGACCAGATTGCCAAAGCCGACCAGTATCGAGCGGGCCGTGGTGAGCTCGAAGCTCGCGTCCGGCGCCATCTTGCTCGGCACCGAGATCAGCGCATCGTCCCGACTCAACCAGTTGAAGAGCCTGACACCTAGGTCCAGGTTGCCTGCGTTACCCAGGAAGGCATTGGACAAAAAATCACCGTCGCCGACCACCAGCACGCGCTGTGTTCGCCCGCGGTCATCAGAGACGCTGCGCTCTAGAGCCACGCCCACCGCCAGCGGTCCGGATGGCTCCTCCTCATCCGGGGCGATCTCGCCGCTCAGCTCGCTGCTTTCGGCCCACGCGCCGGCGTTGCTGAGAAGTACGGGCGTTGCGGTCCATTCGTCGCGTGTCTCTGCTTGCAGGGCCCGGGCCTTTGGGAACACGGTCAGCATGCGGAAGCCGTCCGTGATCGGATGCTCGGGGTAGCGCGCGAGGATGGTCATCGATGGGTCGGTGATTCCGTACACGCGGCTCGAGGGGTCAATCACCGACCCGTCAACGAATTGCACACCGAGCAGCTCGCGCAGCTCATCGAGGGTCTGCTCGTCACCGGGGTCGCTAAGCCACAGCAGGTTTCCGCCTTGCTGCACGTAGTCGGTGATAAGGTGCAGCTCCCCCGGGAGCAGCGGGACCGCGGCGCCCGCCAGCACCAGCACCTTGGTGTTCGCCGGGATAGCACCCGCCTCGGCAAGCTCGAGCGCCTGGATGATAAACCCACGCTGCTCTAGATGTTGACCAAAGAGACCGAGGTCGTGGTTTGCCTCGCCGAGCAGGTCGCGCTCGCCATGACCGGTGAGATACACCACCCAGCGTTCGCCACCGCGCACCAGGCGTTGCAGCGCGTCGGTCACGGCCTGCTCCGAGAGCTGTTGCACGCGCTCGGCGCGCGAGCCGAGCACGAGCCGCAGTTCACCCGGGACAGTGATGCCAAGCTCGCGGACCTCAGCGGGCGCAAACTGCGGATCCACGAATTCCAGCCGGAGGTCGGGCTTGTGGCGTTGATAGCGTTCGATGAGTTCTCGGGTCGCACCGCGCAGCTCCGCGTTTGCCGGTGCGTAAGAGGTGACTTGCACCGGCTCATCGATCTGTTTCAACAGCGCCGTGCTGACCTCGGACAAGGAGTTGCGCCCCGTCGCCGTCCAATCCCACTTTAGGTTGTAACGCGTGCCGAGCCATCCAATGAGCCCGACCACCACCAGCAGCAACACGACGAACACGGCGCTCTGCAACCGGGTTTGAAGACGAGCGCGGCGCAGGGGCTTGCTCATGCGCTGAGTCTCACGGTATCCAAGCGCCGAATGCTCAGACTAATAAAGGTGAGAATAAACAACGCGAAGTACAGTAAGTTGCGTGTTTCTACCAGCCCCGTGAGTAGATGCTCCAGGTGACTGCGCAAAGACAGCATGGTCAGCAGTCCCTCGACTTGCTCATCGCCGCCACCGGCCAAGCCAAGCAGCCACATCAGCATCAAGAAGCCGAAGCTGCTCACCGCCGCGACCGCGGGGTGGCTCGTCAGCGTAGAGAAGAACAAGCCGACGGCGCCAAAGCACGCGGCCGTGAGCACAAAGCCGATGAGTCCGGCGCCGAGCAACCCGAGGTCGAGCGCGCCACCGGCGAGCAGACTCAAGCAGTTGAGCGCAACCACGGCAGCGAGACACAGGACGTAGCCAAGAATCGCGAGATATTTTCCGAGCACGATCTCGGTCATGGACACGGGTGCCGAGAGCAGCAGGGTCAGGGACCCGTTCTGGCGTTCGGCGCTGACGCTGCGCATGGTCACGATCGGCACCAGGAACATGCACGCGAAGCTAACCGTGTGTATGAGCGGCGTGGCGACGAGCTGGGTAATACCGGGTGCGTTCGTGAGCGCGCCGAGCCGAGGCTGTAACTGGATGTAATTGTCGAGCAGCAGCAACATAAACCATGCCGCCACTAGTTGTAGGACGGCCAGCACGACCCAGGAAAGCGGGGACAAGAAATAGCTGCGCAAGTCTCGCGCGGCGATGTCAAAAGCCTTCACGGTCCCGATGACTCTCCTTGGCCAAGCGTCTTGTCCGCGACCTTCTCGCCAAAGCTGAGCTCCACAAAGAGCTCCTCCAAGGACCGCTTCTCCGGCACGAGCTCGTGCAGCGCCCAATCCCCCTCGGCGGCCGCGGTGACCACGGTATCGGCCAGTGGTGTCTCGCCGTCATGGAACAGGCGAAACCTTCCATCGTCCAGTGTGTCGACTCGTGTTACACCCGGGAGCCGGTGCAGCACATCGTCCGAAGGCGGCCGGCGCAGCGCAACACGCAGCGACTGCTCCGTCTGCTTGGCGTCTAACTCGGCGACCTTGGAGCTAAAGACGATACGACCCTGTTGTAGTATTTGAATGCGGTCGCAGAGCGAATGTGCCTCGGGTAGCAAATGGGTCGAGAGGATCACGCTGTGGTCGCCACCCAGCTCCACGATGAGCGCACGGATCTCCCGGATCTGGATCGGGTCCAGGCCCACGGTGGGCTCATCGAGGATGACCAGCGCCGGACGGTGGATGATCGCTTGCGCGATCCCGATGCGCTGCTGATAGCCTTTGGATAGATTGTTGATCAGACGATGGCCAACATCTGCCAGGCCGCACCGGGCCTTCGCCTCGTCCAGTGCACCCGGGAGTGCGGCACGGGCGATACCACGCAGCCGCCCCGCGTATCTCAAGTACTCGTCGACCGTCAGCTCCGGGTACAGGGGGGGGTGCTCGGGCAAATAACCGACCTCGGTCTTGCATGCTTTGGGGTGCTCGGCGAGATTCTGGCCGCAGATGCGTACCTCGCCAGAGGTGGGCGCGAGCGCGCCTGCTATGATCTGCATAGTGGTGGTTTTGCCAGCGCCGTTGGCGCCGAGAAAACCCAGAACTTCGCCGCGTTGGACCGTGAAGCTGACCTCGCACACGGCTTGGGCGTCGCCAAACTGTCGGCAGAGGTCTCGCACCTCCGCGATAGGGTCGACAACCACTGCGCTCATACTGTCGTACTAACCGGTCCGGGTCATGATAGAAGACTTTAGTCGAAGGGGTTGAGATTTGTACAAGACGGACCCAGATACCATAAGTCGGGTGTTCACATGGCGGCTATCAGTGCTAGACTCGCACGCTCATGCAGACACCAATAACTTGCCGTTAGGGCATTGGGGGCGGAATGTTTTTTGACGTACTTGGGCTCACGCTCGGGGGTTATATTGTCGCGGCGCTGGTGCTAACGCACATTACAATCGCCTCGGTCACCATCTATTTGCATCGCCACCAGTCCCACCGGGCGCTCGATTTGCACCCCATCGTCAGCCATTTTTTTCGTCTCTGGCTGTGGCTTACAACCGGACAGGTCACCAAGGAATGGGTCTCGGTGCATCGCAAGCATCATGCCAAAGTCGAGACCAGCGAGGACCCTCACAGCCCGCAAATTTGGGGCATACGCAAGGTGCTCCTCGAGGGGGCAGAGCTATACCGGATGGAGACGGTAAAGAAGGAGACGCTGGAGAAGTACGGGCACGGTACGCCGGATGACTGGATGGAGCGCATGCTCTACGGTCGTCATTCATTCACGGGCGTGGCCTTCATGTTTGTAATCGACCTGGTGCTCTTTGGCTTTGCCGGTATCGTCATCTGGGCGGTGCAAATGGCATGGATCCCCTTCATGGCCGCCGGTGTGATCAACGGGTTGGGTCATTGGTCCGGTTACCGCAACTACGAGACCCGGGATGCGTCCACGAATATCGTGCCCATAGGTGTGATCATCGGCGGCGAAGAGCTGCACAACAACCACCATGCATTCGCGAGCTCGGCGCGTTTCTCGAGCCGTTGGTGGGAGTTCGACATCGGTTGGCTCTACATCAAGTGTCTCTCGGCCCTAGGTCTGGCACGGATAAAGAAGGTCGCGCCCCGACCCGTCATGATCCCCGGAAAGGCAAGCCCCGACGTCGACACGGTCACGGCCATCATTACCAACCGCATGCAGGTGATGGCGCATTACGCCAAGAATGTGCTCAACCGGGTCCATGAAGAAGAGCTGCGCAAAGCCGATGCTTCGCATCGTAGCGTGATCCGGCGGGCCCGCTCCTTGTTGATTAGAGAAGAATCGCGGCTGAGCGCGGAGGCGCGCCGCAAACTCGAGTCGGCGTTGGACTACAGTCACACCTTGCAAACCGTATATGAGTACAAACGGCGTCTGCAGGCGTTGTGGATGGAGCGCACAGCGAGCCAGGAGCGTTTGCTGGTCGCATTGCAGGAGTGGTGCAAGCAGGCCGAAGAAACCGGCATCCGTGCCTTGCAAGACTTTGCGCGAACCCTGCCGACCTACTCGGTAAGACCCGCCTGAGGGGCGGGCGGGAGACAACAGAGGTCTACTTAATCTTGGCCTCTTTGTAGATCACGTGCTTACGCACGACCGGGTCGAACTTCTTTATCTCCATCTTATCGGGCGTACGGCGCTTGTTTTTCGTGGTCGTGTAAAAATGACCCGTGCCGGCGCTTGATACCAATCGAATCTTGTCGCGCATTGTGGTGGTCCTCGGTTTGACTCTCGCTAAATGGCGTCAGACTTTGATACCGGCCGCGCGCAGCTCGCCCAGCACCTCGTCGATGCCCTTCTTATCGATGATGCGCAGCCCCTTGTTCGACACGCGTAGCTTAACCCAGCGCTTCTCGCTCTCGACCCAGAAGCGATGTGTGTGCAGATTGGGCAGAAAGCGTCTTCGCGTCCTGTTGTTGGCGTGTGAGACATTGTTCCCGGAAATGGGGCGTTTGCCGGTTACCTGACATACTTTGGACATTAGAATACCCGCATCAAAGAGTGAACGTTAAACGCAGCCGAACTGTATACCAGCGCCATTGAGCATATGCAAGCGTACCTCGGGACGCATTTACTGCTTTTGGTTCCCCATAATAACTATCCGCTTTCTGGGCGTCGTACTCAACGCGGTCGCCGCCGGCGAGCCCCGGGCGGTGGGTCCGACCCTGCGTGGGCTCGAGCGCGCGCTACAGCCAGCCGTTTTCGGCGAAGGACAGCGCCTCCCCATCACCCACAATAAAGTGGTCGAGTACTCGAATCCCAACTAAATCAAGCGCTTGCTGTAGGCGTTGGGTCAGGCCACGGTCGCATTCGCTGGGTCGGGTATGACCGGAAGGATGGTTGTGCGCGAGAATCACCCCCGCCGCGTTGAGCGCCAGGGCCCGGGCAACGATGTCGCGCGGGTAGACGTTGGTGCTGTCCAATGTGCCCCTAAACAACTCTTCGTAACGAATCATGCGGTTGCGGTTGTCGAGGAACATGCAGGCGAAAACCTCGTAAGGATACTGGCGTAGCTTCGAGCTCAAGAAGCGCCGGGTGTGGGATGGGTTCGCGAGGGTATCGCCACGCACCAACTTGGCTTGCAGATAGCGGCGATTTAGCTCCAGGCAGGCTTGCAGCTCCGCATAGCGCGCCTGACCGACACCGTTGATTTGGCAGAGCTGGGTCTTGTCCATCTCGAACAAAGCGCGCAGCCCGCCCGGGTCGAGTAGGCTTCTAGCGATGTCCAGCGCGCTTCTGCCGTGGCTCCCGCTACGCAAAAGCACGGCTAAGAGCTCTGCATCGGAGAGAACCGTGGCACCATGCGCTAACAGACGCTCTCTAGGCCGCTCCGCAGCGGGCCAGTCCTTGATTGTCATACGACCTCCGTGTCGTTCATTCTTGTTTAGGGTATAAACTCTAAGCCATATGGCAGAAGCGTTCAAAAAGCGGGTTGTCGTCGGTGTAAGCGGTGGGATCGCCGCGTATAAGAGTCCCGATGTGGTGCGGCGGCTGGGCGAACGCGGTTGCGAGGTGCGGGTGGTGATGACCCGCTCAGCTTGCGAGTTCATCACACCGCTCACCATGCAGGCGGTGTCGGGTCACCCGGTGCATGTGCATCTGTTGGACGAGCGTACCGAGAACGCCATGGGCCACATCGACATCGCCCGCTGGGCCGAGCTGGTCCTGATCGCGCCCGCGAGCGCGAATCTCATGGCCCGCTTGGCACACGGGTTCGCCGACGACTTGTTGACCACCGTGTGTCTTGCCACCGCCGCCCCGGTGGTCCTTGCACCCGCGATGAACGGTCATATGTGGTCGGCGCCGGCAACTCAGGCAAACGCCCGCATCTTGCGCGACCGCGATGTGATGCTGATGGGGCCGGGCGAGGGGGACCAGGCCTGCGGCGAAGTGGGTGTCGGGCGTATGCTCGAACCGCTGGACATCGTGGAGGGGCTGCCGCGGGCTCAGGTCCCGGGAGAGCTTAGCAATGTCAATGTGCTGGTGACCGCGGGACCGACCCGCGAGGCCATTGACCCGGTTCGGTTTGTCAGCAATCGAAGCTCCGGGAAAATGGGTTATGCGGTGGCCGCCGCCGCCGCCGAGCAAGGGGCACGGGTCACGCTCGTAAGCGGACCGACCAGCCTCCGCACGCCGGACGGGGTGAGGCGTATCGATGTGACCAGCACCGAGGAGATGCTGGATTGCGTGATGCAGCATGTGGGCGAGCACCAGATTTTTATCAGTGCGGCGGCGGTTGCCGACTACAAACCGCGCAACCAGGCGGACCAAAAGCTCAAGAAAGATAACCAGGAGCTGATGCTGAGCATGGAACGTACACCCGACATTCTCGCGCGGGTTGCGGCTTCGGACGAACGGCCGTTTTGCGTCGGGTTTGCGGCCGAGACGGAGGCGCTGCGCGAGAACGCGCAGAAAAAACTCCGGCAAAAGTCGCTGGATATGATTGCCGCCAACCAAGTGAGCAAGAACGGGCTCGGGTTCGACACCGACGACAACGAGCTTACGGTGTTTTGGGGCAACCAATCGGCGGTGCTGTCACGGGACTCGAAGTCGAAGCTGGCAAGACAATTGATGAAGCTCGTCTCGGACCAGTACCGTGCGAAGCGTCCAGCTTAGGGTTCTGGACCCGCGTCTGGGAGACGCATTCCCGTTACCGGACTATGCTACAGAAGGTGCCGCGGGTATTGACCTGCGCGCGTGTCTGGACGAGGCGCTACGCGTTCGGCCCGGCAGCACGCATTTGATCCCGACCGGAATCGCCATTCACATCGCCGATGCGGGTTTGGCCGCCGTCCTGTTGCCACGTTCGGGGCTTGGCCACAAGCACGGCATTGTGCTCGGCAACCTGGTCGGATTGATCGATTCTGACTATCAAGGGCAGGTCTTCGTGTCCTGCTGGAATCGCGGCAGCGACTCGTTCACCGTCGAGCCCGGAGAGCGAATCGCGCAGATGGTTTTTGTGCCGGTCGAGCGCGTGCGTTTCGATATCGTGGAAAGCTTCGAGCAAAGTCGTCGCGGAGACGGTGGGTTTGGACACTCGGGTCTAAAATAGAACCAAGTCCCTGTCTAGCGGCAAGAGTTCCTGGTAATGGAATCAACGACAGAAATGGTGCAATCGCGCCTCATCAGGCTTTGGGCAAGCGTCAAGATGCCGCTTGTGGCGGTGGTCGTGGTGCTGACGGTCGCGGGGGTCGGCAAGTTCGGGTACGACTTCTACGTATCGTGGTCGGTCGAGAAACGCGCCCAAGAGGTCGAGCGTATCGGACAGCAACTCATGGAGCGGGCTACCGGACGGGTCAACGCCGAAATCGACGCGGCACGCGCCCTACTTGATGATGAA